>Ga0315288_10008650_pt1 | contig 12843 bp, 11 predicted proteins | sample YL17G11_20_MG_FD_203454 | JGI IMG/M metagenome (GOLD analysis project Ga0315288, IMG submission 203454) | Sediment microbial communities from Yellowstone Lake, YNP, Wyoming, USA - YL17G11_20 | ecosystem: Environmental > Aquatic > Freshwater > Lake > Sediment | place: USA: Wyoming | collected...
GAATGCGGGCGCCTTCCGCAGCGTCGAACCGGCGTTCGCCTTCTCCCACCAGGTCCACGCTGCCTTCGAGTCGGTTCCGGTCGATCACGATCCGGATGCGGTCCCCGTCGCGCACCTTGCCCACCGGGCCGCCGGCCAGCGCCTCGGGCCCGACGTGGCCGATGCACGCGCCGGTTGAGACGCCGGAGAATCGCGCGTCGGTCACCAGCGCCACGTGTTTGCCGAACGGCAGGAACTTGAGCGCGGAGGTCAGTTGGTAGGTTTCCTCCATGCCGGTGCCCAGCGGGCCGCAGCCGATCAACACCATCACGTCGCCGGACTGGATGCGGCCCTGCTTGAGGGCGGTGATCGCTGCTTTCTCCGAAGTGAACACCTTGGCCGGTCCCTCGTGGCGATACACGCCGTCCGCGTCCACCACGCTCGGATCAATCGCCGTGCTCTTGATGACGGAGCCCTCGGGCGCCAGGTTGCCCCGCGGGAAGGTCACCGTGCTGGTCAACCCACGCTCACGGGCGCGATCCGGCGACAGGATGACGTCGTCCGGCTCCACCCCGTCGAGTTCCCGCAGGAGTTCGCGGAAGCGGGTGCGACGCTCGGATCGCTCCCACGCGTCGAGTGCCTCCCCCAAGCGGTGGCCGGTGACGGTCAGAGCGTCGGTTTCCAAGCGGCCAAGTCGGCGAAGGTGCAGCATGACTTCGGGCACGCCGCCGGCGAGGAACACGCGCACCGTGGGATGGTGCGTCGGTCCGTTAGGGAGGACGTCCACCAGACGGGGCACGCGACGATTCACCTCGATCCAATCTTCGACGGTGGGTCGGGGCAGGCCGGCCGCGTGGGCAATGGCGGGAATGTGCAGGAGCAGGTTCGTGGAACCGCCGAAGGCGGCGTGGACGACCATTGCGTTGCGGAGGCTGGCGGAGGTCAACACGTCGCGCATGCGGAGGCCACGCGTTTCGAGAGCCACCAGCGCCCGGGCTGAACGCACCGCCAAGTCCACCCAGACAGGTTGACCGGACGGCGCGAGCGCCGAATGCGGCAGCGACAAACCGAGCGCCTCGCCCACGACCTGGGAAGTGGCTGCCGTGCCGAGGAACTGACAGCCGCCTCCGGGGGTTGCGCAGGCCCGGCAGCCCAGCTCGGCTGCTTCCTCGAGCGTGATCAGACCGTGCGCGTACCGCGCGCCGAGGCTCTGGATCGTTCCCGCGTCCTCCCCGGCTTCCGGAGGCAGCGTGACGCCACCGGGCACGAGAACGCACGGCAGATCGCCCATTCCCGCCAGCGCCATCATCATGGCCGGCAGTCCCTTGTCGCACGTGGCCACGCCGAGCACGCCGACACGGGTGGGCAGAGACCGGATCAGCCGGCGGAACACCTGGGCGGCGTCATTGCGGTAGGGCAGGCTGTCGAACATGCCGGTGGTGCCCTGTGTCCGGCCGTCGCAGGGATCGGAGCAGAACCCGGCAAACGGGATCGCGCCGAGCGCGCTGAATTCGCGCGCTGCCGCCTCGACGAGCCGGCTGATCTCCCAATGCCCGGTATGATACCCGAGGGCGATGGGCTGGCCATCGGGCGCGCGCAGTCCGCCTTGGGTGCTCAGGATGAGGAACTGCTTGCGGCCCAGCTCGGCGGCTTTCCATCCCATGCCGGCGTTTTGCGTCATGCCAAACACGTCCCCGCTCGGCCGGTGACGCAGCATCTCGTCCGTCAATGGCAGTTGACCGGCGGGGCCGCGAGCCTTGGTTTGGACCTGGTAAACGTCCGGCAAAGCGGCGGCGAACAGCTCATCGCGAGTCATGTGCGGCATTGAACCTGAAAACCGGAGTTGAGCAACCGCAAAGAACTCAAAGAACGCAAGGAGGGGAACTTGAAGACGAGAAACTCCTCACACGCGGCGTGATCGGGCTGGTGTCGCAGGAGGCTATTCCCCTCTGTGTTCTCTGTGTCCTGTGTGGTTGAACTGCCCCGTTTAGGTTGGACTATCGCTCCCGCAAGGCACCCAGACGGAACTGATCATGCCGAGCCAGAAAGACCCCAAGGAGGAGACACCCACGCTCCGCTAAAGCCTCCCAAGGTCCGGGACTGGCAACCGCTCGGCCTTGGCCAGTTCAGACTGTCGCTCGTCAAAGGTCAGAAAGACTTCGCTCTCCAGCATCAAGGCGCAAGCCACGTGAAGCAGGTCGATGGCTCGGGCGCCCAGGCGATCGGTGTGGGCGGCGGAGAGTTCACGCGCCCGGTCGAGAGCCGGATCCATGTCCAGGGCGACCTCGAGGAAGGCGCCACGTTGGCGGTACCGTTCCAAGCGTGCCAACGCCGCATCCCTTGCCCTCCGGATCTGCGCCCGTTCACCCGACGGGCGTGAGCGTCGCTCATGAAAGGCGCGCTGATGAATGGCGTTCTCGACCTCCAACGCGTGCAAAGGGAGATAGAAAAGCGGTGGACGATCCAGGTGACGATACTCCGCCACCGCCTCTTCCGTTCCGGATTCCCCGGTCACCAGCCGGAGCAGGAAGCTGCTGTCGGCGTAGGCTCTCACCTGCGGGACTCCTCGAGCAGCCGGGTTGCGCTCGTGTGCGAACGCGGCTCGCGCAACACCTCGTCGAGCAGCTCGTCAATGCCGTGACGCCGCTCGTTTTCGTTCCCCGCCGGGAGCGTGGCCTGGATCGTCCAGAGCGGTTCGCCGTTGTCGGTGACCTGCACGGTTTTACCCGCGCGCGTCCACCGCTTAACCTTGAGCGGCTCTCGCACCAGTTGGCGGAGAGGGATCGTTTTCATGCTGTCAGACGCTAGCGGCTGACACCCGGAGTGTCAACCCCATCCCGGCGGGAACCATCGCCCGCATCGGGTCCGTGCTTTTCAACGACAGCCAACCGTCCATCAAGCCTGGAACAGCTCCACGGCTGTCAGGCTAAAGCCCGGCAACAATGCTTCGGCCAAGGCCGCCCGCCCGGCGAGCATGCCTTTCAGGGTCAGGCCGTATTCGCCGCCGTGATAGACCTCGATGTTGTCGTAACGGGGGTCAATCATCCATAGGCGTGGCACCCGGACGTTCTCGTAAACCTCCTTCTTGGTGACCGTGTCCGAGTGATGATCGTCGGAGCTGATCACCTCGGCCACGAGCCAGAGCTTGCCAGTCGCCGCGGTCACCAGCGCGAGGTCCGGCCGCAACACGGTGCGCCGGGTGAGCTCGACTTGAGCGCGGGGAGCCAGCAAGCGGGAGGTGCCGTTGCCGGTCAGACTGGCGCACACGCGCTGATGCAGCCGTGCGCAGATCATCTCGTGGCGGAAACCCGGCGCGAGTCGTAGCAGCAGCTCGCCGTCTACCCGTTCCTCGTAGGGCTCGCTCATCGCGTTCGGAGGAGCTTGCGCAGAAAACGGCCGGTGTGCGAGCGCGCGCAACGCGCCACCCGCTCCGGCGTGCCTTCGACCACGATCCGCCCGCCGCCGTCGCCGCCTTCCGGCCCCAGGTCAATGATCCAATCCGCCTCCGCGATCAGATCGAGGTTATGCTCGATGACGAGGACGCTGTGCCCGCCATCGATCAGTCGATGCAGCACGTCCACCAGCAGGCGCACGTCCGCCATGTGCAGGCCGATGGTCGGTTCTTCGAGGATGAACAGGTTCCGCTTCTCCGTCGCCTTGAAGAGCGTCAACGGTTCCCGCAAACCGCTGAGGAGGTGCGTGACCAGCTTCACGCGCTGGGCCTCGCCGCCGCTGAGGGTCGGGCTGGTCTGGCCGAGCTTCAAGTAGCCGAGGCCCGTGTCCCGCAGGGCCTCGAGCGGCCGGCGGATGCGCGGGAAGGCGGCGAAGCACTCGAGGGCTTCCTCGACGCTGAGTTCGAGGACCTGCGCGACGTTCCGGCCGTTGAATTCGATGTCCAGCGTCTCGCGGCTGAAGCGTCGTCCGCCACAAGCCTCACATTTCACGAACGCGGCCGGCAGGAAGTTCATTTCCAGCTTCACGCTGCCCGCCCCCTCGCATTGGGGGCAACGGCCCTGTGCGCTGTTGAAGGAGAAGCGGCTGGCGGTATAGCCGCGCAGCCGCGCCTCCGGCACCTGGGCAAACAGCGCGCGGATGTCGTCAAAGAACCCCACGTAGGTGGCGGGAATCGATCGCGGCGTGCGGCCGATGGGCGACTGGTCCACTTCGTACACCGCCTTGAGTGATTCGTATCCCGTGAGCCGGAGCCCTGGGGCAGGAGGTTGTTTTCCGGGTCTCAGCGCCGCCTGCAATGCCGGCAGGAGACACTCGCGCACGAGGCTGCTCTTGCCGGAGCCGCTCACGCCCGTCACCAGCACCAGCCGTCCCAACGGGAACCGAACGGTCAGATCGCGCAAGTTGTGGGCGCTGGCGCCTTCCAGCACCAACCGTGGATGATCGGGCGGCACCGGCCGGCGCTGACCACGGGTCGGATACGAGCGGTCCTGGCGGAGGCATTGGCCGGTGATCGAGTCCTCGTGCTGCTGGAGTTCGGTCAGGGTGCCGCTGGCCACCAGCGTACCGCCGTGCACACCGGCGCCCGGCCCGAGGTCGATGATGTGATCCGCGCGCCGCATCGTGGCCTCGTCGTGTTCGACGACCACGAGCGAGTTGCCGCGGGACTGCAGGACGGCCAGCGTGGCCAGAAGCCGCTCGTTGTCACGGGCGTGCAGGCCGATGGTGGGTTCATCCAGGATGTACAGCACGCCGCTGAGATTGGAGCCCAGTTGCGCCGCCAGGCGGATGCGCTGGGCCTCCCCGCCCGAGAGCGTGGGGACGGCGCGGCCCAGTTGCAGGTAGCCCAGCCCCACTTCGCGCAGGAACCGCAGCCGTTCGCGAATCTCCGGCAGAATGTCCCGCGCGACGGCTGCCTCCCGGCCCGCGAGCCGCAGGGTGCGAAAGTAGGCGTGGGCCGAAGCCACGGACGCGCCGCCGAAATCGTCCAGGGTGGGCAAGGCGGAGCGGCCCCGACCGCAGATCGGCGACCTGGGGTTGGGCAGGGGGAGTCGCACGGCCCGGGCCACGGGGTTCAGGCGCAGGCCGTGGCACTCCGGGCAAGGCTCCCGCTTGCCTTCCTGCCAGCCAAACCATGATTCCTCGATTGCGTCCGCGCGCGCGCCCCGGTCCACGTCCGGCAGGTAAAACAATTCACCGAAGCCCCGGCACCGCGGACACCAACCGTGGGGCGAGTGGTAGCTGAAGTCCTTGGGATCGAGCGGGGCGAACGACCGCCCGCAGCGGACGCACGCCCGCGCGGTCGAGTGCACCGAACTCTCGTTGCGGTGGTCGAGCGCCAGCAGCGTGCCGTTGCCGAGCTTGAGCGCCTCCTCGACCATTTGCTCGGCGCTCTTCTGTCGCCTGGCTAGCCGTCGGCGCCGTTCCAGGACGCCCACGACGATTTCCACGTTGTGTTCGCGGTACCGATCCAGCCGCAAACCTCCCGCCGTGGCGTGGATTTGCCCGTCCGCCCGCACCTCGGCGTAGCCGTGCTGGGCCGCCCATTCCGCGACGTCCGAGTGAAAGCCTTTGCGGTTCTTGACGACCGGCGCCAGCAGCCGCAGATCCCCCCGCTGCCGGAGTTCCTTCTGTAGTTGGCGCTGCAATTGGTCGCGTGTCTGCGGCTCGACGGGAATCTGGCAGTCCGGACAATACGGAACGCCCAGGCGCGCGAACAGGAGCCGGAGGAAATGATGGATCTCCGTCACGGTGGCCACGGTGCTCTTGCCGCCGCCGCGCGCGTTGCGCTGCTCGATGCTGACGGTAGGTGGGAGACCGTCGATGGCATCCACGTCCGGCCGCGCCAGCCGCTCCACGAACTGCCGGGCGTAGGTGTTCATGGAATCCAGAAACCGCCGCTGGCCCTCGGCGAACAGCAGGTCGAACGCGAGCGTGCTTTTCCCGGAACCACTGACGCCCGTGATCACCACGAAGCGTCCCCGTGGCACCTCCACCGCGAGGTTCTTCAGGTTGTGCTCCCGCGCACCCAAGATCCGGATGGCGTCGGAAACCGCGGGAGACTTGGAGCGGTCAGACACGCCCCACTCTTAGCACGGGAGGCGTCGAGCGCAAAAGGGATTCGCCGGTCAGGAGGAAGGGCGCTATTCGTTCAGACCCCAATGGGTAGGCAGCGTCGGCGGAGGTCCAACGTGGTGCAGGATTTCGTCAAGCACCTGACTGACATGGGTGGCCCGATCGCGCATCATCCCCAGGGGATCCTGGCCGGAAACGCGCCGGGGCGCTCCCCAAGGGAGGAGGCAATCCAGGTTGGCCCGCCGGGCCGCCTGCTCCGCAAAGGACACGAACGCCGACCGACTGAGCTCCACCTCGTTGCGAGTGTCCGTCAACACGATCAGCGCGGCGTCCCGGGTTTGTCCCGCCGGGAGCCACAGGTTGAACCAGTCCTTAACGTGACCCGGCATCTCTTCACTGGCGCGCGCTGAGAGGACAACCATGTCGGCAGCGGCCGCGGCCCGGGCGGCGGCGTCGGCGAGGTCCGGGTCCGCCAGGTAACGGAACCGCCACCAACTGAACTCGAAGTCGATCTCGGTCCAGAACTCGCGCACGAGGTGATGACAGAGGGAGATGCCCCGTTCGCGAGCGGCCGTGTCGGCGTATACCACCGCTACGGAGCACTTGAGCTCCACTTCCGGGCGAAGTCCCGATGGAGCAAGCTGCCGCGCAGTCGTGCTGATATCCATTTGTTCCGTGGTCTCGGAGGGGGCTGAGCTGTACGACTCCCGAGCGCGAACCGGAGCCACGCACGTTCTTGTGCCAAAGTCGGCCCGGGACTCCAGAAGTCAAGGGGAAGTTATTGTGCAGCTTGCTCACCGGTTATTCACCGCGCCGCCCGTCCGCCGCTGGCTCAGAAGGTGGGCCTGTCCCGTAGCGCTTGTCCCGTGTGGCTGAGTTCGCAGGCCGCGACGGCTTCGGGTGGTCCTTCGGCAACCAGCCGCCCGCCGTCTTCTCCGGCCTCCGGTCCGAGGTCAATCACCCAGTCGGCCGACTTGATCACGTCCAAGTTGTGTTCGACGACCACGACCGAATGGCCGGCGTCCACCAGCCGTTGGAAAACGACCAGCAGCACCCGAACGTCGTCGAAATGCAGGCCGGTCGTCGGCTCATCGAACAGAAACAGCGTGGGGCGGGTGTCCCGCCGGGCTTCAGCCAGCAGGGCCGCGGAACGAGCGGGCTTGTGTCCCGGGCTTAGCGAGTCGCCCTCACGCCCGGAGAACTGGCTGGAAGCCGGTCCTACGCTGGCTTCCGCCAAATGCCCGACCAGTTTCAGGCGCTGGCTCTCGCCGCCGGACAGGGTATTGATCGGCTGGCCAAGCCGGAGATAGCCAAGGCCGACCTCCTGCAGCAACCGCAGGCGCGCGACCGCACGTTGGGCTGGGCGGGCGTCGACGAACCCGGAGAGGAAGCCGACGGCCTCGTCCACCGTGGCGTCGAGCAGGTCGGCAATGGACCGGCTTCGGATTGGCGGCTGGCGACCCGCGGTTGTTCGTTGACGGGATGGCGGGCGCCGATCCGATCCCGTTGCCGATGCCAAGGCGTCCGGTGCGGCCAGTTTCACCTCAAGGATGTGCGGGCGATAGCGCCGGCCGTCACAGTCCGGGCAGCGAATGAAGACATCGCTGAGGAATTGCATTTCGATCTTCTCGAATCCGGCGCCCCGGCAACGTTCGCACTGGCCCTGCATCGAGTTGAAGCTGAAGGCGCTGGCGTTCAAGCCGCGCTGGCGGGCCGGTTCGCTCTGGGCAAACAGCTCGCGGATATCGTCGAACGCGCCGACGTACACCGCCGGATTCGAGCGCGGCGTCTTGCCGATGGGCGACTGGTCCACCATCACGACGCGCCCGAGATGCTCCGCGCCAGCCAAGGAGGTGAAACGCGTGGGAGCTCCGGACGACGACTCGTCCTCGCCCATGCCTTCGTCCTCGGAATGGTCTGGCGCGGGGCCCTCCCGCTGGAGCCTGGCCACCAGCAGCGGATACAGGACCTCGCAGGCCAGCGTTGTCTTGCCGGACCCGCTGACGCCCGTGAGACAGACGAGACGGTTCAGCGGAATGGTCACCGTGAGGTCTTTCAAGTTGTGCAACCGGGCGCCTGCGAGTGTCAGCGCAGCACCCGTCCCTTCGGGTTTCCCTGGTTGAGCGAACGCTCCGACTGGCTGTTCCTCCCCGGCAGCACGGCGTAGAGAGACAAGGTGCGGTGACAGGCTGGAAGTCTGTCCAACCCTGACGGGTCTCCGCGCGCGCGCGTCGATCCGTTTTCGTCCGCTCAAGTACTGTCCGGTGAGGGATGCCTTCGAGCGCAGGATTGCCTTGGGCGAGCCCTGGAACACGAGTGCGCCGCCGGATTCGCCGTGGCCCGGCCCCAAGTCCACCAGTTGATCCGCCGCGCGGATCACGCTGGCCTCATGTTCAACCACGACCACCGTGTTCCCCAGATCGCGCAGTTCCTGGAGAATGTGGATCAGCCGTTGCGTGTCGCGGGGATGCAGGCCCACGCTCGGTTCGTCGAGCACATAAAGCGTGTTGACCAGCTTCGTGCCCAGGCAAGTGGTGAGGTTCACCCGCTCCGTCTCGCCACCCGACAGGGACCGAGTAGGGCGATCGAGCGTCAGATAGCCGAGGCCGACCTCGACCAGGTAGCCGAGGCGCGAGCGGACCTCTTTCAAGGCGACGGCCAAAGGATCAGCGTTGCCAGCCCGGTGAGCTCGGGTGATCGTTTCAATGACGGTGGACGCGGCGCGGATCGTCAGCCGGTAAAAGTCGGCCAGGGTCAACGCCGAACGCGGAATGCGGAATGCGGAACGAGCGCCGGCCCCGTCAGCACCCATTGGTGACGCTTCCGGGTCGGCCCGCGATAACCCGTCGCCAATCGGCAGCCGATAGAGCAGCGCTTCCGGCCGCAACCGCTGCCCGCCACAGTCCGGGCACGGCGTGTAAGCGCGATATCGCGAGAGCAGCACCCGCACGTGCATCTTGTAGGCCCGGGATTCCAGCCAGCGGAAGTAGCCCTTCACGCCGTACCAGGCGCGCGGCCATTCGTGCTCTTCATCCGTTCCGTAGTCGGGATCGCCGAGGATCACCCAGTCCTGATGCGCTGGCGGCAGATCGCGGAACGGCACATCCATCGCGATGCCCTGCGCACGGCAGAACTTCCGCAGATCGCCCTGGCACTCCGCGCTGAACCCGCTCCGCCACGGCTTCACCGCCCCCTCAGCCAGCGTAAGCGTGCGGTCCGGGATGGCCCGGTGGTAATCGATGGTGATAATACGGCCGAAGCCCTTGCAGGCCGGGCAGGCGCCCAGCGGGTGGTTGAAGCTGAACAAGGCCGGCGTCGGCTCGGCATACTCGAAATCGCACTCGGCGCAGTGGCGAAGGTTCGAAAACCGCCGCACGCGCCAGCCCTCACCTTCCGGGACCTGCAGGCTCAACTTGCCCTTGCCGAAATGATACGCCTGCTCGCACGCCTCGACGAAGCGGGCGCGGTTCGCCGACACCACCTTGACCCGGTCCTGAACCACGGTCAGATGCCGGAGACCAGACGACCGGGTACCGAATCGCGCCTTCGCATCTTCCAGGCGGAGAGCTTCCCCTTCGAACCAGAGCCGCTGATAGCCCTGTTTCGCCACCAGGGCGAGCGAATCCTCCACTGACAGCTTGTCGGAGAGCGGCAGCTCGAAGGTGACCATGCATTCCGCGTTCCGCGTTCCGCGTTCCGCGTTGAGGGCCTGCCAGATCGATTGCGGCGAATCCTTGCGCACCGGCCGGCCGCATCCCCGGCAGTGGAGCTCCGCCAGGTGCGGCCACACCGCCTTCAGGTAATCGCAGATCTCGGTCATCGTGCCGACGGTCGAGCGGGTGGTGCGGACCGCGTTGCGCTGCTCGATGGCGATGGCGGGCGGGATGCCCTCGACGCTGTCCACGCGCGGCTTGTCCATCCGGTCGAAGAACTGCCGCGCGTAGGGAGAGAACGTCTCGATGTAGCGCCGTTGGCCCTCGGCGAAGAGCGTATCGAACGCCAACGAACTCTTGCCCGACCCGCTCAAACCCGTGATGACAATCAACCGGTGGAGCGGCAGGTCGAGGTCGAAGCCCTTGAGGTTGTTCTGCCGGACGCCGCGCAGGCGGATGACCGAACTGGACGGGCGCTTCGACATGCTCGGCGAATCTAGCGACCGCGTTGGGCGTGTCAAATACTCGCCCAGCAGGCGGGGCGCGCTACGCCGCACCCAGTCTGGCGCGTCTCATCCATCACGCTCCGGCCCCGTCAGAAACTCCTGGATCAACCTCGCCGCCGCGACGTCAACCGCCTGGAAGGCGACGTCGCCGCCGAGGTTGGTGCAAACCACCACCGCAAAGTCCTTCTTCGGCGCGAGCCAGATGACGGTATAGAACATCGTGTTGGAACCCGCATGCGTCAGCACCTCTCGCGTCAGGTAATCGCGCTGCTCGCGCGGCGGCTGGCCGGCGCGCCCGTAAAGCCGGCGGTTCAGGTCGGTCTCATCCTTTCCGGCGCCAAACACCCCGCCGCGATGGGCGAGGAGTTGTTCCAGCGTGACGCCGCGCCGTTCCGCATTCATCTCCGACGCGAGGGCCGGGAACATTTCCGGCAGCGTCGTGTCCCATCGCATCCGGCCTTCCTCAACCAGCATGGCGGCGAGCGCGGCGGTCATTGATTTCGTGCAAGAGCCGATGTGCCATCGGTCGTCCCGGGTCACGCGCTCGGACAAACCGTCTTTGCGGAACCCGACCGCGCCGAGGGCCACCGTTTCGCCGCGCCGGACGACGGCGGCGGCGAGCGCGGGCACGGGCTTCGTGGCGCGAACGGATTCGAGCAGAGGATCGAGCGAGGCGGGGGCAGCGGCCGCACCGCTTGCCGCACTCGCGAAGACGATGGCGGCAAGCCAGAGCGTGATGAAGCGCACCTTTCGCGGTAGCAGGGCGCGCAGGAAGCGCAATTCACTTTCGTTGAGCGAGGGCGCGGCCACGGACCAGACTCCTCCGTAAACGCTCGAGCGGTGCTTGCTCCAGCAGGATGAGCGTATGCCGCACGTTATCAGGGTCCGCCTCCGGCCGCACGGCGAGCACCGCGCGCACGGAATCCATCAGCCGCTCCGCCCATTCTCTGGCGTCCCGTTCCTGTGAGTTCTTGTTTCTAACGCTCATTCCGTCCCGATGACCGGCCGACCATGCCACAGGCTCCCCTAACCCGCACGACTTTTGCGAGCGGCCGCACCCGCGCGCCGACCCGGTCCGGGTCCGAGCGCAATGGGCCACCACGGTTCGCGAGGCGCGCATCTCTTACTGGGTAGCTGATTGGTGGTGGGCTTACGAAGCCATTTCGGCAACCGAAGCCCGCAAAGGTGCGCGGCGCCGATCGTCGCAAACAGCAACGGGTGAGGCGGGGCGGCAGTGAGGCGCTGCCATCGTGAATCCATTGCCAACACATCATTCAAACCTTGTCCAGGCGAAGCAGCTGAAGTCAGCATTCACCGCTTGCCATCTGAGTATATGAACACTGTACTACAACTCATTGATTGACGGACATTGTTGAATATGTCATCCTGATTGCCATGAATGCAACAATCAGAACCGACGCCGTCCGGTTCACCACCAAAGGGCAGGTCGTCATTCCAGCCTGGTTGCGGAGGCAATTCGAAATTGAGGACGGGACCAAGGCCGTGGTTCAGGCGACGCCGGAAGGGATTCTCCTGAAGCCCGTGACCGCCGCGCTGATCAAGCATGGGCGCGGCATCCTCAAGCGCAAGGCGGGCGGCAGGCCCCTGGCCGAAGCCTGGGCCGAGCACACGAAGGCCGAAAAGGAACTGGAGGAGCGCCATGCCCGCTAAGGTGCTCGACAGCTTCGCCCTCATCGCCTATTTCCGCGATGAGCCGGGCGCGGAGGTCGTGGAAAGCCTGCTGGTGACCGCCGGCAAGAAAGACAACCCCCTGCACATGACCGATGTGAACTACGCCGAGGTCAAGTACTCCGTCGTGAAGAAGGACGGCGCTCAGGCGTGGGAGGAAGCCGCGAAGATTCTTCAGGGCTTGCCGATCGATTTCCATTCCACAAACCGCGCGCTGGCCGACACCGCCGCCGACTTCAAGGCGCGTTTCAAGATCAGCCTGGCGGACGCCTTCGCCGCCGCGCTGGCGAAAGAGAGGAACGCCGAGCTCGTCACCGACGACCCGGAATTCAAGGCGTTGGAGAAGGACATCAAAGTCGTCTGGTTGAAATGACCCCGCAGCCATGCAAGTCATTGTCGAATCACGACACAGTGCTCTTAGCGGTGTATCCCCAAAAAGTTCCCAAGCCCTGTAAGGGCGGCACGGTGGGAAGGCTTGTGCCGCTCCTGCATCAGCCACGCGGCGGGAACGGATCGTTGCCGTAGCTCCAGGCTTCGCGGAAACGCCCGTCGCGGCCTTGAATCCGCAATTCGGAATGTTGGTTGCGGGCAATCTCGCGTCCGGCGGCGATGGCGTTGCTCCGCTTATCGCAGAGGGCCGTCAGGCGTTCGCTGCCTTCGGCGCGCACGGCCCAATGTTTGCCGGCGCGAGCTTCACCCTCAAGGGTCTCTGGCCAATGAGGCGCCCGAAAAGATACGATGAAGTGCGATCGTGTCAGAATCGTTTCTTGCAGGGCACCAAGCCCGGATAACTCTCCAGCAAGTTCTCGCAGAGAGCGTCCGCGTTCAGATTCCAAACGACAACCTTGCAGTCGGACTGCCGCTTGTTCAGAAGTTCCATAAACCATCTCCTGAGAGCGTTCACGATAATTGATGGAGGATGTTGCTTGATGAATGATGGAATGGGGTAAGGGGAGACGCGCATCGAGGTGGAACGAGAGGGTCTGGGT
>Ga0315288_10008651_pt1 | contig 12842 bp, 12 predicted proteins | sample YL17G11_20_MG_FD_203454 | JGI IMG/M metagenome (GOLD analysis project Ga0315288, IMG submission 203454) | Sediment microbial communities from Yellowstone Lake, YNP, Wyoming, USA - YL17G11_20 | ecosystem: Environmental > Aquatic > Freshwater > Lake > Sediment | place: USA: Wyoming | collected...
ACGAATAGCTATCATTTTACGCCAGGGAATTTCTGGATGCGAATCTTGGAATTTAACCTCAACTTTGTTAGCAGCTTCTCCGATAATTTCTAATTCGCGGATAACGGCGTCAAAAATTAAATCGTTTTAATGAAAATTTTTCAAAGTCAAAACCTGCCAGACAGCTGTCAATTTTATCTATGGCTTCAACAATATGGCGCAGATAAACGAGGTTATCTTTCATAAAATGGCTCGGCTTGTTTGATAAGTTCGTCGCGGAAATATTTACTAATTGATTCGGGCGTCAATAAATCAACTCTTTTTTGAAGATATTTTTCAAAAATTTCTTTGATTTCAATAAATTTGAAAAATCCTATTGCGGCCGTAGGTTTGAATTCAATCAGCAAGTCAATATCGCTCTCCGGACGCGCCTCGCCTTTAAGATGAGAACCAAACAAAGAAACCTTGCTGATTTCGTCTCCGAGAGACTCTTGCTCAATCGCCTTGATGATTGTTTGTTTAATTTGTTGTTCGCTCATGTTTTTACACTTCCAGTATATCAGATTTGGAGTTAAAGCGCAACACACATACCAGCGTCATTGCGAGGAGCCCCGCCCTTCAACGGCCCCACCTTTACAATCCGAGTATCATACGTAATTCGACCTGATTGCATGATGGTTACCTCTTGAAGCGGAATCTCATTCGCCTTGCCGCAGTGCCGACAAAGAAACATCCAAGCCGCATAAAGAATTTGCTTCTCGTTCTCATTGACCATGATTTTTTCGACACGCACCTCGCAGACCGCCAATCTTTCCAAAGCTTCTTCCTTTGACTCAGTAAGCCGTACACTATCCGTGTACCAAATAGAAAAAAAATTCTTTATCATCTTCCTCTCCTTTTCGTCTCGACTCTGCCGAGGCTTTTTGATTTTTTTAACGCCCCAAAGTGCAGAAGATCTGAAATAATCCAGACCCCCTACATTTTGAGGCGTTAAATTATATTCGCATGGGCGCATTCGCATATGCCGAGACCCAAGGTCGAGGCTGCGCTATTCGTATGCCAAAAAACTGGCTTTTGTTCTATTTTAAGGCCTAAATTTGCCTCATTTCCTCTCCCTATATGATAACATAATAAACTATGATTTGTCAATAGTTGCACTGGAATTTTTGACGTGGTAAAATATTCATAGAGGCTAGTGGAATCCTGATCTTTTTATTAAAATTTATTTTCCCGCCCATAGCAAAAATTTTGCTATAAAATCGCGGCGAGCCGAGCGTTAAAAATTTGCGTGCTATGGCTGCATATTTTGCCGAAGGCAAAATGGGATAGCAAATTTAGCGAGGCGAGTCAGATTTTATCAAAATTTTATGCTCGGGCGCAGTCTTTTGGTTACTTTTCTGCTGCCAGAAAAGTAACAGAATATTTATGAAAATACAACACAACAATATCACCTGGCAAAATCTGGCCAATCCGACGCTGGCCGATTTAAATTTTTTAGAAAAGGATTTGAGCGTGACGCCGCTGGTACTTAAAGAATTAATCGGTTTAAACAAGCGCGCCAAAATTGAGGAATATGACAATTATCTCTTTCTAGTCATGCATTTTCCAGTTTTCCATGAAGAAAGTCGCCAAACCGTGCCCACGGAACTTGATTTTATTGTCACGGGCAATCAAATCATCACTGTCTACCAAAATCCCAACCCGTGTTTGGAAAATTTTTTCAAAGAAATACTGGCGGATGACTCGCTGCGCCAGCAATATTTTAAAATAAATGGCTTTTTGCTGTTTTCAATTTTGGATAAACTAACTGATTCTTGCCTCCCCATGCTTGACCATATCCACGAAAAAATAGAGGTTATTGAGCAAGATATGTTCAAAGGAAAAGAAAGAGAGATGCTCAAAGAAATCGCCATTGTCAAGCGCGACATTATTGATTTTCGCCGCACGCTCAAACCCCAGCGCTCCATCCTGGAAATTTTAGCCAAAAAAGCCAACCGTTTTTTCCAGACGGAACTGGATTCAATCGCCCAAGAAGTGATCGGCTCGGAAGTGCGCGCTTGGAATATCCTGGAAAGCCACAAGGAAATGATTGAGGCGATTGAGAAAACTAACGAAGGCCTGCTTTCTTTTCAAATTAACCGCGTCATGCACACCTTAACTTTTTTCTCCATAATTTTGTTTTCTCTCACCTTTATTGCCGCTTTTTTCAGCATGAAAATTTTTGAAACGCCGCTGCTGCCTCGTTATCCTTGGAATCTATTGGCGGTCTCGGCTATTATGTTGCTGGTAATTTTGATTATCACGACCCTGTTTAAAAGGAAAAGGTGGATGTAGCAAAAAGCACCAAATTACAAGCACCAAATCCCAAATAATATCCAATGACCGAAATTCCAATAACCAAAACGGGTTTTGAATTTTGTAAATTGGAATTTAGAATTTATTTGGGATTTGGAAATTGGAATTTGGGATTTAAAGTTTTATGCCAATAAAACTTTTTAACACCCTCACCCGCAAAAAAGAAGTTTTCAAACCGCTCAAAAATAAAAGAGTTGGTCTTTACGCTTGCGGTCCGACGGTTTATTGGTACGCCCATTTGGGCAATTTGCGCACTTACATTTTTGAAGACATTCTGCGCCGCGTTTTGAAATACAACGGCTACCGAGTCCGTCACGTAATGAATTTTACGGATGTCGGGCACTTAACTTCGGACGAAGACACCGGAGAAGATAAAGTTGAAGCCAGCGCCAAACGCGAAGGCAAAACTGCAAAAGATATTGCCGATTTTTATATCGCCGCTTTCAAAAAAGACGCCCGACTGCTCAATATTTTGGAACCGACAATTTATGCCCGCGCCACTGACCATATCAAGGAGCAATTGGAATTGATAAAGATATTGGAAAAAAACGGGTTTACTTATAAAATTTATGACGGTGTTTATTTTAATACCAGTCGCCTCAAGGATTACGGCCAGCTCGCCCAGCTTGATTTAGCCGGCCTGAAACCAGGCGCTCGCGTTGCCCAAGTCAGCGGCAAAAAAAATCCGACTGATTTCGCCTTATGGAAATTGACCCCGGCTGGAGTCAAACGCCAGCAGGAGTGGGATTCGCCCTGGGGGCGCGGCTTTCCCGGCTGGCACCTGGAATGTTCGGCCATGTCGCGAAAATATTTAGGACCGCAATTTGACATTCATGCTGGCGGCGTTGACCACATCAGCGTCCATCACACCAACGAGATTGCCCAGTCGGAAGCCGCCTATGGAAAAATTCCGGCGCGCTTTTGGCTCCATGGCGAATTTCTGCTAGTAGACGACAATAAAATATCCAAATCGCTGGGCAACATAATTACTCTTGATGAAATTGCTGAAAAATTTAATCCGCTGGCTTTCCGCTACCTGGTTTTGACGGCGCACTACCGCTCGCAACTGAATCTCACCTGGGAATCGCTGGAAGCCAGCCAGACCGCGCTCAATAATCTCTATCAGGTAGTCTGGGATTTAAAATTAGGGGGCAAAAATTTCTGGCTGACGAAATTATTAACCAAATTGGGGCTGGCCGGCAAAAAAATAAAAAATATCATCAGGACCGCAAAAAAATACCAGGAGGATTTTCTGGAGGCTGTGAACGACGACCTGGACACTCCCAAAGCCGTGAGTCTGGTTTGGCGGCTGATTGACGACAAAAATATTTTGCCGGCCGGCAAAAAGAAATTGCTGCTGCAATTTGATGAAATTTTGGGATTTAATCTTAACAAAATAAAAATAATTTCGCCGCCAAGCAAGGTTAGAAAATTGGTTGAGCTCCGGGAAAAATGCCGTCGGGAAAAACAGTGGCTCAAAGCCGACAAGCTGCGTGCCCAAATTGAACAGGAAGGCTGGCTGCTGGAAGACACGGCTGAAGGGCCGAAATTGAAGCCAAAACAGATAAATCCCGCACCTTTTGCTTGCCCCGCACCTTTCCCCAAAACACAAAGGTATTACTAAATAATTACGGTATAATCCTGATTTTTATAAGAAAGGTGCGGGGCTCGCAGCGGAGTTTCAGACTCAACCGCTGCTCGCCCCGTTAGATAGTAAACATCTAACGGGGCGAGCCTAAGGTGCTAACCCTAAAAGGGCGTAGCCTTCGGGCTATTAGCCCAACTACAGCCCCGCCGCTCGCGAGTAGCGGGGTGGGGTCTTCAAAAAAGGTGCGGGATAAAGGTATAAAAATCTTGTAGAGGTAGGCGGCGGGCGCCTCGCGGCGCCCGCCGCCTTTAAGTTCAAAATATCCACCCGCTATTCACCTTTTTTACCCATTCTGCTTCTTGCCAACCCTAAAAGCAATGCTATACTGAAATAATACTTGCATTCTATGGCTAACGCGAAACCAGACAAACTTCCCCCACAAAATACCGAAGCCGAGCAATCGGTACTCGGCTCTTTAATGCTGGATAAAAATGCCGTTGTGCGCGTAGCCGATATTTTGCAGTCCGGAGATTTCTATCGCCAAATTCATAATGCCATTTTTGACGCCATGCTGGAACTTTATGAAAAAGGTGAACCGATTGACCTATTAAGTTTGACCAGCCGCCTGGAAGACAAAAAACTGCTGGATAATATTGGCGGACCGGCTTATTTAACGAGTTTGGTTAATCTGGTGCCGACGGCCGCTCACATCGTCCATTATGCCAAAATTGTCCACCATAAAAAAATATTGCGCGATTTGATTGAAGCGTCCGAACACATTGCCCAGCTGGGATTTAGGGAAGAAGAAGATATTGAAACTATACTGGACGAAGCCGAACAAAGCGTCTTTCGAATTTCGCAAAAATCCCTCACCCAGGAATTTCTGCCGGTCAAAGACGCCCTGGAGGAGGCCTTTGAACGCATTGACCGGCTGCACAAGGGCGAAGGGGCGTTTCGCGGCGTACCCACCGGTTTCACCGACCTGGACAATTATCTTTCCGGTCTGCAAAAATCAGACCTGATAATTTTGGCTTCCCGGCCGTCGCTCGGTAAAACTTCCCTGGCCACGGATATCGTCCGCCATATTGCCATCAAAGAAAAAGTGCCGGTGGGGATTTTCTCTTTGGAAATGTCCAAGCACGATGTGGTTGATCGGCTACTGGCCGCTCAGGCCGGAATTGATTTATGGAAACTGCGCACCGGCCGCCTGTCCCTGGAAGGGCTGGACAATGATTTTACTCGAATTCAGGAAGCCATGGCCGTTTTATCGGAAGCGCCGATTTTTATTGATGACGCTCCCTCGCCCACCGTGCTACAGATGAGAACCATGGGACGACGGCTTCAGACAGAGCACGGTCTGGGATTGATTGTTGTTGATTATCTGCAGCTTATCCAACCGCGGACCCCCTCTGAAAGTATGGTCCAGCAAGTGACGGAAATTTCCCGTTCGCTCAAAGGACTGGCCAGAGAACTGGAATGTCCGGTGCTGGCCGTTTCGCAGCTTTCGCGGGCGGTTGAAGGACGGCCGGACCAAATACCGCGTCTGGCGGATTTGCGCGAATCGGGCTCAATTGAGCAAGACGCGGACGTGGTTTTGTTCATTTATCGGGAAGACAAAACCAAAAGGGACTCACCCCGGCCCAACATTGCCGACATCATGATTGCCAAACACCGCAACGGGCCGACTGGCAAAGTTGAACTTTATTTCAATGAATCGCAGGCGAGCTTTAAAAATTTGGAAAGGCACTTCGAGAAATAAATTTTGAAAGTACCAAATTCCAAGCAACAAAATCCAAATAAATCTCAAATTCCAATGACCAAAATTCTAAACGAGTTTGGAATTTGAAATTTTGAAAATTGGAATTTATTTGGATTTTGGGATTTGTAATTTGGAATTTCTCATTTATGCTTCCTTCTTCTCTCAAAAACCTCATTGACCATCTTTCCAAACTTCCCGGTCTTGGCCAACGCTCCGCCACCCGGCTGGCTTTTTATCTACTCAATCAACCGGAAAAAGATTTGGCGGAATTGGCGCAAGCACTCAAAGACCTAAAAGTCAAAACCAAAACATGTGCGTGCTGTTTTAATCTGACTTCGGGTGAAGAACTTTGCGCTATTTGTTCCGACCAGAAACGCCAACAAAATTTAATTTGCGTGGTGGAAGATATTTTGGACATCATCCCCATTGAGCGCACGCGGCAGTTTGGTGGCGTCTATCATGTTTTGGGCGGCCTGATTTCGCCGACCGACGGCCTCACTCCAGACAAACTCCATATCAAAGAGTTGACCAGCCGATTAAAAAAATTGACCGAAAGCAACCAGCCGGTAGAAATTATTTTGGCAATGAATCCCACCACCGAAGGCGACACCACAGCTTTATACATAGAAAAATTACTCACGCCGCTTAATCTCAAAATCACCAAATTAAGCCGTGGCCTGGCCACCGGCAGCGATTTGGAATATGCGGACGAAACGACGCTGGTCAATGCGTTAAAATTCAGACATTAAATTTAGAAATTTAGTCAAAGGACAGTTCGCTAAAAAAATAGAAGGAGGGCAAATATGGAAGCACCGCAAATTTTAGTGGTTGATTTGGGGTCCCAATACACGACCGTCATCGGCCGCTCAATCCGCGAGCTCGGATTCCGTACGGCCATATTGTCACCAAAAAAGGCCAGGGACTGGCTTACCCAAAACAAAGCCAGGTGAGTGATACTCTCGGGGAGTGATTACAGTGTCTCCGGCCTCAAGGCACCGACCCCGCCGCCAGAAATTTTTAAATCCGGCGCGCCTATTTTGGATATTTGCTACGGCATGCAGTGACTGGCAGAACACTTTGGCGGTGAACTCTTCAATGAACTGAAAAACAAAGAGTACGGGCCGGCCACCGCGCTGATTGAAGAATGCGATCCGATTTTCAAGGGTCTGAAGGAAAGCCGGCCGGTTTGGGCCAGCCATGGCGATTCCGTCAAAGTTCTTCCCCCGGCTTTCAAATGCATCGCCCGGTCCGCCGAGAGTGGCGGCATCACCGGCATGGCTAATCCCGACCTAAACATTTGGGGGCTGTTATTCCACCCCGAGGTGGTGGAAACCATAAACGGGAAGGATATGCTGCAAAATTTCATCCGCGGCATCTCCGGGTGTGAACCTGATTGGGAACCGAGGAATATGATTGAAAACGTACAAGAAGAGAGGAATATGATTGAAAACGTACAAGAAGAGTTGTGTAGAAACGTCGGAGCCGAAAAAGCCATAATCGCTTTCAGCGGCGGCGTTGACTCCACAACCCTACTGGCCATTGCCAGTCCCATCACAGGAAAAAATCTGAGGGCAGTTTGCATTGACAGCGGAGCGCTTCGGGAAGATGAATTGACGGAGGTCCGATTCAATGCCAGCGCCGCGGGCGCACGAAACATCAGGATCGTTCCGGCCGCCAAAGAATTCCAAAGCGTGCTGGATATGGAAACTGACGGTGAACGGATAAGGAAGAAATTTCAAAAACCCTACGCGAGGATTCTTATGGAAGAGGCCAGGAAATTCAGGGCTCCGATCATAATTCAAGCCAGTCTGGCCCCCGATTTCATTGAATCAGGCAAACAGGGCTCCTCATCCCTAATTAAGACCCATCACAATATGGTGAATTTCCCGGGATTCAAGCGGCTTGACCCGTTAAGATATTTCTTTAAGTACGAAGTAAGAGAATTTGCCCGACTCTTGGGCCTGCCCGCTTCGGTTGCCGAACGGCAACCCTTCCCCGGCCCTGGTCTCTATGTCAGAATCCTGGGCGCGCCGCCCACACTTTACCGGGCGGCGATTCTAAGATGGGCGGACGCGAGAGTTAGAGAGATCGTCCGCAAACACGATCTTGAGAAAAACTTCTCTCAGCTCGTGGTCGCTTTAATGTGCACACCGACCGTCGGAATCAAAGGCGACAAGAGAATTTATACTAATTCAGTCATTTATCGCGCGCTGATTAGCGCTGATTTTATGACTGGTATCGGCTATGAATTCCCAGTTGAAGTCAGACGTGAAATTAGACGTACTGTCACCAGACATCCCAAAATCGTCAGGGCTTGGCCGGACGAAAACGACAAACCGCCGGCCACAACGGAATTCGTATAAACACCGTGCTGGCCATACAAATCCTCTGCCAAAATCTCGGGCTGAATGTGGAACATCAGAAAATCTAAAGCTCTTTTCAGGGAAAAAACCTTGCCAACCCAAAAGCCCTGCGGGATAAATCCCGCAGGGCTTTTCTATTTTACTAACCACAACTAACAAACTGATAAACTGACCAACTGATAAACTGACTCACAACCCCGGCTGGGGCGGCTGCTCCTGCGGCTGTTTTTCCTGAATGGGCAGTTCGGTTGGCGTCACCGCCGGCTTGCCGGCTTTTAAATTAGCCAAAATGGTCTTGACATCCTGGTTATCGGGATTCAGCTGGACGATTTTTTCAAATTGTTCTATCGCTTTGGCTTTGTCGCCCTGCTTGTCATAAATCAAACCCAAAAAATACCGGGCGTTGGAATAATTTTGGTCCAGGGTGACGGCACGCTCAAATTCGGTCCTCGCCTCATCCCATTTTGACTGTTTGTAATAAAGCAGACCCAATTGAAAAGCCACGCCCACATCCTGGGGGTAGGCGTCTTTGGTTTGTTTCATTTCAACAATGGCCTTATCGGTTTTGCCTTCCCGGTCATAAACCAAGGCCAACTCATAACGGGACGGGGCATAGTCAGATTTCAATAAAATGGATTTATTGAGAACCTCTTCGCCTTTGGCTAAATATTCTTGTGCCTTAGCCTTTTTATCTTGGTCTGCTCCAACCGGTGACAGCAAATCAGAAGCCAAAACATAGCTGCGGCCCAGTTCAAAATAGTAATAGGGATTTTGCGGCTCAAGTTTGGTGGCTTCCGTATATGAATCAAAAGTCCACTGGTCCGCGCCAGCGGTATAGGGCATCACCGCCCGATAGATTGCCGCCCGCTGCACCCAATTATCAACGTTGAGCGGCGACAAATCGGTTGAACGTTTGCCGAGATTAATGGCAGTCGCAATTAAATTTTGAATCCCCGTGTCCCGTTCGACGCTTTGAGGTTTGTTGAATTCCTGATTAACGCGCAGCAGGGCGGCTTGAGAAAGCGTCCGCAAATAAAGGTCGTTGTAAGGGTTTAGCATCACGGCCCGCGAAATGACGACCGAGCCGTTTTCCACGTCGTTTTTTTCCAAAATTACGCTCAATCCTTTCTGATATAAAATGTCGGCGTAATAATAAGTGCCGCCCAGATATAGAGCGCTGATGGTAAGCACCAAAACAATCACAAAAACAAAAGACAAGACCGAAGCCATGGGCGAAGTTCTTTTGAATTCAACCACCGTTGCCTCCAAATGAGAAAAATCTTCCTTTTCTCCCTCGCCCTTGGTGGTCAGGGTTTTTAAAGTTAAAAACGCCAAAGCCAGCATCGCCCAAAAAGCGAATTCCAAAGTTAAATTGGTACTATAAAGGAATTGTAAAAAAGACAGCAGGAGCCAGGAGGAAAATATCCCCAGGGCGAGCGCCCAATTTTGGCCGCGCCGCCTCACCAAAATTGTAAAACCGTAAACCGCGAAACCAACCAGAACAACCAACCAACTGATGGCGCCGAAAATTCCCAAAACGGCTGGCTGGCTGGAAATTTTGGAAATTCCTTGAGCAAAACGAATGTTCCAAAAGGCGGTCTGATTCAAGACCGAGGAACGGTAAAGGCCGTAATCATAAGAAAAACTGCCCGGCCCGGTGCCAAAAAACAAATTTTCCTTCAACGCTTGCTTATCTATCTCTAAAGTGGCGCTCCAGGAAGGAGAAACCTCGGTTGGCGTATTAAACCATTTGGCAAAAAGATTGCTGCCGGTCAAAAGCATCAGGACCGAAAAAGCCAAGACCACCATCGGCAGAATCAAACGATAAGGGCTGATTTGTTCTCTGTTAATAATACCCAGGGCGATAATGATGACGGTGGCGATTAATAACCCCCACCAAACGTTGCTGAAATTAATTGAGAGAGCCATTAACAGAAAAAAAGCCGACGCCAGTCCATAAAATATCTGCCGCCAGCGGCCAGAATCGCTCTCGGCAAACAAAGCCACGCTCAAAACTAAGAGGCCGGCCAGAAAAATTTCCAGCGAATTAACCGAACCGACTGTATTGAAAGTCGCCGCTTTGGCAAAATCAAAAGGCAGAAGGTATTTGCCGACCAGCTGGAACATACCAAAAAGACCGACTAGGACGCCGGACAAGATAAAAACGAAAATAAAGTTTGAAACTTGCTGACGATTTTTTAAGTTGTTAACCAGAAGAAAAAAGATAATCACCAATCCCAGAACGCCGAAAAAAGATTCCGCCACCGTTCCGCCGACACCCACCAAACTTTGGTAAAGATTTTTTGACAAAATGGCGCTGGTCAAATAAAAGGCGAGAAAGACCACAATCCCTAAATTCAGCAGACCTTTTTTAAATTTCGTTTCGCCAATGGCAATTGTCCTGACCAGCCAGGCAATCAGCAAAACCAAACTGAAAATAACTAAAATTAATTGCTTATTCATTTCCAGGATATTGGCATTGAAAGGTAAAAAGAATAAAGGCAAAAGGAAACCGAAGAGATATAATCCTCCTAAAATTATTCTGTCGCATAAAACCATAATTCTGGTATTGTCTTTTTCCATAAAAATTCGCGTGGGCGCATTCGCATAATGTCGCACGAACTCCAGCTTGGCTGGATTTTGCGCGACTTTGTGCTATTCGCATGCAATAAAATTAAAATCCGTTCCCTGATTAAGGGGTGTCCGGATTTCTAAATTATTTTTACTTCTTTAAGTATAGCAAAACCAAAGCTAACGGCAAGGCAATTGTCCACAAGCAACCAAAAAAGGCGCTGCCCCCCGTCAAGCGGTGGGGCAGCGCCTCAAACAACTCACCCTATGGACTCAATTTCTACCAGCGTATAGGGCTGGCGATGCCCTCTTTTCACGCTATAGCGCTTCTTGGCTTTATATTTAAAAATCGTTATTTTTTCGGCGCGGTCCTGCTTTAAAATTTTAGCGGTTACTTTTGCACCCTCAACTTTGGGCTGACCGATTTTTACGTCTTTTTCGTCGGCCACTAATGAAACATCGTCGAGGACAACACTATCCCCTTCTTTGCCTTCTATCTTCTCTATCTTGATTTTCTGGCCAGATGATACTTTGTATTGTTTTCCACCTGTCTTGATAATCGCAATATTCATAACTTTATACTGCTTGCCCCGTACCAAATCCGAAGGATTTTGGTGCGGGGCTTACCGCCAGTTTTAATTATAGCTAACATACTTTGCTATTCTATCAGAATTATATAAAAAGTCAAGTGAAAAGGAGGGTGTGATTGCTCGCACCCTCCGGGTTATTAGACTAAACTTGAATGAACTTCTGTGAAGAAATCCGGTAGTCTTTCTCGAATTTCTCCTTAGGGAGGTCGTCAATGGCGATTTCAACGGTACAACCGTCGAAATCATACTTTGATACCACCGGCCACTCAACGCCCAGCGAACGGACGAGCTTTTTAACTCGATCCAGATCGCCGCCAGTCCAAAGCGTGACTGGCTTGGTTTTGGCATATTCTTTCAACTGTGCCAAAACCTTTTCGTTGAGTTCCTCGCTAGCAGTCACTAGCGTGCCCTCAACGTCGCAGAAGACGCCAGGCATCAATTGACCTCTAGCCGAATCCCCTACTAAAGTCTTCGCATTGCGCAAAGCCTCTAACTGGGCTCTCACTTCTTCCTCGCTACCAGAAATCCCCAGCTCTCGCTCGGCGCGCTCCATTGCCGGCCGGATGCTCGTTTGCGGCTTCCTGGGATGCATATCGTGCAACAGAATCCCGATTAGACGTCGCCTCTCTTCAGCCTCAATAACCAGTCGAACGGCAGGGTTTTCAATATCCTCGCCAGCCAATAATTTGTCATAAAGCTGACGCAGGGCAACTAGCTCGAATGGAAATTGTATAAAACCAACTCCCTTGGTATGCGCCAGCTTACTAAGACCTTTGCTGGCAATAGATTCGTGCCCAAATGCCAACAGAATCATAGGACGCTTCTTCATCTGGAGCACCTCGACGGTTTTGTCGGCATCCAGCTCGTCAATATTGACGAGTACCAGATTGGGGTCCTCGTCCATCCCGATTATCGGGAGAACCTGCGACAGCGCCTTACCGATTACCGTGCCATCAATAACTATAGCCATAACTACCTCCTTATTTTTTTAGGTCAAAAATGACCTTATTTAAGAACAATCCCATAAAACACATGATATCATATATATATCACCTTGTCAAGGTTTCGGGTAAAAAATAAGACAGGTATTCTGCCTATCAAAAAACTCCTGATTCAATAATAATTTTACCTAAACTTCTTCTCTTGAGGCCGGCCCCTCAATCTGCACGGGCTCTATCTCCCCCGCCTTGCCCGTTATTTTAAAAACATCTTTATCTATTTTGCCAAATTCTTTGTAGGCGCGGTTGTACATATTGACGGTCGTGCCTAAATTGTTGCCGAGTTTTTGCAGATATTCTTCATAGCTCATTAAATGCTTTTGCAGCATTTCAACATATTTGCGGATTTCTTTGGCCGATTCCTCAATTTGCAGCGCCCGCAGACCTTGCATCACCGTTTGCAAATAAGCAAAAAAGGAAGTCGGCGAGACGATTATCACGTGCTTTTCCTTGAAAGCGTATTCAATCAAATCGCGAGTGTTGACTTTGATGGCGCCGACTTGGTTTATCAATAAATCGTAATAAATTCCCTCGGCCGGAATAAACATAAAAGCAAAATCCATGGTGTTTTCGTTTGGTCTGATATATTTGGCTGTTTCGTCAATGCGGTTTTTCAAATCGGCTTTAAACTGCTTTTCC
>Ga0315288_10008652_pt1 | contig 12842 bp, 12 predicted proteins | sample YL17G11_20_MG_FD_203454 | JGI IMG/M metagenome (GOLD analysis project Ga0315288, IMG submission 203454) | Sediment microbial communities from Yellowstone Lake, YNP, Wyoming, USA - YL17G11_20 | ecosystem: Environmental > Aquatic > Freshwater > Lake > Sediment | place: USA: Wyoming | collected...
TATGAGTGGGCGTGCTTGTTCACTTCCTTGTATACGCACTTGTTCGTTTGGTTTTATGTCTAGGCTGTATTGAACACAGAGTCTTGCGAGTTTTTCGATTCTCTGGTCGACCATTTGTGTCACCGGTTCGGAAGAATCAAAATAGCGTAATTGTGCTTAAAAGCGTGATGTCGGTTTTCTTGTTCCGTTCGGCAACCATGAGGCAGCGTCTCTTTCTGCAAAGTCAGTCCACATCGGTTTCGTTTGAAGGTCTCGTTCTGCGAGGGTCTTTTTTTGTTGATGACAAGTTTTATAAGTTTCGTTATGCTTTTTTAGTTGCGCCGTGCAAGAAGCGATTTTTGCACAAACACGTAATAGGAGTTGAAATAAGAAAATGGCCGGAAAAGAGATGCACAAGGCAGTTTGCGCTGAATGTGGAAAGGAATGTGAAGTTCCCTTCAAGCCTGACCCAAGCAGACCCGTATACTGCCGAGAGTGCTGGTCCAAGAAACGAGGCCCAAGTAGAAGATTCTAGATTAGCTAACCCCCTTCGCACGGAGCTAGCTGTTCTATCCTTTTTCCCTTTTTGGCGTCTACTATTTTTCAGTTCAGTCCGATTTTCATATGTAGGTAGGTGTGTTTCAGAGCAATGGAGAACGGAAATCTCACCGAAAGCTCTAAATGTTATACCGTTGGATTTTTCCTGAAAGAACGATTTGCGGGCCGGTAGTTCAGTTGGTATGAACGCCTGACTTGCACTCAGGAGGTCTGGGGTTCAAATCCCCACCGGTCCACTCCCATTTGGGTTCAAGTCCAACAAACCTTTTATTGTTCAAATCCCTTCTTAGCCCTTTAGGCCAGCGGGCGCACGTACTAAACAGACACTTCTAAAGGATGATAACATAAGGCGATGGTTCGACAACGTAGGTAGAGGCTCGCCCGTGACTGCCGACGTTTCCCTGCGGAGGCTTGCTGCCTTTTGCGAAAGTTCACGCACGACTCCGAAGAGCCTGGTGTCCAAGAGCGAAAACGAGCTTTATGGCCTAATGCTTAATTGTGTTTCGCAAATGGAGAAGACTAGCAAAGCCGGAAGTTACATCGAAAGCACGCTCAAAGCCGTGAAGTCTTGGCTCAGCCACAACGGGACAGAAGTTAGGAGGAAAATCAAGATCAGAGGCGCCAGAGACACACCCTCACTCAAGGATGAGCGAGTTCCAACAAGAGAAGAGCTGAGACGCATACTTCTCTCCGGCGACAAAAAAGCAAGAACGGCGTGCATTCTCGTTGCTCACTCGGGTCTGCGGATAGAAGTGCTCGGCAATTACGCCGGAACAGACGGGCTGGCGATAAAAGACATTCCAGAGCTAAAAATTGAGGACGAATCCATCATTTTCGACAAACTACCGGCGTTGCTGACCGTGCGCAGACAGCTGAGCAAAGCAGGACATCAGTACTTCACCTTTCTAAGTGAAGAGGGATGCGAGTACCTCAAAGACTACTTGGAAGACAGAATCAGAGAGGGTGAGACGCTCACGCTAGACTCGCCAATAATAACACCGAAGAACAAGATGAAACCATTCATACGTGCAAACAACATAGGAGATGCCATAAGAGAGCCTGTGAGAGCAGCTGGGTTTAACTGGCGACCCTATGTCCTAAGATCCTATTTTGACACGCAGTTGATGCTTGCTGAGTCAAAAGGTTTGGTTTTAAGAGACTACCGGCAGTTTTAGATGGGACACAAAGGCGACATTGAAAACCGCTACACGACAAACAAGCATAGACTGCCGGAACAAGTGATCAAAGACATGCGCGAGGCCTACAAGAGAAGCCAAGAATTCCTGCAGACATCGAGGTCCGCTGAAACGAGTGAGGAGAAAATCAGTCAGGCCTTCCGGAAGCAGCTTCTTCTGGTTGCAGGTTTCAAGCAAGATGAAGTTGACAGAATGGACTTGGCCTCGCTTGGGGATGAGGAACTTCAGGAGATTGTGAGAAAAAAGCTGCTGAGGACTGAAACCGACAATTGCGCCCGCGCTCTGGGTTTCTGAAATCAGTGCACGCGCCTTTCGTGGGCAGACTCTCAGATGAGAACTAAGCGATTTGCTAATCGAACTCAGGCTATCGAATACGCCTTGGAGCAGCTAAGAACATCTGGAAATACGAGACCACGAACCGAAACGAATTAGTCAGCGTTAAGTAGACATTCGTAGGATGGTGGAATCTGTCTTTGTTGTGCAGGCGTGGTAAGCCGAAAGAAATTTCAGGGAGGATATTATCATTTTAACCTTTGCTGGGTGAGAGGTGTGGAGTTAGAATTCACCAAACGTGATGAGCAGATTCTCTACATAGCCGAAGCTTTCGAGAGGTATCGGAGGGCTGGAATAGGCGTAGGGCGCGTTGGCTATGGAAGGAAACCAGCTTTGCTCGTTGTCGACCTGCAATACGCCTATACGTCGGAGGAGTCTCCTCTTGGGGGAAACCTCGACCAGGTCATCAAAAACGTCAGAACCCTTTTGGAAGAGGCTAGGAGAAGTAGAATACCAGTCATCTACACAGCAATAGTGTATCGTCAGAAGGACGGCCTAGACTCAGGACTTTGGGGGCTCAAGGTTCCGACTCTCCCCAAAGTTTGTCGCGCAGGTTCTGGTTTCATTGAGATCGACGAGAGAGTTAAGCCTCAGTCTGAGGATTTCGTTATTGAGAAGAAGATGGCTTCTGGTTTCATTGGCACTGAGCTTCTTACAATCCTCAACAGTCTTGATGTTGACACGCTTGTCGTCGTCGGAGGGACCACCAGTGGCTGTGTGAGAGCAACGGTGGTCGACGCTATCTCCTACGGCTTTAGGCCCATTATCCCTGAGAACTGTGTGGGAGACAGAGCTGAAGGCCCCCACAAGGCCGCCCTTTTCGATATGGCTACAAAGTATGCCGACGTTGTCAAACTGGAGGAGGTCTTGGAATACCTTAAATCCCTCTCAGCTGGACGCTGAAAGCGAATGGCAGGAACCCTAGTCATCCCTAGCCTAGCATGAAGTACATAAGCCGCCCCAAATACCCATCTATCGGCAGTGCAGCAACATTGTTGGTCTATCTTCCCGGAAAAAAGAGAGATGGAAAAGTGACTCTTTGAGGTATTCATCAAGCGGCCATAGGTCTATGATCTCAAATCATGCGTCAGTAACTAATATCTCTCTCTTACAGTCGCACGCCCTGCGGACATGACAGTATTTGCCGGTATCGTCTCAGGGTAGTCAAATCGCAGGTGTAGATAGACTCTCATACCAATGTCATGACCATACTGTACGAAGGAAACCCAAGCGAGTCATTTAGATTTGGAAAAACCCGAGGGGCACGCGATTTTCTTTGATCGCGCACCGCGCGCGATTATGCTAGCTGTAAAACTCTTGCATGCGCCAAGTACAAAAATGATTGCACTACCATGGTTCACTTCTCTTAAGTATGGTTACGACCATGGCTGCATTGTCGCCATCGATTCTGCCGCCGCCGTTCTCACTCAATCCGATAACTGGCTTCTCAAGTTGTCGCTTTCCCGCCTCTCCCCTTAGTTGCCATACAAGCTCACAAATTTGAGCCACGCCTGTGGCGCCTATTGGATGGCCTTTAGCGATGAGACCACCACTTGTATTAATTGGACATCGTCCCCCTATTTCACTCCACCCATCTTTAATCATCTTCGCTAGATCGCTTCCTTTAACCAAACTGAGCTTTTCGGTAAGCCAAAGTTCAGCGGGAGCCATAGCGTCATGAACCTCAGCAAAGTCGATGTCATCAGGCCCTACACCTGCCGTACCGTATGCGTCAGTGGCAGCCGACTTGACCGAGTCAACCTCATTAGGAGAATCGGAAAAGTAACCCTGCTTGAATATGCCTGACCGCAACGAGCAGGCAGCTACTTCAATAAGGGGTTTGTCAGTATATCTACGCGCCTTCTCTTCTGTGCAAAGAATAGCAGCTGCAGCTCCGTCACCTATCGGAGAACACATCATACGAGTAAGAGGATCAGCGACCAGCGGCGAGTTTAAAACTTCTTCCACTGTTACTTCTTCTTGAAACTGTGCATAGGGGTCAAGGGAACCGTTATACCTGTTCTTCACCACAACCTTTGCTACATCTTCGATAGTAATACCTGTTCTAACCATGAACCTTTTTAGTTGCATAGCATAAAGAGCGGTGAACTGTATGCCAGTACCTGAAGTTACTTCTATATCCGTATCCGCCGCGATCGCTTTTATCGTCTTCGCTGTATCTCCTACATACATCTTCTCCACACCTAGTGCCAAAGCAACGTCATACAAGCCTGAAGCCACTTCTAACCACGCGCCTCTGAAAGCTGTAGAGCCACTAGCGCAAGCATTCTCAACATTCACTATGGGTATGCAACTGGAACCATAGTCTTTTAGCACAACTTGACCCCGTATTCCTTCCTGTCCTGTGATCAAGCCTGCCAAGCCGTTACCGACGTATGCTACTTGAATATCTTTCTGTGTTAGGTTTGCATCTCTAAGAGCATTCAAGACTGCAACTCCGCCGATTTCTTTTAGACTCGCGTCGATGAACCTCCCAAACTTGTGCATCCCTACGCCTATTATCACAACATTACGCATTCAGGCAACTCCAAATTCAAAATGTATAAGTATTTGAAAACGTATAAAGTTTTAGTATGAGAAAAGTCTATTACAAAACCCCAGACCCTCCTGCAGAAGACCCCTATCTCATTGGCAGTCAGTGCAGACAGTGCCTTACGGTCTTTTTTCCTCCAAAACACGTGTGCCCAGTCTGTGGTAAGGAGGGAACCATGAACGAAAAACCACTTAGCAGAAGAGGCAAAATCTATTCCTTCAGTTGTTGTGCAGTTGCACCTAAAGGGGTAACCGCTCCCTACATTATAGGTCTCGTCGACCTTCCAGAAGGGCCGAGGTTAGCCAGCATAATCACCGTGAAAGAACCATCACCTACAGCTCTAGGAATAGGAGACGATGTTGAGCTAATTATTGGGAAAACGGGCGTCGATGAACAAGGACAAGACATCATCAACTATTTGTTCAAACCTGTAAAAGATCTGATAGCCCCACAAAGTACATAGCTTTGCTAAACCTGAAGCTAAGCAACTCGATTCATTGACGTAGAAAAACCAGCAGAAATAGCGCGGCGCGCGCTACGCCATAGGCTCTCCTGTGAACCTAACCAGAAGACCCTTAAGACACGTATCATCAGTTGAGGCCGAATGATATTGAAGCAAGCCAAATACGTAGCCAAAACTGCCATACTTTAGATTTCGAAAACCTTTTAAAGAATAAGATCAAATCTTACGAACGAATGGTGTGATGAAATGCTATCTCAAGCATTAGACGGAATAAGGGTATTAGACTTGACAGGGTTTATGGCGGGACCATATGGTTCAATGATGCTTGCCGACCTTGGAGCCGAAGTGATAAAGGTCGAGAGAACTGGCACGGGTGATGATGCTAGAGCAATACCTCCTTTTGTGGAAGGGGAGAGCTCATATTTTATTAGTTTGAATAGGAACAAGAAGAGCCTTACGTTGAATTTGAAGACTGACGAGGGGAAAAAGATCATATATGATCTGATACGCCACTCCGACGTATTTCTGGAGAATTTTCAACCTGGTACAACGAAGAAGCTCGGAGTCGACTACGAAACTGTGAGTAAAATAAACCCTCGCATCGTTTATTGTTCAATTTCTGGCTTTGGACAGGACGGCCCCTACCGTAATCGAGTTGCCTACGATCTAATAGTCCTAGGTATGGGTGGAGTTCTGGGGCTTACGGGGGAGAAAGAAGGTGTTCCCGTAAAACCAGGCGTTGGTTTTTCTGACATTATTGCGGGGATGTTCGCAGTTTATGGTGTACTCGCGGCTCTGATTGCGCGGCAGAAGATTAAGAAAGGCCAGTACATCGACGTTTCATTACTTGACGGGCAGATCGCTATGCTAACATATCAAGCGTCCAACTACTTCATAACGGGAAAGGTTCCTGAAAGAATGGGGACGCAACATCCTGCAGTTGTGCCTTATGGAGTATTCAAGACGGAGGACTCATATATCAGTTTGGTCGTGGCCAATGACACAATGTGGCGAAGACTGTGTAAGGCGTTAGGAGTCGAGGATCTAGCAGTAGATCCTAGGTTTCAGACAGTTGCCGATAGAGTTAGAAATAGAAATGAAGTAAACCAGATGCTCGAAAGGATTTTTGCCACGAAGCAGACATCCGAACTAGTAGCCCTGCTGGAGAAGGCGGAGGTGGCGTCCGGCCCTGTATATTCCCTGGATGAGGTTTTCAAAGACCTCCAAGTTTTGCACCGAGGGATGGTTGCTGAAATTGATCACCCGAAAAGCGGGAAAATCAAGGTCGGCGGCATTCCCGTAAAGCTCTCAGAAACCCCAGGAAACATTAGATCACCGCCGCCTATGCTGGGACAACACACAAGAGAAATACTCGAAGGCCTAGGCTACAGTCAAGATAAGATTGACGAACTGAGAAAGAAAGGAGTCATATAGGATCCCTACAGCTGAGAAAAAACAAATACAGTTGAAGGTACCTATTATCACGCCAGGCAATACTTAGATTCTGTCTATGTAGTGTTGGTTCGAAAGGATCAGAAGAGGCATTATCGGGTCTTTTCGACATGGTCACCAAGTATGCCGACGAGGTCAGGCTAGACGAGTTCCTAGAACTTGAAAGGCTTCCCAAAACGCGGGTGAAGCCGAAATTTGAGCGCGTGAAACCTTGACGAAGTTGTTGATGGAAACTCATAAATACGCAGTTTGATAGTATTTGAACCTCGGTGAGTTTTGAGATGGCAGACCTCGTTATCAAGAACGGGAAGGTTGTAACCCCCTGCGGCATAATTGAAGGTGGAATAGCTGTCAAAAATGGGAAAATACTCAAAGTTGGAAGCGAAGCTAACCTGCCCTCAGCAGAAAGGACTGTCGACGCTAACGGGAACTTCGTCATCCCCGGCTTCATCGACGTCCATACACACATCGGCATTGGGGCCCCGATCGGCCCTGCCTTCGACAAGCGGTGGCAGAGCCAGTTCACGACTGAGACTGAGGGCGCCATACATGGTGGTGTCACGTCGCTTAGAACTACATTGTGGGCGAAGGAGTCCTACTTGCCACTCATCGACAAGTACATCGCTTGGGGTGAGCAAAACTCTTACATTGACTTCGGGATATATCCATGCCTCATTGCGCCAGCTCACATCGACGAACTCGTGCCTATGGCTGAGAGGGGCATGCCCTCTTGGAAGTGCTTCTACGACCCCTATGAAGCCGAAGAGGGAGAGCAGGTGTTCGGCAGACCTGCCCACACCGACGCGGGAAAGCTCTATCGAGCCATGGCAATATATGCGGAATGGGGCTACCCCGGCCTCGTCATGATTCACGCCGAAAACTACGCTCTCTATACAATGCTCCAGGCGAAGCTTATCAAGGAGGGTAGGAAGGACCTCAAAGCTTGGTCTGATTCGAGGCCCAACATTTGTGAGGCCATGATGATCGAGTCGGCGGCCATGATAGCTGAGGAGACTGGGGGAAGCCTCTACATTGTCCATATGAGCACCGGAGAGGGCGTCGACATTTGCAAAAAATACCAAGACAAGGGAGTTAACGTCATAGCCGAGACGCTGCCTTGTTTCTTGACTCACACAAAGCACGTCCACGACGAATTCGGAGTGTGGGGCAAAATCAACCCGCCTTTCAGGGAGAAGAGTGACATTGTCCGAATGTTTGAAGGCATCAGAACAGGCGTCGTAACCAACATAGGGACAGACCACTGCGCCTACACAAGGAAGGAGAAGGAGCAAGAAGTCGGAAAGTACGGAGATGTGTGGAAAGTCCAACCAGGTCTCTCAGGAGGTATGGAGCATTGGTTGCCGATCATGTTCACCGAGTGCTTCAACAAGGGGCGCCTCTCGGTCGAGCAGATCGTGAAGGTTTGCTGCGAGAACAACGCAAAGGTTTTCGGCCTCTACCCCAAGAAGGGCGCAATCCAGGAAGGGTCAGATGCTGACTTGGTCATCGTCGACCCTGACAAGGAGGGCAAGGTCGACGAGAACTTCTACCACTGCATAAACAAAGACTATTCAGTCTACTGGGGCTGGAAGTTGAAAGGAATGCCTGTGATGACCATCGTAGGCGGAAGGATAATGGTCGAGGACGGCCAGACCATAGGGAAACCAGGCTACGGGAGGTTTCTACCCTCCCGCCGGTACTAGCTGACCACCCCCATCTCTCCTCAGCTAGCACGAATAATGAGACTTGATTGACCAGTGTGATTAAGAAACTCTCGTTCCTAAGTACCACAAAGAATCTAGTTTATACTGGAAGCCTATTCCAAAAGATTTTAGTCCCAAGATCAAGGGGGGACAAAGACAAAGTCGATTCACAAATGTACTATGCCAAGACATAGAAGAAACTAAATGAAATAACGGAAAATGGACAAAATGGTTAGGTTGAAAAGATTAAAGCAAAATCTTTTAAAATTAGGATTGATTGGCAAAACCCTAAAAGGCGGCGTAACTCGGGGAACAGGGACACAGGAGGACAAGAAAGCCAGAGATTTTATCGTTCGTCATATGGAAAACGCAGGACTCGAAGTTCGGGTCGACAAAATCGGCAACATTTTTGGAAGAAAGGAAGGAACCTCCAGCAAAAATATTGTCATGACAGGATCACATATAGACTCCGTGCCAAATGGCGGGATCTACGATGGATCGCTTGGCGTTCTTATGTCTCTTGAGGCAGTAAGTACGATAGAAGAAGAGGGTTTCAAAAATGAAAGACCAATTGAAGTAGTAGTGTTCTCAGATGAAGAGGGGCGCTTTCATCCCCATTTGGGAAGCAAAGTGATAACCAAAACGATTGATATAAAGAAAGCGTGGAGAATACAAGACAAAACAGGAATCACCGTTGAGGAATCCCTAGAGAATATAGGCTACAGGGGCGATTTTGAGAGGAGCATAAAAGAAGTTGAATTCTATATTGAGTCTCACATAGAACAAGGGCCGGTTCTCTACAACAAGAAGATAAGATTAGGTATAGTGAAGAATGTGGCAGGGTTCACTTGGCTGGACTTGATCGTTCAAGGACAAGAAAATCATGCGGGTGCGACACCCATGCAAATGAGAAAAGACGCATTGGTAGCAGGATCAGAGATAGCATTGTTCGTAAATGAAAGAGCGAACAATATAGCTACAGAACTAGACAGCTCTTTGGTGGGGACTGTTGGTAGAATGAGCGTTGCGCCAAATGCGATAAATGTTGTGCCTGGAAAAGTGGTAATGGGAGTAGACATCCGGAGCATAGTATTCGCGAATATTCGAAAACTCGCAAATGATATCGTGGAAGAGGCAAAAAAAACAGAAGATAAATATGGAGTAGATATCAGAGTAAAGAAAATAGCTTCGATCAAACCCATTGCATTTTCAGACTACGTAATAGAAAACATAAGAAAAGTCTGTACGCAACTAAATATGAGTTACATATTGATGAATAGCGGAGCAGCGCACGACGCTCAAGAAATGGCTCAAAAAACGAAAGCGGGAATGATATTCGTTCCAAGCGTCGAAGGCATAAGCCATTCACCCGAAGAGAAGATAGAATGGAAAGATGTCGAATCAGGCACGAGAGTGTTGGTTCAGGTTCTGAAAAATCTCTCGAAATAGTTGGTATGTGCAGCGCGCGCTTGTTTCGTTTGGACGTTCTACTAGCGATTCGTTCCTGTTTTGAAGACTTTGAAATTCACAAGTCTAATTGTCTTCCAGTTCTCTATGCGATAGCTGTTTCAACAAAGCACCGAGCGTGTGTCACAATGAAAAACGAACAGACGACGTTTGGAATGAAGTGACAATTGAGGATTTTCAAGAGTCGTAGCTTACGACTACGTCGATTTAAATACTAAAGCTGGAATGATTCACGTTGTCGAAGGGTGTGCGCGCACATTACTTACTTCTTTCGACTAGCTCTATCAATACCTTGCCAGTATCTCTAGGATCCAACCAAGCAACCTTCGATCCTCTGGATCCCTTAGAAGGTCCGGAAAGCAGTCTGAGGTCATGTTTCCGCAGTCTGCTCAACGCTTGGCCCAGGTCTGGGACTCTTAACGCTACATGGTGCATACCTTTTTGGGAGACATCTAGTGAGAGAATTGAGCCTGCAAGAACTGGATCCTGGAACTCTATCAGCTCTATGCTCGTTCCGCCTACCGGCAAAAAAGCTAGTTTTGATTTTAGATCCACTGAAGACTCTATCTCTTTCACTTCCAGACCAATGAGCCTGTATATCTTTATAGTCTCTTCTAGGTTATCAACAATGATTCCGATGTGATCAACTTCTTCTGCCATCGGTTTCGCCTAATTACTAGTGTCGCATAACGTTTTTAAACTTTCGGGACCCTGCGCAATGCTATAGCCTTACTGTTGCTTCCAAGCAAAACCCAGTTTGGACCACCAATCACGCCTCTCCTTAAGTATCTTCCCTGACTAGTTTCTTATTAGAGCGCGTGCGATGGGAAGTGTTAAACGTGCGAGGCGCTCACGCCATGTTATGAGCACCCTTGTTCGTGGTTTGGACGTGCATAAGGATTCGACTTATGCGACTATTTTGAATTCTGAAGGAAGAATAGTTAATCAAACAAGAATGAGTAATGAAAGAGTGTTTCCGTACCTTTCACATTTCTACGTGAGCAAGGTTGGCATGGAATCTTCAAATCAAATTGCGCCGTTATTCAGGAAGTTGACTGCCAAAGGATACAATGTAGTGGTTTCGCATCCGAAGAAGACCCGCTGCATTGCTGAGGATAAAATTAAAAGTGACCGAGTGGGCTCTGGCGCGCGCTTCTGATGCGTAGCTATTCTGTGTTGAAGAATAAGAAGCCGTATCATGACCAGGCCTAAACTCTTCCTCGCTGTAGCGCTGTCTCTTTGGTCTGGACGTTAGCGCGATTGAGGAAGGTCTGGATGAGGAGCCATAGTGCCTCGTTTGGTGGGCGGATAGCCACGTGCCCTTCACCAATCAGCGAGGAAAAGAATGGAAGAGAATCAAGGAGAAGAATGAAAAGGAAAGACTAAATTGCAGAACTTCACATAGGCGCTTCCAGCCAAATTTCACTCTTCCACTTTCAAGAAATGTATCAAGATGCACAAGTGACGAGACAATGAGCCCCACGTTTGCTGCCTGAACAAAAGCTTAAGTAGTAATGCAATTAACAACTTCTCCAACCAACTTCCTAAGGTGACAAAGACGTCTTCCAGCATATTAATAAAGAATGGCACAATCATCACGGTAGATCCTGCAAGAAGAATCTTGGAGAAGGGTTACGTCAAGATAAAGGATGATAGAATAACTGAGGTAGGGGAGACAAAAAACCTAAGGACAACAAATGAGACCTCTGATAAAGTGATCGACGCGTTTGGGAAGGCTGTTCTACCTGGATTAATAAGCGGACATACTCACTGCTGTCAGAGCTTGATGAGAGGAACGGGAGAAGGTTGGTGGAAGCTCGGACTTGAGGAAAGATCATTCAGAATTACAAGAAAGTACAATGAGGAGGTGAGACCTAGTGAAAGTTACCAAGCGGCATTATTGAGCTGCTTGGAAATGATCAAAGCGGGCATTGCCTGCTTTGGGGATTTGTGGCAGCGCGATATGGATCAGGTGGCACGTGCGGTACAAGACAGTGGAATGAGGGCATGTATCGCCCAAACATTGGCCGATCAACCCAGGTTGTCGGATACTGCCCCCTTAAGCACCAAAGAAAACCTCAAACTCGGCGAAGGGCTTGTCCGAAGGTGGCACAACAAAGTCGATGGGCGAATCACTTGCATGTTCAATCCACACAGCCTCAGATCGGCTTCTCCAGAACTCATACTGAAATGCAGGGAGTTCGCGCACAAGTATAATATAGGAATAATCATCAACGTCTCGGAAGTCAAGGATGACGTTACTTTCGTGACCAGGCATCATTTAAGGAGACCAGTGGAGCTGCTCAACGACCTTGGGGTCTTGGGTGCAGATGTCATCGCAAACCACTCTGTATGGGTCAATGACCACGAGATCAAGATATTAAAGCAGACAGGCACTAATGTTGTCCACAACCCCGCGAGCAATTTGAAGCTGGCTTCTGGGCTGTGCCCAGTGGTTAGGATGATAGCAGAAGGCGTTAATGTAGGTCTGGGCGTCGACGGCCCAACCTACAACAATACCCAAGATGTTCTCCAAGAAATGAGATTGGCAGCCCTCGTTCACTCTTTGGAGTGGCCGTTAGATCCTGGAGCCCTCCCACCGGAGGTCGTCTTAGAGATGGCCACCATAAACAATGCGAGGGCAATGGGCATGCAAGACAAACTTGGGTCTATTGAACCTGGGAAAAAGGCGGATATCACTATCTTAGACTTAAGACAACCGCATTTCACCCCGACCATAATGGGCTGTGCCTCCAACCTTCTATCAAACATAGTGTATTGCGCAAATGGAAGGGATGTAGACACCACTATAGTTGATGGAGTGGTTTTGATGGAACACAGAAAAGTCTTGTCATTGGACGAAGACCAAGTCATAGCAAAGGCTCAAGAGTTGGGTATGAACCTTACAGAACGGATTGCGCATGCGTGCTGATATGTAGAATACTGGGAGTAGTCATCGAATCAGGCGCGTTTTCCCACGTGTTAAACTTGGCCTCGTTAATCCTTTCCTAATGGTCTTCACATTTTGCCATAAATCGACAAAATTCTTATAGATTCATCACTTCCCAGTGGATTATCGAGAGCTCTAAAAAAAAGGATGAAGGAGGTTTATTTTGTTCTTTTTCTTCTGCGGATTA
>Ga0315288_10008654_pt1 | contig 12841 bp, 16 predicted proteins | sample YL17G11_20_MG_FD_203454 | JGI IMG/M metagenome (GOLD analysis project Ga0315288, IMG submission 203454) | Sediment microbial communities from Yellowstone Lake, YNP, Wyoming, USA - YL17G11_20 | ecosystem: Environmental > Aquatic > Freshwater > Lake > Sediment | place: USA: Wyoming | collected...
AAAAGCATCAGTATTAATTAATTCTTTTTTAATAACTTGATTATTATTTCCTTGAATATAAGAGAATATTTTATTAATAATTTCATTTGGAAGAGTAAGAGTTGTCATGCTTGTATAATTAATTGAATAAAGATTATAATATTTCAATTTTTTAAATATGTAGGGTGTTTCTATGTAGAGTTCCATTTAGTTCCAAGAAAACGATTATGTAGGGCAATATAGTAATGACTCCGTATCATTCGGAATTACATCCACTGGATGTGGTTCTTCTTTTGGAATTAATATTTCCGGAATTTCTTCATTATGCATTTGTTTTATACTTATTTTTTTTATATTTAGTTCTTTAATATCTATTTGTTTTGCTATTTTACGTTCTACATTTTGATTTTGTAAAGCATACATAGAAATGTTTGGACTTATTGCAATATTATTCATGTATGTTCTATATTTAAAACAACTAACACTTGTATTTTCATCAAATTTAAACGTATACCACCAATACGCTGGAATATACAAAATTTTTCCTGGTTTTAGTATTATTTCTAAACACTTTATCTTATCAAAATCTGCTTTATATTTTGGTTGTGGAGACCACGGATTTATTGCCGATTTAAATTCAAAATTTTCGTAATCATTTATCGGATATAAGTATTTTGAACTTTTAGGAGGAGATAATTTTACACTTACTGAACCTTGGGTTACTGTGTAATAATTACGATAATTTAAATCATATCTAAATGGAGTTTCTAAATTTTTTGACCCAAACAATACATCATAATAACAATTTGACACCAAAGATGGTCTTAAAAAATCATCATTGTAAGACATATTTTTTATAGCACCAGTTTCTTGCAAAAAATCAATATTACATTCACTAAAATAAGACGCATTTGTATCTTTATCAAATAAATTTACAGCAATATGAAGCGGTAATGGAACACACATATCTGTTTCACTTGTGAGATCATTTTTATTTCCAATTTTTACTTCAAAACTAGGATAATTGTCTAATAAAAATTGTTTGTTAGTTGTATTTATTATTTTATATTCATCTTCTTCTGTAGGAAAATCTATTAATACTGGTTGTCTTAAATCACATATTTCTTCTATTCTATCTTTGGATGCTTGCTCTACTTCATATATTTCTAAATCATTGCTAGTTTTTAAATGAAACTGAATATGTAAGTAAAAAAATAGTATTATACAAAATATAAATAAAGATATTATTATTTTTAACATTGTTTATAAAAAATAATAATTTATTTTATGTTTAATAACGAGATATTATCTAATTATTCTATATCAGATATTTTTGGAGCTATAAAAAATGATACATTACTATCATCTCCTAAATTATATTTTAATAACATTGGATGATCACGACTTAAAGCTACATTTATTGTTGAACTCAATTTCATTGATGCGCACATTTTAGATAAATGACTTAAACTAAAACAAATATTTATGTCTTCGCCTTCACTAATAACATATTCGTCTAAATCATCAATTGGAATATTTACTTTTAATTTTGTAAAATCACCATTTGCGTTTAATTCTACAAGTGTTTCAGAACATTTTATATTTAAATTTGAACCAAATGTATTTAATTCTAATAATACATCTACTAATTTTTTTGATGGCATTGTAAATTCTACATCATAATCTACTTTTGGAATTTCTAAACTACATTCATTAACATCAATTAAATTTAATTCAAAAAAATGTTCAAATCCACCTTTGCTCTCTTTTGAACTTAAAAAATTAATACATAATTTATCTGCATCACTTTCTTCTTCAAACTTTAATTCTAATTTATTATGTTTTAACGCATAACTCATTAAAATAGCCAAATGCGTCGAATCAACTGAGATTTGATGATTTGTTGAACAATCAAACTCTGAAAACCATTTATTTTTTATTTCAATATTAGCAAAACATATATGTGATTTGTCAATTGACTGAATATACAATTTATCCTTTTCAAACTGCATATTTATATGCGAACTCCAATTTTTAAGTAATTGAAATATGCCCACAAATGTTTCTAATTTTGCCTTATTCTCTATAATTAATCGCATTTATAAATGTATTATATTTAATATCTTTATTACTTATTTACTACTAATTCTATTTTTTTTTGGGTTTCTTTATCAATAAACATACAAATCATATTATAAATTTGATTAAATACAAATGGCGAATTATATACATAGCATTTGCCTAATTTTTGAGGATATTTTTCTTGAAAATATACTGATATATATTGAATAAATGACTTATGTTTATCAATATCTACTATAGTTAAATTTTTCATATTTATATGAAGTACAACATTACTATTATTTAATAGTATACTATCAATATTGTTAGCTATGTAATTTAAAATATAACTATAGTTCTCTTTTGTTGCAAAATATTTAAAATAAATGTAATTTAAAATAATAGAATTTTCTTTAATATAACATAAATTTTTTAGGATTTCATCTCCATTACCTTTTTGTATTTTTTCAATACAAACATTTTCATTATTTTCAACAATTATTTTTTCCATTTATAATTATTAGTATTATTTTTATAATACTTTAACTTATTTTATAATTATACATCCATACTACTAGTGTTTAATTCACTTTCAATCATTTGCTTTAAATTATTTCCAACTATCTCACTCAATTCATTTTCATCCTGTAATTCTTCCAAATTTGTACATTCATTGCTAACATCAACATCAGTCAAGTCATTTACATTGTCTTCGGCATCATTAACATTTTCAGGATAAACATCATTTGATAAATCTAATATTTGTTGACTATTATGTATTGTTAAATTTTGTACATTAGTTAATAATTCTTTTGTTTCAACAAGTTCTTTGCGCAAATTTTCTATTTGTGACTTTAATGATACATTTTCCTTAATTAAGGTTGCGGATGACCCTTTTGTTTGAACAACTGATTGTTTAATTATTTCAATTTGTTGTTTAAGTAAATTTAATTCTGGGGGTATTCCTGTTCCAGAACGTTTTTCAAGGGATTCTAATCGTAATATTAGTGCTTGCATCATTTCCGAATCAGTTCCATTACTATTAATACCATGCATTTCAGGCGTATGTAATGATTTTGATTCAAGTGCTCCTAATCTAAGTGTAATTAAAGTAATTGCTTGTGGAATAGTCATTTTACTAACATTTGACAATTTTTCGGGTTGCTCTTGTTTTTGTTGAATTCCTGCTTGTGGTAAACGTCCTGGAGTTTGCCCTGCAAACATTTGTGATGAATTAATAGATGGTTGGGGAGTTTTTCTAGAAATGCCTACACCTGTATCAGGGGGTCCTGCTCTTCTTCTTTGTGCTGCTTGAACAGATCGATTCGAACTCATATTATTATTTATAAATAATATGTTTCTTAATTACTTACGCAATTAATAATTTAAAATTTGTTTTTATATTTATAATTATATGAATAAATTATATAATTATATGAATAAATTGTATACATTTTTGTCTAAATTTAGATGTAAAAGTATCAATATTTATAAATTTTTTGAAGAAACCGAAGAACCAGATACAAATATATCATTAGTTATTGTTACTATTTAGTAGTTGTTAGTAGTTGTTAGTTTAAGCAATCATTGCAACCTTAATAACTTCATGACTTTTATAATTATGTATTTCAAAATCATCAACTTGATAATCATTTATATTCTCTCTAACTTGTTTAATTGAAAGTGTTGGGAATTCAAAAGGTTCTCTTGTAATTTGTAATTTTGCTGCATCAATAGCATTTTCATATAGGTGACAATTGCCCATACAATGTATAAATTCATATGCTTCTAACCCACAATGTTTAGCGATCAAATGTGTTAAAATCGAATATGATGCAATATTAAACGGAATTCCTAAAAAAAAATCTGCTGATCTTTGCATCATCATACAACTCAATTTATTACCATCGTGGACATTAAATTGGCATAAAATATGACAAGGAGGCAATGCCATTTGTGAAAGTTGACAAGGATTCCAAGCACTCATAATAAGACGACGACTAGTGCGTTGTTTAGGATCTTTTAGGGAGTCAATAATTTGCTGAAGTTGGTCAATTCCTTCTTCTTTAGTGACATCTTCCTGACCTTTGCTAAAAAATGGTTTATTAAATTGTCTCCATTGTCTGCCATAAATTGGACCGAGTTCATCTTCTTCATAGTTAAATAATCCTCTTGAATCCAAAAATTCACGCGAACCATTCGCATCCCAAATATGAACCCCTTGTTCTTTTAAAATTTTATTATTGGTTTCACCACGAATAAACCATAATAACTCCTTTAAACAAGTTTTCCACGCAGTTTTCTTAGTTGTCAAAATTGGAATTTTACCATCATTTAGAGAGAAACGCATAGAATTACCAAAAATACTTTTTGTTTTACCATTACGACCTTCTTCCCAAAATCCATTGTCTAATATATGTTGAACTATATTTAAATATTGGTATTCTTCGTGTTCAAACTTTTTAATATTAGAAAAAATATTATCAGATATTTTATTTTCTTCATTTTTTATTGGCAAATTATATTGTTCCATTACTATATTTAGAATAATTAAATATATCTAAATTGTTTAAGACATTTTAATTTCTAAATATAAATCATATGGAAAGTTTGGATGAATTATCAAAATCAAATAATGGTAAACCGGGATTTTTTAAACACGTATTTAACTTTAATCAAGAATCTAAAGATGAAATGTTAAATATTATTCAATTTGCTATTTTAGCTATAATTCCTGTTGTTATTTTAAATAAATTAATGCAAAGGTTTGTTCCTGAAGCAGATGATGAAAAATCTTCTATAGAAATAACTGCTGAAGTTTTAGCCCAAATTATTGTTATGTTTTTAGTTATTTTAATAATTAATAGAATAATAACATACGTTCCAACTTATAGTGGGGAAAAATACCAAGCATTTAGCGTAACAACCATTATTTTACCAATGTTAGTCATTATTCTAAGTCTTCAAACAAAACTTGGAGAAAAAGTCGCTATTTTAGTGGATCGTTTAATTGAATTGTGGGAAGGTCGTAGTGGCGAATCTAAAACAAAAAATTCGAAAAATGGCAAAAATGGCAAAAGTCAAGTAAAAGTATCTCAACCAATTTCTCAAAATCAAACGGCAATGAACCAATCATTAAATTCTATGGGTTCATCTATGGGGTCGACATCTATTAATTCTCTTCCACAAGTTCAGTCTCAACAATTGCCAAATTATGAACAAATGTATCAACAAGACTCTACTCCTTTAATTGGAGCAGCTAGTCCTACCTCTGAAAATTTTGAACCTGCCCCAGCAAATATGGGAGGAGGAGGAGCATTTGGTTCTACATTTGGCGGAGGTTGGTAATAAATAAACTTTTATATAAAATATAATTTAAAATAATTTTATTTTATATAAATAATTGGTATGAATGATATAAATGTGGATGTAAATAAATTAATGTACGCATTAGACAATGAAAATAATGAAAATATAATGAATCTTACTACTCAAAAAATACTTGAGACAAATTTAAATATATTAAAAGAATTGCATTTAGATAAAGAAACTACACTAAATTATTTAAAAAAATTAAAAGAATATCGTTATATTGACGAAATAAATGATTTAAAACACGGAGCATTTATTAAATGGATTCCTATTACCGATCCTAGTTATTTACCTTTGCATCATTGTGGAATAATTTGTGAAATAAAAATCACAGATAATGGAGTTTTTATAACATGTAAAAATTTTATGCATAGACATTACACATTTAAAATGGACGAATGTCTTATATTCCAAAAATTAACATCTCAAGAGAAAGTCATTATTTACGCGTTAGATCATTTAGAACAAAATACATAATTTACACTTAATACTTATTTTTACGAGTTTTTCTTTTTATATCACTAAATAAATTTGGTATAAATTTACCCATTTTTATCATTTTTATTTCTAATTTACTTAAATGTTTTTTCTTATTGTGACATTTTTTTCCATTTTTATAAGTACATAAACGTTTATATCCTTTACCATTTTTTATTATTACATTTCTTTTTGTTTTTTTACCGCCTGAAAGAGACATTTGACTATTTACATAACTAAAAGTCATTATAATATACTATAAGAAAATATATATATACTATATTATATGAATACATCGCATAAATTTGTTAGTTTATTTCATATTCTATTTGTTGGAATATTATTTTTATATGTAGGCATAAATCAAGTAAAAACACCGGTGTTTATATTTCCATTATTAAAATATTTAGGAATTTTTATTATTATTTATCATTGTTATAAATCTTATTTAAAAATTATGGATAATAAAAGTGCTTGGGTAAATTACATTCATATCTTTTTTATAGGTCCGTTGTTAGTTATAATTGGATTAAATGGCATTAATACTACTAGAAAATATTTTGAGCTATTATTAATGGCAGGAATGGCTGCTATTGGATATCACGGATATTATTTATTATTTTAAGAGTTATACCTTTTTTAAAAAAATTATATTGCGTTAAAATATAATGAGTGGAACAGGAAATCTTCGCACTTTGAGAAATCAATCTGGAACTGTTGGTTCTAGAACTTTAGGTTCTATTTTAGCAAGCAGTTCTGGGGCAGGATCTGGGTCTTTTCAACGGGTTTATAAATATTTTAGACGAACAAGACCTAATGAAAATCCTTTTACAATTATTTTAGGGTATGTTCCTAAAAGGAACTAAACCATTTTTTATTTAGAACAGCGTGAACACTTTCAAGTGCTCCTTCTGTCCATCCTTGTTTTCTACTAACATCTTCACCAACAACTAAAATACCTGATTCAGGATGTTGCGCTTCTTTTATAAATTCAATACGATTTTTATATTTTTTTAAATCTAGAGGTTCATAATAATGTGTTCCTATTGGCCAATAAAAATCTTTTATCGCTACTATTTTTAAAGAATTAGGAATAATACCAACCGCTTCTTCTACTTGTTTTTCAAAAAATCTTCTATTTTTTGGAGTATTTTCTTTATAATGTTGCAATATTTCGGCATTTTTATTGTCACAATACGCTATCATATACACACTTTTAGAAAAAGGTATCATTTTTTGAAGAAGTCCAGGCACTATTGTATAAGTTGTCACTAATTTACTCATTAATTCTGACGATTGTTTATCAAATTTAGCGTAAATATACAAAAATGCTTGACCATGTATTTCTTTATAAATTTTTAATCTAGGAAAAAATTTTTGAACAGAACTTATTCTTGTCGCTACTATAACTTTGTTAGAATAATACATTTTTGTTTTATTTTGGTTAATTATAGTTGTTAGTTGAAAAGAATTATCTACTAATTTATTTATATTTTCTACTTTTGCCGATGTTATTATATTTTGATATCCTATTTTTTCACATAATTTAGATACTAATTTAGACCAAGAAATATGTAACGCTGTCCATCCTGACGCATTATCTTCCATTTGATAGTAATATAACACTTCATAAACATCTTCGTTAGCATAATCAGAATAACCCGATGAAATTACAAAATCGTTATATTCTTTTAAACCTAAATGTTCAACAAAAAATTTCTTAAATGTTATTGACGGAGGATTTTTATATTTATTATAAATAGTTCTTAGTTTTATTAAATATTCTTTGACATTTATCACATTTTTTATTTGTTTAGAATAATGCATATCTACAACAAATGAAGTATAATTGATATCTAGTTCTTTCAATAATTTAATTAATAATTCAGTTGTATCAAGGCGTGCCACGCCAGCTCCAATTACTATTTGTTCTCCATAAAAATTGTAGTTGCCTATTCTGCCTCCAACGATTTTATTACTTTCAAGAACTAACAAATTAATTTTTGGAAACATTTTTTTAATATTATATGCACTATATAGTCCACTCAAACCAGCTCCAATAACAATTATATCATATTTACTACTCATTATGATATAATTATATAAAATATAATCTCTAAAACATTAATATATTATTAATAAAATAAAATTGAATTAAATATATAAAATAAAATTGAATTAAATATATTAGTTATATACTTATAATATCAATAAAACAACAATGGATCAAATTTATGTTACGATAAAATTTATACTTTGTGTTCTTCTAACTCAGTTTGGAAAAACATTCACTGCTATTTCAAAAATTCTTGCCGAAATTCGTCAAGATAATGAATTGGGAAGAAGTATTCATATTATATTTACTATGAACACATTATTAAATAATACGCAATTTGCTAAACGTCTTGAAATAATTGAGCAAGATTATGGTAAGGGTTCTATATGTGTGTTTTCATCAAAATATGATGGAAAATATACACACGTAACAAATAAATTAGAATTACAGGGTCTTTGTGCAGATGAATCTACATGCCCTCGTGTGGTTATTATGTGCAGCAATACACGAAGGTATGATGATGGAGTAAAATTTTTAGCAGTGATTAGCAAAAACAAAATCAATATTGTTAGAGCATTTGCTTATTATGATGAACTACATAAATATATTACTGATTCGCTTCGTTCTCAAATAGAAGAAATTAATAAGTTGGATATTGTAAATGGTATTACGGGATTAACCGCATCACCAGATAATATTTGGCAAAAAAACGAGCCTGGATTTTGGTCTAAAATAAAACTCATTCAATTAGATGATTTCTCTTATTCAACTTATGCTGGATATAAGGATATGATATTTAATTGTATTGATGATTTCTTTTCAAATCCTTATATTCGTCCGCATCCATTTAATTTTGATGAACTAGATAGACAGACCGTTGGTTTTATAGATTATGTTTTAAAGAAACATCCTGAAATTTTAGGAAATAATACAATATCATTTATTCCAGCACACGTTCGTCGAAGTGGACATAATTCTGTTAGGGATTTAGTATTTAGTATTAATAATAACGCAGTTGTTGTTGTTATAAATGGATTTGAAAAAACTCTTAAATATAAAGATTGTGATGGACATACAAAAACATTGGCATTAACATCACAAGACGAAGAGGTATGTGAAACAATTTCTAGACTTATAATACAACACAACCTACAAATTCGACCAATAGTAATTACTGGCTTATTATGTGTCGGTATGGGTCAAACATTAACTCATAAATTACTTGGTTCATTTACATCTGCTATATTTGGACATTTGGATCTTACAAATGATGAAATATATCAACTATTTGGGAGAATAACAGGCAGAATAAAAGATTGGGATAAATATATACAAACACAAGTATATTGCCCAACAATTATAATGAACAGATGTATTATTATGGAAGAATGTGCAAGGCGTATGGCAAATGAACATAATGGAGATGTTGTTTCCCAAGAAGATTATAGAGAACCTATGACTGAACTGGGCGAAGTTGGGCAATCTGCTATAGACAATATACGAATTCCAAAGAAAAAGAAACAGATAACACTCAAAAAAGACGACGACAAGCAACATCAGATCTTTGAAACACAAACTGATGCTATAACATTTGGAAGAACACTTGGTGCTAAATTACATAAAAGATCAAATAATAGTGCACCAAAGGAACTACAAATAGATGGAAAAAATCCATCAAGTGATGAACTATTTAATCGTATGTGGGGTATTAATGCTAACACTTGCGTAAGAATGATTCCAACAATTGATAACAAATGGTGTGTATATTGGAGACCATCATTGATTAAATAATATATTATTGTAAATTAAAATTAAATTAAATTTAGGGGTTACAAGTTTTAAAAGTAAATAAAATATAATTAATTTTTTATTTTACAATTTTACAAGGCATTACATAATTAAATGTTTAAAATCATTATTATAATAATGAAAAATTAAGAAACTAACTAACCCAATAATGACATCGACTGACAAATATACCCAAGCAAAATGATTACCTTTAATTGCGTTATACGCAAATAAAAAGTAAATAATTCCATGAACAGGTCTTAAATTATTCCACCATATTGTATCACCAAATACTTCAGATCCTGTTTTTCTTGATCCAGTTAAAAATATATAAAAAAATCCAATAGCAGGTAGCAAAGATAAATAACCCATATATTGTAAATAAGTCTTATTAGCATTTTTGGAAAGGTATACAAATAAACTCCGTGTTCCTATGCAACCAATTAAAAATAATAGAAATCGTTTTTGTATTGTATTCATAGTATAATAGTATACTATAATTATTTTATTTTACTTTTGTTAGTTTTACTTTTGTTAGTTTTTTTAAATTCTACCTTTTGTTTTTTCTTACAAGTAAATTTACCCCGAGTAAAACCCCTACGATTAAAAATTGTTTTAGTGCAAATTCCGATTGATCTAGGTTCGTTTTTTATTTTAAACCCAACTTGTTTAATACATTTACATAATTTTGTTGCCATAATATGTTCGGCATGTTTTTTGATAAGTATTTGAGTTTTTGGTATAGGTTTATTGTAAAATTCTAAAATATGTTTGTAATCATTAATTGTGATTTGAGACATAATCCTTATATAAAATACAGATAAAATAATTATAATGTGTTCATAATTATTTTATTTAATATTACTGGTTAGTAGTTTTAATTCTAGGTTTTCTATCTTAAGATCTTTATTTTCTATAATACAATCTTTATTTTTTAATTCTAACTTATGATATTTGTCATTTGATTCTAGAAGAGTTTTTAATCTATCGTTTTCATAATTTAACTTTAATATGTCATCTTTTAATTCTCTTATTTGTTGTTGTAATTCTGCAGTATGACCCATATAATCTCTTCCAATTCTTCCGTAATTTTTTGTTACATGTTCTAATTGTTTTTTATTTAGAATAATCAATTCTTTGTAGCCCTCTGTTTGTAAATTAATTTCGTATGCGTTACATTCTTCTTTAATATCATGTTCAGCTTCACGTAGATATTGAGGGTCAATTCCGTGAAATGTTGTTAACACTAATTTGACATTTTCTAGTTTACCATATTTAGTTTCATGTTCTCCCATTCTGCGACCCAAGTCATCAGTAAATCCATATTTATAAACACCACTATCATCTGGAAACGAATCATCAATCTCAAATGTTTTTCTTAATTCCTTAACACTTCCAAGATAAATTAAATAAATGCTAGGTAATTTATTTGCACATTTACTAAATAATGCTCTATATGTTTTCTCGGAAACACCCAATGTTTTTGTTCCCAATTCTACTTTGTCTTCTTCTTTTCCCATTTGAATTGTAAAGAGGCAATTTTCAGCCCAATCTTGATACATTTCAACCTTTTTATTATTTGAAACGAATACAAGTCTTAATAACCCTTTATATGTTAGATAAAGACATTTTTTAATCGTGTGTCTCCGAACCAAGTTCGGAATACAACGATTAAAAAATATTTTGTAATGTTTATTTCTTTCATACCCACCATTTAAATTATATAAAGAATCATCTAAATATTTCATATCAAATCCTTTACTTACATCAGATACTTTAAAATAAATGTTTTTTCTATCTTTAGTTCCTCTTGTTTCAATTTCTATAATATTTCCATCAGCATCTTTAAATTTTTCACTATCATCCAATAATAACAATTTTGGCGCTTCCAAAATTTCTTCATTATTTGTTAGTTCTTCAACAACATTTTTTTGTTCTTCTTCTAAAATAGTAACATTTGATTCTTCCAATTCGATGGTTTCTTCAAATACAATATTAACAGGTTTTGGAATAAAAATTGGTTCTTTTCTCTCATCAATTTTGAAATAATATTTATCAACCCATTCTTTAGAGATTAATAGTTGGGATTTTTTACATTCAGAAGAACTTAAATTCCAATCTCCTTTCTTTAAGTTTGCATAAAAATATTCACTTTCAGGTATTTTCTTTTTTGTTACGATGGTTTTTGGTTTGGTTTTACAACCATAATAAAATATTTGGTCATAATTAAATAAATCAGTATTATTATAATACATTTTTATTTTTGAAGAATCAATATAAAAAGGTTCTGGTTTTTTCATTTCTGTTGCCATTCTACTGGTGATATTATAATATGGAGTGTTGTCTTTAAGTAGTTTGCTAATATATATTAACATATATTAATATATATAAGGGTCTCTTTCTTATAACTATAATTGTAATTACGCTACTACAATTTTTTCATTATTATTTTGTTACCAATATATTTATAAATATATATTATATTAATAATGAAAATTATTGTATTTGATTTAGATGAGACACTAGGTTATTTTATGGAATTAGGTATGTTTTGGGACGCATTAAATGCGTATATCATAGAACAACAAATCAATCTACCAATAAATCAAACCTTATTTAATAAAGTGTTAGATCTATTCCCCGAATTTTTACGTCCAAATATATTAAATATTCTCAACTATATAAAACAAAAAAAACTAACAAATCATTGTAATAAATTAATGATATATACTAACAATCAAGGTTCAATAGAATGGGTTAATTATATAAGAAAATATTTTGAGGAAAAAATAAACTACCAAATATTTGACCAAATAATATCAGCATTTAAAATTAGAGGTAAAAGAGTTGAATTATGTAGAACATCGCATTCAAAAACACATTCAGATTTAATTAAATGCACTAAAATTCCCAAAAATACACAAATATGTTTTTTAGATGATTTATTTCATCCTAATATGACAAATGAAAATGTATATTATATAAATCTAAAACCTTATACACATGATTTAGATTTTAATGAAATGATAACAAGACTTTTAAATAGCGATATATTGGATACCGACCCTACATATTGTAGGAAGTGTATGTTAGACTTTATGAAACAAT
>Ga0315288_10008655_pt1 | contig 12841 bp, 9 predicted proteins | sample YL17G11_20_MG_FD_203454 | JGI IMG/M metagenome (GOLD analysis project Ga0315288, IMG submission 203454) | Sediment microbial communities from Yellowstone Lake, YNP, Wyoming, USA - YL17G11_20 | ecosystem: Environmental > Aquatic > Freshwater > Lake > Sediment | place: USA: Wyoming | collected...
GGACCAGTTGGCTGACGGCGCCCTTCGGCGGTTCGACCGTCTTCGGCCCCGGGGCGGGCTCCGGCTTGGCCTGGACGACCCGTTCCTTGATAATCTTCGGCGGGTGCGTGGCCGGCGCCCCCTTCTGCGGGCCGCAGCCTGCGGCCTGGCCCAACACCATCGCCCCCGCGGCAAACGCCAGACAAACCAGCATGACTCTTGACATGGCATGCTCCTCCGCTTGGCAGCACCTTCACAAAACGCACACGAGACGGCCTCAGCGTACGCACGGGCAAGACGAAGTGCAAGCGATATCGACAGCGATATCGAGCGATATCGAGAGGCCCTTATCGAGCGGCCCTACCGAAGCGGGCCGAGGCCGAATCGCTGCCGCACGCGGTTGGCCATCTGCCAGAGGTCACGGTCGAGCGAGAGGAACTTCACCAGCGACGCCGTGGCCACGCCGGCGCGGGCGGCGGCATCGCTGACCCTGCCCTCGTGGGCCTCCAGGTAGTCGAGCACCTCGGCGGCGGCCACCAGGTACTCCGGCGACTTCTGGCTGACGCGCGGCCATGCCGCCCCGGTGGTCATCTGCCGCAAGAGGGCGCTGGGCGGCGCGTCGGGGGCGACCGTCTCGCGTACCTCAACAGCGATGGCCTTGCGGAGGCGCGCGATGGCCCGGTGGCGGTTCTCGTGCTGGCTCCGGCGCTCCGTGGCCGTGACCACCACGCCGGTGGGCCGGTGCGTGAGGCGGACGGCCGACTCGGTCTTATTGCGGTGCTGGCCGCCGGGGCCGCTCGCGCGGTACGTCTCAACCGTGCACTCGCCGACGAGTTTCTCGTCGGGCTCCATCAGATACATGTTGCGGCGCGTCGTGGTCATCACAGCATGACGGGGTCGGGCACTTCGGACTTGACGCCCGGCTTCGGCTTCGGGGCCTCCGCGGCCAGTTTCGCGATGAGGGCCTTGACGGCCGCGTCCTCCCGCACTCGGGCATCAATCGGAATCAGTTTGTCAGCGGCCGACGCCAGGCGATAGCCGCCGTCGACCTTCGCGAACGCCAGCACGAGTTTGCCCAGAAAGTGGAGTTGATCGCCCGTGTGGCAGACGAGCACCTCGCGGCCGTCGGGGCCCTTGATGCGCTCGCCCTCCGTCAACACGACGTGCGAGTGGCCGCCCAGGATGACGTCGATGCCGGGCACCGCGCGGGCAAGGTCCTCGTCGTCCGACAGGCCCAGGTGCGAAAGCACGATTACCGCGTCGGCCTGCCTGCGAAGTTCGGGCACGAGTTTCCGAGCGATCCCCATGGGATCCTCAGCCTTATACAACTTCGACGACGGGTGGTCAGGCTTGACAAGGCACAGGCCCAGAAAGGCCAGGCGCACCGGCCCGGCATTCTCAATGATGAACGGCTTGCCGATCGGCTCGCCGGTGGCGGCAACCCTGACGTTGGCCGAAAGGACCGGAAACCGGGCCTGGCGGGCACGGGCCAGCAGGTTCACCGGGCCATCGTAGTGGTCGCCGTTGCCGGGCACCCAGGCGTCGAACTTAAGGTAGTTCATGATCGTGAGGTTGGCGGCGCCGAGGGTGGCCCGCGTCAGGTCGTCGCCGCGGCTGAACTCGTCGCCGCCGTGGACCAGGAAGACCCGGGCGACATCCTTCGCCGCCCTCTCCTCGGCCACCATTGTCGCCAGACGGGCGTAGCCGCCGACGCTCTTGCCAAAGACCGTCCGGGGTTCCAACTGGCCGTGCGTGTCGGCGATGTGCAGGACCGTGACGCGTACGGCGCCGAAGGCCTTGGTTTCGGGCGCGGGCTCGCGGACGGCAGCGCACGACACGATCATTGCGGCACAGGCCGCCAGAACCAGCAGGACGGCAAAGCCCTTCTTCATCGTTAGCCCTCTGCCCAGAAGCCGTCATGCACCACGTGGCATGGCCACAGCCTGCCCGCCGGGCGCGCCCGCCAAGGTGGGCGGCGAACCAAGCGAGCGATGAGGTCGGGGCAAACCGCTTAGCCGCAGCGCTCACGCCGGGGTGCGGTCCTACCTGTTCCCCTTGGCCAGGCCGGCCTTCGTCAGGTACCCGTAACTGTCTTCGACGGCCTGCATCATGTCGGTGGCGCAGGCATCGAGTTCCACGACGACCCACTGGAGGACCTTCGGGTCGGCCGCCTTCATGATGCTGGCGAAATCGACGCGCCCCTGCCCGACGGCCGTGTGCGGATGGTCGCGGACGAAACACCCGTCCTTGAGGTGCAGGATGGGGATGCGTTTCTTGTGGCTCCTGATGAACTTGGCGGGGTCGACCGCGCCGAAGTTGCACGCCCAGTACACGTCGGTCTGCGAGAAGACATCGGGCGCCAGGTCCATGAAGATCTCCATGCCGAGGCGCCCGCGCACCGGGTTGAACTCCCACCAGTGGTTGTGGTAGCCGAGCGCGAGGCCCGTGCCCTCCAGCACGGCCGCGCCAGCCTGGAACTCGCGCGCCGCCTTCTTGATGCCGGCGACCGTCTTGAAATCGTCGGGCCCTTTACCGGTGATGATCAACTTGTAGCCGAGGGTGTTGGCGGTGTCGACCATCTCCCGGACGTTCTCGCGCGTCGGCAGGCCCGCATGCGACGACGAGGCCACCAGGCCAAGGTCGTCGAGGACCTTGCGGATCTCGGCGGGCCTAAACCCGTGGAGGCCGGCAAACTCCACGCCCTTGTATCCGATGGCGGCGATCTTTTTCAGAACGGCGATGAAGTCCTTTGCGGCGGCGTCACGCACGCTGTACAATTGGATGCTGATGGGTTTCATGCACGTCTCCTTGGGTCTCGCCCTGCGATCTTCCGGCAAAAATGACGTTGTTCCACAACGTCGGGGCCGTATTATAGCACGCCGCCGACCCGCCACAACAATCCTGTGGCAGGGCGCAGCGGGTAATGCAGTTGCGGAGGCGAGGAGGAGAAGCCCATGCGCAAGGTTAGAGTCGCCCAGGTCGGGGCCGGCCATCGCGGCGTGACCCACATCGAAGGTTTCCGGCGACTCGCCGACCGTTTCGAACTCGTCGGCCTCTGCGACCTGGACGCCGCAAAACTCAAGAGCGTGGCTGCCAAGTACGGCGTCGCGCAGACATGGGCCGACGCCGACGCCATGCTGGCCGCGACCAAGCCCGACGTCTTCTGCTTCGTCACGCAGCCCGGCGTGCGGCTGCCGATGGTCGAGTTGGGGATCCGCCACGGCGTCCGCGCCATCGCCTTCGAGAAGCCGATGGCCACGTCGCTCAAAGAGGCGCGGGCCATCCGCGACCTTTGCGCCTCGAGCGGCGTAAAAGCCGTCGTCAGCCACCAGCAGAAGTACCTGACGAGTATGCAGAAACTCAAGGGCATCGTCGATGCCGGTGAGATCGGCCAGGTCTCGGTCATCCGCGCCACGTGCCAGCCCTGGCTGGCCCAACTCGGCACCCACTACATGGACTACACGCTGTGGATCAACGGCGGGTCGCGGGCCCGGTGGGTCGTCGGCCACGTTCACGGCCGCAAGTGCCTGACAGACTCGCACCCCTCGCCCGACTACATCCTGGGCGAGATCCTGTTCGAAAACGGCGTGCGGGCGTACCTGGAATGCGGCTACCTCTCGCCCTCGCACATGGACAAGGACCACTTCTGGGTCGACGACCGGCTGACGGTCTACGGCACGCACGGCTACGCGTGGGCCGACACCGACGGCCGCTGGAGCGCCTTCACGCGATCCTCACGCGGCGAGGTCCTGGCCGAGGCGGGCGAACCGTGGGGCATCCAGGAGAAGAACTGCCTTCAACCGCTGTACCTGCGAGACCTGGCCGACTGGCTCGACGATGACGCCAAGGTGCACCCGTGCAACGTCGACATCAGTTACCACGGATACGAGATACTTGAGGGCCTTTGCCTGAGCGCCTTGGACCACACGCGTGTCGACCTGCCCTTGAGGGCGGTCGGCGGCGGGGACCTCAATGAGCGTCTGCGGCGCGAGTTGCCCGAGGTGCCGCCGGCGGTATAGCACTACAGGGCCATGCTGCGCGGCGGGTCAGGAGACCCGCCGCGCACGAGCGTTCTCCAGCCGCGCCGGCGGCTTCGCCGACGCGCTTGCACGTCGCGCGTCTGTCAAAGGTTCGCCATGGACTCTCACACGCTTGAGCGCCTGGAATTCGGCAAAGTCCTCGACCGGATTGCCGCCGGGGCGATGCTCTCGCTTGGGGCGGCCGCGGTGCGGGCGCTTCGGCCGACGACCGACCTCGAACTGGTGCGCACGCGGTCCGACCGGATCGCCGAGGGGGCTGCCATCCTCGGCGCCGGGCACGATTTCGCCGTCGAGCGATTCGAGGACCCGGCCGCCATCTTCGACCGGGCTGCCATCGAGGACTCGGCCCTCGCCCCGGCCGAGTTGCAGACCGTGGCCGCCGTCCTGCGAAACGCCGACGACCTCCAGAGGACCTTCAAGCGCATCCGCGACACGGCGCCGCTTCTGGCGAAACTCTCCTGGGACCTCGCACCGAAGAGCGACCTGCTCGACGCCATCAACCGGGCCATCCAACCCGACGGCACGGTGGCCGACGACGCCAGCCCGGACCTCAGGCGGATTCGCCGCGCCCTGGGCGAAATCCAGGACCGTATCCGCCTGCGCCTCGAGGCACTCGTGCAGAACGCCGACATCCGCAAGTACCTGAGCGACGATTACGTCACCCAACGCAACGGCCGCTACGTCATCCCCGTGGTCGCCACGCAGGTGGGCCAGGTGCCAGGCATCATCCACGACCGGTCCGACACCGGGCACACCATCTTCGTCGAGCCGCAGTTCGTCGTGACGATGGGCAACGAACTGCGCAGCCTGGCGGCCGACGAGGAGCGCGAAGTCCAGCGCATCCTGCGAGAACTCACGGCGGGCGTACGCGGGCACCTGTGGGGCCTGCGGCAGACCGTGCGGACGCTCGTGGACTTCGACCTGGTGCGTGCGGCCGCCAGGTACGCCGTCGCCCGGCGGATGACGCGGCCCGTATTCGCCGCCGACGGCGTGCTGCGCCTCGCGGACGCCCGGCACCCCATCCTGGAAGACGCACTCTCACCCTCAGGCGGCAAGGTCGTGCCGCTCGACTTCGAGATTGGCGGCCCCGTCCGCACCATCGCCATCACAGGGGCCAACGCCGGCGGCAAGACCGTGAGCCTGAAGACCCTCGGCCTGGTGTGCCTGATGGCCCAGACGGGCCTCCTGGTGCCGGCGGCCGAGGGATCGACGTTCCTCGCGCTCCGGCAGGTCCTCGTCGACATCGGCGACGAGCAGAGCATCGAGGCCAACCTCTCGACTTTCTCGGGCCACATTCAGCACGTCCGCGACATTCTCGCAGTGGCCGGCGAGCGGACGCTCGTGCTGCTCGATGAGATCGGCGCGGGCACCGACCCGGTTGAGGGCGGGGCCCTGGCCTGCGCCATCCTCAAGGCCCTGCACGACCGCGGGGCGATGACGGTCGTCACGACGCACCTCAGCCAGGTCAAGGGGTTCGTGCACGAGCAGCCGGGCATGGAGAACGCCGCGGTCCAGTTCGACCCCGAGACGCTCGCGCCCACGTATGAACTCATCATCGGCCAGCCCGGGGCCAGCCACGCCCTTCGGATCGCCCAGCGGCTGGGCCTGCCCGAGGCGGTGCTCGCGGCCGCCGAGCAACTGGTCGACTCGAAGTCGATCGAGATGGAGGGCCTCCTCGCGCGTCTGACGGTGGCCCTCAAGAAGGCCGAGGCCGACGCCGAGACCGCCCGGCGCGAGCGGGCCGAGGCCGAGGCCGCCCGCAAGGAACTGGCCGAGCGCCTCGAGAAACTGAAGGCCGACCGCAAGGCGTCGCTGCGGAAGGCTGCCGAGGAGGCCCGCGGCCTCGTCGAGAACACCCGCCGCGAGATGGAGCGTGCCCTGGCCGAGGCCCGCCGAGTCGGGGCCGACGCCACGGCCGCCAAGCAACTCCGCCGCCAGGTCGAGGTCAAGCGCGAGGCGGTTAAGAAGAAGGCCGAACAACTCTCGCCCCGGCCGCGGGCGCCCATTCCGATCCAGAGTCTCGCCATCGGCCAGACCGTCTGGGTCGAGACCATGAAGCGCCAGGGCACGGTAACCGAAGTCGATGAGCGTCGCGGCAAGGTGACTGTGGACGCGGGCGGCATCACGATCCAGGCCGATGCGTCGTCCGTCATGGAGGCCGAGCAGGACACTAAGGGGCCGCCTGCCCCGCCGCCCAAGGGCCGCACGATCGTCACCCGCCCGGCGGCCGTGGCGCCGGAACTCAACCTCAGGGGCCTGAGGGTCGAAGAGGCCCTGCGGAAACTCGAGACCTATCTGAACGAGGCGTGCCTGGCGGACCTGGCGAGCGTGCGGATCATCCACGGCTTCGGCACGGGGGCGGTCCGCGACGCCGTGCACAAGGTCCTCGGCAGCCACCCGCTCATCGCGTCGTACCACTACGGCGAGCGGACCGAAGGCGGCCGCGGCGTGACCATCGCGGTGCTGAAGTAGCGACAAAACGGCGCGGCGAGCCCGGCGGCCCGCCGCGCCACATCATCCCCTCTATAACAGTAAAGCAACAGGCCTCACCCGCGCCTGGCCCTGCGCCGCGCGAGGGCCGCGGCAAGCCCCAGCCCGAGGAGCGAAAGCGTCGCCGGTTCCGGCACGCACTCGGTGGCGATGTTCCACTCGTAGACGTTGTCGCCCACCAAGGCCATAAGGTCCTTGTACTCCGCGCCGGGGAACGTAACCTTCTCCCACGGCGGCTGCGTATCGAAGGTATACGTCATCATGACCTCGCCGTTGTCGGAGGCCCACGAGGCGGAATCCACGTTGATCTGGTTGCCGTGGTCGTCGTAGACTTTGATGTCCGGCGCAATCGGCTTGCCGAAATTATCGAGCCGAACCAGCGCCGGGTCGTTGAAGTCCACCAGGATGTACAGTTTCTTCTGCCGGGTGTCGTCCTGCTGGTTCGGGATAATCAGGCTCAGCGGATCGTTAAAGTCCCAATAGGCGTCTACATTGCCCGCGGGATCAGCGTAGACGCCGCGGCTCGATCCTGTGGTCATCATCTGAACCTCCGGATCGCAGTGCCAGGTGGGGTTATTCTGGTCCGCCGGCAAGGGGGTCGTCAGGCCGATGTAGCGATGCACGTCGAAGTTGCCGATGGCGCTCGACGGCTTCGGAACGCCCGGGCAGGCGAGGAAGTACCCCTCGGCAATCCAATCGTCGTTGACAACATCGCGAGTGTTGTTCACGTCCAACCGCCAAACATTGTCCTGGTTGAACACGAAGTTCCAGGTGTTGCGGGCCTCATCGCCGGGCGCGACATTGTTGGTGTCAGAGTCGTGCCACACCGACGTCCAGGGGGGGCCGTTCTGGGGCGCCATGTTGGGCCCGTAGTTGCCGCCCACCAAGGTGATGCAGTGCCCTACGTCCGCGCCCGGAATGACCCATCGCACCGCCGCGTACTGGCCCCGGTTGAGTTCCCTCAGCAGGAAGTTGTAGTCCGACTCGTTGAGGGTCCGGTTCACCTCGCGGAAGTTGACGTAGGTGGCATCGGGCGTGTACCCGTTACCCGCGTCGGCCTGGTCCAGGCCGATGTTATGGACCCACCACTTGGCCGCCGGCCCTGCACAACCGGTGCACTGGAGATATGTGTCGACCCCATTCACCTTGAACTGGTTGATGAGGTCCTGGTAGATGTTATCGGCCTTGGCCTGGGCGCTGGCGCCCTTGCCCCAACCTGCCGCCCCCAGGACGTTGGAGGCCGCCGCCGCCCAGCACCCCATGTCGTTGTTCGCCGGCGGCCAGGGGTTCTTGTTCACGTCCGGCACGGCCGTCGCGTCGGTGCTGGTCACCGGTCCGACGTCGTAAGCCTGCGCCGCCGCCGCCAAGGCCACCACCAGCACTGCCGCCAGCCATCCTACCGCTCTTCGGCTCCACATGCGTCACCTCCTGATTGCCATGGTTTCACACCCACGGTGCAGCGGCCCGCGCTCAGCCGTGGCAACGGCGCCGCCACCCGTCTCACCTCAGATCAACGTCGGCGGCGAAGAAGCGCCAGGCCGCCCAGGGCCAGCAGGCCCAACGTGGCCGGTTCGGGCACCGTGCAGATCGTGTTAATCACGATCTCTTCGATGTGCGTGCACTCGACCAGGTCGAACGTAAGCCACTCGCCCGCGGGGTTCGGCCGGATCTCGATCATGCCGTTGTAGACGTACCAGTTGCCGCCGAGGCCTATGCGCGGCAGTCCAGTCGGCACGTCCGTGCCTGGTGGCTCTGTCGTGGGCGGGGAGCCCGTCGGCGTCGGCGACTTGTCGGAGGTCATCTGCCAGAAGATCTTCTTCACCAGGTTCTCGTCAGGGTTGTTGGGAATCCAGATCCTCACCTTGCCGCCCCCAGGCCCGATGTGGATGGTCGTGTCCGACTGCCCGGTCCAGTCCGGGACCACCTCGATATGGGCTGACTCCGGCCACTCGATGTGGGGCGGCTCATTGGGCGGCTGCCCGAAGGGGTTGTCCACCTCTCCAGGAGCCACGTAGTCAGTTGTGAAGTCCCACATCTGGAAGGTCGCCTCGGGTAACGTCCGGTCCCAGAAAGGCGATCCCCAGTAATCTTCGGCCTGCGCCGATGCGGCCAGAAGCGCCACAACCGCCAAACAGACAAGAAGCTGTTTCATGATACATCCTCCACCTGGTGTGACCCCGTACGCGCTCCGTGCTTCGCGATATACTTTCACGGGACCGATGCCTGCCGTCCCGCTTGTCGCCGCCCTGCGGTTCACGCCGCAGCATAAACAAAAAGGGCCCAGGCCCGTATCGGGCCCAGCCCTCTCTCAGGTGCGCTATATTGCCGTACAACCCCTAACCCATGCAATCTTACCCGTTCTTCGGGCCAAGTCAAATCGGCCAGGCAGGAATTCTCGGAATTCCGTCTTCACACGTCCCCGGCGCGGCACCCTGGGATATCTTTGTGCCCTTAACTATCGAGGATGACCTCCTCCAGCGGCCGCTTGGGCACGTGGTGAACGCTTCGGGAGTCGCGGTAATAGGTCACGTCGCCGCCCGGTTTGGCGTCTTCGAGTATACAAGTCTCGGCCGGGACGCCCAGGGCCACCACAAGGAGGATCTCGTACTGCTCGCGGATGGCCAGCATCTTCCGGATGGCGTCGCGGTCGATGGCCCCGAGCATGCAGCCGCCCAAGCCGCGCTCGGCGGCCGCCAGGAGCATCGACTGGGCCGCAATGCCATGGTCGCAGCCGGCGTCGGACACAACCTCCTTGTCGCACAAGATTATAATGTAGGCGACCGGGCGCTCGCCCTCGGCGGGGCCGCCCCAGCCCTTCAGCGCCCCGGCCCAGCGTAGGAAAGGAAAGAGAACCCCACATCGCGCGGGGTCGCTGATTAGAATGTACTTGAGGGGTTGGCGGTTGCCGGCGCTGGGCGTCCGGCGGGCGATGTCCACCAGGTACCGTAGCGTCTCGTGGCTGACGGGCTTGGACGAATCGAAACGGCGGTACGAGCGGTTCCGTATGATGAGTTGCTCCAAGTTCATAGGGCCTCCGGGAAAGAAGTTCCAGGTTCCAGGTTTCAGGTTCCAGGTTAGTACTACAGCGCCGCTTGACGCCGTGCGCGGTGGGTCTCCAGACCCACCGCGCCGCAGGTGCCCTGCGCCGGCCAGAGAACGCATGCGCGCGGCGGGTCAGGAGACCCGCCGCGCTACGCAGTACGGTATTATTAACAAGGCGGAGAGCACAAGCCAAGCGAGAACACGCGATCCGCAGTTACTGGGCGCACAGCAGCCATGCCTTTTCAGTTCGCCCGAAACCTGGAACCTTGAACCCGAAACTTTCCTTACTTCTTGACAGCCGGCCCTGCCGACTGTATTAGGGCGTCCCGCAGATGGGGGTTGTAGACCCGGGAGCATACTTCGTGGCGAAGAATCTAGTCATAGTCGAAAGCCCGGCCAAGGCCAAGACGATCGAGCGCTACCTGGGCAAGGATTACATCGTGACGGCCTCGATGGGGCACATCCGCGATCTGCCCCAGAAGAAACTCGGCGTCGAGATCGACGACGACTTCCGGCCGACCTATACGATCCTGCCCGGCAAGAAGAAGGTCGTCGACGGCCTGAAGAGGGCGGCCGCCGGCGCCGGCACCGTCTACATGGCCACCGACCTTGACCGCGAGGGCGAGGCCATCGCGTGGCACCTGTGCGAGGCCCTCAGCCTCGACCCGGCCACGACGCGCCGCGTTACGTTCAACGAGATCACGAAGTCGGCCATCCAGCAGGCGTTCGCGCAGCCGGGCGCCATCGACATGAACAAGGTGGCCGCCCAGGAGGCCCGCCGCATCCTCGACCGCCTGGTCGGCTACAAACTCTCGCCCCTCCTGTGGAAGAAGGTGGCCAAGGGCCTCTCGGCCGGGCGGGTGCAGAGCGTGGCGGTGCGCCTGGTCGTGGAACGCGAGCAGGAAATCCGCGAGTTCGTGCCGGAGGAGTTCTGGACCATCGGGGCCATCCTTCACCGGCCGGGCGACCCGAAGACCTTCAAGGCCTCCCTGGCCGAGTTGAGCGGCGAGAAATTCCATACGGACTGCGGCGAGGTGGCCCGCGAGGTCGGCGAGAGACTCCGCCGCGCGGCCTACCGCGTGATTAAGGTCAGCACCCGGCGCGTCGACGACAAGGCGCCCCCGCCCTTTATCACCAGCCAACTCCAGCAGGCGGCCGCATCGCAACTGGGCTTCAGCACCAAGAAGACGATGCTCCTGGCGCAGAAACTTTACCAGGGCGTGGAACTCGGGCCGGAGGGCTCCGTCGCACTCATCACCTACATGCGAACTGATTCCTACCATATTGCGCCGGGGGCGATCGCCGCCGTCCGAGACCTCATCTCGCAGACGTTCGGCCCGCAGTACCTGCCCGAGCAACCGATGTACTACCGCTCGCGCGGCCGGGCCCAGGAGGCGCACGAGGCCATCCGCCCGACCGACGTGGCGCGCACGCCCGAGTCGGTGGCCGGGTACCTGGACCGCGACGCCGCGCGGCTCTACGAACTTGTCTGGCGGCGGTTCGTGGCCAGCCAGATGCGCCCGGCCCAGTGGGACGTGACCGAGGCCGACATCGAGGCGGCCGCCGACACGGTGCGCGGCCTCTTCAAGGCTCGCGGCCGCGCGCTGGTGTACGACGGCCACACCAAGGTAACGGGCCTGCGGCTGGGCGAGGGCGAACAGGAACTCCCGACCTTAGCCAATGGCGACCCTCTGCACCTCAAAGCCCTCGAAGAGGCACAGCATTTCACGCAACCGCCGCCCCGGTACTCCGAGGCCACGCTCGTCAAGAAACTCGAGAGCCTCGGCATCGGCCGCCCCAGCACCTACGCGACGATCGTCTCGACCATCCAGGATCGCGGCTACGTAAAGCAGCAGCCCAGCGTGTTCCTCAGGTGCGAGAAGTACCCGGCCTGCCAGTACACCGTGCCGTGCGACGTGAACGGCAAGCCGATGCCCCGCAATGGCGACGGCACCGTCTGCCGCAGTTGCCGCTCGCCGCTCGCGATGAAGGAAGGCAAGCGGTGCCTCTACGCAACCGACCTCGGGGAGGTCGTGACCGGCAAACTCGTCCAGCATTTCCAGAAGGTCATGGACTACAAGTTCACCGGCCGCATGGAGGACGAACTCGACGACGTCGAGGAAAACAAGATCAAGTGGCTCCAGGTCGTGCGCGAGTTCTGGGAACCCTTCTCGGAAGCGCTCAAGCAAGCGGGGGAAGAAATGGAAAGCGCCAAGCACCAGGAAGTCGAAGACGCCGGCCCGTGCCCGCAGTGCAAGGCGCCGCTCGTCAAGCGGTGGTCGAAGCGCGGGCCGTTCCTCGGGTGCAGCAAGTACCCCGACTGCACGTACACACGCCCGCTCGAAGGCGAGGCCCGGCCCCAGCCACGACCCACCGAGAACAAGTGCGACAAGTGCGGCGGCACGATGCTCCTGAGGTACAACCAGCGCGGCCAGCCGTTCCTGGGCTGCGAGAAGTACCCCGACTGCCGCAGCACCTTGCCCTGCGACAAGGAAGGCAACCCCGTCCGGCCCCAGCCCACCGGCGAGGTGTGCGAGAAGTGCGGCGCGCCGATGGTCATCAAAACCAGCCGGCGAGGGCCGTTCGCGGCCTGCTCGGCGTACCCGAAATGCCGCAACGCCAAGCCCATCGGCGGAACAAAGAAGGCCGCCGGCAAGACCGCCGAATCCGCCGAGGGCGGGACCGAGCGCCCGGCCCGCCCGGCCCGGCGCCGCTCCGCCCCCGTGCCGACCGACCGCGCTTGCCCCGACTGCGGCGCGAAACTCGTCATCCGCTCCGGACGCCGCGGGCCGTTCCTCGGCTGCTCGGCATATCCGAAGTGCAAGCACACTGAGAACCTGCCCGAAGACCTCGCCGCGCCCGAAGGCCGCTAAGGCTGTCGGCATGCCGGGCGGCACGGCCACAACATGCCCGCTGCGGCAGGCGCATTTCCGTGGCCATGCAGATGCCCGCGGAAGTATAACACGGCCACGCAGCGGCGAGTGGCCATGCCACCCACCATCCGAAACGCCAGGAAGCCACCGTGCGCCTCACCGTACTCGGGTCGGGAACAAGCCACGGCGTGCCGATGATCGGCTGCCGGTGCGAGGTCTGCACCTCGGCCGACCCGCGGAACCGACGCCGGCGCACCAGCGCCGCCATACGACTGGGCGAGAAGACGCTTCTCATCGACACCACGCCCGACCTTCACGCCCAGGCCCTCGCGTACGGCATCGACCGAGTCGACGCGGTCGCGTTCACCCACAGCCACGCCGACCACGTCATGGGTTTCGACGAACTGCGGCGTTACG
>Ga0315288_10008656_pt1 | contig 12840 bp, 12 predicted proteins | sample YL17G11_20_MG_FD_203454 | JGI IMG/M metagenome (GOLD analysis project Ga0315288, IMG submission 203454) | Sediment microbial communities from Yellowstone Lake, YNP, Wyoming, USA - YL17G11_20 | ecosystem: Environmental > Aquatic > Freshwater > Lake > Sediment | place: USA: Wyoming | collected...
CCCGCGAACACGGCTACACCGAGATCTATCCCCCCTTCGTCGTCAAGGAGCAATGCCTGTGGGGGGCGGGGCAACTGCCCAAGTTCGGCGAAAACATCTACCACGACGTCGAGGACGACCTGTGGCTCGTCGGCACCGCCGAGATCCCGCTGACCAACCTGCACCGGGACGAGATCCTGGACGCCGCCGACCTGCCCCTGCGCTACGTCGCCTACAGCGCCTGTTTCCGCCGCGAAAAGATGAGCGCCGGGCGGGACGTGCGCGGTATCAAGCGCGGCCACCAGTTCGACAAGGTCGAAATGTTCAAATTCGTCACCCCCGAGAGCAGTTACGACGAACTGGAGGCCATGGTCCAGGACGCCCTGGACATCTGCCGTCGCCTGGAGTTGCCCCATCGCCTGGTCCAGATGTGCACCGCCGACCTGGCCTTTACCGCCGCCAAGAAATACGACGTCGAGCTGTGGGCGCCGGGCTGCCAGGAGTGGCTGGAGGTGAGCAGCCTCAGCAACTGCGAATCCTTCCAGGCCCGGCGGGCCAACGTGCGCTACCGGCCGGAAGCGGGTGCGAAGCCGCGCTTCGTCCACACCCTCAACGGCTCCGGGCTGGCGCTCCCGCGCCTGATGATCGCCGTCATGGAGAACTATCAGCAGGCGGACGGCAGCATCGTGGTGCCGCAAGTGCTGCGGCCATGGATGGGGGGGATTGAGGTGATCGGCTGACCGGGGATGTCTCATCGGCCGGGGAACGGTGGGCGATAAAGTCGCCCACCTACGGAGCAGCGCCCGGTCAACCGGGCTTTGATTGAGGGGATCGGCTGACCAGCGAGATCTCGTCCGCCCGGGGACCGGCGGGCGATAAAGTCGCCCACCTACGGAGCAGCGCCCGGTCAACCGGGCTTTGATTGAGGGGGATCGGCTGACCAGCGAGATCTCGTCCGCCCGGGGACCGGTGGGCGATAAAGTCGCCCACCTACGGAACAGCGCCCGGTCAACCGGGCTTAGGGGCCTTCTTGAGCCTATGCGGACGCCCCGCTTCAGCGGGGGTCTTCTTGCTCTTCTTGCGACCACATTGACAGCCACCCTCTGGCATGGTACAATCTGAGTGTGAGACCGGAGGGATGGCCGAGTGGTTTAAGGCAACGGTCTTGAAAACCGTCGTGGCCGCAAGGTCACCGTGGGTTCGAATCCCACTCCCTCCGCCATACCAGGCGGATGGCCTCAGTGCAACAAGCCCCGGCCTTGAGCCGGGGCTCTCCGTTTGTGCAAGCGATTGCCGGGATTGACGGTCACTTACCTTGCTTGACTAATTCCTCAACCTCGCGAATCAGGACAGGCAGATTGGGACGAGTGAAGCTCATCTCTGGGGCGGGGATACGATGGTGCTTGATGTCAGGTGGAATGTGCTTGTGATGGGGATGGCTGCTCTGCAAATGCACATCATCGGGATGTGGCTGTGAGTCGTACCAATACAGCTTCTCCTCTCCTCGCCACACCTCGTAGCCGTACCAATCTATGACAACCGGCAACCGATGGTACAGTACACGCTCACGGACGACCAGCCGAATGTCCTGCTCAAAGTACAACTCCCCCGCCACCCGCGCAAGTGAGCCTCCCCGTCGGGCAAAGGTCACCGTCGAACGACGCACCGATTGGAACCGCTCCGTAAGCGTGTATAGAAACAGTTCGTAGTCTTCAGGAGTGCGTAGTGGGTCAGTCATGCCGCTACCTGGACCAACCCTACCAGACTCGGCTCATTCCGCTGTAGTCGCTGAACTTGGTCGCGATACTCGGCTTGCCGTGTCAGCCAGGTGCGGTATACACTGGCCCACTCCCCGAAATCCAACACCCAATCGTCGTCTTCCGGCTCTTCACCATTGACGTAGGCAGCGTAAAAGGTTTCGGAACGCAGGCCATACTTGCGCTCGAAATCTATCATTTCCTCTTCCAGGGCGTGAATATCTGCCAGAATCTCCCTGAGTGTCATGGTCTCACCTCCAACCACGATTATGACGCATTTCGTTTTACCACACCGATCCTTCGTTGATTATACTGCCTTCCCAGGCCAGCGCAAATACCCTTCCGCCAGCGAAACGAACTAGGCCGCTATACCGGCCCAGTGCCGCGCCTGGACTGACGTACATTCGCTCTTGAACCTGCCGATGGACCGGCGAGTGGATCGCCGGGTGGAACAAGTACAGCGAAGACCGCTACTGCGGCCTGGTGCTGTTCACCACCGGGCGCGGGTTTGGTTGGGACAACTCGTCCGGGTAATTTTGCCGCAAAAGCCGCCTCCCTACACGCCAGACATGGACTACGTCTGGCCAGGTGGAGAGAAGTTTCGTCTTGGCCTGTGCTCGGACTTGCACTTTGGTTCTACCAAACACCAGAACGGCGCACTGAGGCACTTTGCTCAGACGGCAGCCGACCTGGGGGTGAAGCACATCCTGGTCAGCGGCGATGTCACTGCTGGCTACAAGGTGTATGAAGGCCAGGAACTCGAACTCTACGCCTACGGCGCGGACGAGCAGGTAGATGCAGCCTGTGAGGGCCTGCCCGAGATCAGGGGCGTGGAGTGGCTCCCGGAAGGCGGCAGCCACGACGCCAAGCACTACAACCGTGGCGGCACCAACGTGGTGCGCCGCATCTGCGACCTGCGCGACGATTGTACCTACGTCGGGTTCACTCAGTCTGACGTCCCGCTAGCCCCAGGGGTCTTTGCCAGGATGTGGCACCCGCGCGGGGGCGTGCCCTACGCCGTGTCGTACCGCGCTCAAAAGGGCGCAGAGGCGACAATCCGCGAGTGGCTGCACGACGAACAGTGGAGCGAGGAGGAACGCGCCAGGATCGTGCTGCTTCAGTGGGGCCACGTACACGTCAAGGGCTTGTTCTGGTACGGCAGCATGATGCTTCTTGGCCCGGGCTGCTTCGAGGCGCAGACCGACTACGAAGCGGAGCGGGCGCTGTACCCTGACATCGGGGCCGCGGTGCTGGAAGTAACGATGGCAGACAACGGGTTCATCTCTGACCTGAACGTCCTGTCGTGGAAGAGATATAAGCCGGTCGTGGACGACTACCGACCGGTCAGACATGCCGACCTTCTCGACTGCGAGGAGGTTGAACCACTATTCTGTTTGGGAGGTAAAGCATGAACATCGTACTGGTGAACGTCACGTATGCCCTGTTTCTGGCTTTCCTGACCGAGGTGCTTGTGGAGCACTTCGTCGGGAAGCCCCTGGAGGAGAAGGCCCCAATGCTCGACCGCTGGTGGCTGATCTACGTGGCCCTGATTGTCGGCGGCGCCATCTGCTGGTTCGCCGGTCTGAACGTCTTCGGTGTCCTGATGCCGGACCTGTTGGGTCGCATCCTGACCTGCCTGGTCGTGGGCGGCGGCTCCGAATTCCTGTACGCCATTGTCAACTGGGTGGGCGAGCGGGCGAACCGAGCATCGTACTCCTATCGGTAAGCCCTTCAGTCAGCAAGCCCCCGGCTCATCACCGGGGGCTTTGCATTTGTGAGTGGAGGAAAAGGCTATTGACTTTTGCGCAAGATTGCAGTACACTATCTATGTGTGACTGGACTGCGAACTGAGATCTATGCGGAGGCGGTTGGGTAACTGGCCGTCCTACCGCGATGGCAGCCCAATTAGGGCATAGTTAGAAAAGGTGGATACTCATCAGCAATGGGAAAGTATGGCGATCAGTGAGGGTAAAAGGCATCCCGGGTCTACCAGTGGGATGGCGGTCGCACTATGTTGAGTGTTCAAGATGTTAGGGAACGGTACATTGAACTGCGCTTTGCCGCTATTCGCACGAGAGGGGACTATAGCATATGCCAACTCTAGACCCAATTCTCGTTGCAGGCATTATCGCCTCTATAGGCATCTCAGTTCTTCTGGTACTTCTAGGAATAGATAGAGCACAGGGTCTCATTATAGGTTTGCTCGGTACTATTTTGACCTTGATCGTTGATCTTGTAGCTAGGCTGCGCGATACAGAGGCTCACATCCTGGATACTGTTTCGCTTGGACTGAGGATTGCGCGAGACGAATGGTTGTTTGACATTATTGAACAGATAGTCACAGATTCATGTACTGTTTAGAGGCCAAAAGCACGCCGAAAAAGTCGATTCCGGTTTTCGGGGCAATTTACCAGCATTTTACCGCGAATCACAGGCAAAAAGCGGAATCGACTTTCTGGAGATGCATAGCGCGAAATAGCCTCTCTAAACATTCCATGAGATTATGAACAAGCAAAGGCCGCCCGGATACACCCGTTTCCCAAGAGAACAAGAGGAGCGCTAGAGGAGTGCCGAGATACATTACATAGCCTAGCCGAAGGGTACATGATGGTTGAACCAAAGGGGGAATATACGTTTGGGCAAGTAGGTATAGGCCAAGCAAAGCGTAGTGTGATGGCTGTGAGCCATGCTGACCTAAGAGCATATTGGACCCAAACATGGGGGCAAAAGTATTTTGCAGTCAACAAGGATCTCGTTCACCGTGGCGTCAAAATCATCAGGATATTTCTTGCCGACAGAGTCCAGCTACTGGATGCAGTTGATATTATGAGGCAACAGCAAGAAGCGGGCATCCAGGTTTTAGTAGCGGTTACAGACGAAGTACCAAAGGAACTACGGGAAGACTATTTAGTCCAAGATGATGAAGTGTTGGTCAGGGTGGAACTTACACGAGAAGGGCTGGAACGGATCGAACTCATTTCCGTCAAGCCTACTGATGTACGAAATGCGCTCTCAAGATTTCAACAGCTATGCAGTCTTTCTATCACGCTGGATGAATTTACAGTACAGACCACTTGTAGTATCGCATAAAGTCGTACCCCTGCCGTCATTTCATAAAGTCATACCCCCCGCGAGGTGGGCTGGGGTGGCACATTGACAACGGCAACATCAATTGCCGTACAGGCAAATCATCCAGAGCCGCGGACAACCCTGTGAGTTCTTTCACGCTCAGCCCTTTGGCATCCACGCAGACGGGGAGTAACTCGGCTTGACACTGACCGCGCTTGGTCTTGGGCTTGACCTGCATGAACACGAACTGGCGGTGTTCAGGGTCAAAGCAGATGGAGACGGTCTGTCCAGCCCAGGCAATGCCCAATCCATAGCGGTGGCTGCCCAAGGAGACTTGCCCGACCTCACTCACCGTGCGGACCCAGGTCTGAGTGGCCAGGTATTGGTCCACCCGTTTCAGGTCGAACAAGTCCAGTTCCCACTCAGGGCGGTATGGCCGACGTGGGACGAGCAATTCAGGGTGGGCGACCAGCGGCGGCTGTCCATGGCACCCTTTGGCCCGCGATGGACACTCCGCATTGAGTTCGTGCCAATCCACATCGACCTGATGCTGGAGTTCGCCAGCATCGTCGAAGTGTTGCTCCACGAGGGTGCGCTCATTGAGGGTACGATGGCCGCGTTCGATACAGCCATTCCGCTGGGGGGATGAGGCCAGACAGTGTTCGATCCCCAAGCCAATCCACCACAGCGCCAGTAATGTCGGAAAGGGCGTGGGGTCCGCGTCCACAAAGATGGAAGCCCGGTCGGTCTGGATCGCATCGGGCAGCCCCCAGGTGATGAAGGCGATCCGGCAGTCCTGTTGCACCTGGGCCGCACTCAGTTTGACAACCCGTTGCTCTGGTGTTTCCACAGGATGGATGCGGTGCATCACGGTCGCACGTCCGAACTCATCGCGAGCCTGGCTGAAGGTGACCGTACCCACACCGGGGATGGGGACAGACTCTTTGGCGTCCATTTGCCACACCCCGTGCGCCACGCCCGCTGGCGGCCGTTGCGGCTGCGCCGGACGACGCGGCGGGAACAACCGATCGCCAAAGCTACGCCAGTAACGCCACACCGTGGTGGGGCTGGGCAGCCTCTTGCCCTTCAGTGAGGGGCGTTCGCCCATCTTCTTGACCACATAGGCCGCACCCCAGGTCCGATGCTGGCGCTTGAGACGCAGCGCGACGTAGCGCACCAAAGAGTCGAACGCTGACAGAGGGCCAGTGCCTGGGCGGCCCAAGGTGGTCACCAGGGCTGCCAAACTCCCTCGTCGAGCTTGGCGAATCCACTTCCGCGCCGTCCAGAGGGAGACACCCATGTGGTTCGCCACGGACTGATGAGACTCGCCCTGCTCCGCCAAGCGCGCCATTCCCTGGCGCTGTTGAACCGTGGTTGTACGTGTCGCTGGCATCGCTCACCTCCAGTATAGTCTCTGGAGGAGAGTTTGCCTGTACAGCTCAGATTGTCAAGGTGCAGGGGGGGTACGACTTTATGCAATGTCCCGAGGGGCACGAGTTTATGGAATACTACAACAAGTAGCAGTACTAAGCACCCTGGCAGGGCTACTGGCGCAAATACTGGAGAAATCCTCAGCGAAGGCCGGGCCATACGCAGAATTACTGAAGCGGATCGAGCGTGTCCTTTCTGGAAAACCTTTGTCTACCGAGCCGCTAGAAGCCCAGCTTGACCAAGCAGTGGAACAACTCATGAAGTCCTCTCGGCGAGTGGCAGAAATACTGAGCGAAGGTATCATCTCAATAAGCTGGGGGAAGTCGCCCAACGAGTTGAGCACTTCCCATTTTGGCCAAGAGCGGTAGAATAGCACCGCTATGTTGGAAGACATTGACCTCACTGGTATACAAGACGAGAATGCCCGCCAGCTGATCGTGCGGTTGCTGAATCTGATCGAGGACCTGAGTGCTGACCTGCGAGACGCTCAGGTCGAGAATCAGCGTTTGCGGGATGAGGTCAACCGGCTGAAGGGCGAACAGGGCAAACCGAACATCAAGGCCAATACGCCCAAGCCAGTCCGGGTCAATCACTCGTCGGAGAGGGAGCGACACAAGCCACGTCAGCACACCAAGCGCAGCAAGAAGGCCACGATTCCAATTGACCGGGAGCAGATATTGGAGGTAGACCGGGCAACCTTGCCGGCTGATGCGGAGTTCAAGGGCTATGAGGATGTGGTGGTACAGGACGTCGTATTCCGCACCGACAACGTATGTTTTCACAAGCAGAAGTACTACGCGGCTTCGACCAGCCAGACCTACCTGGCGGAGCTGCCACGCGGGTACGAGGGGCAGTTTGGGCCGGGCATCAAGGCGCTGACACTGGCGCTGTACTATGGCGGGCAGATGAGTGAGCCGAAGATCCAGGAGTTGTTCGAGGATGCCGGGGTGCGGATCTCGGCGGGGGAAGTATCCAACCTGCTGATCAAGAAGCAGGACACGTTTCACGCCGAGAAGGATGCCGTGTACGAAGCTGGGTTGCGCAGTGGCCCCTGGCAGCACACGGACAACACCGGCACGCGGGTGAATGGGCAGAACCAACACTGCCATGTCGTATGCAACCCGCTCTATACGACTTACCACACCACTCCCGGTAAGGATCGCTTGAGCGTCTTGGATGTGCTGCGTAACGGGCGGGAGCGCGTGTTCCGGTTGAACGATGAGGCGTTGGGGTATCTGGAGCCGGTGTCCTTGTCGAAGGCGACCCGTCAGACGCTGCTGACCTGGTGTGGGGAACAGGATCTGGATGAGGGCACGTTCCTGGACAGACTGGACACGTATCTGCCCAGCCTGGGGAAGCAACAGCGCAAAGCGGTCATCGACGCAGCGGCAGTGGCGGCCTATCATGCCGAAGAAGGGGTGCCGATCGTCCGCTTGCTGGTATGCGACGATGCGCTGCAGTTCAACTGGTTGACCGAAGAGATGGGGCTGTGTTGGGTGCACGAAGGGCGGCATTACAAGAAGCTGACACCGGTGCTGCCGCTTCATCAGTGCCAGTTGGAAGACTTTCGGAAGCAGTTCTGGGAGTTCTACGATCAGCTGCTGACCTACCAGCAGAAACCGAGTCCCGAGGAGTGCCCGCGGCTGGCAGCAGAGTTTGATCGGCTGTTTGCGACTGTCACCGGATACGACGCCCTGGATGCGCGGATTGCCAAGACGCGGGACAAGAAAGAGTCTTTGCTGATGGTGTTGAAGCACCCTGAGATCCCGCTGCACAACAACCCATCCGAACTGGAGGCGAGACAGCGCGTGCGGAAACGCGACGTCAGTTTTGGCCCGCGTACCCAAGACGGTGTCGAGGCGTGGGACACCTTTATGACCCTGGCCGCGACGACCAGGAAACTGGACATCAGTTTCTATCAGTACATTCACGACCGTATCTCCCGGACTAACCAGATACCGCCGCTGGCGAGTTTGATCGAAGCGCGAGCACAGGAACTTGCGCTTGGTGCTTCATGGTCCATCGCTTAACCTGTCCCACCAGTTATTGAGAAGATACGAGCGAAGTTCAAATAGATGTAGAAAAGAGACGCAGAGAAGCGGGCCAAATGCGCTTGACTATAGCAGAGCTAAAAAAAGAGTACGAAGCCAACAAATCTCTTGCCAGTCTATCAGCAGAGGAGGCAAGCGCTGTTCGCCAGCTACTTACAAGTGAGGTCTCTGTCCTAAAGCGAAGGTCGTACGTACCAGATTTTCTTATCAACCTCGGTGTCGGCGCATTATTCTTTTTCTTGGGAATCATGGCCAATCAATACCTGGGCAAATAACAAAAATCAAGAATAGCGTTCCTCGCTACATACAGGCACCGACTTATTCCTATCGTTGGGCGGCGCAAAACAATTACAGGTCCAGCATGAAAGGGGGATTCGTAGCAATAGATGAGTGCAAGAAGGCGCTATTGTCAGAGATTTGCCGAAAAGCATAGCATTCCTGCGAAATTAATCTCCAATCACGAGACTGAGGCAATTCACTGGCTTGAATATTCCAGATGTACAGTCGACTTGTCTTGCAGTGCCCGCACCGAAACGCTGGTATGCGAGCCAACCTGGGGATTTCTGCAAGCGATGACAGACAGAGTCTATGAGTATGCCACAGCAAGTTTTGCACTGTATATTGTGGGCCATCCATCTTCAGCCGAGGTCGTGGCAAGAACGACGGTTGAAGCAGCAATTAACATCATGTACATACTAAGTGGGGACCGCCTCGAACGCTTGTGGGAATATTTCTGGTCTTACATAGCTACCGAGAGACACCAGAACAGGCTATGGCTGGATTCTATTTCAGAGCACAAAGACGATGACAGGCAGGTGCACCGCAGAGGAATAGAGCAAAAGGAAAAGGCTCTCAGCCTGTATGAGACCTTTCTCCGTCGAGCATTCCAACAGGCGGGTTTTGTGCCTCCAGCCATCAGTCAAACCACATGGCCCAACCTATTTGATAGATTCAAATCTCTTGGAAAGGAAACGTCTTACCGAACACTCTATGCGGCAATGTGCTCTCAAGCACACAATGACGCAGAGGACTTGATAAACAGATTCGTTGTTCACTCTTCGTGTGCTCCAGAAATGGAAAAGATGCTGGCTTCTGAGGCAGTGAGATTCAGTCGAATGCTCGTCTACTTTGGGTTGCAGTACTACCTTGAGGCAATCCAGAGTTACGCCAGGTGCTTCGGTCTAACAGAGGCAGAGAGAGAATTGAAGGAAGGATACCGCATCATTTCCAGTCAGATTATTGACATTGTGAGGGAAGTCAATCCAGACCTAGGTGTTTAGATGGATCTCTCGTGAGTCGCAACGCCGCCCAACAACTCGCTCCGCGATCCGTTCGAGTGCCCGTTCGGGTTTCTGGTCAATCCATTACTGGATGCGGCTGGTCCCCAGTGATGAGTCTCCTTACCTTGGCGACTCGGAGTGCCAAGCCACTCTGGGGAGGAGTCCCTGCATTGGCCAGAGGCAGTAAGAGCACTGAGGAGCTAAGGATTGAGGTGGCAAGAGCCCGCCTGTTGTCAGGGTCGGAATAGCTGTTTTGTTCGCGGTAAGTAGGCAGTTCGGCTAGTCAGGAGTCAGGTTGCCCGACACGGACCAGATCTAACTCCAGCTGAAATTCGCAGAGATTATATCGGGAGTACTCTGATGAGTCCCACACAGAGGGGCCAGACTAGATTCTCGGTACAGACCTTGGCCAGCCACTTAGTGCAGGCTCTAGAGAATCACACGACGGTTGTGCAGATCGTCGTCATTCCTGGGCTGCTGTTTTTCCTGGATTTCACCCTAAGGCTATGTTTGCGTGTGGATCTTATTGATGCAGGTGCCGATATGGCTTTGCTGGCCGTCGCAACATTCATAACGTTACTCGTCGAAGGTATAGGGTATCCACGGCACACTGTGGCCGCTGCGGTGGGCGCCCTGCTATTGTTCATTGTCTGGATCATCTGTCTGGGAATTGTCTCTATGGCTCCAATACCTCTCTGGTTCCTCGACTTGCGTCTTGTCCTCTCGTGGTTCTTCGGGGTATTGGCATTCGTTTTCTCGATGGCTGTGACCGACGTGATAACACAAGCACCTCCTGAGGCCAACAGATGATTGGGGGATGATTATGAGGATCTTACCTTTGGTTGTAGCTGCCATTATTGTATTTTCGCTATCCGCCGCCTTGGGCCTGTTGTACGTCAGCTCTTTAAGAAGTCGGCGCCTAGAATCTGCTACTCTGAGGAGGATCTTTGTCGCAACCACCCTCCTGTCTCTTGTCTCTTTGCTGATCCTGACGTCCCGTTCTCTCTCGACTCTGACTACCGCCCCGATTTCAGCCCGGACGCCAAGTCCATCTGCCACTGTGAATCTAACCCCGACACTTGCGCTGCCAGTGACACTCATAGAGCCGGAGGACAACCTATGTCTAGACTGTGGATCGGAAGTCCTGCTTCGTTGGAGTTACTCTCGTCCTCTACGGACAGATGAGTATTTCCTGGTGAGCGTACTACAGCCAAAAGACCAGAAATCTTTGTCCTATTGGACAGAAGAGAACTACTATCGCCTTGATAATCTTCAAGTAGGAGAATACACTTGGACCGTCAGCGTGGTGCGCTCCACACAAGGTGAGCTTGAGCCGGTGAGCGAGGAATCCAGGAACTCACATTTCCACATTCCTCCGCCACCTCCGGTGGTACTTGGCATATCGCCGACGAGCATGGTCGAAGGTGCTGGCGGGCAAGTGACGGTCAACGGTGAGAACATTACGTCCCCCATTACTCTCATCATTGGAGTCCCTCTGCAGTCGATGTCTGTGAACTCCAGCACGATCACGGCTACAATCCCAATAACTCTGGAGGCTGGTCTGTATACCGTAACTATGCAGGACTCGATGGGCAGAAAGGTCTCGTCTACTACTTCCTTCACAGTGGTTCCGCCACCAACGCCATCGCCGGCACCTGTTTATGCTCCACCTACGTTGGGTTTTGGGGGGATCATCGATCGCAATGTGACCCTTAGGTGGCAGTGGGACGGGACGCTGGCCAGGGATGAATGGTTCGCAGTGAGAGTAGGAAAACTGCCCGACGAGCCGCATAGCCTGATCTGGACAAAAGAGCGTCAGTACACGTTCGTGCTCAGCGAGATGGGTGACTATGTTTGGGAGGTAGCCATCTGCCGGGGTGATCCTAGCGAAGCAAGTTGCCGTGACCAGTTAGGCGTCAGTAACCGAAATACCTTTTCGCTGCAATCTTGGAATCCCCAAACACCCATACCTACACAGCCACCAGATTACAATCCGAATGTCGCATGTGTCGTATCCCCTTGTGCTCCTGCGCCTCGACTCTATGAACCAGAGAACGATGCGCTGTTCATATCCAGCAGCTACATTGAGTTGAGGTGGGAGTGGGACTACTGTCTGCCACCTGAATGGAAATTCGCCATCCGGTTTTCAGATGTTGCCCCACCGCACAGCATCCGCTATGAAGATAACCCTCTCTTCATCACTTGCCTGGACGGGAAGGCGTTTGGTCAGTATATCATAGATCAAGAATTCACCGTAGGGCCTGGTGTGTACTATTGGAATATAGCAGTCGTCCGAAGCGTCGAGGGTGGATGGGAGCGGCTTTCTGAGGATAGCGAGGTTCGTCGCTTCAGAATAGTCGAGAGCCCTGCTCGTGATGCACCTTGAGTCCTATGAGCATCTTTCTGAGACAAGAACTGCGAACCGAGGGCGGAATGGCATCATGAACCTAATCGTGCGCCACGCCACTGGGAAGAGGCGGGAGTACTGCAATCTCAGTACTCGGATCTAGAGAAGTCCCAAGGAGGGGCGACTTAGGGGGGGCGCCCCTCCAATCTCATAACCCATCATCTGTCCTGTCGAGGTGCTGCATGGCCTCCACGACATCGGTGTGTGAGACTTGGGACTTCTTGACTCTCCCCAACCTCCGCTCGATCTGCAAGGCGTTAACGGTCCACCTGGATATGGCCGAGAGTAAATCGTGCGCCCTCCTCGTGTAGCACTGAGGAGGGCGCACTTGAACGCGGGGTTTACCGGCACAGGCGTCGCATACCTGGTGTGGCTGTGTGCACGTGCACCCTTCTGGCCGGTCAAAAGTTTCCTCGTCATCGTTGTCCATCTTACGCCCTCCTGGCGGCCTTCAGCCCGGTCAGGTGGTCCTGCATGAACCGCAAGGTCCTCTCGTTGGGCGGGAGATACGGGAACTGGAGCACGGCGAAGAAATCCTCCTCCTGCAGTGTGGGAACCACGCTCACCGGTAAGTCAGCACTCTCCGCGAGCGAAGCAAACTTCGAGGCCACCATACCGGCATAGTGCCGCGCCTGGGCTGGCGTGCACTGGCTCAGGTCCCACACCCGCCCACCTGCCACCTTGCGGTCCAGCGGGCAGGCCCCGCCGAATCGCCGGTTGGTCACCAGGAGATGGCAAGGTGTCAAGAGCCGGACGTAAATGTACCACTGATGTTCACCAAGAATGCGCCACGGATGTTCACCAAAAATGTACCAGGCATGTTCACCGAAAATGCACCACCTATGTTCGGCCAAAATGTACCACAC
>Ga0315288_10008657_pt1 | contig 12839 bp, 14 predicted proteins | sample YL17G11_20_MG_FD_203454 | JGI IMG/M metagenome (GOLD analysis project Ga0315288, IMG submission 203454) | Sediment microbial communities from Yellowstone Lake, YNP, Wyoming, USA - YL17G11_20 | ecosystem: Environmental > Aquatic > Freshwater > Lake > Sediment | place: USA: Wyoming | collected...
TGATGCTTCCCAAAACTAGATTAGAGCCGGTAAGACGGGATAATTGATAGGCGACATCTGTCGTCTGGAAACGGGGCGAACGGTCATTTTTATAGGTCTCATTTTCTTCTTGGTCAATAATGATTAATCCTAAATTCGCCATTGGGGCAAATAGTGCTGACTGCGAGCCAATAACCACTTTAACTTTGTGATGGCGAATTTTATCCCATTCGAGCCACCTTTGAGTTTTTGTCATGCTACTGTGCAAGACGGCAAAAGGATTTTTAATATGTTTTGTAAAAAATGTTATAAGCGATAAGTCCGGAACTAAGATAATGACTGATTGATTTTGATTAAGAATTTTTCTAATGGCGGCAAGATAGAATTGTAGCCGGGTTTTAAAATCGGCCATAACCAAATACTTTTTTGAGGGGTGTATTTTAGTCGCTCGAAAAGAATAAGGGCTAAAGTGTTCAGAAGATGATTTTTTAATAACTCTTTTGGCTGGCGGAGCGACATTTTCGAAGAGTGTTTTGCCGAGCGGGGCTAAATAATAATCAGCCATCCACTCGGAGAGTTTGATGTGGGTTTCATCGACAACGGGCGTGGGATCGATGACTGAAATGAGGGATTTAAGGTTTAAAATACGAGATGTTCGTTTTAGATTAACAATTATGCCCTCGATTTTGCGTCCATGGAAAGGGACCATAACTAAAATACCCTTTTTTACTTCTGGCAAAAGTTCAGGCGGGATGATATAATCAAAAACCTCCTCTTTAGTTGTGCGAGTTTTAACAACAACTTGAGCGATTTGCATTTTAGTGCTCTTTATATCTTTCTACCGTAAAACGGTAGAGAAAAATTGACTCTTCCGGAGCGATACCGGCTTTTTGTCGAGCAATCGAAACTTGATACATAGCATCTTCGACGCCCTCCAAATCTGGAAGTAACAAGCCAGTCCGTCCGTCTTTAGCCTTAACGATCACCCCATATTTTTTTGGATCTAGAAGTTTAGGAGAGGCGATTGGTTCGGGTTCGGACAAAATATCAACAGAAATGTCTAAATCTTCAATTTCCTCTTTGGTAATTGGCTCAAAACGGGGATCGCGACAGGCGGAAATGGCGTTACCGATAATTTCGGCAGCCGAGTTTTTATAAGAAGGAAGGATTGTTCCAATGCAACCACGGAGTTCATTATTGTTTTTTTTGTGGATTGAAATAAAACAACCAGCTTTTTTCTCTTGGAGTTCTTTTGAGGTTTTATTAGCATCAACCACCTCACCTGAAGTCAGATATTTTTCAATTGCATATTTGGCTAATTCAACATGTGGATTCATTTTTAATTATTCCAACTTGTAGTCGGCAACCAGATAACCAACTCCAAATGGACCTTCATAAGATAGTATTTCTGGTTTAATATTTAGACCATCCAAGATACCCATCAGGATTAAAACAGAACGATAACCACACTCTCCGGCATCATCGACGAACTCTTCATCATAATACATGATTTCTCGAAGATTATTATTTTTTATATCCTCAACGAATTTATTATCAAAAATTTTGCCCGCTTCGGTAAAACCGGCTGGTGCTCCTTGGATTAATCGATGGGAGAGATCGCCTGAAGCAATTACGCCGCATCTTCCAGGGTATTTTTTTATTACCTCGGAAATTATTTGGCCAAAACTAAAATGTTTAGAGCGATCTAAGTTGGAATAGGCGATTGGAACAACTTTTAAGGCCGATTCTTGATCTCTCGTTAAGTAATAGAGCGGCACCATCAAGCCATGATCGAGCTCAAAAAACTCACCGCCATTGTTATACAAAAGAGTTTTGATTTCGTTTTTTTGCGAGGCGTTATCAATTAAAGTCGCTAGCTCGATATCGTTATTAAATTCCATCATAATATCGGGCGCACCAAAAGTGGCAAACGTTCCAAATAATTTTTTCATGGCGCAAATATTAAATTGGTCGGGATAAATTAAGCTGTGGGGCGAAATAATAAGTACCGTTTCAATTTCTGCTTCTTTAAAACTTGAGGCGATTTTTTTCATTGCTAAAATTGTCTGACCGACTTTTTGAAGATCAAGAGCTGAGCCGACTGCCGGGACAATAATCGGCGGATGGGGCGAAATTGCCGCAAAGTTTAAAGACATAAGCTCCTTAAATATTACCTAAATGAATATACTTTAAGCCGGCATATTTGCCAAGTTTTTCCGCCAGTTCTAAGGTTTCGATGGGCGTAATTGGCGTATCGGTCATTTTGTAAGCCGGGAAAAAACGGGAAATATGCCAAGGAATATTTTTTGAGATCCGAGCTAAGAAATTAGCGATACCTTGAAGTTGTTTGGCATCATCATTGATGCCGGGAATTATTAAAGTTGTCACCTCAAGATGAATTTTGCGTTTGTAGAATTCTTTTATATTATCCAATACCGGTTGAAGTTTAGCGCCGGAGTATTTTAAATAATTTTCTTCTGAAAAGCCTTTCAAATCAATATTGATAGCATCTAAATAGGGTGATATTAAGTCTAAAGTCTCTTTGGTCATATAGCCGTTAGATACCCAGACATTTTTTAATTTTTCTTTTTGGGCAAGTTTCATTGTATCTAAGGCAAATTCTAGAAAAATTGTTGGTTCGGTATAGGTGTAGGAAATTGAGGGACAAGAAGCGCGTTTGGCATGCTGAACAATTTGTTCCGGCTCCATCTCAACGCCCATGGTGTTGGTGAATTCGGTTCGATCGATATTTTCTTTCGTACATTGGGAAATATCCCAGTTTTGACACCATAAACAGCGGAAATTGCAGCCAACGGAGGCGATGGAAAGCGAATGGGTGCCTGGCATAAAGTGAAACAAGGGTTTTTTCTCAATTGGATCAATATTCTCGGCAATTATTCGTCCATAAATTAGGGAATAAAGTTTCCCTTTTTGGTTTTCACGGACACCGCAAAGGCCGCGTTTATAAGGAGCAATCCGGCAACGGTGATTACAGGTTGCGCAAACAGTATAATCGCCAGATTTTTGATAGAGGTAGCATTCTTTCATGGTTTTATCGTCGATAACTTTCTTCTATATTATACCAGATTATGCTAAAATATGGCCAAAGGTTGAAGATGTTTCGCGATCGAAAAGATGCTGGTCAAAAATTGGCCTCAGAACTTGAAGCAAAATATCCGAAAATTAAAAACGGAGTTGTTTTAGCTTTGCCGCGAGGCGGAGTTGTGATTGGTTCTGAGGTTGCCAAGGCCCTAAATTTGCCATTAGACATCATAGTTACTAGAAAAATTGGCGCCCCTTTGAATCCGGAATATGCGATTGCCGCGGTCTCTGAACATGAAATGATAGTCAGTCCTCGGGAAAATCCTGACCTAAATTATGTTAATAAAGAAGCAGAGAAAGAACGCCGGGAGATTCAGCGGCGGGCGAAAGAATACCGCGGCCAAAAGCCCAAAATTGATTTAAAAAATCAAACAGTTATTTTAGTTGACGATGGTTTGGCGACAGGCCTAACGATGGAAGTTGCTCTCCGCGAAGTCCGCCAGAAAAATCCGCGTCAAATTATCTTAGCCGTTCCCGTGGCACCGCCGGAGACGGTAGAAAACTTTAAAAGAATTGTTGATGATATTATAGTTCTAAATATTGAACCATTGTTTTTTGCTGTCGGTCAATTTTATGAGGATTTCGTTGCAGTAAGTGATAAGCAGGTTAAGGAATATTTAAGAGATTTTTGAATCTCAAAAGGCGCTAGAACCGATTTTTGCGGAGGGATATTTTCAAAAATGTTAATCTTGGGGTTATCAATTAAACCAAAATGGCTTTTGGGATAGACGGCAAACCAGGCCCTGCCAACAATATTTTTGCGAGGAACAAGGCCCCACTCGCGGGAATCAGATGAGTGTTCGCGGTTGTCGCCCATGACAAAATATTCTTCCGGAGACATTGTTCTCCGAAAAACCTTTAAATTTGTTTGGGTTATATTATTTTTTTCCAGATATGTCTCAGATAGAAGATGACCATTGACAGAGACCTGGCCGTTTTCAATGACCACGGTTTCCCCGGGCACAGCAATGATCCTTTTAATATAATCTTCAGAGACATTTTGGGGCGGACGAAAAATAATCACTTCTCCATGTTGAGGTTCCCGGAATCGATAAGTAATTTGGTCAACTAATAGATATTCGTTATTGTAGAAATTAGGCTCCATTGAATTGCCATCGACAATAAATGGTTGAAGGATAAAGGCGCGAAAAAGTAATCCTAAAACCAAAACAATATCGATACTCTTAGTTATTTGGTACCATCCTTTAATAATCTGTTCAGGTTTGCCGGTGGCGCGGAAAATCGAAAAAACCATGATTATGTAGAGAATAAGGCCGATAATCCCTAAGATAGTAATGATAATTGAGATCGAGAGAATCAAATAGTATCCGGCTGTGTCTTGGCTAATGATGCTTAAAACCATTATGCCATAAATTGTATTAAGTAAGCCGATAAGTAAATATCTCATATTGTGATTCTTTTCCCCACACCACCGTGGTACTGGGCGTTAGAGGATTCGCACCTCTGACTTCTACGATGTGAACGTAGCGCTCTGACTGCTGAGCTAAACGCCCCTATTAGCAATTTCTCTATTTATTTTATCGTAGAATTGAGATAATTTCAATTTATCATTTGACTTTTAACACTTTAGATATAATAATCGAGTTAAAGAAAGAAGGCGAGATGTTTAAAAGAATTTCTAATACCCTGTTCATAGCCAAACAAAAAAGTTTTTTGCAAAAAGAATTCAAGAGACTGGAAGAGCAATATAAAGTCACCAGGAAATTTCCTGAATATGGTACCTCTGAGGATGAAAATGTTCAGGAGCTTGAGACATTTCAAGAAAATTTGAGCTTGCAAAAAAACTTTAAAAATTTGATTCGAGATACTAAAAAAGCTTTATCCAAGATTGAGAAGGGAACATACGGGACTTGCGAAGAGTGTAAAGAGCCGATCGAACAAGGCAGGCTGAGAGCTTATCCGGCGGCTGAGCTTTGTGTCACCTGTGCCTCAAAAAAATACCCTGCTTCTTTAAGAAGGAAACGATAATCGAAAGAAAGAATATGAATAGAATGCATACAATGCAGTTAAAATTCATCGGAACATCAAGTGGTGAGCCGATCCCCAGGCAAGACTGTCGATGTAAACAATGTAAATCAGCCGATAGGAAGGATAAAAGATTACGCCCCTCTATTCTTATTGATAAAAAAATATTGGTGGATGCCGGTCCTGACATTTTAAAGCAGCTGCGTCGATCACAAATTGTAAAATTAAACACTTTAATTATCACCCACGAACACGATGATCATGTCGGTGGTCTCAAATATATTTTAAAGTTTAATCCTAATATCCGGATAATTCGGATGAAACCGGGCCAGCATTTCAAACTTTTTGGAATTGATTTTTTCGCGTTCAAGGTCGAACACTCACGAGTTTTAACTACTATTGGTCTCGAGATCAACGACGTCGCTTACATTCCCGATAGCTCTTCACTTTTGCAAGCGCTAAAATATCTCAGAGAGGTTAAAATTGCGATTCTGGACGGTTCGTCACTGGGACGGTCATTTGGCGGTCACATGTCAATCAATGAAATTATTACTTTTGTTAAACCCTTAAGCAATCTTAAAGCCATTTATTTTACCCATAATGGTCATACCCGAAAAACCCATAAAGAATTAAACAGCTTTGTTAAACAAATGGGCGATAAGCGTTTCCAGCTTGCTTATGATGGTTTAGAACTCAAAGTTTAATTTATGCTTTTACTTTCTCAACGAGTTTGGTAAATTCTTCAGGATTGTCTTGGGCGATCTGGGCTAGGACCTTACGATCAAGCTCGACTTTTTTATTTTTAAGACCATTCATAAATATACTATATTTAATATCATTGAGCCGACAGGCGGCATTGATTTGGACAATCCAAAGCCGACGAAATTCCCTTTTCTTTACTCGACGGTCTCGATAGGCGTATTGGCCGGCCTTAAGAAGAGCTTGCCTTGACATCTTAACGAGATTTTTTCGGCCATGCCGATATCCTTTGGCTTGTGAAGTAAGCTTTTTATGCTTTTTTCGAGTTGTAGTTCCGCGTTTTACCCTTGCCATTTTGTCCCTATCTATTAGGAATTAATCTTTTTAATTTTTTGCTGTCAGCTCGTGAAACTTGAATAAATTTATCGCTAGCGTGACGGACTCTTTTCGATTTTCCCATAGATAAATGTTGCGCCGACATTCTTCGGCGCATCAACCTTCCGCTACCGGTGATTTTAATTCTTTTGATCGCGGCCTTAACTGTTTTTTGTTTCATTTTTTATCTTCCGAAATTTCTTTCTTTCTACCTAAAATTATTGAAAACCTGTTGCCTAATCTTTCGACTTTTGTCTCTGGCTCACCTTGTGCCTCGGCGGCGAAATTATTAATTAAATCGTGAACCTTGCTTGAAAACATCATTTCGCGACCGATCAGCTTAACTGTCAATTTGACTTTATCCCCCTCTCCAAGAAATTTCTGCGCTTGTTTGATTTTGAAATCCAAATCGTGCTGGTTAATCTTCAGACCCAATCTAATTTCTTTTAATTGGGGTCCCTTTGATTTTGATTTCTGTTTCGATTCTTGTTTTTCTTGCGTATATCGATATTTGCCATAATCCATTATTTTAGTTACTGGGGGTTTAGCATTGGCGTTGACTTCGACAAGATCTAAATCCGACTCATAAGCCAAATATAATGCTTGGTCAATATTTACAACCCCTTGAGGGATGCCCCCGGCATCAATCAAAAAAACTTCCGGAGCTTGAATTTCTTGATTAACTTTTAACTCTTTTATTTATTTCCTCCCAATACTAATTTACCTGATTTTATCACGAGCGACAATAATTTTCAATACTCTCGAGCGATTATGAAGTGTGACTGGCGTTTTGGCGATAGTTTCCCCAGAAACTTTTATCGGTAAATTAACATTTTCCAATTCAAATCTTATCTTTTTTGTTTTAAAAAAACTTGAGTAGATGTCACTTTCTTTTTTACCGAGTAGCCAGTGAAAAAATCGGCCAAAGGCATTGCCTTCGAGGGCTTTGTCGTGAATATAAATATTAAGACCGGGTTTAATAATAATTTGATTTGTCTGAGCGCTTCCAGAAAGTCCTTCCATCGCGAATAATATTTTACGGTTTCGAAAATTTTCAATTACCGCCTGAGTGATAAAAAATTTATTAGGATCAACCTGGCAAAGGTCGATTGTTTCCAGTTTTCTGAATTTTAAAGCGTCACAGGCAGAGCGGAGGTCAATGACATTGATTTTTTTTGCCAGCATCGTGTCAAAATCATTTGGAATAACGCCCAAAACCGCATCTTTGGATATTTTTTGGGTGACCAAGACATTAATAATTTTATTAACTAATGATTCGCCTCCAACTGCGACAATAGTTGAGTAACCCTTCATTACTCCCAAATGTGTTAACTCCTCGATTGTTCTTGCCGCCGAAGGTGTAACTGTTTCGCCGGCTATTCCCAAATCTCCAAGAATATCTTTAATTTTCTCCTGCCGTTTGACTAAATTACCCTTCGGAGGCTCCATGATATAGTAGTACATTTAAGCCTATTTAAGATTTACTCTACTTCGTAGGTTTCATTCTGCTTTTTGGGTTGTTCAGGTGTCTCTTCGGTTTGCTCTTCGGCTTCTTTTTCTCCTTCGGGCATAGTACATTTACCCACAAAAATAGCCCCTGATTTAATGGAAAGATCTTTACTGGCGATGGAGCCGAATATCTTTCCTGTGGGCAAAATTTCTAGTCTCCCAGTGGCGGTAATGGAGCCACGCACTTTACCAGCGATATTGACAACGTCTCCAGAAACTGGCCCTTTAATGTAGGCAGTTTCCATGATGCTAATCATCTGGTTAGAGACGACCTCCCCCTCAATTCGACCATGAATAACGATATCGCTGGCGTCTTGCAATGTTCCGACCAATTTAACATTGGCGCCAACGACTGTGCCTGGTCCCGATGTGCCAGGGCGCTTGTCTCCGATCATTTAACCTCCTAAACCCCCACACCCAATCTGGGTGTGACGGGGTAAAATAACTTAATTACTTTCTATTCAAACTTATGTAAAAAAATTCGACTTGTCAAATTGTAATTCTTGCAAAGCAGGATGCTTCATCAGAGGTATTGCATAGATCTTGATTTTTTGATACAATGCTACAATAGTCAAGCTTAAATGTTTTTATAGCGGTGCAAGCACCGATAGAAAGCTAACCAAGGGGGCTCTGCGCTTTTGCGCAGAGAGCTTTATAGGTTTATTATGAGAGATAAGATAATAATTCATGGGGCCAGAGAGCATAACCTCAAGAATATCAATCTAGAAATACCGCGAGATCAAATTGTCATCATTACCGGTTTGTCAGGTAGCGGTAAATCGTCCCTTGCCTTTGATACCATTTATGCCGAAGGCCAACGCCGCTATGTCGAGTCGCTTTCGACCTACGCCAGACAATTCTTTGGCAACCTTGAAAAACCCGATGTTGATTGGATCGAAAATCTCTCCCCCTCAATCTCAATCGATCAAAGAAGCGCTTCGCAAAATCCGCGTTCAACCGTTGGTACCGTGACGGAGATTTATGATTATTTAAGGATTCTATTTGCCAGGATTGGCCACCCCCATTGTCCGACATGCAATAAGGCCTTAACTAAACAATCAACAAATGAAATTTCCAGATCTATTTTGACCGAGTTTAATAAACCGAAAGTTAATTTACTTGTTTTTGCCCCGCAGGTCAGAATGCAAAAGGGGGAACATAAATATTTGCTTTCTCGTCTTAAAGACCAGAAAATTTCTCAGGTAAGAATTGATGGTGTTTTGATGGATGTTCTAGAAGCGCAGCTGGCCGTCCTCGATAAAGCCAAACCTCACAATATTGAGGCATTAATCGGTCAATTTATCACTTTATCCAAAGAGGATGAATTACTAAAGGTAGTTGAAAGAGCTGTTCGTTTGGGTCAGGGCAACATTGTCGTTAAAGACTTGCTTTCTGGATCCGAGAAAAAATATTCTAAAGATTTTTATTGTCCCAAGTGCCAGAATGTTTTAGAGGAACTTCATCCGAGGTTATTTTCTTTTAATTCGCCGCAGGGCGCCTGTTCAGTTTGTCAGGGTTTAGGCCGAAAGTATGAAATCGATCCAGAATTAGTATTACCAAATCCAAGACTTACTTTGGCTGAAGGAGCAATACGGCCATGGTCAAGGATAACCTCTCAAGCATCTTGGTATAATAAAACGCTCTCAGATTTAGCACAAAAATACAAATTTTCACTTGATGTTCCAGTCGGCGAACTTTCCCCCAAAAATAGACAGATCGTTCTTTATGGCGATAAAGCGAGTGGCGGACAGTTCGAAGGTGTTATTCCAAACTTAGAAAGACGTCATAAAGAAACAGATTCAGATTACTTAAAAGCTGAGATTGAAAAATATATGGTAGAAAAAATCTGTCCGTCGTGCAAAGGTAAAAGATTACGAAGTGAGGTTCTGAGTATTACAGTTGATAATAAGAATATCGTTGAAATTACCGAGATGAGTATAGAGACTTTGCATCAATATTTTCACAGTTTGCCGAAGAATCAAAAATTGTCCGATGCGGAAAAAGCAGTTGCGACTCAGATTGCTGAAAGCATTTCTGAAAGATTGGGGTTTTTGTTAGACGTTGGGTTGGGTTATTTGACGCTCGATCGAAACGCCTCGACACTCGCTGGTGGTGAAGCCCAACGTATCAGATTAGCCACTCAATTGGGAACCGGTTTGATGGGTGTGATTTATGTTTTAGATGAACCGTCGATTGGTCTTCACCCCCGCGATCATAATAAACTACTTAAGACTTTCGATGTTCTTAAAGCCCTCGGTAATACCGTGATCGTTGTTGAACACGACAAATCGACGATTGAAAAGGGCGATTGGGTAATTGATATGGGTCCCCGCGCCGGTGATCACGGCGGCGAGGTAGTGGCTGAGGGAACGGTCGAGCAAATTAAATCAAATCCAAGCTCCTTAACCGGTCAATATTTATCGGGCAAGAAGTCGATTGAGATTCCCACTCAAAGAAGGCCGCAGACCGATCAAAAGTTGGTTATCAAAGGAGCAAGCGAATTTAATTTAAAGAAAATTAATGTTGAAATTCCTTTAAATAATTTTATTTGCGTGACAGGGGTTTCGGGATCCGGCAAATCGACTTTGATTTTGGAAATACTAGCGAAGGCCTTGGCTAATAAGCTTCATCGAGCAAAAGAAGAATCAGGAAAATATAGTACAATTTCGGGGATCAAATATTTAGACAAGGTAATTTCTGTCGATCAGTCACCGATCGGGAGGACTCCTCGATCTAACCCAGCTACCTATACGAACTTATTCATGCCAATTCGAGAGCTCTTTGCGGCTACTCCAGAAGCAATTGCGAAGAACTTTGATGCCTCAAAGTTTTCTTTTAACTTAAAAGGCGGCCGTTGTGAGACTTGTCGCGGCGATGGAGTGTTAAGAATTGAAATGCACTTTTTGCCCGACGTTTACGTTACGTGCCCGGAATGCAAGGGTAAACGCTATAATAAAGAAACTTTAGAAATTACGTTTCGGGAAAAGACGATCGCCGATATTTTAGAGATGACGGTTGAAGAGGCAATGGAATTTTTCCGCGACCATGCCGAAGTGTACAATAAATTAAGCGTTTTAGAATCAGTTGGCTTGGGCTATATGCATTTGGGCCAGCCAGCGACGACTTTATCGGGCGGAGAAGCGCAGAGGATAAAGCTGGCGACTGAACTTTCTCGCCATGATACCGGTCGAACTTTATATATTTTAGATGAACCAACCACAGGGCTTCATTTTGAAGATATTAAACGCCTGCTCTCGGTTTTGCAAAAATTAGTTGATAAAGGCAATACGGTGGTGGTGATTGAACATAATTTAGATGTTATTAAATCGGCTGATTGGATAGTCGATATGGGCCCAGAAGGCGGAGACAAAGGCGGGGAAATTGTCGCCACGGGCACCCCGGAAGAAATTATCAGAAACAAGAACTCATATACCGGACAATATTTGAAAAAAGAACTCTGAGTTGACTTGACTTTGCACTCAATTTGTGCTATAGTTATCGCGTCGCAGTACCCCATCACAGCCAGGGAGGGCGAGTAGAATGCAGAAAGGATCGAGTTACGTTGTGCCGAAGTGTAAGAAGTGCGGCGTTACCCTTTCCAACACGGAAGATGCGTCCATCGACCCAGACCTCTGTTCCGGATGCTTCTATCCGGAGGGAAGCGGACCCAGCCAAACGGTCGCAGATTCAGTCGGAAGGGACCCGATTCACTTCTTGTCCAACGGCGGGGATTTCATCCAGGGCAGATGCCCTTATTGAAAGACCGCTGCGATGAACTCGCGCCTCCCCTTCTTCGGAAGGGGAGGCGTTGTCGTAAAATGGCTTGATTTCAAAATTAATTTGTTTGATACTAAGCTGGATTTACTAAACATCTGGATGAAAAAAAGTTCTAAAAAAATAATAAAACCAAAGCAGGAATACGAGAACTTTTTGCGCGAAAAAGGATTTAAGATTGTTTGCGGTCTCGATGAAGTCGGCCGCGGCTCGTGGGCAGGCCCGTTGGTGGCCGGGGCGGTAATCTTAAACCGCCGCTTATACGGCCTTCGCGATTCGAAATTATTAAATTCTAAAAGGAGAGAAAAATTAGCCCGAAAGATAAGAAAAACTTCTCGTTTCGGAATCGGGGAAGTGAACGTCGCAGAGCTCAATAAATTGAAATTGACAAAAGGAACTCATTTAGCATTCAATCGTGCAATCAAAGCGCTTGGAGTCAAGCCCGATTTTACTTTGATTGATGGCTCGCTATCCCTTTATCCTGAGCGAGCGAGAGCGAGTCGAACGGGCTGCCGGGCGATTAAAAAAGGCGATATGATTTGTTCATCCATCGCCGCTGCCTCAATAGTCGCCAAGGTCTATCGGGATAAATTGATGAGGCAGTTGGATAAAGAGGTAAAAGGATATAATTTTAGTTCTCATAAGGGTTACGGGACAAAAGAACATCAGGAGAAATTAAAAAAACTCGGCCCCTCCAAAGCCCACCGGATGTTCTACAAATCTCTAAAATAGAAAACTCTTCTTGAAAAATCCTCCAGAAGCGAGTAAGGTAAGGACAGGAGTAAATTGTCTGAAAGATTGGAACCAATATTATCTGAATACCTGAAGGAAATGACCGGATGGCCGGAAGTGCTAAATATGTCTCAGGAGCAAGAGCATCTACTTCGCGAGCAACTCGAAGCTTCACATGGCATTGGAAGGGTTTTGGTCCACCCACTTTATAGGGTTAAAGATGAAGACGTATCGACGGTTGACACTGGCGGAACCGATGAGTCCGATCGATTCAGAAAACATTATCTCGAGAGGTTAAATAAATATTTTAGTGGGCTGAAAAGAACGTTCGAAGAATGTGCTAAAAAACAAGTTCCCCTATTTTTATTTGAAACATGGGAAGATCTAGAAAAAACTCATACATATTTTAAGGATGACTTAAAAGATGTACCAGTCTATTTTGTTTTTACTTTCCCGGATATATCCGCTCCTGCTTTGGAAGGAACTTGGGGCAATCAAAACAGAGAGGGGCTTGAGCCAAGGCATATTGATGATACGAGGGGTGTTGTTTCAATTCTGAGGGATTGGGGCCTAAAAAAAGCCGTTGTAGCAGGTAGCTATGTCGCTTTTGGCACAAAAGGAGATGCCGCGGATAACAGAGGTGAGCACGATCCTATTCCTCTGCGAGCAAGTCAAAAGAAGAA
>Ga0315288_10008659_pt1 | contig 12837 bp, 12 predicted proteins | sample YL17G11_20_MG_FD_203454 | JGI IMG/M metagenome (GOLD analysis project Ga0315288, IMG submission 203454) | Sediment microbial communities from Yellowstone Lake, YNP, Wyoming, USA - YL17G11_20 | ecosystem: Environmental > Aquatic > Freshwater > Lake > Sediment | place: USA: Wyoming | collected...
GAACCGAACAATGTTGAGGCGTGGGTGGCCAGAAGTGATTTTTATTATATCGCAGGACAGCGCGACAAGGCGGAGGCCGATATACAACAGGCGCTATCTTTGGCTCCGAACAACGCCCAAATCCAAAAACGCGCGGCTACGCTGTTTTTAACATCCGGCAGCCCCGACAAAATTCGTCAGGCAAAAAGCATTCTCGATAAAGGTTTGGAATCAAATCCTGATGACAGCGAACTACAGTTGCTGAAAGCGAGGACACTACTTACCGAAGGAACAGCTCCGGCTATTGAAAAAGCCGCCCAGCTTCTTCAAAAGATAACGGACCCAAAAAAGATAACGGAAACTCCGCCCAAAACCAGTGAGGCCTGGCTGCTGCTGGGAGAAATCATGCTTCGACAGGGAGAACCTGGAAAAGCTATAGATATTGCCCTGCGAGGCCTTGTCCATAAGGCCAACGACAGGGCGCTGCTGGTGCTGAAAGCACGTGCCGAGGCGGCACGGTCGCCGGCTCTGGCGATTCTCACTCTCAGAGGGCTGCGTGAACTGGACCCAAATGACACCGATACAGCGGTACTTCTTGCCAACACATACATCGCTGCAGGTGAACCCGCCAAGGCCGTAGATTTGCTAAAAAAACAGATAAGTATCTGTAACGACTCAACTCGCCGAAAATGCAGTCTTGCTTTGGCTGTTGCACTATACAAAAACGAAAACAAGGCAGAGGCGCAAAAAGAATTTGACCTGCTGCTTCAGTCTGAACCAAATGACGCAAGTCCCTTATTGGCCCAGGTGCGACTATTCAAAGACTACCAGCTCTGGAACCAGCTTAGCCAGATTGTCGCCGATTGGTACCAAAAGCACCCGAAAGATACCGGCACACCCATTACAGTTGCCGGGGAGCTTGTAGCTGCTGAGAATAGCGAAGCAAAAAAGACAGCCGAGGAGATACTCAGGATGATGCTTGACAAGGACCCTAAATCTATCGGAGCAATGGGCGTCCTTGCTACGCTTCTGCAGATTACCGAGCGTTTCGGAGAATCGGCAGAAGTTTATCAGAAGATTCTTACGCTCCAGCCCGACAATGTCATTGCCATCAATAATCTCGCCTGGATAACGTGCGAGGAGCAGGGTAAATTCCAGCAGGCGCTCGACCTTGCAGAAAAGGGGCTGAAGATAGCGCCGAACTATATCGACCTTATGGATACGCGTGGTGTCGCGCACTACCGGCTGGGCGAATTCAATAAAGCCATCCAGGATTTCACCAACTGTATCAATCTTTATCCAAAGGAAACTCCATCCGGTACCGCCTCGCATTTTCATCTGGCAAGGGCTTTCGCTGCACTCGGAGAAAAAGATAAGGCGATTGAACAGTTAAACCAGGCCTTGAATTTAGAGAGCCAAACGAAGGGTTTATCACCGAAAGACCTCGCCGAGGCGAGACGCTTGCTCAAAGAGCTATCAAAAGGAAAAGGAGGATAAAAATGTCACAATTACCAAATTCAGCAACCGAGAACATCGGGAAGGGTGATTCCAACCAGGAACAGCCGCAAGCTCTGCTGCTCGACGGAAAGCAGTGGGTATATGTGCAAAATCGGCACAATTTAACGCCACGTGAGCGGCAAATAGCAGAACTTATCTGCCAGGGTCTGCGAAACGGTAACATAGCCAGGTCTCTGCGCATAAAACCCGGCACAGTGAAAACTCACACAAGAAACATCTATCGCAAGGTCCAGGTCAAAAGCAAAATTGCGATGCTGTTGCGATTTGTGAGCGAGGCCAGAGAACCTTCTGCGCAATATAACAATACGCCTTCCTTTCATATTGCAGACTAATAAACCCCAAAAACATATAACCCCCTCACTTTTTCCCTCAATCTACGTCCTTTCCCTATAATTCCCTTCCTTTTTGCCCATCAGGGGCCAACAAAAAGCTTCCCAGAGCGAAAGGATTATGCGCTCTTACTCTGTCGCAGATTAAATGATGAATGATGTCATTCTGAGCGCAGCGAAGAATCTCCCGTGCGATGGCCAGATGCTTCACTTCCACCCTCCGCAGGAGCAGCGCTACTGCTATGGAGGACGGGTCGTTCAGCATGACAGCCCCTCAAACAAACTGCGACAGAGCACTATAATTTCCCCGCGCACGATTTGGGATGAGTTTTACCCCTTTTGGGATAGCCCAAAAGAGGCAAGGACCACCTTCACCTCATTTTTTTCTGCCAAAATCCGGTCTTCCTGTTAATTCCTTTATAAACAAACAGGGTTTTCCTATTGGCTGTAAGCGAAAGTCCCCAAAATGCAAATTTTTCTCTCGACATACTACCCATATTCTTGGTAAATTGAGGGAAATAGGCAATGCTGGCAAGGAGGCATGCACGCAGATAGGGTGTGTTGCGTGCGAGTTACTGCTTTGTGTGTGCGACTGTGGAGCACCGTATCAGGAGGAGTTGGAGGAGTGGTTTCGGACAAAAAAAGTCGTAAATTATCAGGCGTATTGCCGTCCCTTCTGGTGGTGACAGCGATTAATGCTGCGCCGACAGTGAGCGTCTGCGATAGCGCCTGTTTTTCACCGGCCTTCATTTTTGTTAGGTAGGCTCGCTGGCCGCCTAAAGTAACCTATAGGCAACCTTGTTTATTATAAAGGACCTCTGCGTGCAGGCCCTTTATGAGCAACTTGAAGATTGATTCGATTTTCTTTGTAGATACGAAACGTAAAATTAAGGACAAAATTTTGGAGAAGGGAAGATTATGAAAAGGTTAATAACAATTTTCGCAGTAACAATTTTAGTTCTTGCCGCAACCCCGGTGGAAGCGGTAACGACCGTATTGGGGCTCGACTACGACCCAGGCTGGCCTTGGCCCGGCAACCAACGCTGGAAGGACATTGCGGGCAACATGTACGAAGGCCCATTGCCGGAGTCCGAGAATTCATGGAGGAACAACGCATATACAGGCGCAAGCGTAAGTGTTAACTACGGGGTCACTGGGAGTCGGTTGACCGGTACGATTACAGCTACCAGGCTCAAACCCAACTTTGCGTATCAGTTGAAGCTGGAAGGTTCAGGTGTAAGCGGAGACTGGACCAACAACATCCTTAAGAGTCTCGGAAGGACCACCGATGATGGCAAGATGGGCTATCTGCCCTTCGACTCTCTTGTGACTGATAATAGCGGGAATGCCACGACCAGCTTTGTGACGGACAGCAGCTTCCATTTGTTATACAGAACAGCCCCGCCGGGTGGCTATGGAGTCGTACCACCAACTGCCAATGACGGTCCGGTCAGCTATTACACGTTCGACCCGGATCCGAGTTCGCCATGGTACAGCACGAACCCTCCAGCAGCTAATGTGGGAATCTACGGAATGTATGAACCAGGCCGGGCCCTGCCAGGCACACTCCAACTGCCGGACGGCACATACTACTGTAAGTTCGTGCTGACCGAAGAGTCGTTCCACGACACCGGTGGCACTTTTCACCCTGGTTGGGGCATTTGGAGTGGAGCTCCCGCTGGGTCGTGGGCCTCGCCTTTCAAGGGCGATATTACCTTTCAGGTCCCGGCTGTTCCCGAGCCGGTAACCTTTGCATTGCTTGGTTTAGGCGGATTGTTCCTGCGTCGTCGTAAATAAGACGTCGCTAATTGTCGAATGTCGTATTAGTAGTTGAAGCGAGGCAGCGTAAAAAACTGCCTCGCTTTTTTATCCGCCTTCGCAGAAGACCGCGGCTTTTAGCCGTGGATGCCCGTCCTCCGCAGGAGCAGCGCTACTGCTACGGAGGATAGGTCGTTCAGCATGACAGCTCCTCAAACAAACTGCGACAGAGCACTATAATCTCCCCGCGCACGATTTGGGATGAGTTTTACCCCTTTTGGGATAGCCCAAAAGAGGTAAAAACCACCTTCATCCCATTTTCCCCGCTAAAATCCGGTCTTCCTGTCACTTTCTTTATAACTAAAGCTGACCGATTCCTGTTGTCATACCCGCCCCTGCTTTCGCAGGGGTAAACTTGTCCCCGCGCAAGCGGGGAGCGGGTATCCCAGTCCCATAATCCCGTAAGGGATGCCTTATGGCAGAGATGGCCAAGCTCATTATCGAATCGACCAGTGGATTCCCGCCTGCGCGGGAATGACAAATGTTGTTCACACCTGGGCAGGAATGACAAATGTTGCTATGTTGCTGTCAGATAAGCAGTTACAATATTTTTTCTAAAAAAACGGTCAGTTTGAGTTATAAATAAACAGGGTTTTCCTGTCAGTTGTAAACAGAAGTCCTCAAAAAGACAAAATTTTTGCTAAATTTCCTATTTTTCCAAATTTTTCCCTTGACATACTACCTATGTTCTTGGTAAATTGGGAGAAATAGCTAATGCCCACAAGGAGGAGGGCATATCGCAGAGTGTATGCTGCGTGTTAATTACTACTTTGTGTGCGCGACTATGGAGCACCGTGTCAGGAGGAGCTGGAGGAGTGGTGTCGGACAAAAAAAGTCGTAAATTATCAGGCATATCGCCGTCGCTTCTGCTGGTGACATTGCGCAATATTGTGCTGGCAATAATTGGCTGCGATAGCGCCTGTTTTTCACCTGCATTTATCTTTATCAGGCGGGCTCGCGGACCCCCTAAATAAACCTGTGACAACCTTGTTTATAAAGGACCTTTGCGCGCAGGCCCTTTATGTGCAACCTGTAGATTGATTCGATTTTGCGTAACATATAAGAGACGTAAAATAAAAATAAAATTGTAGAAAAGTAGATTGTAAAGTTTAAGGAGAAAGAAAATGAAAAAGTTAGTTTTAGGATTTGTAGTGTGTGCTTTGATGGCGGCCCCGGCTCTGGCTAATATCACCATTCTTAAGGACTACCCGGGTGCCCCATACACGGACACTGTCTATGGTTTTACCACAAACGTTGACCACTACGGCAGTGCCTTCATCATTGGTTATGATAGCTGGCAAACCAATATTGCTGGCATCGGTACCCCATCAGACGCTTTAGTGGGCCTTAGCCCCTATGGTAATGAATTCAACGGTTGGTTTGCGCCGGGTATTGTCTATGGGTTCGAAGACGTGACGATGTCATTCGAAATCCCGAACCTGTATTACCCCGATTATTTCAAGTTGATTCAGGTTGAGATAGTGTATGGGGGCGAAGGGCGCCTCACTAACGGTGCACTTACTGTGCCGCAGGGTTCTCACGTAAGCCTCCCGCAGCCGCCAGTGTATGGTTATGACCCAGCGACCGGTTTGTCTGATATAACATGGACCTGGAAGGTCTGGCCGCAACCTGAATGGGAGACAATCACGATTGCTTTGTTCGGCGAGAACATCGGTGTGGACTCCGTTGAGGTTGCAACGGTTTGTATTCCCGCCCCAGCGGCGGTAATTCTTGGCAGTATCGGTACAGTGCTTGTTGGCTGGCTGCGCAGACGCAGGTGCCTGTAACCTAATAAATGAGGAGAAAGGATGAAAACTATGAAAAAGCTAATATTATTAGGATTGTTTTTGTGTGCAGTGATGTCGGCGCCTGCTGTGGCTAATATAAATCTCCCTCCAGGTCAGGATAATACATACCAGGAGTGGACATTCAGCACAAACCCCAACTCTGATCTGAGGTGGACTCAGGCAACAGACATTGAGGCCGACGCCGGGTGGGTCAATTCGTCACCGCCAACAGCAGATGTCGCGCTAACTGGACCTATTATGCCATTGCCGGGCTGGTATGCGGGGAACCCTACTTCAGCCCATACGGGTCTTATCCATGGCGATACTATTACAATGGATTTGGACATCCCGAACGTTATAAAGCCTTACTGGTGGGAGAAAACCATCCAGGTCGAGGTAATTTACTATGTTCGACAGTATGAGGAGGGTGCGCATGGTTACATAAACGGAGAAAGCTACGTGACAGCAGGAGGCAAAACCTATGACTCCGTCAGTGTGGATGACAAAGATTTAGGAGGCGGATGGCGTGATGTAACAATAGAGTGGCGTATCCCGCAGATATTCCCTGTCGAACTGGTTCACCTTTATCTTGTGGATAGCGGCGCTTATGTTGACAGTGTTGTGGTTGCAACGGTCTGTCGTGTTCCTGAGCCGGCTACTTTATTGCTGCTCGGCGGAGCAGGCCTTGTCGGCTGGCTGCGAAGACGTCGCACTATGTAAAGAAACGCAAAAGTGCAATCAGCGTAGATTATCCAGAGCAGGGCATTTGCCCTGCTCTGGCCTTTTTTAACGATGAGCTGTATTTTTGTCAGGAGGATGAATGAAAAGCTTATTAACAATTTGTGTAGCAGTCGCCATAGCTCTTCTGGCTGTAGCTCCGATGCCTGCGAGCGCAAACATTACCCTCGCACAGCAGAAACAGGACTTTCAGCCAAACAATAATGGTCATCCAGATACCATCGGCAGCGGAACCTGGCACTACGTGTATTCAGACAACATCAATCCCACGGCTGGAACCACGGGCCTGATGCAATGGGTTGGCTGGGGATACGCTGTGGGACCAGGTGACGATTATCCCGATATAGAGATGCATGCATTAGGACTCACCATGGCACCGGAGGTCAGCGGTGAAGCCGCCACAAGATATGGTGTCATACGATGGACATCCGGCGTTACCGGTCCGGTGAACGTGACCGGCACATGGACCCACTATTGGTCGATGGGCGACGGGATGGATGTTGCGGTATATGCCAATGGTGTGCAGAAGTTCTCGACGTTCCTGACAACCGGGTCAGCGAACTTCGATTTCGACATCACGGTTTTCCCTGGATATGTTGTTGATTACGTAGTCGGCCCCGGGCCTTTGTTCAATGGTAATTATGATAGAGCTTATATTGAAACAACGATTACGTTAATCCCGGCTCCAGGTGCTATTCTGTTAGGCAGTATTGGCGTAGGCCTTGTCGGCTGGCTGCGAAGAAACAGAAGCTTATAAACTAAAAAATATATAATGAATGGAAAAGGTTTTTGAGGAAGAAAAAAAACTATTCATATTTAGAGGTTGTATTTATTAGAGGAGGTAATAGGATGATGAAGAGATTATGGATGTTATGTGCGATTTTGGTGGGCGTGACTACTGTGCCGCTTGCGGCAAATCCAACCACATACACGGGTAGTCTATCCGTCTCAGGTGGAAGCGGCGACGGATTGCTGGTCGCAAATGCAGAGTGGAACAACCCCGCTACAACATTGAGCTGGGTGGTTGATGACACTACCACACCGGGCAAGTGGCATTACCAATACACCCTCAGCGTGCCGGAAAAAGCCATAAGCCACATGCTCATTGAGGTCTCAGACGAGGATCCGGGCCCGGCATTCACATTGGACAACCTGTTTTCGCCAACCACCAATCCTCCCAACTGGATTAGTTTCCCGGTCCTAATCCAATTGTGGACTGCCCAAGAAGGTAATTTTGGCATACCTGGGCCTATGTACGGCATGAAGCTGAATAGCGCATTTGGGGCCACAACGGTCACGGTTAGCTTCGACTCCGACCGCGTGCCCGTCTGGGGAGATTTCTACGCCAAGGACGGTGGAGGTAAAACAGACGCGGTTGTGCTTTACAATAATGGTTTCCTTCTCGCCGACCCAACCGTGGCGCCACATAACGGAACCGAGCAGGACCATCTGCTCGTGCCTGATTCGACGACCGTTATCCCTGTTCCAGGGGCTATCCTGCTTGCCGGTATTGGAACTGGTCTTGTCGGCTGGCTGCGAAGAAAAAGAAGTTTGTAAACTAACAAGTAAAACAAACGAATGGAAAGAATTTTGAGGAGGTATGATGAAAAAGTTAGTAACAATTTTATCTGTGATAATGCTGGTTTGCACGAGCAGTGTTCAAGTAGCATCTGGCGCAGTGCTTACTTTTGATGACATTACCACTGGAATCACTGATGCTGTGCCAGTCCCAAATGGTTATGGAGGATTCAATTGGGACAATTTTAACGTCATTCACAAAAGCTTCTGGCCTGGTTCTGGTTATGACCTCGGATGCGTCACACCTAACTACGTAGCTTACAATGTGTACGCTAACCCCGCCTTGTTGTCTGATAGTGTGTTTAACTTCAATGGGGCCTATTTGACTTCGGCGTGGACCGATGCTATGGGTGTCAGAGTCGAGGGGTATTTGGGTGGTTCTCTGCTGTATGACACAACAGTTAGCGTAGTTAATACCGGCCCTACTTGGTATACCTTCAACTATGTTGGAGTTGACACACTCCGCTTCAGTTCTGTTGCAGGTGCGCATTTTGCCATGGATAACTTCACGTACACTGTTATCCCTGCTCCGGGTGCTATTCTGCTTGGCAGCATTGGTGTAGGTCTTGTCGGCTGGCTGCGCAGAAGAAGGACACTGTAGTAGTTCAATCAAGTTGGAAATAAGTTATAAAAGGGCCGAGATACAACTCTCGGCCCTTTTTTATTATGCGCAGGGAAATTACTACATCGCCATCTACCACAAAAACAAGGATATTTCGAAATCCGAAGCAAATTCAAAGTTCAAAATACCAATGACCAAAACGAAAAAAACAGAGCTTGTTCTGAACATTTGAATTTTGGTCATTCGAGATTGTTTCGAGCTTCGATATTTGGATTTCGAATTTGTACAGACTTACTGTATTGCAAAAGCTGCGGTCTATACCACTTTAGTAGTAGCCCAAAAATAGCAGCCAACGTCCCAAAATAACTAAAACCTTCTAAAAAATTTTAATTTTTTTAATTTTTTTTGTATTTTCTCTTGACAGAGGATTTACGTCCTGATATATGCAAGCTTCGTTAAAACTCCGAAAGGAGGAGGCCACCTTAGGGTTTTGTAGGAGGGTGGCCAGCAAATTACTTGCGTGATAAAGAGGATGCTCCGTAAGGAGACGGGGATATGCTTTTGAGCAACATCAGGAAAGGGTTGCTGGTATTTTTGTCGCTTCTTGTCGCATCGGCGGCAATCGCTGCGCCAACAGTCAGTGACTGTAACAGGAATTTGGCTGCAGCGGTGTTGTCCCTAAGTGCAGACGCGGATAGCACCTGTGCTTACGAAATAAACCAGATTGGCGAGCCCACCAATTCCCCCATAGCAAGTGTCGCTGCTGAGTTCCTCAAACCCCCCGCTGCCGCAGACCAGCAGGTCTCATCTATCTCTGTTAAATCCTTGCCTCCGGTACCCGGGGCGCTTTTCCTGGGGCTGGCGGGATTTCTCTGCGTTTCATTAGTCAAAGACCGCAGAGTTTGGTTCACAGCTCTGGCTGGTTTGTTCTGGCTTGGCCAAACGGGATTTGCCGCCCTGCCGCAGTTGGCTTCGCACCTTCGCAGCAAAAAGCAAATCCAGCAGTCCTCTCCAAATCTAACTTACGTATCGCAGCTCCAAGGCTCTTACCGTCTGCGAAGCGACCTTGAAGGGACACAGTATATAGGCCTGCTTCGCCACTTAGCAGGAATACCGGATGTCACAATGTCACTGTCATTGCGAGCCCAAAGAGCCTTTAGCCCTGAGCGGAGTCGAAGGGGAAGCAATCTTACCTTGCCGCCGAATGGCTTGGTGTCTGCGCAAAACAAATATAAATTCCGGCTGCCGCACTTCACGACAGGGGTGCTTGTATTGCATTTAATCCGAACAAGCTTTTGTTCGGCTCTAAAAAATAAGCAACTCTTTCCTTTTTCAACTTCATTTATCTCTGGTCATCTGGCCCGTAGTCCGCCGTGAAGGCCTGAGAAATAAATGAATTAATTATATAAACGTAATTTCAAAGAAAGTATTTTGTGGCGGCGTTCGCCACAGAACAAATAAATAAAGGAGAAATAAAATGAAACGGATTTTACTAACATTAGCAGTGTGTGCCTTAATGGCCACACCTGCTCTGAGCAATCCGACCGGCGCTCCTGATTTCCTTCCGGATCTCAGCACGTGGCCTGCGGGTTCTGCTCGCACCACCCATCAATATTGGACATTCAGTGAAGACTATGTCAAGCAGTCATTGGCTGTGTATAACGCAGATCCTGAGGAATCAGAAAACCAGAAGGCTTTCGCGGTGATAGGAGCGGATGCCGGTACACTTGGGTGGTATGGGGATGAGACCAATGGCGCGTTTTACGGTGATAACATTACCGTTGCTTTGAAAATTGACAACTTCGAAAACCCTGGTGGCTACAAATTAATCTGGGTTGACGTCGATATAGGATATAGGGATGTTATCGATGTCACCAGCATCTCAGCAACTGACGGTGGTTCCACAACATTTGACTATTACCTGCTAACACCCGAGCTTGGCAGTTCTGCTGATTTTGGTATCAAGATAGTGCCTAATCCGCGGTTCGAAGAGATACACTTTACAATCCTTGGTGAATCCGGCGCTGACCTGTATTATATTCATGCCGATACGATCTGCATTCCTGCTCCCGGCGCTATTTTGCTTGGTAGTATTGGCGTAGCTTTTGTCGGCTGGCTCCGCAGAAGAAGGACACTGTAAGGAGATACCGAAGAATGACGGGGCAAATCGCCCCGCTCTCAAGGTTGAACTTCTGGATGTGGTAAACATTTTTTTGAAAAACGAGTTAAGAAAGGAAGTGCAACATGAAAAGGTTTCCAGTTTTCGCCGTAGCCATATTCTTCGGAGTCGCATCCGCTTTTGCTGGGACCTACACGTTCAATCCAGTCCTGGATTACGGCAATACAGATGGTTATGGTGTTGCTCCATGGAGTTTCATCTGTGAAAAAGGCGCTTATCAGGCCTGGTTTGGTTTCGATGTTTCAGCAATATCTAACAGCGACATCGTGGTATCAGCATCATTTATGGGATATGTGTACGATGTTGAGTCTGCAAGCCAGAGGTCAATATGGTACGAGCCTGATGACAGTTGGATTGCCGCTAACACCAATCCGGCCAACAAGACGCTTACCGAACTCGTAGGTACGTTCACGCATAGTGGCGATTGGACCTGGGTAACAAGTAATTTAGATGTGACCCAACACAATTGGGGGAATGATTTGGCTGACAACTACATTTCCTTGATGGTTACAGGTCCTCTGAGTGGTGCTCATGAGTGCGGACAGATTTATCTTACAGAAAGCGGTTATTTACCTGTTTTGACAGTCAATACGATTATTCCCGCTCCTGGTGCTATTGCGCTTGGCAGTATTGGCGTGGCCTTCGTCGGCTGGCTCCGCAGAAGAAGGACACTGTAAGGTTTTCAACTATGGACCATAAGCTTAATAGGGTAAGTAGGAAGAGAGCGTCGCAGGGACGTGTGCTCCTTCCTGCTGCCCTGAGAGCTTTGTAAGAAAAGAGTAGTGAGTTGTGAGTAGTTAGTAGTGAGTCCGCCAGACGTAAGGCGGATAAATCGTTAGTCGCCTCCGACAGATTTGAAGTCGTCTGCCGGACATAGGCGGAGAAAACATATTGTAAGGATACGAGAAAAACCCGACCAGAGGTGGGAGAGGCTTTTCTATGTCCGGGAAGGTGTTGGAAAGGAGGCCTAAAATGAGAAAATTAATTTCAGTAGCAATAGTCTTATCCCTTAGTTTATTGTGCATAGCCGCAAGAGCTAATATAACGCTTGACCTTACCACAGTGGATTCCCAAGGGGTCATCAATGGGGCTATCTTCGAGCAATACAGTCCACAACCAACGGGAACGGGCAAAATCCAGTCATTTGTCAGGATTCAAAGGCCGGGAAATGATGAGATTGGACCCGAAGCTGGTTATAACACCGATGGAACCCGTGAGTTTCAGACGAAGGGTGGCAATTTCACTCATTCGCTACTGCTAAGCGCCGTGCCGGTGGTAACCATTAACAGTGTGAACTACCGAGAATTTTTCCTCGACATCGGCGAAGGTGGGAACGCCACAAACTGCTATCTGTCAGTGGATGAGCTTAATATACATCTCGAGCCGGTGGGAACCCTCAGTGGCTATCCAACCAATTTCAGTAATCCGATTTATACCCTCGATAACGGCGGAGATAACTGGATTAAACTGGACGCAACACTTAGCGGTAGTGGAAATGGCAAAGCTGATATGCTTGCCTATATCCCGGATAGTTTGTTCACCGGGTCGAACCAGTACGTATATCTGTATAGCAAACTCGGCGTGAATTTTGCCGCCGATGATGGACCCGAGGAGTGGGCTGTCCGAAAATCATCGCCTATCATCCCCGCGCCCGGGGCTATTGCTCTTGGCAGTATTGGCGTGGCTTTTGTCGGCTGGCTGCGAAGAAGAAGAACATTGTAGAAAGCAGCAGTAAATAATTGCAAAACAAGCACAAGCAAAATGGGGCGAAGTCGCTCAACTTCGCCCCATCTTTTTACGTTCCGGTTAAAATTATTTTTGTTACAAACCGCTGGCCTTATGAATAGATGTGCTGCGCCAACTTCCAATACCATCCCACCAGACTGAGATGTAATCGGTAACAGCCCTATCCGGCCTACTTTGGCGGGTTAGTTCTATCACCATATCGCGAAGTGCCCGCATACAGACAAGCCCTCCTGTTTGCCATGCGGTAACACCTATATCTGCTGCCTGGCGTTCGGCATTTTCAAAATCGGCTTCACCGCTTGTCAATAGTGCAGCGAGCTTTTCGGCCTGAGGTTTCAGCACATCCCTCCAGTGACGCACATCCGATTCTTCCTTAGCCAATACCTCTGCTAACAAACGCTCACGTTCTTTTTGCTTCTCCTGGCGCTGAACTCTGGCCGCAGCTAACCGTTCGGCACGATGTTTTCGGCTTGTGGGCGGCAACAGCATTTCCAGCAGCCCCGCCACAGGGTCAACAATTACCCAGACCAAAAATGTTGTAGCCAATGTCCCGAGAGCAACTATTGACAGAAAATGACCGACCGTAGTATCTATGCCTATCAT
>Ga0315288_10008663_pt1 | contig 12833 bp, 8 predicted proteins | sample YL17G11_20_MG_FD_203454 | JGI IMG/M metagenome (GOLD analysis project Ga0315288, IMG submission 203454) | Sediment microbial communities from Yellowstone Lake, YNP, Wyoming, USA - YL17G11_20 | ecosystem: Environmental > Aquatic > Freshwater > Lake > Sediment | place: USA: Wyoming | collected...
TTTTTTGTGTTTTACTTAAGTATTTTCATTAACTTTTACATTTATGAGATACAGGGTTGATGTTATTCATCAAATTAGGTATTTTTTCATTGAATATACAGTTTTTGTAGATTTCTGACAGCAGAAGGTTCTATGATCTGCATTTGTTGCTAAGAGAGGACGCATATTTACAAATTTTTTAACTATTTTTAACTAGAAAAAGAGTAAGAATAATAATTTTTATATTTTTTGAATATAAAACAGGTAGATATGCTGAATGGACTTGGTATAAAATTTTAATGAGAAAATTTGTAAAAATAAAATATAAATACTCTTATATTGTTCATTAATAACAATTCTTCAAATATTTTTAAAAAATATTTCTGACATACATTTATTATACACAAAAGTGCGTTCTAATTGATGTAAAGGATTATTTTTATCAATTTCTTTAATTATTTTACAAACATCACCTAAATAAGGTAGTTTAATTATTTGAATTTTTTGTAAATCCATCCACCTTGAAATAGTTAAATCATCTGATAAAAAACATTCTGATGATAAATTTCTTTTATAATAATTAATCATTTGTTCTGAAATAAATTTACGTTTATATAAGACTGACCCATATCCTTCTAAAAATTTTACAGTTGTGGGTAATAAAATTTTATGACTAACTATATTAAGATTTTCATCCAAAGCATAATTACAAATTACACTATCCGGATATTCTATGCTAGCTTTTGACATTCTTTCAATTATATTATCGACATATAAATGATCATCATCTATGGTAATAATAATAGTATTAGGATCATTTTCTTCACTAATACATCCCAATAATTTTGTAGCAGGACCCATATCTAAACAACGAACAATTTTTCCGCAAGGTGGTAATTTTAAATTTTGATCTATATTATATTCTAAATTTAGTCTTTTAGACGTATAAGGAATACATGCATATATAGCATCAGGTTTTATTGTTTGTTTTGAAATATTATCAAAAATTTTTTGGAGATATTTAACTCTAGTAGGAATAGTTGTAAAACTTATAATTATTCTATTTTTATTTAAATTATTTTTATTTAAATTATTTTTATTTAAATCATCCTCATTTAAATTATTATTATTATTATTATTAATATATATCAATAATAATATTAATATAAATATTAATATAAATAATAATTCTGATTTTAAGTTCATATTTTTGTAAGATGTTCATTTTATAATTTTTATAAAAAATAACAAATAACAAATTATAAAATGAACATTTTTATATTTTATTTTATATTTTTATTAATAATTATGCTATTAATACTTATTAATTCAAATTCAATAAAAAATAACACGTCCGATTTAAAAAAAATACGCCTCAAATCTGAAGAAGAACTTAATGTATCTGAAAAAAATCACACATTAAAGTTTGAAAAATTTCAACCACAATATCAGATTACCACAATTATTACAACATCACCTATTTTATGTATGAAAAATATAAATATTATATCTGAAACAATTGATAGTCTATTTATTAATCCTATATTGGTCAATAATCATGTAATTATATGCTTTGATGGTGGTCCCTTGGATCCAAATAATATTATAGATGAAAAATGTGCAAATTTAGGGAATGAAATTAATATTTATGAATATGAAACTTATAAAAATAAGGTTAAAGCATACGCTTTAACCTTATTACCATATGTTAGTTTTTCAGAACTTTTATTTAGAGGATGTTTAACTAATAACATTCATAACTCATTTCATATGATTAAAACAGAATACATCAATATTATGCAACACGATTTACCAATTATTAAATCTTTTGATATAGAATCAATTATAAAAATAATGGAACATGATAAGTTAGTTAAACTCGTTCGTTATGTGTACGACACCAATAATTTTCATAACGAATATACCAAAAATTTTATTAAATATGATCCAAAAAAATATAAAGCTCTTCTTCCCATGCAAAAGAAAATATATGGAGATGTTATACTTACAATTTGTTCACAGTGGTCAGATCAAAATCATATAACATCCAAAAAATATTACGAAGATGTTGTTTTTCCTGTAACTTTATTAAAAGGGTCATTCATGGAACATTTTATGTTTTGTTTACCAATAGAAGATCATAAAAAATATGGAACATGGTTTTTAGGGGAAATTTATGATGGATATTATATTAAACACACGGATGGTAGAAATAATATATGTTAAAATATATATGTATATAATAAATGAAATCTTTGTATTTTATAATATTAATATTGATTTTTTTTATTATAATATTTCTATTATATAATAGAAATATTATAGTAAAAAAAATTAATAAAAATAATCTTCATAATGAGCATTATCGGATAAAACCATTTTTAAATAATAATCAAAATCATAAGATGAGTAATTTTCCAATTTATTATATTAACATGAATCGGTCTGTGGAAAGACGAATATTTATGGAAAATCAATTTAGATTATTTTGTATCACTAATACAAATCGTATTGAAGCTATTGATTCAAATAATATTAATTCTTTTAAAAATGGAACGGTTTATTTTGTTGATGATCCTCCCATTAAATATAGTATATATGGTAAATATAATAAAAAAACTAGTTTTAAAGAATTAGCATGTTTATTATCACATATGAAAGCAATAACAAAGGCTTACAATAATGGTGATGAAGTGGCTATAATTATGGAAGATGATGTATCTCTAAACTTGATGCCGTACTGGGAAAAGACTATTAAAGATATTATTATAGATTCACCTGATGACTGGAATATGATATTATTGTATAATTTGCGTGAAGAATTGATTACCACTTCACCATTTCAACATATTGGGAAAGATAATCTTCCATGGGGAGCACAAATATATATAGTGAATAGAAAGGGAATGAAAGTGATTTCTGATATAAATTACAATATTAATGATATTAATATTGTTCTAGTTTCTGAGAATTTTTTAAATAAATATTTGTACCCTTCCTATTTATATCAAAAAAATTCTTTATTTTACACCTTTAATAATAATGAAAATATGGAAAGTTTAATTCACCCCGGACATACTAATTTACACATTCAAAAAAGTTTAAAAAACATTGAGAATTTAACTAAAAATTTACTTGTTGAAAATATAAATAAAGATAATAGACCCTTGTTTGTCTATTTAAGATCTCATAAAGGAAAATGTTCATTTACTTGTGATTACGAAAACATATGGGGTCCAGATGTAGAAGCAGAATTTTTGGTACATATATTAGGAAATGATTTCCAGTATGTGAGTATTGATATTGATGATTTAAAAAAAATAAAAATACCTATTTTTATCCTTGCATATTCGAGTAATATTTATAAGTATAGTGTTGTACATAATATTGTAAAAATAACTCAGCCTCAAATTCTCATTCATCTTTCTGATGAATATGGAAATCGACCAGAATATGAAGATGTTTTTAAAATGGTTCCTCTTGTTTATCGTCAATATAGGTATAATAATTACATAAATCCCACAAATGTCCGTATTTTACCATTAGGTTATCATTGTTGGGATCAATTTTTTTGTAAAAATCCAAAACCTTTAAATCAAAGAAAATTAATGTGGTCTTTTATTGGATCTGATAAAAATAATAGAAAAGAATATTTAGATATTTTAAAAGATGCTAATTTAGGTGATTATTTTTCAGGTAAAACAACATATATTGAAAATAGGAAAATATTTGATGATTCTATATTTGTATTTTGTCCACCCGGAAATAAAAATATTGAATGTTACCGTCAATACGCAGCTACTGTAAACGGATGCCTACCTTTTCTTTTATGTAATGATGACGTTTGGAACGAAGTTTATAATTATTTTGATATACCTCCTCCTTGGTTACATAGTAGCAATATGAAAGATTTAATCAAAAAAATTCGAATATTAATAAAAAATCCTGAAAAATTACAAAAATTACAAGAAGAGCATTTAAAGTGGTTTAATGATATAAAAAATAAAATTAGACAAGTATTTATGTCTTATATTTAATTTTAATATTAGTTGTTATTATTTGAATTTTAAAAACGTATTATATAAATTAAATTATCTCTTTAATGCCCAAAACCTATTTTCAATAAGTGAAAAAATAATTTTTTCACTTCTTTCTTTTTTTCGTGGAGTGATTGAAGGTTCTTGGTTTATTATTTAAAAAATTTGATCATCCCGCACATGTGCGGGATCGGGCATTAAAGAGATAGAAAAAAATAAAACTATGTTTATTATTAAATCAAGTTCTGGGCATATGAAGAAGAAAAAACAATAAAATCATCGTATAATTTAAAAAATAAAATGACATAATGGAAAAAACATCTATTTGACGTCATTTTAACAAAGGTTTAATACTAACATTAAAGTAATTATACTCTCTTGATTCTTTATGACAATATATACGAATATAAGGTTTAATTTCTTTAATATAAGACAAAGACTCCAATTTATTTTGTAGATAAACTAAATTAGTAGATTCGTAATGAATTTTTGATATCGTATCTCTTGATAATACATTTTGTTTTAATAATTTTTCCATTTCTTCAATTTTTTCATTTATAGATTCTTTTAGTTTATTTGTTTTCTTTAAAGCTTTTTTGTAATGTTCTTCATTGTCATGTTTTATAATTTGTGTATTAATGTCTTGTTCTTGACACAATTTTTTATGATAAATATTTAAATTTGTTAAGTTTAATTCTCTATCATTTTTAAACTTAATATAAATAATCATACAATCCAATAATTCACTATCTTTTATCACTTTTGTACCTTCTAAATGACATTCTAAGTGATAAACTTTAAGAAAAAATAAATCTTTACTTATTAATTCCATTTATACGAGTTTTTATAACACCTTTAGTGTTATAAAAATTAATAATTTAATAATTTTAATACAATTGAGTAAGTCCAAGTAAAAAGAGTGTCTAATTCATGTCAATTTAAAATAGTGTTTTTCCTAGCTATTCGCTAAATATGAATTATACACTCTCTTTATTTGGAAAGACTCATTTGTAATATTTTTGGAATTTAAGTTAGGAGAATCTTTTAATATTAAATTAAAAGATGAAAATTTTATTACAACAAAATAAATAATTATTTTAAAAGAAAAATAAAATTTTATAACCAAATACTTAATTTTTACAAATGTTCTAATTTTATTAAATTCTGTAATGCCATAATATAAAAGAATTTCTGATAATTTGTTCTGGTGTGAAAATTTTTATCACTACATGGTCCATAAATTAATAAAGCTGGTACAAATACTTCAAATTCAACTTTTCCGTAATAAATTTCATATTCATTTTTTACTGTTAATATCTGCTTTAATGTCTCATCACACGATATCATATCTTTATTTATTACTTTTAATCTAATTGGTGTACCTAAATGTTTCCAATCTCTATAATTTAAAGAACTTGGAAACCCTACCACACAATCATGATTGTCTGCTTCCACACGATAACAATTTACTTTCATTTTTGTAAGGTATTTTACACTTTTTACAGTATATACTTTCGGAGAAGCAAATAAAACCATATTTATACTTTCACCTTCAAAAAATCTAAGAACATCAATACAAGCACATTGAGCTAACGCTCCGCCCAATGACATCCCAATAATAATAATTTTTTCAATATTTTCAGAGTTTTCTTCTAAAAAGGATACAATTTCATCTCTTATGTCACCATTATATACATTCCATATTCCATTATTTATTTCTATAAATTCATTATTTGACATTTTTCTCATATTTTTTAATTTCTTTATTGATCCAAATAAAGTAGGATTTATCCAAGAACTCATTTCTATCGGACTCGTAGTTTCTCTGAAACATATATAAATAACTTTTCCTTTTTCACCATCTTTATTTTTTGTCATATTTGTGGCAATAAAACCAGTACTTTTATGTATACTTCCTTTTTCACCATATATATTTAAAAGTGTACTTTCGTGTAATTCTTTAATTATTTTATATTTTTCATTTTTAAAGAAATAAGAGGTAATATTTTTTTTATTTAATTGATTTTTAGCCCATTGTAATAATTTATTTTCATCTTTATTTCCTATACCCATTAATGGTTCATTTTGATGATGACTCCAATCATCTCCTTTTTTATTAAATAAACTAGGATCTTTTAAATGAACCCAACTTCTAATTTCCCACCATCTTAATAATTGGATACTAGCTTCTTTTTTATTTTCAAGAAAATCTGTTTTATTTTCTATTTGTTTTATTTTCTCCATTTTTTCTTTTCCACCTAATATAAAATCAAATGATAATATATTACATTTTTTGAGTAATTTACCAATAACATACACACTCCCTAAAACTCCTAAAATAGCACCGTATTTCATGTGTTTACCTATATGCTCGCCATGTATTGTACTTTTATGATTTTCATTATTTTCTGATGTAAATAAATAAGATCCAAAAGTGATCGAATTTGCTGGAGTTTGACAATTATTATTAAATGGATTATAAGCCCAGTAATTAATGTAATTTTTTACCATCTTAAGTCTAGTAGTAACAATATCAACATCACGATCTCCCAATGTCTGAACTACATATAATTTGGATTTTTGTTCAGTGGCTCTTTTAACAAAATTATCTAGAGTTGACAAACCTGCAACTTGTTTCAAAAAACCAACTAAATTTTGTAATTCTAATTTATTTTCAGTTCCTATAGGTACCAACCCTTTACAACTTGTTGGTCCTTGTCCAACTTCAAAGACGAGTCCATTACCAACATAAATACCGTGATGAGTTAAACTAGGTTGTTTAAAAGCACCACCATAATATATTTGTTGCCCAATATATATACCATAATCTTTATCTTCTAATGAAATTGTATCATTTTTTGAATAATTAACATCAATATAATTTAAAATAACATCTATAAATTCTTTTTCCGCCGCCAATCCAATTTCACAAACTTGATTTGGCGTTTTTTCTTCTTTTATAATTTTATAAAACGATTTTACATCATTAATTATTACTTTTTCATTTATAGTTGGAAATTCCTCTGTAAATGAAATATTTCTAAAATTATCACATTCAAACATATTAGACTGTGATAATGATTTTATGAAAGTTGATTCTTTTTTTTGTGAATTAGAACTCTCTCCATTAGAATTTGTTCGAAAATGTTCAATAATATGATGATCAAGTATAGAATTATGTTTTATTTCTTCATTTAAAATCATACCTTTACTAATTAAAGTATTAGTGTTAAAAATTTTTGGTTCATGAGCCACAATATTTACTCCTTCACCTGTTTCTATATTTACAATTCTATTTGATTGATCTGGATTTTTATCAACATTTATAGCTGGAGGAATTGTTGATAAAGCAATAATACCTCCAGCTCCAGCTCCCAATAAACTAAGTCCTCCACCAATAACCATCACAGCTATAAATACCCCTGCTATTAAAAATCCTGTTTTTAATTTTCTCAGATGCCCCACATTTAATTCTGCGATTCCTTTTCTAAAAATAGTCGAGTGAAGATCCCAAAATCCTCTACCCTGATTTAATTCGTTTCTTACAAATCTAAGGTAATAATTCCATCCCTTTTTTGACATACCAATTTCTTCCCATGGTTTATCTGAGTATGTGTATTTTTCATATACATATCTAATGATATCAGTCATTAAATTGCAAATCATACTTTGTGTTAATTCTTCATAAGTTTCCAATTGAAAATATTCTGGTTTTAAATCAGTCATTTTTGCGATTTCAATAATATTTTTTTGAGTAATTTTGTCACCAGAACATACTAATTTTACAATTTCTTGTATCGTCGGGTTAGTTTCAACGCATATTGAATTATTTTTATTCCAAAAACATTCATTTTCGCAATTTTTTTTTGATCTATCATAACATGGTTTTTTTATTTTTAAAATTTCATTTTTTTTCAACTCGAGTAATTTTTCTTTTACAAAATCATATTCTTCTAATTCTTCCTCATTTTCGTATTCTTCATCTTCATCTTCGTCTTCTTCATCTTCGCTTTCTTGATTTTCATTTTCTTGATTTTCACATTTTTCCATATGTTGAAAACAATATTTATTTCCTGAAACTGAATTTCTTTTACATTTACGTTTTGCATTTTTTTCATTAGTAATTATTTTTTGACAATTGATCATGTCTTTTTATAAAAATCAAAAATAAATAAATACAAAAATGATCACGTTAAGAAATGAAAATTCACTTTTTATAAAAAAATGTTTATACATATTATTTGCATTATTTTTATTAGAAATTTTCTTTTTTTATCAATATGCAAAATATTTAATTGAAAAAACTCCATTACTTTGAATAAATCAGTTTTTATTTTTTTTACCAAAATGAGTAGTTCCAAATAAAGAGAGTATCTAATTCATATTTAGCGAAAAGTAAAAAAAAGAGCTATTTTAAGATTGACACGAATTAGGAATTCTTTTTTAATTGGACTTACTCAATTTGAATTAGACACTCTCTTTATTTGGAACTACTCAAATATATAGTTAAAAACTTGTTTTTAAAACAAGTTTGATGGAAAAATCTAATCAATAGCGTTAAAGAAATAATGTCATATCAAACAATCGATGACATGACTTGGGATGAAATTGGCGATTCTTTAGATGGGAAAGTCGGATTGGGGTTAAAAAGATGGTTTTTAATATTTTTTCTTTTTTCTATAACAATATTTATAATAATTTTACCATTTTTAATTGTTTGGTATGTAGTTTCAAATATTATTACAGAAATAAAAAATGAAATAGAAAATTTAAAAGAAATAACAATAAAGGAGATGCAAAAACAAATAAATGAAATTAAAAACGAAATACAAAAATTAAAAGAAATTTCAATAAAAAACTTAAAAGAAATAAAAGAAGATGTAAAATTTTTAAAAGAAGAAATAAAAAATATACAAGAGTTGCCTGAAATAAAAGATAAAATACTAAAAAAAGAAAAACATAAGATACAGAACATAAAAAATAAAATAAATTAGTTATGTTTTTCTAAAAACTTTAGATTATAAATCTAAAATTATAAATTTAATTATTTTCTCATTTATCATCTGTTTCTTCTTTATCTGTGTCTGCTTCATCTTTATTTTCTTCTTTATTTTCTTCAATTAAATCATCAAAATCGCTTTTATCTTTCTTTTTAATGAAAAAATAATATATTAAAAATCCTACCAATGCCAAAAAAACGAGTATCCCGAATATAATGAGTAACCACATCAAAATAGAATTCCCACTACCACTATTTCCGTCATCTTTCTCATCTGGAGGGACGTATGCTTTATTGCATCCAGGTGGATTATTATTTATGTCACAAATTTGATTTACACAAGCAGGTTTTGAATTTATAATTGACCATGATGGTGGATTACCACTAGAATCGCATAAATATACACAATTTGATGGATTATTTATCGATTTACATATATTTTGGTGACTTGAAGTTTGCCACACACAATCACTAGAATCATTAGTTCCGCCAGTGCATGTAACAGTTCCTTCATTTTGTGTCCAACAATCAGGCGAATCTGTATATATGTTACCAGTGCATGTAATTCTCTTGCAACTATTAGAATTGTCATTTTCATTAGCACAAATATTAATACATCCAGGTAAATTTTCTGCATCAGCATTACATATCCATTTACTATCGATAGAATCATAATAAGCACAATCTGGCGGACTATGAGTTTGATTACATTGATTTATGCAACCTTCGATGTTATTATCTGCGCAATTAACTATTATACAATTTGAATTATCATTACCATCTCCTGTACATAAATCTTTACAACCAGGAGGATATGGTGGATCACCATTACAAATCCAAGTTCCATTAATGTAGTAATAACAAGGATCCTTGTCTGGATTTTCATTCCCTGTGCAACTTTGTAAACAACCAGGAGGTAAAATTCCATTATTAGTATAATCATTACAATCAACAATTACACAATTTGGTTTATCATTACTTCCTGTACAGGCATTTATGCATCCTGGTGGGTAATTATTACTATCACATATATAATTACCGTCATTATTTTGATAATTACAATTAGTAGTTACAGATGATGTACATATATTAACACATCCGGCTGGTGGGGTGCTTGTATCAAAATTATCACATGTAATAATTTCACATCCTGATTGAGTATATGAAGGTGTACACATTGGTGTACAAATGGTACCTTGTGGTAAAGTATTATCGCATATAATATTTCCATTAGGATCTGTCCAAGAACATTTATTATATCCATTTACATCTCCTCCTGGTCCATTTGTTCCATTACAAGTTAATGGATCTTGATCCTTCGTACAACAAATATTAATACCTAAACATTGACTAGAAGAATTTACTAGTTGAGGATTACTAGTACTATCAGGTGTTCTAATACAACATTTAGATTGATTTCCTGTATCATTATTATATACAATTGCATTATAGTTGTCATTTTGATCACCAAAAGGGTTACCAAATAAATCTATTAAACTAATACCTATTATCGATTTACAACTACCATTAGTATATACTGGAGGCTCTTGGTAATTTCCTCCACAATCTTCATTAATAATATTTCCTTTACCAAAATTTTCTGAAAAACAAAATCTTGGATAATAATAAGGAAAACTAGATTTATTTAAGATACAATCATTTGATGATGAATACCCCGTAATATAATTATTACAAAAATTTTGGTAATATGGTTGCTTAGTGTAACTATTAAAATCAGATAAACCTTTATAATAAGCTGTTGAACAATAATGATAAATAGGATTGAATAATCCTTGATTATTACATGATTTACCATCTTTATTAAATGTATTTACAGGTAACATCATAAATTTAAAACCAGCATATGTATTACCAGCATCATCTGTGGGAAAATTACACTTACCCTGATAACATGGATGAGAAGAATAATAACCATAAAGCTGAAAAGTTACATTGTCGTTATTAGAATTTTTAAAAGTATTTTTAAAAAGCCACTGGGTGGGTAGCCCATTATAAACATTTGATGATGAAATATTTTGATTATTTAATTTACTACTCGCATAATAAAACATTTCTCTTGCAAAATAAGTTGTATGATTAACATCTGTATTAGTTGTACCACCACCATTACGGACAGTATACGCAGTTGCCAAAACATTTGTATCATATTCAACACCAGCCCATAATTTTGTAGTATCGTCTATGTCATATGTAATTCCTGGAGGAGAATTAGTTTGAAAAAATCCATAATATTTAGCACCACCATTCTGATTTGAATTTCCAGGATATGCTATATTATCATTTATAAAAGTAAAAGCATTACTAACGACTGAATTATCTCCCTCTTGCACAAAAAATATGGGTTGAAAAAACCATTGTTGATTTACATCTGATCTACTATCACACCCAAATGTACAGAAATTCCAATTTCTTAATGATATTCCAAATTTTAATATCGGGTATATATAATTTGTGTTAGTTGCAGGATTATTTATAACTCTTGGTATACCATTTTTATCGTAAATTCCAAATTGAATTGCAGTATTTCCAGGACTATTATCATTATATCCTGGGGTTATTTCCCATTTAAAATAATCAGCAACCCAATATGTTTTATCATATAGTACATTTGGATCTGATAATCCAACACCATTTAAATCATCAACACAAAAGGTGATACCAACTTCATTCCATGCATATTCATTTAATCCCAAATATATACCGTTACTAGTTACACCTTGAGCATATAGATTGTTAATAGATCTCAATAAAATGTATAATTTTCCATAATATACTCTTCCAATCATAAAAAGATCGCCATCACCTTGTGCCTTATTTTTAAGTTGTAATATTTCTCCTACAGCTGCTATGTCACTTCTTGTATTTGCAGTATTTACGACATTTTGAACTAACATTTAATATAAATTGCGTTTTAAAAAATTACAAAATTTTAAGTTAAATGTAATAATTATATAGTATTTTTATTTTATCACTTTTAGTGATAAAATTTTAATTTTTAATTTATTAGCCTCGTGAGCAGAATTTGTTTACAGGATCTTTTTTTATAAAAAATCCAATCTTTTTTTAAAATAATTTTCAATTTCAATGTCTAACAATCTTGTTTTTCTTCCTTCATCAGAAGCATCTACTTTTGGTAAATAATTTTTAAACCAAAAAAATGTTTTCATATCCATATATTCGTTCAATTCATCATCTAATACATTTTTCAAATCAATATCCGACATTTCATATCGAGTATTGTATATTTTAAATCCGGGTCTTGGAAAAGACCTCTTTTTTGGAAAACGCGTCGTTTTTCTAAATCTGGTAGTATCTTTTGATAAAAAAACGGGTCTTAAAGGAGATGATAATGTTTTTCTTGAATTTTGAATATTTTCAAATCTTTCAGAAAGAGTTCGAGAATTATGTTCCATGTTTTAAAAATTAAAATATTTAAAATTAAAGAATCAGTTTTAATGTCGCATAAGGTTAAAAATTATAATGTCAGAATTTATGACTTCAATTGAAATATTTTAATAATAAAGAATTAGTTTTTATATTGTATAAGGTTAAAATTATAATGTCAGAATTTATAACTCCAATTTAAATATTTTAAACTAATGTCGTATAAGGCTAAAAATTATAATGTCGGAATTTATAACTTCAATTAAACATTTTAATAATAATGATCTTCTATCATCAAAACTATTACCATATGGACACATACTAGTCATACTGGATATATTAATATCACTTTTGTAAAGAGAACCATATAAAAATATGACAGCCACAATATAATAATGTCTTAAAAAATTGTT
>Ga0315288_10008664_pt1 | contig 12831 bp, 8 predicted proteins | sample YL17G11_20_MG_FD_203454 | JGI IMG/M metagenome (GOLD analysis project Ga0315288, IMG submission 203454) | Sediment microbial communities from Yellowstone Lake, YNP, Wyoming, USA - YL17G11_20 | ecosystem: Environmental > Aquatic > Freshwater > Lake > Sediment | place: USA: Wyoming | collected...
GAGCGCCTTGGCAATGCCATACGGCATAGGGCGAGGCTCAGTTTTGGTCTCGTCCTTTTATATATGCCGTTGGCTCTAATGCGCTAAATCCTCCGCCGAAGGCGGATTTCTACAAACTTTTTTGGAGTTGATCCTACAAAATAGAAAGTCCGGCTTATACCAAATGTTGTTAAAATTTGTGTCTTCGTCATTTCGACCGGAGGGCCACGAAGTGGCCCGAAGTGGAGAAATCTATTAAATAACAGATTTCTCGACTCCGCTTCGCGTAGTTTACCCTGAGCGAAGCCGAATAGGCTCGAAATGACTCACACAAGCGCATTTATTAAGTGAAATTGGTATTATGTACCAACGGGATTAGACCCGTTAAAACCGGATTACTGGAGGATATTTATGGATGCCACAATTACCATGATCGTGAACGGCACGGAAAAAACCGTCGTGACCGATCCGCAGCGACCCCTGCTTGACGTACTGAGAGAGGATCTGCATATCACAGGCCCCAAGTACGGCTGCGGCGAAGGTCTTTGCGGCGCCTGCACGGTCTTGATGGACGGCAAACGCACCTTCTCATGCTCGACACCAGTCTCCATGGCGAACAAGAAAAAGATTACGACAATCGAAGGGCTCGCCGAAGGCAATTCTCTTCATCGGCTACAGCAGGCGTTCCTCGACGAGGGCGCCATTCAGTGCGGCTACTGCACTGCCGGCATGATTCTGGCGGCTGCAGCGATGCTTAATGAAAATCCTCATCCCACCGATGAACAAATCACCGAGTGGATGGACGGAAACATCTGCCGGTGCAACGGATATACGAAAATCCTTAAGGCCATTCGCCGCGCTGCGGCACAAATCGCGGAGGTGAAAATACCATGATTAAAGATACGAATATCAAAGAAATATTTCAGCCCGAGCGTTTTGATACTGTCGAAGAGTCGAGCGGCCAGGTCAAGATAAGCCGGCGAACTTTTGTGCAAATGATCGGTACCGGGCTTCTGATTACAGTAACCGAAGGTGTGTCTCTCGGCCAGAGCCGCCGCGGAGGCGGACGGGGCATTGCCGTAGCGGCAAGAGTACATATCAACTCCGACGGCACAATCACCGTTATGACCGGTAAGGTCGAAGAAGGCCAGGGTTCCCGCGCAGAACTGTCACAGGCGGCGGCGGAAGAGCTTCGAGTCAATGTCGATAAGATTCGCCTGGTAATGTCCGATTCGGATCTCACCCCCGATGACGGCAGGACCGCAGGCAGCCGGACAACCCCAGGCACCGTCCCGGCCGTTCGCCAGGGTGCCGCAACCGCCCGCGAGCTGTTGACACGTCTTGCAGCAACGCAATGGAACGTGGAGCCGGGAACTTTGGACGTACGCGATGGCACTATCACACACAAAACAACCGGAAATAAACTCACCTACGCGGATCTGGCCAAATCCGAAGACGTCGCCGTGCTTTTTAAGAATCCCGTCTCTTCCGACGTTGACCTGACTCCTGTCGAGAAATGGCAAACAATGGGGACGTCTGTTCCCAGGCCGAACAGCCGGGACATCGTAACCGGGGCGCACCGCTATCCTTCGGATATCGTACGGCCGGGTATGCTGTACGGCAAAATCCTGCGCCCCCCTGCTTACGGAGCGACGCTTGAATCAATCGACCTTTCCAAAGCCGAAGCGATGAAAGACGTCGTCGTTGTCCATGAAGGGCAGTTCGTCGGATTCGCAGCGCCAACCACGTTTCGCGCGGCCCAGGCCCTGGAGGCCGTTGCCGGAACCGCTTCGTGGAAAACTACGCCGCATCCGTCCAGTAAGGAAATATTCGCGTATCTAAAGGAACATGCCCGCACAGGCGACCGGTCACGTCCCAGGACGAAAGGCTCGGTTGACGAAGCCCTCGCCAAAGCCGACAAAGTCCTGAGCGAAACGTACAACGTGGCCTACATTCAACATACTCCGATGGAGCCAAGAGCGGCGGTAGCGGAATGGAACGACGGCAAGCTGACCGTCTGGGCGGGCGTCGACGGGCCCCATCAGGTGAAAGGCGATTTAGTTGGAGCTTTAGGCGTGTCATCCGAGCAAGTTCGTGTAATCGTACCTGATATGGGCAGTGGATTTGGCGGCAAGCATTCAGGCGAAGCGGCCGAAGAAGCGGCCCGGTTGGCCAAAGCCGCCGGACGCCCGGTATCAGTGCGATGGACGAGGGCCGAGGAGTTCACCTGGGCCTATTTCCGGCCGGCAGCCGTCATCGAATGCAAAGGCGGACTGGACAACAAAGGCTCGCTTATCGCCTGGGATTTTACGAGCATAAATCCGGGCGGCGCGGCGATTGATACGCCATACAATATCGCCAATACAAGCATACTGTCGGCCAGTTCCGATTCTCCCCTGCGCCAGGGCGCATACCGGTGTTTGGCCGCCACGGCCAATAATTTTGCAAGAGAATCTTTCATGGACGAGCTGGCGGCGGCGGCCGGTGCGGATCCGCTGGCCTTTCGACTTGCCCATCTTGATAACCAGCGCATCAGGACCGTCCTCGAAGCCGCCGCCAGGCACTTCGACTGGCCATGCCGCAGAAAGAAAGTTACTCCTGAAATAAGCGTCGGGCTGGCCTGCGGAACGGAAAAGGATTCCGTCGTGGCCGCGTGCGTGGAAATCGGGATCGACCGCAAGGCAGGCGAGATCAAGGTGCACGAGGTTTGTGAAGCCTTCGAATGCGGCCCGATCCAGAATCCCGCCAACCTGCTTTCTCAGGTCCAGGGCTGCATCGTCATGGGTATAGGCGGCGCCCTGCGTGAAGAGATGGAATTCGAGAACGGCAAGATACTAAACGCCAGCTTCGCCCGGTACCTCGTGCCGCGTTTCAAAGATGTCCCGAAGATTGACGTTCACCTGGTCAATAAGACGGATATCCCGTCGGCCGGGGGCGGGGAGACACCCATTATCGCAATCGCGCCGGCCATCGGCAATGCAGTCTTTGCCGCGACCGGCATCCGCCTGCGCTCGATGCCCATGCAGCGGGCTTTACGTGAGCAAATTTGATGTTTTTACCGGTGAATCTGGGAGAGCCAGATGAACAGCAATCAACGTCCGACAGATATTTGTCAGACCATCGTGGAGTTTATCGACAGCGGACAAGTTTTCGCCGTAGCCCTGGTCCTGAAAGCCGAAGGTTCCACGCCGCGAAAGGCCGGCGTCAGAGCCGTTATCGAGCAGACAGGCAAAATCCACGGCACTCTCGGCGGAGGCCTCGTGGAAGCCGAGGCTCAACAGCGGGCGGTCGAGGCCTGCCGGACGAAACAACCGGTGGTCTTTGATATGAACCTGTATGGTGCTAACAGGGCCGACGACGTTCCAATATGCGGAGGTTCGATGCGGATTCTTGTCGATCCTACGGCGGTAAAAGACAGGACCGCCTACGCCGGGATGGCCGAATATGTCCGGAACCGGAAGCGAGGCGTGATGCTTACAACCGTCCGCACTTCAACGCAGACAGAAGCCTGCTCTCAGTGGTTCCCGCAAGAAGCCATTCAATCGGAAGCCCCTTTTCCTGGCGCAGATAACATCCGCTCCTGCCTGGCCCGCGAGACGCCGGAGCTTTTCACGGTAAGTATTCGAAATCCGGAAGTCCTGACGGAAGTCCTGGTCGAGCCGGTGATTCCCAAACCGCTCCTGCTGATTGCGGGCGGAGGGCATATCGGCCAGGCGCTGGCGCTTCAGGCAAGTCTCGTGGGCTTTGATGTAACCGTAATAGACGACCGGGCCGAGTTTACCGACCCGGCCCTGTACCCGGAAGGGACGGCGACCCGCTGCGGCGATATTCCGGAACAAATCGCCGCCGGGCCCATCGCAAGCGATACCTATATCGTCATTGTCACTCGCGGGCACAAGCTCGATGCCGAGGCCCTGGAGGCGTGCATCCACGCGCCCGTCGCCTATGTCGGCATGATCGGCAGCAGGCGAAAAGTCGCCATGATACGGCAGAGTTTCATCGAATCGGGAATTGCGACGGAAGAGCAATTCGACCGGGTTTTTACGCCAATCGGGCTGGATATCGGCGCGGTGACTGTGCCTGAAATCGCGGCGAGTATTACCGCCGAGCTAATCGCCGTCCGGCGACAAGGTACTGCCCACAGGACATCGAAGAAAAAGGGACAAACATGACTTGTGCGATAGTTCTTGCCGCCGGCCTGTCGAGCCGAATGGGCGTCCAGAAACTGCTGCTGCCCTTCGGAGGCAAAACGGTCATCCGCCATATCATCGATCAGCTTCTCGCGAGCACCGTTGGCGAAGTTCACGTCGTCGTGGGCCACCAGGCCGAACGTATAAGCAGGGAATTATCAGGCCGGCAGATTTCCATCGTGAAAAATCCAAATTACAAATCCGGGATGCTGTCATCAGTACGCTGCGGACTTCAGAGCCTGCCGGAAAAGTGCCGGGCCGTCATGGTTGTGCTCGGCGACCAGCCTTCTATTACAACCGGACTCATCGACAAGATGCTTCAATCCTTCGCGGCGACCGACAAAAGCATTCTTGTGCCGCTCTATAAGGGCAAGCGGGGCCACCCCATCCTGTTCTCCTCGCTCTATCGTAACGAGATTCTGACGCATTACGGGGACATGGGCCTGCGGGGGCTGCTGCTCGGCCATTCCGACGACATTTTCGAGCTGGCCGTCTCGACCGCTTCAGTGCTTTGCGATATGGATTGCCCTGAAGACTATCGGCGGGAACTTGGCTCGAACGAACAAAACATGGAATAACTGCACACAAAAACCGATCAATGTCATTACCGGTATTCAAGCGTCAATCGGCATCACGATTATTCGTCAATACGGCAGTAACGTCGGAGTTTTGCTTCGGCAGCGTGAATACGAACGTGCTTCCTTTGCCGACTTCGGATTTTATGCAGATACTGCCCCCATTCATCTCGACAATCTTTTTCACTATCGAAAACCCGATGCCGGTGGTATTATACCCATTCATGCTGTTGCCTTAAAGCGTTAAATCCAAAAGAGCTGCAGGGTTTATTTCTTATCAGCCCACCAACTTTTTTGGAGTTGATCCAAATTTGTTTTCCTTATTAATCACTGATTTTCATAGCTTAAATACAGGACCGCTACCCGGAACAACATGAAAAACCTTTGTTTTTTGCATATTTCCGGACCCATTTGGGCACGTTTTTCATTGACAATAACTCCGGCAACTTGTATAATTGATTTATAATCAAGGGTGCGTTTTGTGCCGCCCAGACAATAAAAACTTGCTATGGTCCATAACAAGGAGAAATGATGAAGAGCGTTTCCGTTTCCGTATGTAAGGTGATTTTAGCTGTTGCTTTGTTGGTTTTGGTTTTCATGCCCTTCGGCTGCAGCTCCAGCCAGCCCGGCGAGACCGCCGCTGAAGGCAATAGAAGACATCAGCGCGTCGTCAGAATTAATCAGCAGGAAATGATGGCGGACATAGACAAGGCTCTGCTGCTTGACGAGCCCAGCAAACTCACCGATAAAAGGATACCGTAATTCGTATCGCGCATATCGTATTGAGCACATTGCGCCAAGTTGGTTTTTACGCAACATAAATCACTCATGGCGCACGGCGAGAACAACGGTATTTGATTTGTGTAAACACTCATCGACATTTGGCATAACGTCACCCTCTTACGGAACATACGGAATTCCGTAACCGGCAAAAATCCCTGAATCCAGCCTTGACTACACCAGTTAAATTTGCTACTTAGAGATATTGTGTATTTAAATGTTGGTGAGAGCGTCTGACCTGAGCGAGTATAGTCAGCCGTATCTCCAGATGGAGATCCCGATCATGCTTGAAAAATCGTCACCTCTTCGTATTGTCCTGGTCCAGGAAAATGAAAACGACAGGCTACTCTTTCGCCGGGCTTTTCAAAAAAGCGATGTCTCCTGCGAAATCATCGAGTTTTCGCGGGCCGAGGAGGCGCTCGAACAACTTGGTGCCGACGCCTCATCATTCGACGTGGTTGCAGTCGACCATAATCTGCCCGGCATCTCCGGCATGGACCTTTGCAGGAAACTTCTCGATAAAAAGATTCCGCCGTCGTTGGTGCTTATGGCCGAGATGGGCTCCGAACAGCTTGTTGCAGAAGCGCTTACGGCCGGCGTTCACGACTACATCATTAAAGATCCGGAACAAGGCTATCTTGAGCTGCTGCCTATCTCACTGAAAAATGTCGTACGCCGGTACGACCACTACCGCTATTACGAGCGAACTAAGCAAATGCTGCAGAATCCAAACCAGGTAGCCGGTGCTTTCCTGGAGGCCATCCCCGATACAACAGCGCTGATCGATACCGAGGCAAATCTTCTGATGATTAATAAAGCAGGTGCTGAGAAACTTCACAGAAGTATTGATGAGATTATCGGCAGGAATGTCCGGGAGTTAATTCCTGAGGATGTCTACAAATTAAGGCGATCCAAATGGATGGAGGTCATCCGTACGGGCAAAATGCTAAGCTTTGAGGACGAGCGGGATGGAATGTGTTTCGAAACACGGTATAATCCAGTCTTTAATTCACAAGGACAGGTCGAACAGATTGCCATATTTGCTCACGATATCACCGAACGCAAGAAAACAGAAAAGGCATTAAGGAAGAGCGAGGAGAAATTTCGTTTGGCGATGGAGGTGACCAATGACGCCCTGTGGGACTGGAATATGACAACAAACGAAGTTTATAGAAATCCGCGACACGCAACGATGTTCGGGTATGAATCCCACGAACTGACTGCATTGCAAGATGAATGGGAAACACTAATCCATCCCGATGACAGGCAAGCCGTACTTCGAAACCTTAATGAGCATATTGCCGGCAAAAGAGACTCTTTTGAAATTGAGTATCGCATCAGAACCAAATCAGGAGATTATGTTTGGGTTTTGGGCCGCGGGAAAATCGTAGCATACAATGACGACGGCTCGCCGGCACGGATGATCGGTACCAATATCAACATTACGGAACGTAAAAAGCAATATGAGCGGGACGAGATTATACTAAAAACCTGTATTGACGGATTTTGGCTGACTGACACTCATGGCCGAATCCTGGAGGTCAACGATGCTTACTGCCGCATGTCGGGCTACAGCCGGGATGAGCTGCTGACCATGAGCATCCAGGACATCGAGGCGATGGAAGCACCGCAGGAGATTTTACAACATATTCGGGGGATTACGGATAAAGGATTTCATCGTTTCGAATCAAGCCATAGACGCAAGGACGGCACGATCATGGACCTTGATATTAGTGTCAATTACCTGGAGCTTGACGGCGGACGAGTATTTACATTTTTCCGTGACATCACCGAGCGTAAGAAAGCAGTCGAAGCATTAAGGAAATCGGAAGCTACATACCGCACACTTGTGGAACAACTTCCCGCTATCACATACATAGCCGCTCTCGACGAAGCCAGCACTACTCTATATGTGAGTCCCCAGGTCAAAGATTTGATAGGATTTACTGCTGAAGAATACAAAAGCGATCCGGATATATGGCGAAAACAACTGCACCCGAACGATAGAGATCGTGTCATAAAGACTGTACTTCGAAGCCATGCCGAGAAAACACCTTTTGTGGAAGAGTACCGCATGATCACCAAAAACGGCAGTGCCGTCTGGTTTCGGGATGAAGCTGTCATTGTTAAAAACGAGAAAAACCAACCTTTGTTCCTCCAGGGTGTTATGTATGATATCACCCGGAACAAACAGGCGGAGGAGGAAATCAGAAAGTTCAAAACTATTTCCGACAAAGCGGGCCACGGTGTTGCCATAGCTGACCTTCAAGGCAATCTTGTTTATGTGAACGATTCCTTTGCACGGATGCATCAGTACAGCGTAGATGAGCTCATTGGCAAAAACCTTTCTATTTTTCACAGTAAAGAGCAAATGGAACACGTAATCCAATTACTCGATCAGCTTAAACAACAAGGCAGCTTTGTAGCCGAGGAAGTATGGCATAACAAAAAAGACAAAACTATTTTTCCCACCCTGATGAGCACCACACTGATAAGGGATGAAGCTGGAGAACCTTTATTTATGGCCGCCACGGCTATAGATATAACAAAGCACAAGAAGGCAGAAGAGTTGCTGCGCTATAGTGAGGAGCGATACCGTTCTGTAGTTGAGGACTCGCCCGTTTTGTTGTGCAGCTTTCTTCCCGATGGTAAGATTGTTTTTGTCAATACCGCGTACTGCGAGTACTTTGGCAAGACCAGCAAAGAGTTAATCGGCAGTAACTTTAAGTATCTCATTCCTGAAGGAGACCGGCAAGCTGTTCTGGACAATATTATGTCACTGACTGTTGATTCGCCGATTATAACACACGAGCACAAAGTAATTACTCCGGATGGTCAGGTTAGATGGCAACGATGGACAAATCGGGCACTTTTTGACGAACGTGGCCGTGCAGTTTCTTTCCAGGCCTTTGGTGAGGATATCACCGAGCAAAGGAGCATGAAGAAAGCACTCGCCGAGAGCGAGGAAAAGTACAGAACGCTGGTCGAATGTGCGGGAGACCCCATTTTCACCATAAACGAGAGAGGCGTCTTTTTGTTCGCAAATAAACAGGCGGAGAAGGATTTTACAGATCTGCCCGACGGCTTGGTGGGAAAAACATTATGGGACCTTTTTCCGAAGGAAATAGCGGACAGAGAAGCAGCGAATGTACGAAAGGTCATCGAGACAGGACAAAGAATAAATACGGTCTCGTTGAGCGAAATACAGGGCCGGCCCTGCTGGTACAATGTTACCATCGAGCCGTTAAGAGATGATCGTGGAAGCGTGACCGCCGCGATGCTCATCACAAGAAATATAGATGATATGATGCGTGCGGAAGAGCAAATACAAAAATTAAGTTCGGCGGTCGAGCAATCAATTGACGGCATTGCAATGAGTGGCTTGGATACAAGACTGCTTTATGTGAACGATTCCTACGCCCGAATGCACGGTTATAGACCTGAGGAAATGAGAGGAATGAAGATCGCTGATCTATACACTAATAACAAGGGCGACCAATACGCCAGGGCTGTCGATCAGAGAAATACACAAGGATCATTTACAGGCGAAGTTGAACACATTAGAAAAGACGGTACCACTTTTCCTGCCTATCTGTCCGCCACCATGCTGAAAAACGACAAGGGAGAGGCTGTAGGGAGCATTGCGATATGTAGAGACATGACGGAGTACAAGCATACTCTGGAGACGTTGAAGGTCAAAGAAGCTGCCATAGCATCATCCATAAACGGCATAGCCATAGGCGACGCAGAAGGAAATCTGACATATGTAAATCATGCTTTCCTCGAAATGTGGGGATACGAAAATGAAAATGAGGTTCTTGGAAGAAATGCCGTTGAATTCTGGGAAATGCGGGATGAAGTAGAAAATGTTCTTAATACGCTGCGAGACAGAAATGGTTGGATCGGTGAATTAGCTGCCAGGAAAAAGGATGGCTCAGGATTGAATGTTCAGGTCTGTGCAACTTTAGTGACTGATGAGAACGGCAGGCCAATCTCCATGATGGGTTCATTCATTGACATTACCGAATCTAAGCGAAGGGAAGAGGAGTTCAGCAAATACCGCGGACAAATGGCCAGGGCCGAACAGCTCGCCTCACTGGGAACATTAAGTGCGACCGTCGCTCATCAGCTCACGCAGCCTCTGACCGTGATTCGCCTGTCAATGGATAATGCGCTCGATGAGCTGGAAGCAACATCGTCTTCGGAGACTGTCATAAGAAGACTCAAGGAAAGTGTTACCCAGGTATCGAATATCACATCAATTATCGGGAATTTCCGTAATTTTGCGAGAAAATCATCCGGAAAGACCGTCACTGAAGTTAATTTGAAGGCGGTCGCAGTCAGAATCGCCACGTTGCTGAGTGAAAGTGCACGCTCGGCAAATATTGTGCTTCGTGTCGGAGATATGGGCGAGCTTCCCTGTCCCTGGATGAATGAAACCGACCTGGAGCAATTGTTTTTTGCCCTTATTGAAAATTCCATACAGGCGGCCGACGGCGAGAAAACCCGGCAGCTTGTGATAAGCGGAGTCCTGAAAGAAAAGCATATTGAGCTGCGTCTCTCTGACGATTGCGGCGGCATAGCGCCGGAAAATCTTGATAAGATTTTTGAGCCGTTCTTCACAACCAAGCCCCGGGGGCAGGGAACGGGCCTGGGGCTCTCCATCGTGCAGGATGTCGTCTCTCGTATAGGCGGCCACGTGCGCATCGAAAGCGAATTTGGCAAAGGGACAACTTTTATCATCAATATACCTATCGAAAAAGACAAAATTTCTTAACCGGGCAAAATCTTAATATTGCCGGAAAAAATAAATTTTCATTTCTATGAGCCCGAAATCACTGATGGAAACCGCAGAATAACGCCCTAAAGCGTGATTATTCCCAAAACAGAGGCTTTCTTTTAAATAATTTAAAATTATTCAAAAATAACAGGTAATATTTTTAATTTTGAATCGCTATACCTATTATGAAGCAAGGATTCATATTAATCAACAATATAAAGAGAGGCGAGTCCAGAAAATTACGTATTTACCACAATAGATTTTAAAACCATTAATTCATAGTATAAGTTTTTATTATGAATTAGTACTTATTAGAGGAAACGAGATAGTGCTTTTAAGAGGCAAGCTCTCCCTATTGGGGTAAAGGTATTATTGCTCCAAGCTGAGTATTTCGTCTTCATGAAAGAAGTAGCTAAGAGGTAACCAAGGACAAATGGCAAATATCGTAGAAAAACACATTTTCTTCCTCGATGATGAGCCAACGATTCGCGAGGTAGTGAAGGAAACCCTTGAAGATTCAGAATTTATGGTGAGCTGCTTTAGCAGTCCGATCGAATGCCTTGCACAATTGCGTTCTCAAAAATGCGATTTACTGATTACCGATCTGAAAATGCCTGAAAAGGACGGCATTGAATTACTGGTGGATATAAAGCACCTGGCTCCATGGGTCCCTGTTCTGATGATAACAGGGTACGGGGACATACCCACCGCCGTCAAAGCCATGAAGGCCGGGGCTGTGGATTTTATCGAAAAGCCACTGGACAAAAAGAATTTTGTACGGAAGATCAGATCAATACTTAAAAAGAACGCTTCCACCCACCCCGATTTGGGCGATTCTCTGACCCGAAATGAGACGAGAATCTTACAGCTTGTCCTCGATGGCATGAGCAACAAGCAAATAGCCAGTGTGCTCCACCGTTCTGCAAGAACCATTGAAGTGCATCGCGCTAACCTCATGCATAAACTTGGCGTCGAAAACTTAGTCGACCTTGTCAAGCGTGTCGCGTCGATGGAACTGGCTGGCCTGGAGGAAAAACAGGAGCCGGACGAGGATAAGCCTGAATCCGAAATTGATGAAGAAATCACTCATCCTGAGCAGTCCTAATCCGCTCGACCACCCTCAGGATCAAATTCGCCGAACGGGCCAGGGGATAATTGCAACACCAAATCCCCTCATGAAACGATCCATGAGAACCTGAGAGGCAGAATTTTTGCTATACAATGCACATAGCCTTTTTAATTAGTCGAAAAGACTACACTATTTCAACTGATCCGGCTGCAACTTTTTTCTTGATTTTGGTATAGGCTTTGAAGAAATTTTCTTCTTTCTAATTTTCAGCGCCTATATCACCAACAAGCCAATCAAGAATATTCTTAATTAACGCCTGGCGAACATTTTCATCGGTAATAATATATGGAGATATGCCGAGAAGGACCGTCCTGGCATTGTTCCTCGTGGACCTGATGCCGAATATTGCATCATCAGCCGCAACAGGATATCTAAAGTTATTATATGCCCTGGATCCATCATTCTGGAAATGCATTATCGGCAGTACATTTTCAGTGTCGGTAATTCTGACCATATTCACATAATACTGAATCAGGCGGCCTTCGATATTTCCTCCCAGGCTGCCGGTAATCTCATCACCTTGCTGACCTGAAAGCCAAACAGTGTAATTCGGTCCTATCGCCTCTAAATTCCAGCCGATCCATTCCAGGCCGAAATAGCTCAGATTGTCGGGATTGACCAGGCTGCCGATAACACCGTCGCCGCATATGAAATGATTAACATCTTCGGAATTCCTGATAATATCAATCTCATCAGGAGAAAGCCCGGCTGAGGGACCTTTGTTCCAAATAATAAGCTCGACGTTTGTTATTTCACCGGCTAAAGCCAGATAATCCGACGGATCAAGAGTTATAATATCGTTATGATCGGTACTATCGAGATACGGCCGCATCGAATAATCGGATCCCGTCTCAAGAAGCAGTTTTCCAATTCCTGTTGTAACCGCCGTGATCATTCTCGATCTTTTAATCGTCGGTGTCCCTTCCAGGTCGAAAACTACTTTGGCGTCCCCGAGCCCTAATGTTGTTCCGACTTGCAGGGTTAAGACAAATTCCGCCGTCGAATTTGCAGGAACAAGAATTTGGCCGGTCGTATCGTTAATGTCGGTCGTGGTAAGCTCCATATCCCCGCACTTGAATTCAGCCGACCAGTCGCCGGGAGTCCTGCCGGAAGTCGATACCGTCACCGTATACGTCTGATCTGCATCGGTACGATTCTCCAATGTATAAACATTGTTGAAATCAGACACCGGCGGCACAGCCTTGATCGTCGGAGCGTTCGAATCGATAATCCTGTTCAAAAGCGAGCCGTCTTCAATCGCAAGGGCGCTGTTTATAATTTCCTTGTTACCTTCGGCATCGGCCTGCAGCATTCCGACAAAAAACAGATCATCAATTTTCCATGCCTGGTCAATCTCCGATTCGAATTCGTATGTGTAGAATTCGCCCGCCTGAACCG
>Ga0315288_10008665_pt1 | contig 12831 bp, 10 predicted proteins | sample YL17G11_20_MG_FD_203454 | JGI IMG/M metagenome (GOLD analysis project Ga0315288, IMG submission 203454) | Sediment microbial communities from Yellowstone Lake, YNP, Wyoming, USA - YL17G11_20 | ecosystem: Environmental > Aquatic > Freshwater > Lake > Sediment | place: USA: Wyoming | collected...
TACCATCCACGCTGGTTCATGCACTATGCCCATAAAAGCAGCGCGGAAGCTATCGATGCGTTCAACGACCTGGGGGCTCAACACTTCATCCCCACCCAGTGGGGCACCTTCGCCCTGGGGGATGAGCCCCCCGGTTACCCGGCCCTGGACTTGAAGAGAACCATAAGGGAAAGAAACCTCGACCCCGCCCGTTTTCTCATCCTGGACATCGGGCAGATCGAGCCAATCCGGAAAGCAATCCGCGCGGGCAAAGGATAGGGAGAGATCGGAGCCATATCCCGTGGACAAAGAAAGGAGGTAACACTTTAGCTCTTTGAAAAAGGGCAGCTATTTGCCTCCTGAAAGGATCTCCCGGAAATCCCCCCTGCCCCCCTTTGCAAAGGGGGGTTTGGGGGGGATTTCAGCGATGGCCTTCCCTATCGATATCACCCGGCAAAATTTGGATATCTGGCAGGATTAGGGCATGGAAAACCTGGCCCCCTGATTTCATCGAGTTGGCAGATTTATTCTCCCCCGCGATGGGGTATAATTCTCAAGCGCCTAAATTGATACGAAAGGAGATTGTTTTGACCGCAGGGGAACAAAGAATTCGAAAGGCCGCGTTGCGCGACCGGGTCACAACCGCCAAGGAGGCGGCGTTATTTTTCAGGGACGGCATGGTCGTGGCGACGAGCGGGACGGGCGTATCCGGTTATCCCCGGGAAGTCTTCGGAGCCCTGAAGGAGAGAATCCAGAACGGGGATCCTCTCCGGATCGATCTCCTCTCTTCGGGCCCGCTGGGTCCGGAGATTGAGGACGCCCTGGCGGAAGTCCGGGGCATCCGGAGGAGGATCGGGAGCGTGGGGTCGAAACTACTGCGGCAGGCCATCAACCGGGGAGAAGTGGGATTCCTCGAGGGGAAAACAGGAAAGGTTTCCCATTACGCCCGGCGTGGATACTACGGGAAGATCGATGTGGCCGTGATCGAAGCGGCGGGGATCAATGAGGAAGGGCAGATGATCCCCGGCACCTGCGTGTACGATGCCCCGGATTGGCTGGAATTGGCCTCCTCGGTGATCCTCGAGATCAATCTGCGTCGACCCCTGGGAATGGAGGGAATGCACGACATCTACTATCCAGAGCCCGGCCGTTGCATCCCCTTGAATCATCCCCTGGAAAGAATTGGTTCCCCTTATATCCCCCTGGATATGGCGAAGATAAAATATATTGTCTTCTCCGATCGGGAAGACCGGAACATTCCCTCGTCTCCGCCCGGCGAGAAAACCCTGCGCATTGCGAAGCATATGGAAGAATTCCTGAAAAAAGAGCGAGGAAGACAAGGGGAGCTTCCTCCCCTGGAGGTGGGCTTTGGGGATGCCCTGAACGGATTCCTTTCTCTTCTGGCCCGCAGTGACTTCTCCTCCCTCATCTTTTACCTGGCGGTGGCCACGGACCCGCTCCTGGATTTGATCGATGCGGGGAAAGTCAAAGGAATTTCCTGCAACAGCCTGCGCTTTTCCGGTTCGGCCCTTCATCGATTTTTTTCCCGACTGGAGCATTACAAACCCTATTTCATCTTCCGTCCAGTCACGCTCACCAACTCGGCTGAGATGCTGAGCCGGTTCGGGGTCATAGCGATCAACTCTGGCCTGGAGGCCGACATCCAGGGGCAGGTCAATTCGAGCCACTCAAAAGGATCCCAGCTCATCGGAGGAGTCGGCGGGTCCTATGATTTCGCCCGCAACAGTTCCATCTCCATCTTCGCCCTTCCCTCCACATTCCAGCAGGGGAAGATTTCCAGCATCGTTCCACGAGTATCCCACGTGGACCATACCGAGCACGAAGTCGATGTCCTGATCACCGAGCATGGAATCGCGGATTTACGGGCCCTTGAACCCTACGAGCGGGCCCGGCGGATTATCGAAGAGTGCGCGGACCCGAAATTCCGGGAGAGCCTGAAAACATATGTGGAAAAAGCCAGGCTCCATCCGGGCCGGATGCCGGTTTTGCCGGGCGATGAATTTGATGGGTAAAGAGAAGGAAAGGCCCGGATGATTCGGGGGTGGGTGAAACGATGCTCGCGGACCGGTGTCAAAACTCAGGAAACGAAGAAGAAGAAAGGAAGCCATGAAAAGAGGTCGCATCAAGGTGATGCAAGGAAACGAAGCCTGCGTGGAGGCGGCCCTCCTGGCGGGTTGCCGCTTTTTCGCCGGGTATCCCATCACGCCGGCCAGCGAAATCCTGGAAGGGATGGCCCGGCGGCTGCCCCTGGTGGACGGCTTTTGCCTGCAGGCGGAGGATGAGATCGCGGCGCTGGTGGCGGTGGTAGGGGCCTCCTGGGGCGGGGCCAAGGCGATGACCGCCACGAGCGGGCCGGGCTTTTGCCTCATGATGGAAGGGGTCGGCCTGGCCGCCAGCGTGGAGGCCCCGTGCGTCATCGTCAACGTGCAGCGGGGGGGGCCCGCTTCGGGCCAGTCCACCTCGACGGCCCAGGGAGACCTCTACCAGGCCCGCTACGGCTCCAACGGGGACTATTCCCTCATCACCCTCTGCCCTTCCACGGCCCAGGAGATGTTCGACCACACAATCCGGGCCTTCAACCTGGCCGAACGGTTCCGGATCCCGGTCATTATCCTCTCCGACGAGGTCGTCGCCCACATCCGGGAAAAGGTATTCATCCCCGACCCGGACGAGTTGGAGATCGTCGAGCGGAAAAAGCCCACGGTCCCCATGGAAGAGTTTATTCCCTTCCAGGCGGGAGAGGATGATGTCCCTCCCATGCCGGCCTTCAACACCGGGTACAAAATCCCGGTGATCTCCCAGGCCAAGAGTCTCAACGGGAACCGGGGAAACGCCAAGGAAGCCGAGGCCTTCATCCGTCGCATCACCCGCAAAGTGGAGGCCCACATCGCCGAATTCGCCGATGTGCGCACCTACGGCGACGAAAAGGCGCAGACCGCCTTCGTTTCCTTCGGCTCCGTGTCCCGGGCGGCGCGGAGCGCCGTCGACATGGGCCGGGAAAGAGGCCTCCCTCTCCGGTCCGTGGAAGTGAAAACCGTCTGGCCTTTTCCCGATGATCTTCTGCGGAGGAAACTGGAGGGGGCCAAGCGCATTGTGGTGGCAGAAATGAACCTCGGCATGCTGCGCAACGAGGTGCAGAGAGTCGTCCGAGATCCGGAAATCAAAATTGAGCTGTTCTCGAAAATCGGGGGCATTTATCCGCTGCCGCAGGAGTTCCTGCGGTTCCTGGAGGAGAAGCGATGAACCCACTCGGCGAAAAATACCTCCGCAAGGATTTCCTTCCTTTCCTTTACTGCCCGGGATGCGGCAACGGAATGATCACCCAGGCCTTCCTGCAGGCGGTGGATGATCTGGGAATCTTCGACGACCTGGCCCTGACCGCCGGAATCGGCTGCAGCGCCTGGATTGCCGTCTACATGCACGCCGACGTCCTCAAGGTCCTCCATGGCCGCGCCATCCCCGCGGCCATCGGCCTGAAGGCCACGAAGCCTTCCCGCAAGGTCGTCACCTTCACCGGAGACGGGGACGGTCTGGCCATCGGGGGCCTCCACTTGCTCCACGCCGCCCGCCGGAACATCGATATAACCGTGGTCCTGGTCAACAATCAAATCTATGCCATGACCGGGGGGCAGGTGGCTCCCAGCACGCCGGTGGGATCCCGGACGCAGACCACCCCTTACGGGAGCGTGGAAAAACCACTGGACGGATGCCGCGTCGCCACCGCGGCCGGGGCTACCCTGGTCAGCCGCTGGTCCACGGCCCATCCCAAGCAGCTCACCCGGGCCTTTAAGAAGGCCCTGAACCACAAGGGCTTCAGCTTTGTGGAGGTCCTCTCCCAGTGCCCGGTGCAGACCGGGAGGTACATCCTGGGCTCCGGCTCCCCCTCCTTCAACCTGCAATGGCTCAGGGACCATTGCGTGCCGGTCGAAGACCCTGCCAAGATGGCCGAGGTCGAGGCCCAGGGGAAGATTCCCATCGGGGATTTCCTGGAGATAGAGAAGCCGGAATTCATGGAGGAAGTCCAGCGGATGAACCAGAAGGCCAAAGAGGCGCGGGCCAAAGGAGAAGATCGTTGAAAGGCGCGGAACGAATTGAGATCGACCGCAGGTACTGCAAGGGCTGCATGCTCTGCCAGTATGTCTGCAAGTACGAAGTGTTCGAGGCGGGACAGGAAAGGAGCGCTCTGGACTACCTCATGCCCCGGCCGGCGAAACTGGAGAACTGCCGGGTCTGCCGGCTCTGCGAGTCCCACTGCCCGGACATGGCCCTGGTGGTGGTCGCCAAAAAGAAAGGGAAGGAAAAGGAATGAGGAAGGAGATCATCTTCGCCGGATTTGGCGGGCAGGGAATCATCCTCATGGGCGTGATCCTGGCCCAGATGATGGAACATTTTCCCGATCTGCAGGTGGCCCAGGCCCAGGCCTACGGTCCGGTTTCCCGCGGCGGGGCGTGCCGCACCGATGTGGTCATCTCCGACCAGGAGATCCATTTCCCCAAGAGCGCCCGTCCGGACTTCATGGTCTTCATGTCCGAGGAATCGGTGAAACGGTACCTCCAGGAAGGAGATCCGGAAAAGACCCTGGTGATCTACGACAGCACCCTGATCCGGTCGATCCCCGCCCCCTACCACAAGACCTTCCCCGTCCCCGCGACCCGGGTGGCCGAGGAGGAGTTGAAAAACCGGATCGTGGCCAACATGTTCATGCTGGGGGCGGTCATCGAGATGGTCGCCCCGGGGAGTTTTGACGTCCTGCAGCAGGTCGTCAGGAAAAGCGTTCCCCCCAAGAGCGAAGCCCTCAATATGAAGGCCCTGGAGGCAGGCCATGAATTCGCCCGGACGCACAGCCCCGGGTAGGAATTTCATTTCCTTTGGGTAAAGCCCCGGCTCTGCCGGGGAACTCACCGAGCTTGACCTTTCCTGAATGCCTGGATCGTGGCCCGGGGGCAAGGGCCTGGTGCTCAAAAAGCATCGGCTCAGTTATTTCGGATTGCGGATTGCGGATTTCGGATTTTTGGGGTTTTCTATTTCAATCCGCATTCCGCATTTATATTGCCCGCGTTGTCAGAAGGCTGGTCAGTTCGGAGATGTCCTTCACCTTCTCCAGATTCTCGATCTTCTCCAGGATTTTTTCTATCCGGGGGGGTTTGAAGACCGTGCCGGCCAGCAGGCAGAACTTGTCATAGATATCGCCGGCCATGCCCGGATTCTCCGGCTCCCCTTTGGCATCGAGAATGTTGGAGGTCAACTTTCTACCGTCTTTCAGAAAGATTTCCGCCCGGGCGCCGCGATGATCGGGAATCAGCTTGTCGAGCTCCGGGTCCGGATACACGTCGATCTTCTCCATAAGCGCCCGCACGGCCCGGTCGTTTAAGACTTTGGGCTTAAACTCACCCAGACCCACTCTCCCGCAGAGGATGGCCACGGCGGCAGAGTAGGGAAGGCTCATCTTGCCCGAAATGGGAGTGGTGACGTCCTTACCGCCGATAAATTTGACCGCCATCGTATAGGTATAAACATTCACTTTCTCGATATCCTCGAGGCGAAGGGGGGTGCGGTTGCGGATGTCCAGAATCGCATCGACCGGCGCGTGGCTGTGCCGGCAGGAGGCATGATATTTCACGTAGGTGGTCATGATTTCATAGTTTTCTCCCAGCCCCGCAACGACCCGCTCGGGGTTGGAGGTATCGGCACAGGCCTTGTAGAAACCATGCTTGTCCTCGAGGATGTAAGCCGGGCCGGTGAACCCTTCTTTGGCCATGAAGGCGGACAGGATTCCGTTCATGCCGGCCTTTCCGGCGTGGAGGGTCTTGGTCATGGTCCCGTCGGCCATGAAGGCAAAGAGGCCGGCGGCCTGGGAGCCGGCTATCCCCAGGGCCGAGACCATCTTGGATTCGTTCAACCGGAGAAGCCAGCCTGCTGCCGCAGCCGCGGCGAAGGTACCGCAGGTCCCGGTGGTATGAAAGCCCCGGTTGAAATGAGAGGGATTTCCCCCGGCACCCACCCGGCCGAAGACTTCGTAGCCGGCGACGATGGCCGGGATCACCTCTTTGCCCCCCTTCTTTTCTTTCTCCGCCAGAGCCAGGACCGCGGGGATGGTGGCTACTCCGGGATGGCCCTGGGCGTACCGGTTTCCGTCATCCAGCTCCAGGGCATGGGACATGATGCCGTTGGCCAAAGCGGCTTCCAGAACTCCCACTTTCCCCTTTCCCGTGAAGAGGGTGGATTCCTTCTTCGGGGAGAGCTTCTCGGCCACCTTCTTGGCGATGACCGCGTCCGCGGCCTTCGACCCGGCCAGCGCTGCCCCCAGAGTGTCCATCAGGCAGTGCTTGGCCTTCTGAATGACCTCGGGGGGTAGAGATTGGTATTTTAATCCAGTGATGAAAGCAGCCAATTTTCCGGTGAGACTGTTCATTTCGATTTGGCCCTCCCTCAAGATTCGGGTCCTATGGAAGACTCTCTTTTTGTTGCCGCCGTCTGCTTTAAACACCGAAAGTACGGCTGGAATTCAATCCCTTCGGTTAACGTCCATTTAATCACCGTTCCTTACCCCTGTCAACCCGCAGACGGGGGGCTTGCCCACCCCCAGTTTTTGCGGAAAGAACCCAGGGCCGAGAAAACCCCCGGAAGAGGGAGGGGGTAGCCCATGGGATTCAGGCTGAAGGAATTCGGATCATCATCCTAAGGCGGTTATTCTTTCATTGGGTCGGGCCTGTCCCGGGGAGATTCGCAAGGGGAGATGGTTTAGCCCGGTCTTGCCTCTGGAGCTATTTTCTCGCTGGCCGCTCTTTGCGGAGGATAGGCGGGAAGGGGATCAGAAAACTATGATCCCGCCGAGCCTGATGATCCGAATTCCTCCAGCCTGAACCCCAACGAGCACAAAAAACTGGGGGTGGGCAAGGCAGTGGGGGAAACCGAGAAGTCACCAGAAGGCACCAAAATTCTTGACAAAGGAGCGGAGCTTGGGTAATTCTTAGGTAAGCGAATCAGCCTCAGAACCTCGGCCGGAGGTTCCTATTTTTTTAAGGGGATCCCCGAAAACTCGGAAAAGAGAATCGAGAATTCTCTTAATCTTCTATCACTTTTAAGGGTTCAGCCATGGAAGAATTCTATCGCATCAAAAGGCTTCCTCCCTACGTCTTTTCCATCGTCGATGACCTGAAGATGAAGGCCCGGCGGAAAGGGGACGACATCATTGACCTGGGAATGGGGAACCCGGACCTCCCTACCCCTCCGCACATCGTGGAAAAGCTCATCGAAACCATCAAAAATCCCCGCACCCATCGCTATTCCGCCTCCCGGGGAATTTCCAAGCTCCGCGCCGCCATCGCCAACTGGTACGCCAGAAACTATGGCGTCGAAGTCGATCCGGATTCCGAGGCGATCGTCACCATCGGGGCCAAGGAGGGAATCGCCCATCTGATGCTGGCCACCATGGGAAGCGGGGATGTGGTCTTCGTGCCGACCCCGGCTTATCCCATTCACGCCTACTCGGTCATCATCGCCGGCGGCGATCTGCGCACCATTCCCCTGGTCAAGGGACGCGATTTCTTCGAGGACCTGCAGACGGCCACCCGGCAGATCTGGCCTCAACCCAAGATGCTGGTGATCTCTTTCCCCCACAATCCCACCACCCGGGTGGTGGACCTTCCGTTCTTTGAAAAGATCGTGGCCTTTGCCCAGGCGCACAACATGATGGTGGTCCATGACCTGGCCTACGCCGACCTGGTTTTCGACGGGTACAAAGCGCCCAGCTTTCTCCAGGTCCCCGGAGCCAAGGAAGTAGGGGTGGAGTTCTTCACTCTGTCGAAAAGCTACAGCATGCCGGGGTGGCGGGTCGGTTTTTGCGTGGGGAACCGCAGAATGATCCATGCGCTGGCCCGGATCAAGAGCTACCTGGATTACGGGATCTTCACCCCCATTCAGGTCGCGGGGATCATCGCCCTGAATGAAGACCAGAGCTGCGTGGAAGAGGTCCGCAAAATCTACCAGGAGCGGCGGGATGCGCTGGTGGACGGCCTGCGGCGGGTGGGCTGGAAAGTCGAAAAGCCCAAAGGGACCATGTTCGTCTGGGCGGAGATCCCGGAGAAATTCAAGGAGATGGGGTCTCTGGAATTCGCCAAGCTGGTTCTCCAGGTGGGGAAGGTGGCTGTCTCCCCGGGGATCGGCTTCGGGGATACGGGAGACACCCACGTGCGGTTCGCCCTGGTGGAAAACACCCATCGAATTAAACAGGCGGTGAAAGGCATAAAAAAATTATTTTAGCCACAGAGAACACAGCGTTTCTCAAATAATAGAAATAAAAAATTATCTTGCCACAGAGGGCACAGAGTTCACCGAGATAATAGAATTTAAAAGGCAGGATTTCTCTTTTCTTGTATTTGTCTTTTTAAAAGCTCTGTGTTCTCTGTGACCTCGGTGGCTAAGAAATAATGGAAGGGAAAATGGACAGAATCAACATCGGACTCATCGGATTTGGGACGGTCGGCACCGGGCTGGTGAAGATCCTGCAGGAAAACGGAAAGCTGCTGGAAAAACGGCTGGGCCTCCCGATGGTCCTCAAGCGGATCGCCGACCAGGATATCAGCCGGGACCGGGGGGTCAAGGTGAATCGGGCCCTTCTCACGACGAAGGTTTCCGACATCATGGATGACCCGGAGATCTCCATCGTCGTTGAACTCATCGGCGGGTTGGAGCCGGCTCGAACTTTCGTCCTCCAGGCCATCGAGCGCGGCAAACATATTGTCACCGCCAATAAAGCCCTCCTGGCGGTCCACGGGGCGGAGATTTTCAAGGCCGCGGATGAGGCCGGGGTGGACATCGGGTTCGAAGGGAGCGTGGGAGGGGGGATCCCCATCATCCGTTCCATGAAAGAAGGACTGGTGGCCAACAAGATCCAGGTCATCTTCGGCATTCTGAACGGGACCTCCAACTACATCCTGACGGAGATGACTCAAAAGGGGCTGAACTTTTCCGAGATTCTGAAAAAGGCCCAGGAACTCGGGTATGCGGAAGCAGACCCCACATTTGATGTGGAGGGCATCGACACCGCCCATAAGCTGTGCATCCTCCTCTCTCTGGCCTACGGAATCCAGGTCAAGCTGGAGGATGTTTACACCGAGGGGATCACCGGGATCACCCCCATGGACATCGAGTACGCCAAAGAGCTGGGATACACCATCAAGCTTCTGGCCATCGCCAAGGCTGACGGAGGACCCGTCGAAGCCCGGGTTCACCCGACGCTCGTGCCCACCGATCACCTCCTGTCCACGGTGGCCGGCCCGTTCAACGCCATCTTCGTGAAAGGCGATGCCGTCGGTTCCACGCTGTTCTACGGGGCCGGGGCGGGCATGATGCCCACGGGAAGCGCCGTGGTGAGCGACCTGGTGGATCTGTGCCGGAACATCCGCCTGGGGGTCGCACGAAGAGTGCCCCTGCTTTCTTACCAGCGGGAACACCTGCGGGAAGCGGAAATCAAGCCCATCCAGGACATCTCTTGCACTTATTACCTGCGTTTCACGGTAGTGGACAAGCCCGGGGTTCTTTCCCGCATATCGGGGATCCTGGGAGATCTGGACATCAGCATCCTCTCGGTGATTCAGAAGGGGCACAAGTCGGAGAAAGCGGTTTATATCTACATGCTCACCCACGAAGCCCGGGAAAAGAACATGAGAAAGGCCCTGCAGGTCATCGACCAGCTGCCGGTCATCGTGGACAAGACCGTCTTCATTCGCATCGAAGATCCTTCGAACCTTGGGGCATGAGAAAGACAGGGGGCAGGGAGCAAGGAGCAGGGGGCAGGGAGCAAGGAGCAGGGGGCAGGGTGCGGGGAGCAGGGTGTAGGGTGTAGGGTGTAGAATCTTTTGCCTCTAGCCTCCAACCTCTAACCTATTACCTTTTATTAAAAGGATTTGACCTTGGGAAGAAAGTACGTGGTGCTTTGCGGGGATGGGATGGCCGATTATCCCATTTCCGAATTGCGGGGGAAGACTCCCCTGCAGGCGGCCAAAATTCCTAACCTGGACCAGATGGCGAAGCAGGGGATCTTGGGGCTGGTTCGAACGGTGCCCCCGGGGATGGCTCCCGGGAGCGACGTGGCCAACCTCTCCATTTTCGGTTATGACCCGACCCGCTACTTTACCGGCCGCGCTCCCCTCGAGGCCGCGGCCATGGGGGTCAAGCTGAACCCGGAAGATGTAGCCTTCCGCTGCAACCTCGTCACTCTCGGGGTTAGCAACGGGCGGGAAACCATGGACGATTTCAGCGCCGGCCACATTTCCACCGGCGAGGCCCGGGAGATCATCCACAAGATCGGGGAGATTCTGGGGAACGATGAATTTCATTTTTTCCCCGGGGTAAGCTACCGCCATCTCCTGGTCTGGCGCAACGGAGAAAGGGGCCTGAAGGCAAGGACCACCCCCCCCCATGATATTTCCGGAAAAGAGATTGCCGAATTTCTTCCCCGGGGGAAGGGGCAGGAAGAAATTCTTTCCCTCATGGAGAAAGCCAAGAAGGTACTTCCCGATTTTCCGGTCAACCAAAAGAGGCTGGAGGCGGGAAAGAAACCGGCCAATGCCATCTGGCTCTGGGGCCAGGGAAAGGCTCCAGCTTTGCTTCCCGTGACCGAGCGCTTCGGCCTGAGGGGGTCGGTCATCTCGGCGGTGGACCTGACGAAAGGGATCGGCTCGTATGCCGGTCTGGAGATCGTCAACGTTCCGGGGGCGACCGGCTACCTGGACACCAATTACGGGGGGAAAGCCGAATCCGCCCTGCGGGAGATTTCCCGGAAGGACTTTGTCTATGTCCATCTGGAGGCACCCGACGAGGCTTCCCATAACGGGAACCTGAAGGATAAAATCCAGGCCATCGAAGACTTCGACCAAAAGATCGTGGGGCCCATTCTGCGGGGACTGGAAAAAATCGGGGCCTTCCGGGTCCTGGCGCTACCCGACCATCCGACTCCCCTGGTTTTAAAAACCCACTCTCCCGAGCCCGTGCCCTTTGTCGTCTTTTCTTCCGAAGATTCCGGGAACTTTTCCCGGGAAGATCGATTTTTTGATGAAACCTGCGCCCGGGAAACGGGTTTGCTGGTGGAAAAAGGGCATGAGTTGATGGAGAAGTTCATCCAGGGATTTTCCTCCCCGGTGTTTCCATGAAGCCCCTTATCCATCGCACCCAAGTCCGCGTGACCTATGCCGAGACCGACGCCATGGGGATCGTGTATTACGCCAATTACCTGCGCTGGCTCGAGGTGGGGCGTACCGAGCTCATGCGCAGCCTGGGCATCGCCTACAAAGAAATGGAGGACCGGGGAGCGTTTCTCCCGGTTTCCGAAGTCTTCTGCAAATACCATGCTTCGGCACGATATGACGACATCCTGATCATCGAGACCGCGGTCGATTTCCTCAAGCGGGCCAGCATCCAGTTCTCCTACCGGATTCTTCGTAAATCGGATGGGACCCTGCTGATTACGGGTTCCACACTGCACGCCTTCGTGGATCGGGAAGGAAAAATTGTCAAAGTTCCACCGGCATTGAGAGCAAAATTGAACATTTGACGCAGGCAAAAAAAATTTCAGAATTTTCGATTTTCCCCTTGCAAAAGTTTTGGATCATGTGTAATAAAAACTCTTAGATCAACAAAGTCAGACCCTGAGTCATCAGGGGGCGGAAATCCGCGGATCCCGGGAAAAATTACCCAGTTGGTTTTTCATCTCGCCGGTTTGAAGGTTTCTAATACACGGAATATCACCGCAGAGCACGCGGAGACCGCAGAGCAAACCCATTGGAATATTGGAATGATGGAATCATGATGAAATCGAATGGCCAAATAATAAATTGTTGTTTATCCATTATTCCATCGTTCCACTATTCCATGATTCCTTTCTTTTTCATTCTCTGCGCCCTCTGCGTTCTCTGCGGTTCATAGTTTATTTTTTTATTGGGCTGAAAAGCGGGGAAAAATTTTTCCGCTGCGCTGTAAGAAGGTCTTGACAGCCGGTTTATTTTTTATTAGTTTGAGTGGGGGTCGTTAGGCTGGGTTTCATTTTTTCTCTCCTTTCCATTCCGATCCCGGAATAGCAGGACATTTCCATTTCCAGGGGCTTACTTTTGACCATCCAAGCGATTCATGCGGGCGGAATCTTTTTGCGCCCTCTCGAGGAAAACGGCCATGACTCCCGCTCTTAAAAAAGAAGAAGAGGAAAAGGAAATTTCCCGGATCAAGTCGCTCTATGAGATCGCCAAGGTTCTGGGGTTCTCCCTGGAGCTAAAGGAGATTTATCCGAAGATTTTTTCCGTCCTGGCGCAGCAGATGGGCATGAAGCGGGGGGGCCTGCTCCTCATGAATCAGGAATCCAACGAGTGGGAGATGGGTGGATCCCTGGGCCTTTCGGCGGAAGAGATGAAGCGGAGGAAGGAATACTTCGGGTCCGGGGTGATTTCCCGTATTCTGGAGAAGGGGCAGATGACCGCCGTGGTGGACGGAGGAGAAAGCCTCTGGGGGTACGACGGGAAAGGCAAAAGCGCTCCCAAGAGGGGAAATGTCCCCTTCCTCTGCGCTCCGGTCAAAGTTCAGGGAACCATCGCCGGGATTCTGGGGGTGGATCACTTTTATGATGATCCGGTTCCGGTCACCGAAGACTTGAATTTCCTGGCGGAGATTAGCTCGCTCATCGGGGATGCCATTACCATGCGGAGGGCCATCGCTTCGGAAAACCGGGCTCTGCTGGAAGAGAACTGGAGCTACCGGAAAGAACTGGAGACCCTCGGCAAAACCCCCCCCAAAGCGCGGAGGCGAATTTCTCTGACCGAGATTCTGGAGGAAAGGATTTCC
>Ga0315288_10008667_pt1 | contig 12829 bp, 21 predicted proteins | sample YL17G11_20_MG_FD_203454 | JGI IMG/M metagenome (GOLD analysis project Ga0315288, IMG submission 203454) | Sediment microbial communities from Yellowstone Lake, YNP, Wyoming, USA - YL17G11_20 | ecosystem: Environmental > Aquatic > Freshwater > Lake > Sediment | place: USA: Wyoming | collected...
CCTGAGGTGTTCGGCGGGAGAATAAAATGGAAGTGATGATCTTCAATGATTAGAATAGATCTCTCTTTAGCGACAGGACATGGCAGAACACGAAAGAAGCGCCCGTGGCCTTCTATGATACCGGTTATCCATGTCACAAGGCCTATACGGAGTGCGGCCAAGCGGTGAGATGCCATGATGCATCCTGGTCCAAATTTATATTCATGCTTTCGTACAGGGCTGAAAGTGCTGGTCGAGGCTATTAAAGGCAGATCCAAGGAATACCACTCAAAGGTGTTCTGCTTGTGGAAGCATTGTGAATATAGAGCTATCGGATAGGGTTCATGAGTTACCTTATTGCGGGTTCTCATGCGACAGGGACTATAATGCTTCCAGAAATATACTCATCGCAGGGATGGAACAGCCCGTAGCACCCATAGAACCAAAACCTCTACATCACACATCAGTGATGCAAATTTGGCGATGAAATGGGAAACCCCACCCTTCAGGGTAGGGTAGTTGACTGAGTTGCGCCAAACTCGGGCTAGAGCTGGAAGAGATCCTATGAGAATGCTGATAGTGATAAGAATAGTGCACACCCCCTTTGATATGGGCTCTGTTCGGGAAGACCTGGTTAAGGAGGGGGTTGCCAGGATGGGCAGGCAGCGTTGGGAGGAGAACCAAAGGAGGATAGAGCAGTTCTGGAACGAGGTGGAGACGGAGGTAGACCTCTTGGGCCTCGACTCGAAGGGGCTGCACATCTATCAGGATGGCTTGCCCTGCGCTGGCGCGCTGGGGGAAAGAATAGTCAGAGAGACGGCAGCCAAGGGGAGCAGGAATTATCAGATCGTCCAGAAGCTTATGGACCAAGGAGCCAGGATTGAGGCTACAGAGAGCCCGACGCTTTTGAGGCAGGAATACGACTACATCAAAGCTTTTATGGAGGCGAAAAGCGATGTGGAGCGACGGGAAGCCGAAGCCAGTTACAACTCGGTCAAGGATAAATTGCTAGAGGAGCGGGATGCCTTTATAGCCGGATCGATCGACACAACTCTGGGGGACGGAGAGACGGGGCTATTATTCATAGGTGCATCCCACGACGTCATTCCCAGGCTCCCCAAAGACATAGAGGTTAAGCTATTAGACTAGAGCTATCAGGCCTTCAGCGCTCTGGTGGTTCTCATGGCCTTTTCCAGGGTCCTCCTGAACGTCTCCAGCTGGGCGATGTAGATGCGCGCAGAGCCTCCAGAGTGAACTAGTTCCATCTCCGATCGCTCAAGGGAGGGCGCATCATCTATCTTCAGCAGACATATGCTCTGCAGAGGCACCTCGAAGACGGCCTTTTCAGGCCTCCACAAGAAGAGCCGTTTGTCAGTCAGGTACCAGGTTCCTGGGAGCCAGCAGCTGAGGATTCCTTGCTCCTGCCAGAGATATCCGAAAGCCTTTAAGACCAGCGTTTCTCCGTCCTCCAGAGGTCTCGCGTTTCCGTGGAGAGCGTGCCAATCCCTGGTGCTCTTGTCCCATGACTCCATCAGGCCGTAATTCAGCATGGTCTCCATGCTGGCCAGCGCCGCCCGCAGGTTGAGGCCTATGAGAGGAACTCCCGCTACAGAAATGATCAAGTCGGCGTTCAGGACCACGCCTCTGTTAAGAATCCGGTCTAGAACCTCAACCAGGCAGCTCTCTTTTTCAGGTCGCATCAGGCCTCCAGGCTCACAAAGCTGAAAGGAGACCAGGGGCCAGTGAACCTCACGGACAGGCCTTCCAGGCGGTCGATATTTTCCAGAGCCTCCCCAAGCCGTTCCACATTGTCCCTGCTGACCAGGCAGGAGTAGGAGGCAAGAAGCTTTTTGCCCCTGAACCTCTCCTCTCTCCAGGTCCGCCTGTCTTCCACCTTGAGATCCTCTGTCAGCTGTTTTATCTCGGAGCAAAACCGATCTGCCAGCCTGCTAGTCTCCGAGGAGACTAGATCCTGGAGCTTCATGTCCAGGCTGCGTTGCAGCAGGTAAGCTTTTCCTTTGGGCTCCTTCTCCAGCCTGCTCTTGAGGCCCTCCAAATCGGGATTGTCTCTCAGAACTCTAGAAGCCATTTCATCATAATCATAGAAGATTTGAACGGAGTACTCTGACTTGCCCTTCACTCTCTCCAGTTCCTGCCTCAGCCTTACGTAGTTCCGAGAAAGCCAATCCTTCACTGCCAGATCATCGCCTTTTAAGATCACGTCGAAGGAGACGGGCAGGACGGTTCCAAACCTGGTCGTGGCCTGGTCTATTACGTAGGCGTGCTCCAGAACCCACTCCTCGGCCAGCCTTTCATCATCGGTTTCATAAGGCCTGGACTCACAGGAGTGGATTACGGCAGCGATATCTCTGTAAGGCACAGTGTAAACCGGCTTCTCCTCTATTCCTATGTTTCCCAGCTTCTCTGCCATGCCGGTGCTGGCTACAGAGTAGAGGTACCTTGCAGCCTCCAATGTTTCAGCACTCCTCGGGCCGGCTGAGGAACGGGGCTGTCAAGTCCTCTGCTACCTGGTCTAGGCCGTCCCTGACGGACCTCACAGCGTCTTCGATGCCGTTATCGGCTTTTATCCTATCCAGAGCTTCCTTTAGCTCATAGAGAGCCTCCCCAAGCCGTTCCACCTCGGCTTCGCTGAGGCTCCCGCTCTCAATCCTCCTCAGAGCCTGCCGTTCCAGCAGCTCCTGGATGATCTCCACCAAGGCCACCACGAGGCCAAGCAGGCCCTCTTTGAGGTTCTCCTCATCCAGGTTTATCGTCATTCTGCACCTAGCTTAGCTTGAGCGAAAGGATGCCGTTTTTGAAGCTCCTTTCCAAGATGGACTCGGCAGCACGAGGCAGAGCTATTTTCTTGGAGAGCTGGCCTGCACTTATCTCCAGGACATCTCCTTTCAGGTTGATCCTCAAATCTTCCTCGGCGATTCCCGGAAGCTCAGCTATGACCGTCAGGCCTTCCGTTCCCTCTAGCACATCCACTATCGGCTCCCTATGAGTAGCTTCCGGCATCGTTATCCGCTCCCCTCTCGATGCCGCCCTGCCTGTGCCACGTCTAATCGGCCGGGTGGATATATGGTAATCAATGACCGGCTTGCTGGACCATCCCACATCGATTCTGTGCCCGATCTCCGCATCGGTCTCGGCAATCTTCTTCCTGAATTCAGGCGAGGACTGCTCCAGGGCTTTGATTATGCCGCCAAAGCCGGGGATGAACTGGCCCACCACGCTTTCAACAATTCCTTCTACGCGGATCTCCTCTCTCTGTTTCTTGGACTCCCCCTCTAGCTCTTTTATATTCTCTTCCAAGCGCGCTATCCTTTCCTCGTACTTTTTCATCATCTCATCTTTATCATTGGGCTTCTTCGTCATGGTCTCCTCCCCTGCGATCAATCGTACTTCTCAGAGCCGGGCCTTATAACAGGCAGGCCGAGGACAGAGCTGGACCAGCCACAGATAGGGCAGCCTTTCCTGACCAACAGGTCCTCTTCCCTCCTGTTGCCGCACTCCGGGCAGTAGGCCTTGGGCGAGGCAACCTCCTTCCAGCCGGCCGCATTCAAGTTCGTTCCCGATGGAAACTCCAGGCCGTACCTGGCTGCGGTCTCAAAAGATGCAAGGGTGGCCCTGATCTTTATCCCCAGAAGCTCCGTGCCCGCCAGGGAGACTGCTATATCCGCATTGATCACCAGCCCCTTATCCAGGATCCGCTCTACTACATCTGCCAGGTTCCTGCTGCTTGGCGCTAATCCCGTCATATTCTCCAACCTATCCGCGTCCGGCAAGCTCCGCCTTGATTCTCCTTTTGTGGGACTGGATCAGGACTTTGTGTTTGATCTTCTGATCTCTCTGCGTTTCCTGGACCAGGCTCCTCTGAGCATGCCACTTACATTTGATCTTCAGCTTATCCTCCTTCGAGGCGTCGCTCCAAGCCCGTTTCGCTGCCATTAGCTGCGGTTTGACCTCGTCCCTGATCCGCCTCCTATGAGCGGTCACGAAGGCATGCTGTCTTCTCCTATTCTCCAGGACTTTCTGCGTCATTCGAGCCATCCAATCCCTCCGAATCCTTTTCCTTTTCCGGTCTGATCAAAGAAGCAGATTTGCGGAACGCTTTCTCGATCCCTATCCTCACCTTGCCGCCGTAGACCGCCTTGGAGAAGAAAGGCCCCTCAATGGCCCCGGAGAGTGGCCTTTCAATCTCCTTCTTCTCCTCCATTTCCCGCAAAAGCTGGAGGATGCCTCCAATTTTTGCAGCTATACATCCCTTGGAGGCTTCCCTCTCGGCCATAATTATCCAAGGAGGTCCGTCCTCATCCCCAGGTTCATATTCTCGGCCTTCTCCGCCAGCCTGAGCTGGCGCATCAGCTCTGAGTTCTTCTGTTCGTACTCCTCTCGAGTCATCTCTCCGAATTCGTAGAGCAGCCTAGTCTCCTTGATCTGGTCCTTGATCTTTTCAGGGTTGTACAGCTCCCGGTGCGCAAAACTCTGAAGCTGCTCCAACATCCAGATCAAGTCCAAGCCGGGAAGGGTTACCCCCAGTGACCTGAGGAGGAGGTCGTCCAGAAAGAACATCTACCTGAACCCCTTGCGTTTCTTGCCCAGGATGTGGATATTCACGAAATTGTAGGCGGGCCAGGGTCCTGAATACTGGACCCTAAGCTCCTCGTACTTCGATGTAAGCATGTCCACCTGCTCCGAGAAATTCTCCATATCCTCTCGGTTAACCAGGAATGCCGCGTTGAGCACCAATCGGTCGCTGAAGATTCGCAGCTCTTTGGAGTCAGCAGATACTTCCCGAAGGCTCTGGAGGAACTCCGATCTGCACTCCTCCTTTCTGAAACCCATCCCGTTTTCTGAATCCTTGGGAAGAATGACTTTGATTCCCAGCTCGACCCTCCCATCGACAACCTCAAAGGCCTCCTTCATGGCTCGGTAGCCTGTGCCAAGAGCGATCTGCAAGAGCTTTCTATTTCTGAAGGCCATGCCATAGGCAACAGGGAGTACGCTGTGCTCCCTCATGACCTGCTCCACCACCCTCCTGTGTGCTTCGACATCCTGCTCGTTCACAGCGTACTCTCTGAAGGTCGCATCGCTGATTACCGCCGCCAGGTCTCTGTAGTCGAGTGTGTAGACCTCCTCGCCCTCAAACCCCAGTTCCTCAAAGCTTACCCTATCTCCTGAAGACCGTATGACGCAATAAGCGTACTTCCCTTTGCCCTCTGGAGGCCGTCTCTCTGCCCTGAGAATGCTCTTGACCAAAAGCTACACCTCTTCCTCCAGCGCCTCCATGTCTGACCTGCGGCGGAGCATGACTCTTCTGAGGCTCAGAAGCTCTCCTGACTCATCGAGCCTCATCTCGTACCTCCCCAGAATATCCTGTGTGTCGGGGATGGATCTTCTCTCACACACTTCCGTCTCAACCAACCAGCCCTCTTTATTCCTGCTCAGGCCGACAACGCCATCGACTTTCTTCTTGAAGATAGTCTCTGCCGTCAGGATGGCCTTCTCACAGATCTCCTGAAGTTTTAGATTATCTGTCATCCGGAATCACCTCGGGAATGTAGATAGCCGCATCACCATTGATTGCAATAACTTCCACGCGCCTTCCCCTCAAGTCCGCCAATTTCTCTTTAAATTTATAGTTACTGATATCTTCGATTATCTTATAGTACTTTAGAAAAGATGCCAATCTGCGTCTCCCGGCCTTCATAGCTCGGGCTCCCAGAGCGTCTTCCTCAAAGGTTCCATCGGGCTTGAGACTGAGGTAAAAGGTGGCTGTCGCTCTCCTTCCGTCCACCGTCCTGGCAGTTACCATCAGTGCATCGCTCTCGGCTAATCCCAGGTCGGGGGGCTTCTTGAGAAATGGATCGCCTATCCTACAGATCTCTGCCTTCTCGATCACCGCATTAATCCGTTTCATAACGGTCCGGCATCTGAGATATGGTCTCCAGGACAAGATTTTTCTTCTCCTCCATGTCTCGGGGAGAGCTGGTCTTATTGGCAATGACATCGATGCAGAGCTGTTCGAAGTTCACGCTGCCGTGGCCGTTCAGACTCTTGAGGCCTTTGGCGATCATTATACAGGCCCTGGTCCCGGGCTTCTGGGCATCGGGCAGCTTTTCCCTTATCGACCTGATCACGCCCACTATCCTCTCCGCCTGCTCCAGGGATACGCCTGCATGTTCCACTACGATCTGTACCTCGGTATTCTGTCCGTAGTAATCGGTACAGATCCCCACCATTCTGTCAAGGAGTGCGTCCTGAGGCCGGTGAATTCCAGCGTACTCTATGGAGTTGCTGGTAAAAATTGCATTAAACTCCGGGTGGACTTTGATGTACCTATCCTCGCCGAACTTGGTGGGAAGCTCCAGGATGCCCTCCTCGAACACGGAGAGGAGGATGTTATTCGAGGCCGGTTTGGTCCTGGAAAACTCATTGTAAATGAGAGTGTAGCCGTATTTGCAGGCTAGGGAGAGAGGATTATCTACCCACTCGCTCTTTATCATGTCCTTGCTCTTGAAGACATTGTGAATGTACTGGTCTCGCACGCTCTCGTTCGTGATCTGAGAGTATCCGCCGATCAGATCGGTCGTAGTTATGGATTCGTCGCCATTTATCCATACTACAGGCCTGCCCATATCCCTGGCAACGTCCACGGCCAAACTGGTCTTTCCGCAGCCTGTGGGCCCAATGAGGTGGACAGGATAACCCACCTGAAGCCACAGCTTCATCCTGCTCTCTATCTCATGGACCTCAGGCGTGCTTATGAAATGGCTGGCATCGGGCATGAGATAAGCCTCCTCGATGGCCGTTCTCCGGCTCTCCACTGACGGCAGCTCGTGGCTGCAGTACATGTTTGCCGGAGACTTGATCCTCACCTGGAAGTCTTGATCCATGGCCGTAGCTGCCTTTCGAGCCCGCTGCACCTCCAGCTTCTCAGAGGCAGTCTGGTGAACTGCTCCCCCTCTCACCCTTCTGGGATGTGTGATGACGTATTGCATTTCTTAGCACCTTCGCCCATCGTGATATATGGATAATAATAAAAATATCTACTAGGAGTTATCCATAGTAGAAATCTCTAACGCTGTTTTTAAGGTCTTGCTCCTGATACCTGTGGATCTCGTTCTGGAAGGACGTGGCCTTCTCCTGGAGCTCTCTTGCACCCGAGCCGATCCTGGAGATGGCTGATTGGTTCTCCTTGATCTGGGCATCCACGCTGCTCTTGAACTGGTTTACCCTATCTCTGAGGTCTTCCGCAGCTTTTTGGAAATCTCTGGACATCTTATCTGCAGACGACCGGATCTCCCCGGCACCAGAGTTTAGCTTGGCTGCAGACTCTTTATTCTCCTTTTTCTGGAATTCGAGAGCCTGCTTGAACTCGGCTTGGCCCGCATTGAACCTCTGCCGTCCATCTTCAAGCATTGTCCGCAGGTATGCCTGCGTCTCTCTGGACATCTTGTCTGTGGCAGTCTGGAACTCTTTTACGCCGCGGCTCATCTCATTGGATTTCCGGTTTATTGCAGAGATTTTGGCCATGACACCTCTCTTCTTGGGGGAGATTGTCTGCTCAACGGCCATAGTCTTCGGCTTCTCCGCCATCGGGACCTCCTTGGGCTTCTCCTGTACTGGAGGCTTAACTTCCTGTAAAGTGGATCCGGTCAAGTTTTTCTGACTCTTCATCGCTTCTAGAATGGCATCGGCCAGCTGGGACTTTGTCCCGCTGAAGTTCTCCACACCGTACTTCAGAGCCATCTCTTCCAGATCTCGCCTGGTGTGCTTTGTTACCAGCTCGTCGAAAGTTTCTTCCATGGCTACTCCAAAAATAAGTTAGGAGCTGCCTGCCTTAAGCAGGCACTCCAGGAGCTACGCCAATGGATGCCTGCTCGATCTTGGCCATCTCCTCCGCATAGTGGAGATAGGTATCGACCGAGGCCACGACAACCCTGGACTCGACTGTCAAAATTTCTATACCAACCAGGCTGATCCTGGCCCAAACATCGACCACGATTCCCTTGTCAAGGATCCTGTCCAAGACCTCGGCAAGGCTTGATGCATCCGGAGAATGCTGTACCATTTTCTTTCACCTCCATCGATTATTTCTTATGCTGAAACTTTTGGGGCTACGCCAATGGATGCCTGCTCGATCTTGGCCATCTCCTCTGCATAGTGGAGATAGGTATCGACCGAGGCCACGACAACCCTCGACTCGACTGTCAAAATTTCTATACCAACCAGGCTGATCCTGGCCCAAACATCGACCACGATTCCCTTGTCAAGGATCCTGTCCAGAACCTCGGCAAGGCTTGATGCATCCGGAGAATGCTGTACCATTTTCTTTCACCTCTATCGATTATTTCTTATGCTGAAACTTTTGGGGCTACGCCAATGGATGCCTGCTCGATCTTGGCCATCTCCTCCGCATAGTGGAGGAAGGTATCGACCGAGGCCACGACAACCCTGGCCTCGACTGTCAAAATTTCTATACCAACCAGGCTGATCCTGGCCCAAACATCGACCACGATTCCCTTGTCAAGGATCCTGTCCAGAACCTCGGCAAGGCTTGATGCATTCGGAGAATGCTGTACCATTTTCTCTCACCTCCTTAGTTGCCGTTTCCCGAGATCTCGAGAATCATGAATCTCAATGCCAAAGTGCTTCGCAATGGAGCAGAGTGCCAGCTGAGGGGTAACCGCCTTGCTATGCTGGCCATGCCGTCATCATGGCTCATCTGTATCATCTGAAGCGCCTCCATCTTCAGTTCTCTAGCCCTGCCGACGAGGTTGGATCTTGCATCTGAATTTTGATATAACTTAAATTATATCAAAATATATGGAAAGATGAGTTCCGTCTTCTCATCGTCCATATATTTGTGTCTGACCCATTCGTCGCGGAGGATGCTAGCGACTAAGCAATTGGGCATATCTATGGATTTGCCCGTATACTACTACTAGCTTTCAAACCTTAAAATACCTTTTCATCTTTAGAAAATAGTTCTAAATTAGTTTTTAAATTATTTCAGAATCTGAGAATTGAGAAATCTTATCATTCAGCAGGCAACAAAATGTAGAACAATTGCCGGGAGCAATACAAAAGGAATCCCGCTATAAACCGTTTTGCGGTAATAGACATGAGAGTTCTAGTGGTTGATGATGCCCCCTACATGATCAAAGCTTTGAGGGATCTCCTTGAGGCTTATGGTCACGAGGTCTATGAGGCATCTAATGGGAAGGAGGCCATGGTCAGGTATGCAGAGGTAAGGCCCGACGTAGTGCTGATGGACCTCCTCATGCCAACGCTTGATGGGGTAAGTGCCACGAAAAGAATCATGGAACAGGACTCCAAAGCCAACATAATTGTGATAACTGCAGTGGGAAAGAGCGGGCTAGAGAAGGACTGTCTTGCGGCCGGAGCCAAGAAGTTCATCGTCAAGCCTTTCAAGACAAAGGAGCTACTAAACTCAATTGAGTCCCTCGCAAGAACATGAAAGAAATTGAATCTTTTATTGGGTATCAGGAAGACATTATAGAGGCGATACCCAGCACTATACTGGTTGTAAACAGGAGCCAAGAGGTACTTTACGCAAATAGAAACTACTACATTAGATCAGGAAAGAGAGAAAGAGATGTTGTAGGCGAAAAACTCTCTAGAGCGTTTCCCCAGTTGTTGATGGAGAAGACCAATATTGAAGAGAAGATCCGGGATGTCTTCCTCACGGGCATACCTTTCGACGGCGATCAGCTTCGCTATCCGGATGGCATGTTCTACTTCTACAGGATATATCCACTGAAAGGTTCCGATGCGGACGCCAAAAGCGCTGTGATATTCATGGATGATGTCACCAAGCTCACCAGGCTGGAAGAGGAGCTGAAAGACTCATACATAAAGCTAGAAAATGCCTTCGAGGAGTTGAAGGAGAACGACGAACTCAAGTCGGAGTTCATCTCAACGGCCTCTCACGAGCTCAGAACCCCTCTTACGGTTGTAAGCAGCTACACGGAGATGTTCGAGGAGGAGCTGCTGGGCGAGCTGACAGATATGCAGAAGGAGAAGATCCAGATCATCCACGCGCAGATCGATCAAATGATCCGTCTGGTCGAGGATATGCTCGACGCCCTGCGGCTTGAATCCAAAAAGTCCAAAATCCAAAAAAGTTTCGTGAAGATAGATGATATAGCCGCAAACGTCATAGCTGACCTGAGCAGGCTGGCAGGGCTAAAAGAACATACCATCTCTCTGCAAGTGAATGGAAAGATTCCAGAGGTGATGGGAGATGAAAGGCGGATAAAACAGGTATTCAATAACCTTCTGACCAACGCTATAAGATACACAGATCCAAGAGGGCACATTGCCGTAGAAATCGAGGATGAATTCCAACAGGTTCGGGTATCCATCGAGGACAACGGCCTGGGAATATCCAAGAAGGATCAGAAAAGGATTTTTGATAAGTTCTTCGCTGGGGGGGGAGGAACTCTGACCAGAGAGTCGGGAAGAATGGGCCTTGGCCTAGCGATTGCCAAGGGCATAGTTGAGGCTCACCAGGGCCGCATATGGGTAGAGAGCGAGCTGGGGAAAGGGAGCACATTCTTCTTTACATTGCCAAAATATGATTAAAGATCTCCTCGGCCTGGCAAGAAGAAGACCTGCGGTCGTACCAGCCACTGAGCCCCTCAATCATATTGCATGTCGCGAGCTGGCAAAGGGATCGAATTATCTGGTCAAGGAAGCGAGAGCCGAGTTTAGCTTCGAGGTTTTTGCATCTCTGGTCAAGGGCAGATGCAGGGAGTGCAGTTATGACGAATCCTTTCCCTGCGAAAGCATAGGCTGCAAGATATGCACGCTGCCATGCCCTTGCAAGGGGTGTAAGCAAGCCAGAACACAGGGACTGTGTTTCACCATGCGTTCTCCCATGGAAATAAGGCTGAGATACGCGCTCCAGACCACTCCCATTTTCTGGATAAGCAATCATGGACCTGAGAACATCAATCCCACAGGCCTGGAAGTGATAGCGGATACAATAAAGAGATTTCTGAAACAGAGCAAAAGCCCGGTCGTCCTGCTCGACGGAATTGAACATCTGATCTTCTTCAACGGCTCATTGCCCGTGCTTCGGTTCCTTAAGGATGTCGAAGAATTGACGATCCTGTACAATGCGATATTTATCTTACCTGTTAATCCCATGGCGGTAGAAGAGAAAGAGCTGGCATTAATGGAACGATATATGAAAGAGGTCGACAGCCAGATATATTATTAAAGTAAATTTATGATATAAAATTGAGCTGGGCCGAAGGATGCTTGGCATTAAATGTCTAATTAGGATAACAATTGGCATGAAGACCAGAGTATGTTAATATTGTTATTTTCGTTCGCTCCTCTCAAATGGATTGGTGACGGACTTCTCTTTATTTGGTGGATTCTCGCAACCACAAATTAACAATTAAAATATTTAATAGATCGATCCTAATATACATAAGCCATCCTCGCCGACGATGAGCTGGTGCTTTTCCATGGCATGCTTCACTGCCCTCATCTTCAGGATCCGGATGTATCTTTTTACCCCTTCTGGGCCTTCAATTATGCCCACCTCTATAACTCCATCTGCAAGGAAGTTCTCGGGCCTCGTGAAATGAGAAATTTGTGCAGCGGTGCCGGCATGAGGAGTCTCTAAAATCAGAAAAGACGTCAGATCCCTATCCCGTAGCCCTGAGAAGAAATCATACATGCTCTTCCTCAGGTCGGCCTCTTGCGAGAGGGCATAAAGGGCATTTAGCGAATCTAGGGCGAAGACGGTTAGTCTCTCATACTTATCCTTGTAGTAGTCTATGACCTCCCCGGTCAGCTCGACCATCATGTCCAGCTCGCGATCCGTCCATTCCCTTCGCATATCACGATAATCGAATATGTGTAAAGCATCGCTCTTTTTAAGGCCGAGGCTGCTCATATTCTTGAGGTGGCTCTCTTTGGTCTGCTCCAAAGTAATATAGAGCCCGTGTTCGTCGCTAGCGGCTAGGTAGTCAGAGATTATGCTAAATACCAGACCGGACTTCAAAGTGCCTTCTGCTCCCGCAACCAGTATTATCGAGCCCTGCGGTATGTTCATGTTCAGCAACTTCGCAAGGCCATTTATGGCATTCATGAACATCGGCTTCAACTTTGTATAATAACCAATACCTGCTCCAGAGCCTTCGCGAACTCATCTATCCTACTGTGTGCAACCTCTCTTCCTTTCGGGGTCAGGGAGTATTTTTTGGCTCGCATATCTCCCTTGCTGAACTCCGCCTGAAGTAAGCCTTCCTCTTCAAGAGAATATAGTACGGGATAGACAGTTCCCTGGCTGAGAAAGACGTCAGATCTCGAAAAGATCTCCTTGATCAAGTCATAACCGCACATTTGCTCATCGAGCAATTCAGATAATATAATTATATCTCTATTGACCTTTATGATTCTCTCGATAATTTTTTTATAATATTCCTGGGACTCAAACGCAATCGGGATTTTCTCTTCGAATTCTATCGATCTTCTCACCATAAAGGCTCCTTGAGCAAGAATCTTTTGTTTTTTGTTAAACGGTCTTATACTTTTTAGTATATAATGGTTATCCATGATCTGGGTCGTGAGTCAACAATAGGTTGTTTTTTAATTAAGTCCTATTCCTATATGCTACATGGGGTGGGTCGTGAGCCAACAATAGGTTGTTTTAAATAGGTCCTATTCCTATATGTGTATCCGCCGATCCAAATTTGACCCCTCGCGCCGATCCGATTTTGACCCCCTATTTAAGCTAACCAACCTCCTTGAGTATAAAGTTCACGTCTCTCTACCTTCTGCGAAAGCTCTGTCCGTTCAT
>Ga0315288_10008668_pt1 | contig 12829 bp, 13 predicted proteins | sample YL17G11_20_MG_FD_203454 | JGI IMG/M metagenome (GOLD analysis project Ga0315288, IMG submission 203454) | Sediment microbial communities from Yellowstone Lake, YNP, Wyoming, USA - YL17G11_20 | ecosystem: Environmental > Aquatic > Freshwater > Lake > Sediment | place: USA: Wyoming | collected...
GATCAGGCCTTCGCGCGGCCGGTGTTGTTCGCGTCCTTCGACTGGTTGAGCTGCATCGCGGCCTCGAAGGCGTCGCGCTTGCTCGAACCCTCGATGGCCTTCGTGGCGATCGACTCGACCTTCTGGTTCGCGAGATCGAGCTGCGTCTGGAGGCGCGCGTTGGTGGCGCTGGCCGCTTCAAGCTGCTTCGTAAGCTCCGCGATCTGCGAAGCCTGGATCCGCTGCGTGGTCTCCATGTCCTTGGACTTGAGCTGGAAGTCCTGATCCATGTTCCGCTTCAGCGAGTTGGTCGCGATGGCGACCGACGCGTCCGTCTCCTTCTTCAGGCGATCCGGGAAGCCAGAGACATCCGTGCGGAGCTTGATGATCTCCTCCTCCTGGCTCTTGAGGAAGGCCTCGCGCTGGGCCCACCCACGCTCCAGCTCCTCCTGCTTGATCTGGTTGCCACGCGTCTGAACGCGGAGCTTCTCGGCGAACTCGTCGTCCAGCCGGGCGCGCTCCTGCGTCTTCTTGTACTCGTACTCGTCCCGCTCACGCTTGCGATGATCGACGAGGACCCGATCCTCGTCCTGCCGAAGCCGAGCGCGATCGGCCTCGTTGCGCTCGAACTGGAGCTTGCGCTCCTCGTATGCCTCCTCCAACTCCCGCGTCTTGGTCTCGTAGTCTTGGACGAGGATCGCGAGCGAGGTGGCCGCCGTGTCGATCTGGTGAAGGCTCCCGAGGTACTCCTGCTCCAGACGAACCGCCTCGTTCGTGTCGGCAAGCTCCTGCGCCTTCTGCACGAGCTTCTCGTTGAGGTCCGAGATGGCCCGCTGGACTTCGAGGTTGAGGGTCGCCGTCTTCTGGACGACGGTCTCGACCGTCACGTTCTGGGCTCCGGCGCGAATCGCTGCCTGACGAGCGCGGGTCATGGCCGCGGTCTTGGGGTCTACCGCCTCGGTAGCCGCCACCTGCGCCTGGATGTTCTGGAAGTCTTCCGCGACTTCGGCGCGGGTCCTGGAACGGTTACGGGGCGTCGCAGCGGGCTTCTTCGGAGTCGTCATTTGGATGCCACCCTTTCGTATGTGTGGGGCGACCTCCAAGTACACCGCGGGGCTCTGCACAGTCCGTAGTTCCAACACCCAAATGCAGAGTGGGGAGCGTCTCCGCTCCCCACTCTCACATCACCAGGACTTCGGCTTCGCCTGCTTGAACCGCGTCGGGCTCTTCGGCATCTTGGGGGGTGGGCGGCGGACCCTTTACCGGGGGCGGCCCCGAAGCGATCGATAGCTGCCCAGGGTCTACGTGACCCGCGAGCATGGCCGATAGATCGGGGTAGGCCTCGGGCGCCGGAGGAGGGATTAACACCGCAGGGACCGGCTGTGCCCCGGCCACCACCCCCGCGAGGTCCGGCATCACGACCGCCGCCCCACCGCCCGAGAAGGAGGTGGACACGGAGTCCTGTGCGCTGTTGCTCGTGACGACGTTGGCGATCTGCAAGTCCTGAAGTGCGGACTCGTCGTAGGACGAGACCCCGTACCCACGGGTAGCCCCGGCCGAGACCCCACGGAGGTACCCGCCCGAGGTGGAATACGACGCGTGGTTCTGGACGCGCGCGCTGATGTTCGAGGCGAGCTGCGAAGAGCCTGCGTGGCCGCGCATGGAGGTCGAAGCCGCCGCCGCGAGCATGATGTTCCGCGCCTCCACGTAGTTGCCCTTCTTGGCGTTTACCTCGGCCTCGGCCTGAGCACGGACGACTTGGCAGAGCGCCACGATGGCGTCGAGTTCCTTGTCCGGCGCGGTCTGCTGCTCGCCGTCCTTGACGAACTGGACCTTCCCCTTGGCCTCGACCGTCGAGCGGATCTTGTGGTGATCCTTGTCAATGAGGTCGTAGTGCGCGCGCACGTTGAACCCGTTCACGGACCGGGGACCCGCGCTCTTCTGCTTCGCCAGCTTCACGTCGAGGACGATGTGGCGCGCCTCCTCGGCGAGGATCTCCGGGAAGCGGATCGTGTAGTGGCCCGCCGCGTCCTCCTCCGCCTCGACATCGGAAAGGACCGATGCGATGCTGTTGCCCGCTTGGGGCTCCACCTCGATCACGAGATCGGTGCCGTAGGTGCTGACGAGAGCACCCAGCTCCTTCCCGAACGCTGTCAGTGCGGCGTCGGGATCCTTGACGTAGGCGTAGTTGCCCTTGCCGTGACGGGAGAAGTCCGCGAGGAAGTCCTGGCTCGCGTCAGCGCCGTACCCGAAGGCCGAGGCCGTCACGATGCCCTTGTTGGCATCGAGGAGCTTCACCATGTCCTCGATGCGGGTCGCCGGACCACGGTTCGCCTGACCGTCCGTGAACATGATGATGCGGTGAACGACGCTCTCCGCGAGATCCATCTGGTTCACGATGCGCAAGGCCGTGAGCATGCCGTCCGCGAAGTTCGTCGATCCCCCGACTCGGAGGTCCGTGACCGCCCGACGCAGGGCGTTCCTCCGCTCTGGGGTCAGGAGCCCTGGCGGCCCCGCCACACGGGCCTGATCGTCGAAGACGACGACACCCGCGTAGTCGTCGTCCTTCAAGTGGTCGATCAGCTTGAGGACGCTCCTCTTCGCGTAGTCGAGCTTCTGACCGGACATCGATCCGGAAACGTCGATGACGGGCACGACGCAGATACGCGCCCTCTTCTCCTGCCAGTCGATGGCGGGGGCCTTGAGGGTGAGAACGAGATGAGCCTTCGTGTCCTCATCGAAGCGGACACGATCGAACGTGAGACGTGCTGAAACATCCATGGGAGCCCTCCGTAAAACGTGATCGGTTCGGTTGCGTCGAGGGCGCGAATCCCGGACGAGGGGACTCCAAATCCACGACTACCTAGCGAACGTCCGCGGCACCCCCAAACCCTCACGGGTGCGGTTTGCCGTTACCGAGGACCCAAACCCAATGGGCGCGGTCCCAGTGACTGCCTACGTTACACGTACCAACATGCAACGCAAGGGAATGTGGACGTAGCTGATCGTCCTATACACCACAGGGTGTGATGAGCGGCCAGGGTTACAACTACGATCGACGGTGCGCCTCCTCGATGTGGCTGGGGCTTGCGACCGACAAGATGTACCCCGCCGTCCAAGAGTGGATACATCGGCCATCAAGCGGGAAAGCCGAGGTCTTCGAGGCCTACGAGTCCCTCCGCCCTCGCGAGAAGGCCGCCTACGATGCGGACGTGAAGGCAGCCTTTCACAAGGCGCACGGGGGCGGGTCGACCACGGGGTACCGCTACAAGGACCGGCCCCGTCACATGGGCGGGATGTCCCTCACGACCACCGAGCCGACGTATCTGAGCCCCGACAAGTACACGGCCTACGAGGTCCGGGATGACGACGTACTCGTGCATTGGGCACAGGAGGAGATGCCTCTCGGCGGCAACGCATTTGGCCACGAGAAGGAGTTGATCTTGCGGAAGGACGCGAACCCGCGCCCGCTCTAGGCCTCGCTGTCGAGGATCTCCTGCCGTAGCTTCATGAGCGCGCGCCCGAGGTAGTTCTGCCCCTCGCCCTTGTGCTGGTCGCAGGTGCAGATGCCCCAGAAACGATCATGCCATGTGGTTCCTTCGACAATCTGCGCGTCTTCCGTGGCGAGCAGTTTCTTTCGCAAGTCCCAGTCTTGGAACTTGAGTCGAAGCCAGCGCATCATGCACTTCACCTTGAAGACGTCGTCCCAATCAGGGCGAAGCTCGACCTGCTGCCCGAGCTTCTTCACCTCGGCAGCCGTGGGGACAACGATACCCGCCTCGTCCTTTGTCCCGATGAGCATGGCCTTGCGCCACAGGGGTTGGAGCGTCTTGTCCGCTTGGTACCCGTGCTCGACGGAAGGTACGGTCACCTCCTGTTCAAGCACCTCATCGAAGACGCGCATGGGGCTCGGGTAGAAGTTCGAGAGGAACCTGTACGTGCCTAGAAAGCGGACAATTGGATCACGCATAGTAGACCACTACCTCCCGAATGTACCGCTTTCGATCATCGCATCGCGTTTGACGGCTTGAAGTGTCGCGATGGCGCAGACCTGTGCGTTGACCATCATCCAAAGATCCATGTGTTGCATGAGCGCATCAATCGCCTGCCAGCGATCTTCGATGGCAGCGTCGAGATGCTTCATACCCACCGGGTCCGGCGACTTAGCTTCGAAGCAGGGCGTCCCATGCTCAGTGTCCTACACCGCCTCTTGCCGAGCCCAGGCCAACTCCTCCTCAAGCTGGAGAAGAAGCCAGCGCTTGGCGGGCACTCCGAGTACGCGTTCGAGTTGGATAGCGGTCTCCGCCGTGATCCGCTTCTTGCCCTTCACGATCTCGCAGATGGCTTGGACAGGGCGACCCATGCGCCCCGCAAGGTCTTTCTGCGTGAGCTTCCGCCGACGAAGCTCACGCAGAAGCCGAGACCCGACCTTAGCCCTGAGCGGCACCGGAAAGCCGTTCCTTCACAGCACGCTCGACAGCCGCCGCGAGGTCTGGCCCGCGGTCCATGAGCGAGGGGTCGTGGACGAGTAGTTGGCGGGCCACCTGCGCCACCATACCGCGTTCTGAAGTCGGAACGGAGCACACGTCGAAGATGCGCATCTTGTCCACGGGGGGATTGTTCATGCCCGCGACGAACTTCCGGCGTGCGGCCTCGTCGAGCGGGGTCAGGTATGCGCGAAGAAGCTCCCGCTCCTCCTTGGAGAACTGCGCGAGGAACGCCTTCATCGGCCAGCCGAGGTCGAGGAGGTCGAGCACCACGAGGGGGTCCAAATCCGCCATGGTCCGCCCAAGAGCCGAAGCGAAGCCGGGCTCCGCCTTCATGATCTCGATGAGCGTCTTGGACAGGTTCAAGTCCTCCAAGAGCCTGATGCTCTCGCGCGGGTTGCGGCCGAAGAGGATGTCGTCCGTCAGGATCTTGCGGACCGCGTCCCACGGCATTCTTTTCAGCGAATCCGCGCCTTCCTGAATGCTCGTGAACACGTCGTCCGCGATGCGGAACCCGTAGCGAGCGACGAACTTCACGGCCCGCAGCATCCGCGTGGGGTCATCGCTGAATGTCCGGGCGGGCTCACGCGGCGTGCGAAGGACGGCACCCTCCAAGTCCGCCCGCCCAGTCCCGAGGAGATCGAGGACAGGGGCCTTTTCGGGGCCGTCCTGCAAATCAGAGAAGCGCCAGAGCAGCGTGTTGAAGGTGAACTCCCGCCGGAGGAGGTCTTCTTCGACGGTTGCGGGCTCCACCATGTGCGGTTTGTAGCCTTTACCCTCGCCTCCCCCGTACGACTCCTTGCGCGTGTTGGCGATCTCGATGACCTCCCCCTGCATCTCGCAGCCGGAAAGACTCCACGCCTCGGCGATGGTCACGATCGCAACGCCGTACTGGTTCGTCACGAGGCTCGAACGAACCGGGATGGCCCGCTTCACGGCCTGCGCCAGCCACTCCGAGTCCCTCCCCGAGCGGATCACATCGAGGGTTACGTCGATGTCCTTGACCGGATGCCCGAGGAGCCAGTTGCGGACGGCGCCGCCGACGACGTAAGTGGTCTCGGCTACCTTGAGGCCGTCTGCGACGGATGCGAGGAAGCGCATGAGCGCGATGGATCGGGCGTGAGCTTCGGATTCGAGGGGCATGGTTCCTGTTGGTACTACCCCGAGGGTGGCCGTTCGACACGCCCGGATCTACGTGAGGGGTGAATCCAACGCCGGGAAGGTGTAAGGGGCCAAGATGAACGTCATCCAGACGCTGTACAACTCACCCCTCACCCTGCTGACGGATTTCTACCAGATTACGAGTGCTTACGTACTCTGGAAGGCGGGAAAGCACCAGACGAGGGCGGCGTACCACATGTTCTACCGCAACCAGCCTTTCAAGGGGGGTTACGCGGTGGCGGCGGGCCTTCAGTACGCGGTGGATTGGATTCGAGGGGCGTATTTCCAGCACAAGGATCTCGTCTTTCTCTCCGAGCAAAAGGGCTACGACGGGAAGCCGCTCTTCGAGGAAGCCTTCTTGAGCTGGCTCGAAGACTTCAAGTTCAAGGCCGACGTGGATGCGGTGCCCGAGGGGACGGTGGTGTTCCCCTTCGAGCCGCTGGTCCGGGTCCAGGGGACGATCGTCGAGAACCTGCTGATCGAGACCTTCCTCCTGAACGCGATCAACTTTCAGACGCTGATCGCGACGAAAGCTGCGCGCGTTTGCGATGCCGCAGGGGGAGCGCCCGTCCTGGAGATGGGTCTTCGACGAGCCCAAGGCATCGACGGCGCCATCGCGGGGACACGAGCGGCGATGATCGGCGGTGTGCACGGCACCTCGAACGTCTTCGCGAGCCAGCTCTTCTCCGTCCCTACCCGAGGAACGCACCCGCACGGGTTCGTGATGGCCTTCGAGAGCGAGTCTGAGGCATTCCAGACGTTCGCGGACGCGATGCCGGGGAACGCTGTCTTCCTGGTCGACACGTACGACACGATTCAAGGCGTGAAGCACGCCATCGAAGTCGCGCTCACGATGAAGGGTCGGGGACAGAAGGCCGGGGGCATCCGCCTCGACTCGGGTGACCTCGTCTACCTCTCGATTGCCGCGCGCGAACTTCTCGACGCTGCGGCGCTCCAGGACATGAAGGTCTACGCCACGAACGACCTCGACGAGAGAACCATCCAGAGCCTCCGCCAGCAGGGGGCACGCATCGACGTTTACGGCGTGGGCACGAAGCTCATCACGGCCTACGACAACCCGGCGCTCGGGGGTGTCTACAAGCTGGGCGCTCTCTTCGAGGACGGATCTTGGAAGCCCCGCATCAAGGTCTCGGAGCAGTCGATCAAGACGACGATTCCGGGTGTTCTCCAGATCGCGCGCTTCACCGGCAAGGACGGCAAGATCCTCGGTGACATGATGTTCGATGAGACGATGGCCCTCACGGGAGCTATCACCGACCACTCGATGATCGACCCGGGCGACAGCACCAAGCAGCGCTCCTTCCGTGACGCAGACAAGGTCGACTTCCTGCTCGAACCCGTCCTGCGCGGCGGAGAGATCGCCTGTGTTCAGCCGACTCTCAATCAGATCCAAGAGCGTACGCGAGAGCAGCTCTCCCACGTCCACCCGGGCATACTTCGCTTCGACAACCCCCATCTCTACCCGGTGGGGCTCGAACCACGACTCCACGAGCGCCGTATCAAGATGATGCTCGACGCCAGGGGTCACGCATGAGACTCGTCAAAGTAGGCGCGGCCGTTCTCAATCAAACCCCATTGGACTGGGGCGGTAATCTCAGGCGTATCCGATCGGCCATCCAGCAAGCCGAGGGGGAAGGTGTGCAGGTGCTCTGCCTCCCCGAGATGTGCATCACCGGCTATGGCTGCGAGGATCACTTCCACTCGCGGGATGTTCAGACACGGGCTTGGGAGGCGCTTCAGGGCCTTCTTGGTCTGAACGCCAAGGTGGCCTTCTGCGTCGGCCTCCCCGTGCTCTACCGCAACGCCCTCTTCAACTGCACGGCGATGGTGGCGCCGTCCGACAGCCTCGATGGGGTCAAGCCACGCGTGCTCGGCCTCGTAGCCAAGCAGCACCTCGCGGGGGACGGCATTCACTACGAGCCTCGGTGGTTCAAGGCTTGGCCGAAAGGGGTCGTGGACCGCCACGACGAGGGGATGCAGATCGGCGATCTCATCTTCGACATGGACGGCGTACGCGTGGGCTTCGAGGTCTGCGAGGACGCGTGGGTGGCTAACCGCCCGGGGTCCGACCTCGCTCGACGAGGGGTAGACATCATCCTGAACCCCAGCGCGAGCCACTTCGCGTTCGACAAGTTCCAGACGCGGAAGCGTTTCGTTATCGAGGGGTCTAGGGCCTTTTCGTGCACGTACGTCTACGCCAACCTCCTCGGCAATGAGTCAGGCCGAGCCATCTACGATGGGGGCGCGCTCATCGCCACGGCAGGGCGCATGGTTCAACAGGGGCCGCGCTTCACCTACGATGATGCCCTCGTCACATCGGCTGTCGTGGACATCGACAAGACGAAGACCATCCAAGCGAGGACGGCCAGCTTCATGCCGCGCCTTGGGCAGCAGGAAGGCGAGATTTGGAGCGAGCTACCGGCTGGGCACACGGACATGGAACCCCCGGTCCAAGAGAGGGCGCTTCAAAAAGAGTGGGAAGCCTCACGCGGAGACATCAAAGAGCAGGAGTTCACGCGCGCCATCGCCCTTGCGCTTTACGACTACAACCGAAAGAGCAGGTCGAATGGCTTCGCGCTCTCCCTCTCCGGGGGCGCCGACTCAGCGGCGTGTGCCGTTCTCGTCCACGCCATGGCGCATCTCTCGAAGAAGAAGCCGCAGCCCCTCTCGGAGATCCTTACCTGCGTCTACCAGAAGACGCGTAACAGCTCGGAGACCACCGAAACGGCCGCAAGAGAAGTCGCCAAAGAGATCGGCGCGAACTTCATCGTTCTCGATGTGGACTCCCTCGTCGAGGGTTACAGGAACATCGTGGCGACCGGGCTCCATCGCGAGATCACCTGGGAGACCGACGACCTGGCGCTCCAGAACATCCAGGCACGTGTGCGCTCCCCGAGCGTCTGGATGATCGCCAACATCCTGAACGTACTACTCCTCGCCACGAGCAACCGAAGCGAGGCCGCCGCCGGCTACTGCACGATGGACGGAGACACGTCGGGTTCGATCTCCCCCATCGCAGGGATCGACAAGCATTTCTTGCAGCAGTGGCTCCGTTGGGCGCAGACCGATAGGCCGCCCTTCCCACCCGTAAAGTCGCTGAGCCTCGTCACGCAGCAGGCGCCGACCGCCGAGCTGCGACCCGCCTCGGAGAACCAGACGGATGAGAAGGATCTCATGCCATACGATGTCCTGGACTTCATTCAGAAGGCCGCGATTCGGGACAAGATGTCGCCCATCGACGTGTTCAAACTCGTGAGGACGAAGTTCCGGTTCCGCGAAAATGCGTCCTTTGGCGTGTGGGTCGAGAAGTTCTTCAGGCTCTGGGCGCGCAACCAGTGGAAAAGAGAGCGTTATGCGCCGTCTTTTCACGTCGATGACGAAGACCTCGACCCGCGGGCGTGGTGCCGGTTCCCTATCCTTTCGGGTGGCTTCGAACTGGAGCTGGCCGCCCTCTCAGACTTCATGAAATCGGAAGCCCCATGATCTCGCTCTCGCTCATCATCGTAGACGTGCAAAACGACTTCTGCCCTGGCGGCGCGCTCGCCGTTCCGAAGGGGGATGAGGTCGTGGCTGTCATCAACAAGCTGCTCGAAGACGAGTGGTACAGCGCGGTCGTCGCGACCCAGGACTGGCACCCCGCAGGCCACAAGAGCTTTGCGAGTAGCCACCCGGGCAAGGCCCCTTACGACGTGATCGACCTCAACGGGCTCCCTCAAGTCCTCTGGCCAGACCACTGCATCCAGGGCTCGAAGGGCGCGGAGATCCGCAACGACCTGGAGATGCGGCACGTCGAGAAGGTCTTCCAGAAGGGGGCCGATCCCGAGGTGGACAGCTATTCGGGCTTCTTCGACAACGGGGGTCGCAACCCCTCAGGGCTCGCGGAGTACCTCAAGGAGCAGCACGCCCGGAACCTGCACATTGTGGGGCTCGCGACGGACTACTGCGTCAGAGCTACGGCGCTCGACGCGATCAAGCTCGGCTTCCGCGTCACACTGGTCCAGAACGCGTGCCGCGCTGTCGGCGTGAAGCCAGCGGACGAAGAAGCAGCCCTCAAGGAGATGGCCGAGCGCGGCGTCCACCTCTGGTCCTCGGTGTAACAGAAGGGGCGATGAAGCCCCTTCCGCGGTCCCCCAAGAGGGCGCTCGCAGGTGCCCTTCAGCAAGCCCGTGAGCTAGGCGATGAGCCTGCCCTCCAGGTGGTCGTTCTCGTGCTGGATGGCGCGCGCAAAGAGCCCCTCGGCGGTCAGGGTGAAGGCCTTGCCGTCGAGGCCCAAGGCCGATACGCGAACCGTGGACGAGCGCTCGACCCACGCAACCTCCCCGGGCAACGAGAGGCACCCTTCTTCCGCCTCGACGCGGTCAGGCCCCAGCTCTAGCTCAGGATTGAAGAAGACGTACCCCTTCGGCACTGCCTTCGCGCGCGTCCACTCTACGTCCACGACGAAGAGGCGTAAGACCTTCCCGACCTGCGGCGCGGCGAGCCCGATGCCGTCGTGGCGGCGCATCGTCTGAAGCATCTGTAGCGCTAACGTTCGGAACCCAGGTGTCACCTTCTCGACGGGCACACACTTCTTCCAAAGTACCTCACTAGGTGCTCGAATTACCCGAAGACTTGTCATCCCACCTCTTTATCTACCATGATCGGCAATACCCTTGTCGAAAGTGGTATGGGGATGCCCCGAAGACGAAAGCCAAAGGGGTGGGCGGATCAGGACCCCAGGGAACGAGAAACGCTCACCCAATGCCCCGCATGTGGGGGCGCTGGACGTACCATCACCGAGAACCAGGACTGGCTCGTGGGCCGCTACAGCGTGACCCGCTGCCGTTGGTGCCAGGGCGTCAAGGGCGTTCCGAAGTCCATGGTCGCGATGTGGCAACGACTTCAGCGCATCCTTGTCTTCCGCCGAATCGCGCGCGAGCGACGAGGGCGTCCCAAGTAGAGATGTGGACCCCCACGGACAGATCGAACGCCAGATCCCTCCCGTTGATGCCCGCAGCGTAGGCTATAAGCCGGACATGAAGCGCCCGAAGTGCCGCATCCACTCGTCGAACGTGTGAGGCTCCTTCGTGAAGTCGTTCGCACCATCGAAGGCGTTCGCCCATTCGACCAGGGCATCTTTGACATCCTGTTCGAAATCTCGGATGGTGAACGGCTTCTTCTCGTCTTCGATGGGGTCGTAGCTCATGGCCTCAAGTATACCGATGGAAAAGGAAAGGCCTCGCGTACGTGAGCACGCGAGGCCTTTGACGACCCGACAGAGCCTGATCCGTTTCAACCGAGGTGAGCAAGTAGCTCAGGCGCGATGTAAGGATGCCACAATTCCGGAACCGATTTCATCCCCGTAAGCGGGTTCGACATCGGAAGGGTCTTGGGTCTGTACGGGTGACGACGAAGCTTCATCCCCGACTGCTCAAGGGTGCGGTGACCCTTCTTGCTGTTGCAGGGGTAGCAACTCGTCACGATGTTTTCCCAGACCGTCTTGCCACCTTTCATCGACGGCACCACGTGGTCGTAGTTGAGCTGCCGCATGGGCAGCTTGCTCCCGCAATACTGGCAGGTGAAGTTGTCCCTGGTCATGATGTTAACGCGGGAGAACTTAACCCCCTTCTTGTGGGTTCCTACGTGACGCTTGAGCCGCGCGACGGCCGGCAACGGAAACGCTACGGAAGGGGAACTGATGATCTCCTCGTAGGATTCCAGGACATCGATCTTCCCGGTCACCATGAGGCAGATCGCCGAGTGCCATTCCACGATTCTGTGCGGGTACATCCAAGGTGTGAGCAAGAGAGTATGGGTCGACATAGCTACCTCCGTCGTCTGAGCTTCCTCATAGGTGCCTCGTTAGGGGGTGCTCTGAACACCACTGTTTGATAGGTCAATTCACGAAGGCTACTAGGTCCCAGCAGAACCCAGCGCACTCGTGATCATCCTGGGGAACGGACCTCCCGTCCACCCGATCGACGCGCACCCGAAGGAGGGAAGCAACTCCCCCTCGCCGCGTCGGGACGTATTTGACTTCGAGCACGCGCCCCTCGTGGACACGAGCATCGAACTGCGCGTTGGAGCGAACGCGGGCGCCTTCGTAGAAGCGGGGCTCAGGGGCCTTGGCAGGTTGGTCGAGGTTCATCACCCCCGACCCCCTACACCGCGTCACAGCCCAGCGATTAGGCTGGGATCAATCGCCGTATTCTGGCCCGTCAGTCGCCGAACGACAGTGAAACCCGCCTCGGCCGCAATGCGTTCCTTCTCAGTGTCACGATCGATCTGCGATCCATAGGCGTGATAGGGGCCGTCAAATTCGACAAGGATACGTACATCGAGCAGTGCCAGGTCGTAGACGAAGATACCGAGAGGGTACTCAAATTCGTAGGACCAGGAGTGGCTCCAAGGCAGCGTACTTCCAATGCTCGCGCTGCTTTAGGGCCTCGGCAGTGCTCAGTAGGTTACCTACCTTCAGGTGACCACCAGCACGTTGGGCCTCACGGCGCTCGTCAGTCATACTGAACCGGCTCGCGCAGGCCCTTGAACAGTGGCTCGGAGCCCTAGCCTTCGTCGTGGTCGACACTTCACGACCACACGGGCAAAAGACCGTTACAACGACAGCCTGCTTCAAGGCGTTAGAGGCGCGAGCTGAGCACGACAGGTTGCAGAAGAACAACCTACCCAGCTTCGTGGATCGGTTGTACTCTCGCATATCCTTTTCAATGTTGGCCTTGCAGAAGGCGCATTGAACGGTGGTGTACCTCGGCATGCTTACCGAGGTACACCGACCGGAAGAGATTGGACCCGTAGGGAATCGAACCCTAGTCCGAAAGACCTTTCAGAGCACCTTCATTCACGTGCGTGGTCACCGTATCCCCGGAGACTGAGTTGCCCAGATTCGGCGGGGCAGCCTACCCGACCTGTTTATCTCGTCTTACGCCCGGTCATCCGGCGATTCGACCAGCCCTGTAGGTTGACGCCTCGGGGTTACTAGGACGACCTAACCCTCTGACGGCTTTCAGGCCGCTTGCGCGACGAAAGCGTTGCCGTTGTCGTTTGCGACTATGGCGTGCTCGATTGGTTAAGGCGGGCCGAGCGCCGCCCACACGCAGGTACTCCTATAATCCTCCGTCGAAGCCGATCGGGCCCGTAAAGCCACCGGAGATCATGCGCGAGGCAGGGAGGGCCGATGACACCCC
>Ga0315288_10008670_pt1 | contig 12827 bp, 22 predicted proteins | sample YL17G11_20_MG_FD_203454 | JGI IMG/M metagenome (GOLD analysis project Ga0315288, IMG submission 203454) | Sediment microbial communities from Yellowstone Lake, YNP, Wyoming, USA - YL17G11_20 | ecosystem: Environmental > Aquatic > Freshwater > Lake > Sediment | place: USA: Wyoming | collected...
GATCTGGACCTGCACCCAATGCCGGCATACGTTTGATACCGTTGATGAGGCCCATTGGCACGAATGCCATATCTCAAAGGGCCTCAGTCAATAGGCCTAACGTTCTACGGAGCTATGTGCAAGCCCACGACTTTAGTCGTGGGTAGACACCCGGGTAATGAGAAAGTCGACAATATCCTTGACCGTATGAATATTCTCCATGGTGCTGTCATCAATATCGATGTCGAACCTGTCTTCAAATTCCATCACCAGATCGACCATATCCAAGGAGTCCGCTCCAAGATCCTCCACCAACTTGGCGCAGGAATAAACTCTGCTTGGTTCTACTCCAAGCTTTCGAGTTATGATTTCAAACGCACGTTCTTCAACAGACGAGAATGTCATGATGGCATCCTTTCAACGGCATTTATCAATGTAGAAGACCTGCTTGAATTCTTGGTTGGTTTTGACAGGTTCTTCCTTAATGATTCTGATGCATGGATCATTCTGCAGATGATCGTTTTTCTGAATGGTCATGACTTGGACGCTGCAGGAAACGAATAACATAAATATAATAATGGCGAATCTCACGGGAATTCCTTTCTTCATCTCATGCCAGAAGAAAGGCCATGAGAAGGCTTAGTTTGTTTTGGTCATATTTCGTTTTTGATTCAGATATTTATGCAGCCCGTAGACGGATTTTCATCCGCTTCAGAGCTCTTTCCCGCAACTGACGTACCCGTTCCCTGGAGATACCGATCCGATATCCAACCTCTTCGGACGTGTAGCAGAAATTATCCTCAAACCCGTAGTATAATCGGATGATAAAAAGCTCTCGTTTTGGCAAACTATTGATGGCCTTATAGAGATCTTTACTCGGCGGAATATACTCGGGTTCCATTTCATCCAATATGTGATCCGTAAGTTCTTCAGTGCCGTTACCGACAGGGGCATTCAGAGAAACCCAGCTTATGGTGGAGTGCATGGACAGCTGGACAGCTTTTTCTGGAAGACCCGTCAGGTCACTGATTTCTGCAATGGTTGGTTGTCTCTGGTGTTTTTGTTCAAACAGTTCGATAGTCTTGGAAATGAAAACGTATCGAGCTGTCCGGCACCCATTAAGTCTGAGTCCACGGGATTGCTCAGAAATGGCAATGAGAATCTCCTGTCGGATCCACCACACAGCATAAGACACAAACCGAAAGTTCTTGCTGCCATCAAAGCGCCTCGCAGCCTTGACAAGGCCCTTGTTTCCGACCTGGATCAGATCCTCGAGGGCAACGCCTTGGTGCATGTATTGTCTGGCAACCGTGACGACAAAGCGCATGCTGGCTTTTATCAGTTGGTCTTCCGCTCTCTTATCCCCGGATTTCATGCGTTGGCAGAGTGCAAACTCGTCGGCTCGATTGTTGGGCCTGCAAGCAGACCTGCTCAGGTCTCTGAAATACCGTTGCAGGTATTCTGTGTCTTGGGTTTGTGATCGCATGGCGATCTATCCTAGAGGTTCCTCTGCCTTGAGCAGTTTGAAAAGCATCATCTATCCTTTCGACATTTGATCGTGAATCTCTTCCCACAACTGATGCACTCTCGGCGCTCGAGAACCTGATTGTCTTCAAGTTCTCTGCTCGACACGACCCGGGTCTCCCCGTTACAATGCAGGCAGTTCATAGCTCACGATCCCCACGAGAGGAAGCCCACGACTTTAGTCGTGGGTGGAATCGAGTAATAACCTATAAATACATTCACCAAAGTAGATGAAACTCTCGTTAAAGATAAATCTCAAACCCTCTCCTGAGCAACATAACCTCCTCTTGGAGACTATGGGGCTCTTCAACAATGCCTGTAATTCCATCTCTCAAACAGCCCACCTCAATCAAACTTTCGGAAAATGGCCCATCCAAAAGTTGGTCTACCACCAACTTCGGGAAACCACAGGCATCCCCGCCCAACTCATGATCAGAGCCATCGCCGTGGTTGCCATTTCCTACAAATCTGAGAAAAAAAGAATTCATTGGTTCAAGTCCACTTCGGCCATCCCTTTCGATTCCCGTCTCCGTACTTTTCATGGCTCCGATTCGGTCAGCCTCAGACTCTGGAACCAAAGAATCAAAGTTCCCATAATCCTCGGACAATACCAGCAACAGAAACTCAACGGGATCAACCTGTCCGACACAGGAGAGTCTGACCTCGTTTATGACCGGGTCAGCAAACGGTTTTTCTTGGTAATCACGATTGAAAATATTGAAGCACCAACTTTCAAGACTTCTAAAGTACTCGGTCTTGACCTCGGGATCAAAAACCTGGCCGCGGACTCGGACGGGGTCATTTACACGGGTGCCGGAGTAGATCGTACCAGAAAACGGTATGCTACTCTTCGCGCTGGACTTCAGTCCCGAGGGTCCAAATCCTCCCGGAGACATCTCAAAAAGTTGTCGGGCAAAGAGCATCGATATTGCAAAGATGTTAATCATTGCTTATCCAAGCTGATCGTACAGAAAGCCAAAGGCACGGGCCGATCGTTGGCCCTTGAGGAACTCAAGGGCATACGCGAAAGGCTGGGCCGGAGACCTGTCAAACAGGTTCCACCGGTCTTGGGTGACTCTACACCGAAAGGTGAAGAGAAACCTCGGAAACATGTTCGGAAATCTGTACGGACATTGATCAACACTTGGTCCTTTTTTCAGCTCCGGTATTTCATAGCCTACAAAGCTAAGATAGCCGGGGTTGGGGTTCGAGTGGTTCCTGCTGCCTACAGTTCTCAGACCTGTAGTGAATGCGGAACTGTGTCAAAGAGCTCTCGGATAAGTCGTGATGATTTTCGTTGCATCAGTTGCGGTCATGCGGAGCTTGCCGACACTAATGCTGCGAAAGTCATATCTCAAAGGGCCTCAGTCAATGGGCCTATTGCATCGGACGTAAGACAAGCGCGAAAGCGCAAGTCCTACGGAGCCAGGTGCAAGCCCACGGCTTTAGCCGTGGGTATTTGACCTATCCTAAATAAATGCGGTTATAAATAGATCATTAAGGGTTTCCCAACAGTAATTCATACCTGGTCCGCGGTCGTTCCTGTTCCTGTTCCTGAAGTCTTTTTCGGGCTTTTTCCACCAAAGGATAGGGCTGTGTCCTCATGGATAGCAATGAAATCTGTGCTGCTGTTACAGCATTCAACCCCGGCCAGAGTGCACAGTCTCTTGGCATCTATCCAAGAGAACAGGGCCCGAGGAGACTCAGAATGGAGCATCACGTAGTTCAAGAACGATTCGTCATTCATGCATCGTCCCAGATTTCGTCTTCCGGGCTGTTCCAATCCTCGGCAAGCGACGGGGTCGAAATACCCAGAGGGTGGCGTTCTGAAACACCCCTCGGCCGATACCACTCCTCTGCGCCGGCTTTCAATGCTTGTGCCCGTTTGGTCGGAGTCAGGTCAAAATGTTCTACTCTCCATTTTTTCTTCTGAAGCCACTCAGGTTTCAGGCCTATGCGGACCGCCATCCCCATCAATTCCTCTGAGCTGTCGGCCCACATGTGACACCAACGGTGCCCATGCCGGGCGCCAACCCGTTTTGCCTGAGGGTTCGAGCTCTCCAAGGCGAAGATGTGATCAACATAAACGGTCAAGAACAGCCTCCCCTGCGAACCTGTAGAACCGACATGCCACTCTGGGGTCAAAGCCTTCCCAAGCCATTCCCCTGTAAAGTGCTACCTCCCAATCTGGCAAATTTAAGCTAAACCGCAGCAGCTTCAGTACCTCGGGCCATTTTTTCTCGACAATCAGACTCTTGAGCTCGGCCCTTTTGGCAGATTTCAGGAGGAATCCCGGAGAGCCGTTTTCATCGGGCAGTTTGCAGAAAACGCCTTTACCTTGAATCTGGTACAGGTCCCCCGATAGGTTCTCAAGAAGCTCACGTTCTTGTGGCGTTACATTGCCTTCATCTGCGTAGCCGTCCATACTGTCACGAAGTTTGTCGGCCTCGTCGGAGTCCCCTTTTCCTTCCGCCATCAGGTCAAACAATTGGATCAGCCGACCCGTGTAATGCTCGAGATTAGTCATACCTACCCCTCAATCTTTGAGGCTCGGATTTTGTACCCCATGGTCTTCAACCCTTTCCGGAGGAAGCCCACCATAGACTCGGATTTCCCAAAACTGAACCATGCTCCGGAAACATCAATCTTCCGGCCCTGTGGGCTGTGTATGTCCGTTGCACAGCTCCAACCCCACGTCTGCTTGGAGGGTCTCATTCCCGGGAAGCTGGACTGCAATTCTTCCGGGAGTTTCTTGACCAAGAGGTCGATGTCGTGCTCTTTGATGTAATGTGCATGACCAGCCCATCAGTCCCCCTCTTCACAGAGAGCAAGAGAAGCAAAGGTTTATTGTTCTTTCAGCTTCTTTCAGAGTGGCATGATAATCATGAAGAATCTTTCGTGCTCTTTTTTTCTCAGCCTCTGAAAGGCTATCATAATCAAGCTTCCTACCAGGAGCATTACCACATTTGAAACAGCTGTATTCCAAAGCACGGGTCAGGATCGGATAGAGCTGACCCTGGCCATCAGATGCCCATTCCTGTTTGTACTGTTTCCGTATTTCAATCTCCTCAGAATGGTCTATTCCGTCACAGAGAATTCCCTCGATTTCATCCCAAGCACAGTTCCAACAAATAGAATCAGTTTCCGACATGGGCTGAAAAAGCTCCCTTTGGGGGTTCCTGTACATTTCTCCCAAAAGGTCAGATTCATCGATCACATCTTCATATTCCGCACGGGTGAGAAGATTCTCCGACTTTCCACAATGGCAGCAGACTCTGGTCGACCTATTCATTTGTACCCTCCTTTGATTGAGTTTTTCATGATTCCCCTATCGCCGCCCGGAGTTCCGGGGTGAGATTGTCAGCCAGACCACAAGCATTGCATTTGTACCAGACAGTTGGTCAGTTCTATGTTCTTGCTCTCAATCGTACCGATCTTGCACTCATTTGAGCACCCCTACGTTTCTGATAAGCTCCGCAATCTCCGGCCCGCGGAAATGCGGCCGAATCCAAGTCGGTCTCTGCTCCTGCGTCTCTTTCGGACCCACCCACTGCAGGCGCCAATGACCCCCAACCGGGTAACGGATCCTGTGCTTCCCGGAATACCGAATGGCCTTGTACAGGTCGGCTTCCTCCGGGGAGAGGTGAATCGAATCACCCACAATATATCGATGAACACGAGACTCCTTGTCGATCCGTTGCTGCAACTTGCGGATCTTCACGGGGCTCTTCAACCCCTCCATCCGAGATTCCATCTCAGACCGAGCCGATTTCAGCAGTCGAATATCAGCATCCGCAGACGTAATGTAGAGCAGAATATTCAGGACGAAATGAAAGAGTCGTGGAAGAATCTCCATCTCCTCATCCGTCACAAACTGTGCAAACTCCGGTTTGGCATGATACTCATCAATGCTTCGCTTCAAACATTCCGATACCTTACCATAATCCAGGTTGATGCGGAAATAGAACACTGCATCGTCCAATTCGTGGACACTCTTGTCATTCGGGCGCCCAATGCACATAACCCGTAGAGCTCTCTGTCCGGCGCTCTCCTCCAAGTTCACATAGAAACAGTAAATATCGTGAAGGCCCGTCTCAGGGTTCTGCAGCTTGAGCAGGGGTGGCACCAGAATCATGATTTCTGAGAAAGGACTCCTGACCAATCCACTGTCAATGTCCAGCTTCGTGTTGAGGAGCATCTCGGCAATGCTCTCCCGGACCTCGTAGGTCCGGCCTGAGCCATAGTGATAGCAATAGGTGTGAAACAGGATCTGGTAATTGGTCATCCGCAGGGCTGCGTTACCACGACCTGATGCTTCCATGGACTGAATGAGTGAGGCCTGTGAGAACCTATTCCAGGTCACACCCTCAGATGGGAGCTCTTTTCTCAGTTCTTCAAGGATTTCAAGAACCGAAAACTCGCCATAGACCACAGTTTCGTAGTGGGTCTTCTCCATGACTCTATTATACTGTTCGGAGATGACCCTGATGTTCAGGCTTGTTTTTCTTTTTGCCGGTATTCCTGAGTTTCTTTCTGGGCCCGGCGGGTGATCAGATCGTTTTTCAGAGCGATTTGTTGGTCAAGGATTTGTGAGTTGTTTCTCACAGTGTTATCCAATTGACCTGTATAGGCTTTCAACGTTGCAACTTGATTTGTATCCATATTTCCCCCGATCACTTAATGGCGTGAACGGCAAGTGTGGAAACATAGAACTTCAGGGCAGCATTGAATATTAGCCAGACAATGCCGCCGATGATGGCAATCGTCACGACTGATAGAAACTTCTTGGTTGTTTTAACGAACTCAATGAGTCCACATTGCTCAATTTTTATAATGAAGGCGTTGATGAGCTTCATCTGCCCCGTGAATTCCCGTAGGGTTTCTTCGTGGCATTTCTGGGTTTCAACCCGCATCTTATCGAGCTTGTCTTCAACTCTCTTTTCAGCCCCAGCCAATTCGATGAGATTCTCCCCCATAAGGCCAACGGCGTCCGAGACCTTGCCACCGGACTCAACGATCTTCTCTGTCAGTGTTATCAGCGCAGAATCTCGAGTGTCTTCAGCCATAATTGTTCTTTTGATGAAACTATCAAAGATTATATATTAACTGAGTATTTTGGGCATAACTCATTGATTTATATAGGATATTAACCTTTTAATATCTTTCACAAGTGGTATGCCCAGATTATATCCACATTCAGGACTTTCTCATGACCGTTACCGAGCGATGGAGATATCGTGGACAACTGGGAAGGCTGGGCGGCATTTCAGGGGATGTTGGATGGGCAGGTATGGGAAAATGACACAATGGTCTTTCAGGTGGAAAAAGCCGGAAAGAATAGCTACAGGGTGGTCATGTTCTCAGTCAAGGAAGACGAGCTTCATTACGTCGGAATCGTACTCTACGACGATGAGGCCAAGCTATGCCATTTCTTGGAGAGTATGAATATGCGACCCACCAGCAAGTTCCTGACCATTGGGAGGCGATGAGATGTCAAAGATCTCTGTAGGACAGATCTGGCAGAACGGCCGCGCCGCGGTTAAGATCCAGGGGGAATCCGGAGCTCTTCAATTGGTGCTCTTCGACATGGACCACCAACACCGTCTCAGATACAAAGATGCATTCGTCATGCCTGAGTCAGAAGCCCTTGAATTCCTCCGCGGCCACCAATGTAAATTGACTGATCAAAAACTGATCGCTGTAAACGCTTGAGGTTGAAATGAAAATCAAGTGGATGGCCAACAGGATTGCTCAGAAGTTTTTGTGGGCCCAACAATACCCTGACGATCTTGATAATGAAGAGATGTTTGCTTCTTGGGATTCCCATGAATACCCTGAGAGGGGCATCACCGCGGCGAATGAACCCAGGCAAATCAGCAAGATTGTTGTGACCAATCCCACCCAACCAGGTATCCTTGCTCCTGGCTCTTTTACTAAGGATGTCCTCTCGAATCCGGCAGAATATCTGAAGCAGAGCATTCCAGGTTATATGGATGATATCCGGAAGAGATACGAGAGAGAGGGTAAAAAGGTCAGCGAGGAAAAGATTCTTGCACAGGCTGTTAAATCCGCAACTAAGGCGGTTGAAAGCCATAAAGGCTTCTTAGAAGCATTCAGGAAACACATCAAACCAGGCACCAAAATTCTGGCCCCTGCCTCCGGCATAGGTCATGAACAGATGATAGCCCCTGAATACAAATGGACTGGCCTTGAGTTTCAAGAAGCAAGCGTTGATTTTGCAAAACAGCGCAATAAAATGGTCTCTTACGAGAATGCCCAAAACTATACGTGGGACTTTCTCAAGAATATGTCACCTGAACAAGCCATGGTTGAGATGGGACCTGATTGGGAAGAGAACCTCAATGATCTCAATTTTGGAAACAAAGAAGGGGACATGCCGGAGGCCATTTATTTGAAACATGCCTGCGGAGGAATTACTGATTCGGCTATGAAGAAAGCTGTGGAGAAAAAAATTCCAATGATTTTTATAGCGAGCTGCTGCGCCCATCGTTACATGGGGGTGAGCCATAAAATCATCGCCCCCCATATGAAGTTTGATGACTACATCTCCTTGACGAAGCGGTCTCAGGATAAGTCAAAGCCTGACGAAGCAAAAAAAGCCGTTGACGAAATCAATGAACTCAGGAGAAAATATCTCGAGTCGCATGGATATCATGTTGAGAAGGGCGAGACAGCTCACGGCCCCTACCTGATTGCTAAGCTGCGGTAGTAGCAAACAGGACCATCTCTTCGGCGGTCTGCAACAGGAAGGCCACTTCTTCGGGGTCTTCATTGATAGTGTCGCACCAGCAGTTTCCCATCCGGGAAACGAATTGCTGAAACTCTTCCAGCCGGGATGCCTTGGCACATAGCTCAGAGGGGAATTCCTTCCCCTCTGATTCCATGTGTTTCCGCACGTACTTGAAGACGTATTCCACGCACTCCAAAGTATCGGGGAGGAGATGCTCCTTGAATGCAGCCTGAGCTCTCAACAGAAAGTCCTTTGCCTTTTCCAAGTCCATCTTTCCCCCCCTTTCTATTGGTGCGACCGGCGGGATTCAAACCCGCGCTGACGAAGGGTTAGAGCCTTCCGCACTATCGCTATGCTACGGCCGCTTAGTCTTCGGAGTCACAGCCCTCGTTCGGCATTCTCCAAGCCTTTTCGTGACAGGAAAAGACTGCATCGCGTCTCCTACAGGCAGCCTCCATCTCTTCCTTCAGCTTGGCGATCTTTTCCACCGGTTCCTTCATACTCCCATCAATTTTCTGTATATCGTCGAAAATATGCTGCGGGAGGGCGATCCCCAACAGGTCCGCTGCCTTCAAATAGCTGCTCTTTTTATTGGCCCGAGTAGTCAGAACTGCCTCGAGGTCCCTGATTTCTCCGAGGAGCTTTCCCACTTCCCCGTCGAGCTCGATGTACTTGAGGACGTACGGCTTTGCTTCCTCAGGGATGATCAGCTTACGGAACGGGTCACCTTCTGTTCGATATCCCTCGGCCCATTCAGCTATGGCCACGTAGATGTCAGGTGCCTCCCCCTCGAAAGTCGCGTAATCGCCGGGGGTACAACCGCAGGAACACCCATAGAAATGCACGTCTATTCTCATGGTAATCCTCCTTAAAGCCTATTATATCGTTGTTGGAAGGGACCTGAAAATTTCCCCGTCATCGTAACAGGCCAGAGCCGTTGGCTGATCCAGGTCGGGCTCCCGGTACACGACATGGAAAATGTCCCGGGACTCGAGCTTCTCTGCCCAATGCTGGATAGCTTGGGGAAACCGTACGGACAGGAACACCAACGTTCCGTTGTCCCATTCACAGAACAAGCCCGGCTCAGTCCGGCCGAACAGGGCCACCGCATGGCAGCCCTGCACGCACCGATAGACCGGGGCGAGCTCTTCCCGGACAAGCACGAACATCTTCTTCATGCCTGCACCCCCACCGGCTCACTGCACGCGTTCCTATAGGCCTCAATCCATTTCCAATCCGGGGGGTTGGTTTCGGCCGGCCTCTCGATTTGGGCGTATTCCAGGCCCCGGAGAAGCCCGTAGGCGATGAGCGTGTGACGACAGACCCATGCATCCTGACGGGCCTGACGCTGAAGTTTGCCGGCATACTTCTCGGCTCTCTGGTCTTCACGGATCTGGTTGTTCAGCTGCTTCAACGAGAGTGCAGCAGCTTTGATATTTGACTTGATCTCTGCAAGTTTCGCATTCATTGTGATACTCCTTTTGGTTTGGTAAATGACAAAGACACAGCAACCAACAAAGGAGTGCCGTTACGGGGGCCGGAAATGCTTATGGAGAAACAGATCACGAGCCCAGAACGGGCCGTGATAGCGGGAAACCTATGTGAACCCTGAAGTAATCTACATCATACTGATACTACGTCCATCGTTGAGGTTTATTGAGCCAGAGATCCCGTGGGTACATCTTGGCGCTAAGATGTGAGAGCCAACCCAGGACCGGTGCTTAGAGCCTTCGACTATCTCTGGCCTGCCGAGAGCTGTTCCTACGCAGCCCTCTACTTGACAAAAAATAGTGGTGGAGGTGGAGGGAATCGAACCCTCGTCCGAAACGCCATCCATGCCAACTTCTACATGCATAGTTAGTTCAGATACACTATTTGACACCCTCTATAGAACTAACAACTGTACTAGGTGTCTCAAGCAAACGTCAATCAGTCCTTGCCAGTCTACTGACTCAAGCCTCAGCTGAGTACTTTGACTAGAGGCGTCATCAAGTACTTTTGGCTGCTTTAGGCAGCCTGCGCGAGATCAGCATAGCTGAAGTCTTCGGCAGTTATACGTGGGCGGCTTTTTAACGAGGCCAACCGTCCAACCTCGACATGCAGTTAGCAATTCAGTCATCCCGTCGAAACCTGTGCACCCCCAAATTGTCAAAGAACACCTTCTAATATACCAATATAATCGACCAACGTCAATAATTATTCCCATTCCTGCTTGCGGTGCCAATTGTGGAACAGACCCGGGCTGTTCTCTCGTACGACGGATAACCCGTCCAACAGGCACCGCTCATGAAGATCTGAGTCTTCCCAACCCCATTGTGTGAATTTAAGGCTGAGACCCCCGATTTTCAGGAAATCCTCCCGGCAGAAACCCGCCATTCCAAAACCGGTATCCCGCCACCATCCATTGATGACAGTGACTTCATGGGGCTTGCCCTTGCGGAGCGTGAAACAGATCGGAAACCAGACCTTTCCAGGCCCAACATTGGCGTGGAACTGAGAAACGAAATCCACCGGAAGAGTCATGTCTACGTCGCACAGGAACACATTGGGCGCCGAGCACTGCATGACTGCAGCATTGATGCTGTGGCTCCGGGTGAATTTTTCTTGGCGACTCGTGAAAAAGAGCTTTCCAGGCCATGCCTTCTGGACCGCATCTTTGATATCGTCTGAGGATCCGCAATCATAGATAGACAGGACTATCTGGTCGTTATCCGTGCAGAGATTCATCGATTCAATCAGGCACTGAAGCAACCTGTCGGTACGATTTTTGATTCCTACACAGATTCCTATCATAAATCAAGTATCTCGACTGTGGGGGGTTTATCCGCCACGGCCTCTATAACCGCGGTTTTGAGCCTGTTGGTCCTCGTCCAAGGATTGCGTAGAAAGTAATCTTCACTCAATGTTACCATTTTTGAGGGATCAATAGTTGCCGCGGAGAGATATTGACCAGGTTGTACGACCAAGGTCCTCCCCAATACCACTGTCGAGCTACCGGAGGCCCATGGATTCTCATGAATGTGCCCACACAGCACCATATAGGGCTGGGCTCTCTCAATCCATTGAAGGACCGATTTTGAGCCTACGCGGCGCCCGTCAATACATACATCAAGCCCCAACCCAATAGGAGGGGAATGGATGGCAATGATTTCGTTGGTCAGCGCGGGCCTGTCTCTCAGATCATCCGCTATGGTGCCCTTGTCCTCAAAGTATTGGGCCACATCAGATATAGGAACCATGCCTTCTTCTGTAAACTCTGAGGGGGTTTGAGTATAGGGCTCCGGGACCCAGCCCGCAAAATCATACTTACAAGCAGTCTTGAGACCAAACGGATAGTCCGGAACAAAGGGATACCCTGAAAATGTGAAACCCCCTATCGAGGAGGGGGTCTCATCAAGAAGCGGCCCACACTCTCTCCTGTACAACGGTTTTCTGGTCCACAAATCATCGTTTCCCAGCATGGCTAAGAAACGGATACCATTCTGGGAACACCTCTGAATGAACCGGGGCAGGAATTTCTTGATGAAATCCTTCTGCCTTTTAGGCATGGAATACCCCTTGGGAAGGATATCCGCCCCAATATGCAGAAGGGAAGCCTTCAGGGAGATGCTCAGGTCAAGGGCCTTGAGATACTTTCCCTCATCCCCATGTAGATCAGTGGCATACACGAAACGCATCAAATACTCCCGGTAGTGCAGCAAGCTTGTTAAAATGCTTGTGAAATTTTATAGGGATATCCAGGATAACATCTTCCCCGATAGAGGCTAAATGGAGCCAAGCGTCAAACTCAGCTGTTTCTTTATCCTGCAACTCTGCTATAGTACAGGAGACATAGGCTCTTTTGCCTTTGTGGATAGGCATAGAGATCTTCCAAGGCTTATCTTTCCACCTCTCCTTTACAGCATGGATCATGTCTATGGCTTCCCGAGCGGCTACCTTACGGAGTCGTGCGGTGAGCCACGTATCTTTAGGGAGGTCTACTATTTCTTTCAAGAGTTCAGATTTAGAGGGAGTGCCGTTTTTCCAAAAGTACTCAATAAAAATGTTACAGACTCTCCCATACTCAGTGAGGACTCGTTTGAGTTCAGAGAGTTTAGAGGCTGTAGCGAATTTAAGGCTACATTTGGAAGAGCGTATGAGTTTCATGTTTATTCTTTATTGTTTGTCTGCTTAATCTGACATCCTTTTTCAGATAGCAATGCAATATTTTTCCTTAACGATTCTTTTGAAGAGGGACTCATTCCTTCTATTTCAGAAGGAAATTCAACACGCATATCAACACACGTACTATTGATAGAAGCATGAATTTCCAAGCTCTGTATAAGTCCAATTTGACTTAGACCGTTTTTGTCTTTTATATACACACATGTTTGAGGACTAATGAGTTTACCACTTTTAGAGTTAATAGTTATAACTAAATCCGAGTTTTCTATTTTAGTTATATCTGTAGATTCCTCATAACCCTTTTCCTTGAATTCAAATTGAATACAGGACACTCCCTCGTCTTCTATTACAGGCAAACCGTATATCATTAAGGGTTCATTGTTTTTCATAGAAATCGACACAACATCAG
>Ga0315288_10008671_pt1 | contig 12827 bp, 6 predicted proteins | sample YL17G11_20_MG_FD_203454 | JGI IMG/M metagenome (GOLD analysis project Ga0315288, IMG submission 203454) | Sediment microbial communities from Yellowstone Lake, YNP, Wyoming, USA - YL17G11_20 | ecosystem: Environmental > Aquatic > Freshwater > Lake > Sediment | place: USA: Wyoming | collected...
ACGTCGCGCGTCGGCGCGTGGGATTCCCGCGCCGCGAGCGCGAGACCGAACGCCGCTGCGGCACCGATCGCGGGCGCGCCGCGAATCGTCATATCTTTGATCGCCGCGGCGAGCGCGTGGTAGTCGCGGCACTCGACGATCTCCAGTTGGTGCGGCAGTTTGCGCTGGTCAATCAGTTTCACCACGCCGTCAACCATCTCAATCGTTCGCACACTATCTCCACAAAACAAAAATTCTCTCCGATGAGAGAGAATCGCAAAAAATGCCTCTCATCTTCCAAGCCGTGTCTGCATGCCGTTCGCGATGGCTTGCCGGAATTGGCACCGTGTGTAGGGTGCGTTTGATTAAACGCCCCTACAATGGTTGCCGAGGTTTCACAGGGCCGTTCCCTCCACCTCTCTGGATGAGTGTCCAGTTCTATTCAATTGTGGCTAGTTTATAGCACAGTCGAAAAATTTTGTCAATTTACGGAGTGACACGCACAGTTGCAAGAACGATATGGTCTTCTCCGCGCGTGAGCAGGCGTCTCCCATCACTTCCGCGATAAATTCCGATTCTGATTTGATATTCGCCCGGCAGCGCGTCGCGTGGAACCGCGAACGCGTACTCGTCCACGATGATTTCGCCGGCGTCCCAGAACGAGGTTGGGTATGCGGCGCGCTGGGGTTGCGCGTCTTGCTGCGCGATGATTTTGCCGCTCGCGTCAACCAGATGCACGAACACGGTGTAATCTTCGGCGATGGGTGTGCGCGCGCGCCAGACCAGTTTCACGGCAAGCGTTGAACCACGCACGATATTTTCCTGCCGCGCGTAGCCGACGAGCCCGATCTGATCACCGAAAGTGTACTCCACCACGTTCTCGATTGGCGGCGCGGGCTGGGTTGGCCCCGTGATTTTGAACCGCGCGAGGGTCGGCGTGACGACGTTGCCGCGCGGATCGCGCGCAGTCAGCGTCTCCAGCGGCACGCGGCGGAACAGACCGGCTTCGATGTGCCCGACTCCCGCGCGCGCGTCGAGCGGAATCGGGATGTGGTACTGATCCTCGATCACTTCGTTTGGCTGCCACACGCGCGTCGGATACAAGCCGCCGCCGGGAAACGCGTCCCAGCGCGCGATAATTTTGTCGTTCGCGTCGAACAAACGGATGTACACCGAAAAATCTTCGGTGATGGATTCGCGTGTGCGCCAGTAGATCGTCAACGGCAATACGCCGCCGGGCGCAACGCGCGTCTGGGGCAGGGCATACCCGACCAGTTCGGCTTGATTCTCGAATGTGATGTGAACCGGGTTTGGCACAGTCGCGTTGTTGGGGAATCGCGGGGGGAGCGCGTACGCAGGCGCGATGATGGTGAAGGGAGCAAGAGCTGCGAAAGGAATCAAAATGACAAGTGCCAAGTGAGCAAATGACAAATTCGGAAAACGTGAAATCCGAAATCGGAAATCGAAAATCGGAAATTGCGCAAGTCCGTACACCGTCAACACTGCCACCGCCGCAATCGCCGGGAAGATCAATCGTCCTTGCGACGCTAGTGTGAACCATGTCCAGCGCACCAGTGAGATCGAAATGAGCGCGAGCCAGAGCGCGGGGAGCCACAGCAAGCGCGGCAGCGTGCGCCGCAGCCAACCAACGAACAAACCAACCAACGCGATTACCGTGAACGCATCGAGAACGACGTAGACCCATTCGGGCGCGATGAGGTTGACACCGCCAAAGTTGCCCCAGAATGAAATGCGAAAGCCCTGAAACTCGTTGAGCAAAGTCGTGGGCGTCAGCGACTGTGGGCGGCCACCGGCAATCTGCACCCAGACGTTGAACGCAGAGAAATCGCCGTACAAAATCCAGTTGCGGACGTACCACCAGAACGCGATGACGACGACGAGCGCGGCGCAGGCGAGACTGCCCCTCATGACCGCCAACGACCGACCGCTGACCGCCGTATTGGTTTTGCCGTCTGCGGACTGCCGTCTGCGTTCGTTTACTAGCAAATACGCAAACACCGTTGCCGCGACCACGAGCAGACCCAAGTTGCTCACCTTCGTCAGCACGCCGAGACCCAGCACGACGCCGAGAAGGATGTAGCGCCGCGTGGTCGCGCCGCGCGTGATGAGCCGCGCCAAGAGCAACAGCGCGAGCGTCGCGAGCACGGTCGCGAGATTGTCGTTATTCGCCGACGCGCTGATGAAGAGGAACATCGGATTGAACGCGACGAGCGCGGCGGCAAGCGCGGCGAGAATTGTATCGTTTCTGATTTCAAGTGCGAAGAAATATGTCAGCGCGACGGTGCTCGCCGAGAACAGAATCGAGAGGAAGCGAATGAGGTGCACCGCGAGTGTGGTGTTTTGCCACGGCAAATTTTCCGCGCTCGTGTGCACGATCATATTTTTGTTGCCGAAGTCGAGCGGGATGCCGATCCGTGCGTGCGGATTGCGCCACAACCGATCCGGGAAATCGCGCGTGTCAATCCAAAACGTCGCGAGCGCAGAGAGCGCGTAGTACAGCGGCGGTTGCCCACCCTCTTGTTCCCACAACGTCTTGACATTCGGATCCTGGAGCGGCAAGCCGTGCCCGGTCGCAAGGTGCTGGACGAACGGGTAATGCCACAGTTCGTCGCCCGCTTCGAAAATAGGTGTGGCGATGGAATACGTTGCGCTCAGCGCGAGGAATGTGAGCAGGATGAGAACCAACCAACGATTCGATCCAGGTTGTTGCACAATTTTTTCAAGCACAGTCATTCGCCAATGTGAATGGGTTCGATCACTATTTTGGCTGCCGTTGGAGCGCCATCGGCATCCAGAACGACCAACCGTTCCATCGTCGTCAAAACGTACAAGCCGATCTCAAGGTGGTACCTGCCGGGTGGTGCACCCGGTGGAACCGGGATCACTTTGGCATCCAGCGCCATCCACTCGGGACTCCACACTGTCGTGGGCTGGCGACCGTCCTGGGGCTGGCTATCGAAACCAGAAACGGTTTCTCCGGTTGTGGAATCAACCAGATGAACGAAGATTGTATAGTCCTTGTCTATTTTGCCAATCGTCTGCCAGTAGAGCAGCAACACGATTGCCCCGCCGCGCTGCACCTGATCATCCGCCAAATCGTAACCCACCAAACGCATAGGCGCGTTGAATGAAACCGGTAATGCTGGCGAAACGCGCACGGCAATCTCTGGGCGAACGCGTTGCTCTTGCCACTGGTTTGGTTCGTCTTGGTAGTAGATGAAACAGTTTTTGTGCCGGCGCAGATCCGCGACCGACGCGCGATCGGTCCCGTAGACGCTGACGTGTGCGCCATAACGCATAAAAAACATTCCGCCCAGATCCGCGGTCGAAGCAATTGGGTTGATGAAATACAGGTACGTGTCTTCCGGAAAAGTGACGTGCTTTTGTGCGACCATCTGCAGCAGTGTTCGATTATAACGCGACAAATCGCCCATGCCCACGGCCTTTTCAGTAATCGTAAGCCCGTTGCTAACCAGCCATACGCCGATCGCGCCGGCAGCCAGGATGCCATACATTCGCCGTATCGAAAAGACGCGGCGCGCATGCTCCAAGAGCAATCCACCAATGAGCGCAACGACGGTGAACGGCAGGTACAGATAACGCGCGTTGAACGACCGAAATGGCACAAAGGGAAGTATACTCACCACGGCGACCAAGCCCAAGAAAAGTAATCGCGCGCTGCGCCGCACGAAAACTACGTACCCGAACAGCGCAAGTGCGATGCCGAGCCAGATAAGATCGAATGGCGCAGGCAAGCCCCAGGGGTAAGCCAGCAACGCCAAGTATCCCAGCAGATTGGTTACGACGTGGGTGCCGAGCGAATACGCATAATGAATGCCGTACAGGGATGAACTATTCAATCGAACGTTCAGCCCGATGACCAGGAATAGACCCAACACGATCAGGAATCCCGCGTAGCGTTGCGATAACGCGACCCAGTTCGCCGATTTGCGCACGATCAGACGATCCAGTGCGAACAGAATGACCAACAACGTGACGCCCGACTCGCGCGTGAGCAAGGTCAGCACGAACGCGCAAAACGCCAGCAACCTGTCGCGCCTTTGCTCGTGCTGCAAATAACGCCACCAGAAACCAAGTGCCGCGAGAGAAAAGAACGTTTCGACGGGCGCAGCATCAGCGGGCCAGAGAACCGCCCAGCCGTACGCCGAAAGCGCGGCGAAGAATAAGGCGGCGACCAATCCGGCACACCATCGCCGCAGGATGCGCGAGCCAAGTCCAAACAGCCACCAGCAGTTGCCCAAGTGCAGCAAAATATGAATCGCGTGAAAACCACTCGCATTGAAATGGAAAAGCGTGTATCCCAAGAGATATTGGATGCCCTGCATCGGGCGATACCAATAGGTCTGTCCAATGGGATTGACCAACTGGATCAGATCGTCAGGCAGGCGCATCGTTCCGACATCTTGCAAGAATGCCCACTCGTCTCCGATAAAACCAATTGCCAGCGCTGGCTGGTACGTCACCAACACCACGACGCCAATCACGAATAATCCGAGCCAAGTTAATCGGTTTGCCACTAATCGCTCCGCCAGTTCAATCCCCCCGCCCTTGAGCACGCGGGATTCGTAGTCCCGCTGGTTTGCGACGGATTGCGAATCCGGCTTTCTCGTCCTGGTAAGAGTATTGCCAATTCAATCCAAGATCGCAAATGGTGAAAGCACAAGCGACTTTCCATCGCGCCCGTCATGCATCTCAACTTGCTGTAGCGTCTCAGAGTCGAACAGTTCAATCTCGATGCGATAGTCACTGCTCACGGGCACGTCTCGGGGTAGCATCAGCACACGCGCGTCCACGACAAGTTCGCCCGGCTGCCATGTCGACGTGGGGCGCGTGCCGCCATGCGGCTCGCTGGCGTCGCTGACGATCACATGATTGACTCCGTCCACTAACTGCATGGACACCACATAATTCTTTTCGATCTTGCCGGTCGCCCGCCAATACAAAATAACGACGACCGCATCGCCGCGCCTGGCGCGCGCGCTCGGCGTCTCAAATCCGCCAAGTTGAATCGGCACGACGAAATCGAGCGGCACGCGCGGGCGCGCTTCGATTGGCATTTGTTTGTCGACCGGCAACTCGCGCGTGCGGCGCTGTTCGTCGAAATAGATCACGTACGCGTTCTGGTGGTCGAGCAAATTGGCGCGCACTCCTCCGTGTTCATTGCTCGCCACGCGCACGCCCGCGCCGTACCGCAGAAGAAACATCCCGGACAATTGCGAGGTAATGGTGGGTGAGTCAATGAAGTAGAGGTACGTGTCATCAGGAAAAGTCGGGTGACGCTGGGTAAGGTCGCGAAACGGCACACGCGTCTGCCGCCCCAGTTCGGCGAAATCCGCTGCCGCGCTGGCGCTGCCAACCGTGTTACCTAAGACGACTAACGCGATGGCGGCGGACGCGCTCGGCGCCAGCCAACGCGAGTGCGCGAATCGAGTCGCAACCCATTCCACGAGGGACGCGATGGCGATGGCGCTTGCCATCACCGCCAGATACAAATAGCGCGTGAAGAACCAGGGAAACGGCGTGACCGGCAAGAATGTCAGCACCGCCGCGATGGCTAGAAAACCAAGCCGCGCGCTTTTTTTCTTCAGCGCAATGAATCCGTAAACCAAGATCGCGACGACCAACCCAATGTAGTTTAGCGGCTCGGGCAAGCCCCAGGGAAATGCCAACGCCGCGAGGTATTGGACAAAATTGGAGACGACGTGATCCGCGATGCTATAGCCGTACATGTTTGTCAACACACTGCGGGATTGGATGTCATACTCCAGCGGCAAGTAAAGCAGGTAGACGATCAAAAATGGAACGTAGCGGCGCAACAACATTGGCATTGTCATCGCGAGGAGCGGTTTGTGCGACGAAGCAATCTCCCCATCGCGGGTTGGGGATTGCTTCGCCCCGCTTGCCATGACAACAGAGGCTTTCTCGCGCAGTAACAAACGATCCACCAAGAACAGAATGACTGGCAATGTCACGCCAAACTCTTTGGTCGTCAGCGCGAGCAGAAAGAAGACGAATGACAAGATGTAAAATCGGCGCTGGCCTTGTGGCAAGTGCAAGGCCCAGAAGAGAATCGAAGAGAGATAGAAGAACGTCAAGAGGAAATCCGCGTTGCCGGGCCAAAAGACGGCGACGCCATACAGCGGCAAGCCCGCGTAGATCAACGCGCTGAGCAACGCGACGCGCCATTTCTCCGATACCACGCCGACTAGCGTGAACAACACCAGACAATTGGCAAGGTGCACGAGCAGATTGACGAGGTGATAGCCGACCGGATTGCCACCGAACAACACCCACTCGATTCCGAACAACATGCCTTGCAATGGACGGTACCAGCCGGTTTGCAGACGCGGGTCGAAATAAAACGCGAGGTACTGCGCGAGCGATGATCGTCCCGCCGTTTCGAGGAACGAATAGTCGTCGCCGTAAAAATTAAGACGTAGCGCGGGCTGATAGGTGATGAGGACGACTGCCGTGAGGACAGCGACACTTGCGATGACGAATCGAGAACGGCTAAACATTATTCAATCACTCTCAACGGTTGCAAGACAAAAGCATCGGTAATCGGCTGACCTTGCGTGTCCACAATCGCGAGTCGCTGTAGCGTCGGTAAATAGTACACGCCTACTTCCAACCGATAATCGTTGCCGAGCGGCGCGTTGGGTGGAATCGGCATCACGATTGGATCAGCGACTAGTACGTCTCGCGTCCAGTGCGATGTCGGCGCGGTTCCTTTGCGCGGCTGATCGTCGTATCCAGCCATGATGTTTCCTTTCGGATCGACGAGGTGAATGAACAGGGTATAATCCCGGTCAATTGCGTCGCTGGCGTGCCAATACAACAGCGCGATTAGAACATCGCCGCGCCGGACGCGTGGCTGCACGATCTCCACATCCTCTAGCACGATCGGTTGTTCAAAAACAATCGGGAATGGCAATGATTTTTCAAGAGCGGTCTTCACGTCGGCTTGAATTTCGATTGGCTTGCCGGTGGAATCGAAATGGTACACCAAGACGTTTTTGTAATCGCGCAGGCGCGCAAGCGTCGTCGCGCGATCCCCCCCCACGCTCACTGTGCGACCGTACCGTATCAAAAACATGCCGGTCAGTTCGGATAACGGCGAGATGGGATCAATGAAATACAGGTGCGTGCCTTCGGGCAGTGTCGGGTGTTGACGCTCAATATCGCGGAACGGCACGCGGCGCTGACGCGCGATCTCGGCAATGCCGGCGTTCGCGCTTGTGACGCTAAGACTACCGCCGATCACGATCAAGCCCAGCGCAATTGCCGACGCGAGGTTTACCCATCCAGCATTTCTCAAGACCGCGAACGCGTGATCAAACCAGAGCGCGAGAAGAATACCCGGTACCATCGCGGGCAAGTAGAGATAACGCAACTCGACAAATGGAAAGGGTAGAACGGGAATCAGAGTTACGAGCATTGTGCTGCTCAGAAAAGCAAGCACGCGGCTTCTACGCGACGCGATGAGAAACACGAGCAGGATGGCAGCGCCCGCAAGCCAGACCAAGTTTCCTGTATCAGCGAAGGGGAGTCCTTCGGTGATTTGAGTGTCGGTTGGCAGATAATAACCCCATGGAAAAACCAACAGCGCCAGGTATTGAATCAGCATCGAAAGGATTTGCGCGCCAAGCGAATAGCCAAACACTTGAGCGAAGGTGTGGGTGCTGCGCGTAGCATACTGCACAACCGCGAAAATCCCGATGACGATCATTAGCGCGGCGTAGCGACGTATCAAATCGAACCAAGTCGCGGGTTTGGCGATCAGCAAGCGATCAATCAGGAAGAGGACGACGGGGAGCGTAAGCGCCATCTGTTTGTTCAACAGCGCGAGAATGAAAGCGATGAACACGACGAGGTAATCGCGTTTCGATTCGCGCTCCAAGTAATTCAGCCAGAACCAAACGCCGGTCAAACAAAAAACCGTCATCAAGGGATCGGTGATGTTGATCCAGTTGACTGCGAGGGCGTACACCGGGAAAGTCGCATAGAACAAAGCCGCGAGAAAGGCAACGCGCCATTTTTGCGCCACACGCCACACTAGAGCAAACAATAACACCACATTGATCCCATGAATCAAAATGTTGACGACGTGATAACCGGCTGCATTCGCACCAAAGAACTGCCATTCGATCCAAATCTGCACGCCTTGCAGTGGGCGATACCACATCGTTTGCAAGCGCGGATCGAAATAGCGGATGAGATAATCCGGCAAATCCAAGCGCACGACCGGCACAAGAAAATTGTAATCGTCTGCGAAAAAACCGGTTGAGATGGAGGAAGCGTAGACAAAGAAAACAACGGCGATCAGCGCGATCGCGCTTGCCAGCCCAAGCCCGCGCGCCTTGCAAATGGTCATGGCGGACACTGGCACACGACTCCTTCATCCTGAGCGCAAACGCGATACACGCGAATTGTCTTGAGCGCAATCTCCGCCGGCATTTCAACCGGATCGAGGCGCAAGCGCGTGATGTGATCGCCGACGAACAGGCGATTTGTCGCCGCCAGATTTACGCGGTACGTGTAAAGCGTGCCATCCGCGTTGACGGCAAACGTTTGATGCTGTGCCGGCGAAAAATCATCCTGTTCGTTGACCTGCCAATAGATCGCGCCGCGCGTTGCCGGCGACTCGCCGCGCACGCGCATTTCGATCTCAATGTCGCCGAGCGCAAACGCCGACAGATTGAGCGTGGGACTGCCGAGATTCGGATCGTCGCCTTGCGCCTGCAATTGCCACACCCCGTCTCGCGTGGATAGCGACGTGATCTGGTTCCAGGTTGCCCAGCCGGCATTGCCCCGCGAGAAATCCCATACGAGTGCTGGCTTGGCAGGGCATTGGGTGCGCGCTTGCATGGCTTGGCTCAGGTCATCGCGTTCCGTAACTTTGCGCCGGCGAAATTCAAGGAAATGCGTGCGGTCCAAACGCTCCGTGGTGATCGGAAAGTGTTCAAGCCGCGCCGCGTCCAAGTTCGGGTTTTCGTACACAATGCGAATCGCCGTTTCAAAGTTGTCGTTGTAGATTGGAATCCCACGCAAGATGTCAGGCACACCGGTGTACAAAAGGCGCACGTCTGGTGGCACCGTTGGATGCAAACGTAACGTCTCGGTGCGGACCGCGTCCGCAAGCGATCCTGCCGCTACCCAGTTGTCCACGCGCGCGGCGAGTCCCCAACCGTAGGCAAGCACAAAAAACGCGCATAATGCGATGCCAACTGCGCGTTCCTGCTTCGTGCGCCGAGCCAGCGGCTGTGCAATGATCGCGGCAAGCACAAGCGCAAACCCGGCGGATGGCGTATACGCCAGGCGTGGCGCGACGTATGCTGCGCTCGCCGCCGGCAAAAGCGAGACCGCGATCCACGCAGCGCCAAACCACACTGCCGCGCGCGCGCGATAGATCGCCAAGACGACGATCATAATCACCAGTACGGCAATCAGCAACGGCAGATTCATGTCTGCGATGAATGGCGCACTGAGCGCCATCGCGTAAAACTGCGCGAACAATTCCACGCCGTAACTCAAAAAGCCGCCGCCAGTGTTACGTCCAAATTCGCCAAGAAAGAAAACGCGCGCGCCAACGTACGCGACGAGTGTGAGCCAGTACGGAATCTGTGCGAGCAAAATCCTCCAACGCAGAACCCGAAAGGTGAACAACAGATCGTACGCGAACAAAATCAACGGCAGAGCGACGGTGTTTTCTTTCGTCCCAATCGCTAACGCAAACGCAACCACCGAAAAGAAACCGAGCAGTCGCCAACCGCGTTGGCGAAAAAGAACAAAGAAGATCGCGCTTGCGAAATAGAAGAACGCGCTGAGCACATCCGTGCGATCGGCGATCCAGCAGACCGAATCGGCGTGAATCGGATGCAGAGCAAACAATAGTCCTGCCACTATTCCACCTAGGCGATTATGGAGGATCCGTGTGGCAAGGAGGTAAACCAGAAACGCGTTGAGCGTGTGCAAAATGATATTCGTCAAGTGATAACCAAACGCATCCGTGCCCCACGCGATATAGTCCGTCAGCCACAACCATTGCACGACTGGGCGAAAGAACACCGATAGCTCGGGATTCTGCAAACCCTGCGCGGAAAAATCAATGAACCATTTACCCAGTTCTTCGCCTTGTACATACTGCCGTGCGTGGACGAGCAAATGCCCGACGTAGTTGTAATCGTCAGCAAGAAAGTACGTCGGCAGAATCGGCGCGCAGAAAAACAGGACGACTATCGCCAAGCCAAGAAGCACGACAAAGGGCGACGGAGGCAATAGCACTGTTTTCCAAATCGAATTATCTGTGACCTGTCGTCGGGTGTCTAGCATTTGTTACTCAATGGCTATCGGCTCGATCACAATTTTATCGGCGACCACGTGACCTTGCGCGTCCACGACGTTCAAACGCTGCATCGTCGGTTGATGGTACAAGCCGATTTCGACGCGGTAATATTCGTCTGCGGGGATTTCCAACACCGGCAAAATGTGCGCGTCGACAACCGGCTGATTGAGTTTCCATTGACTCGTCGGCGCGTCCCCACGACGCGGTGGCGTGTCGTACTGCGCGAGCGCGTTGCCGTTCGCGTCCGTCAAATGAACAAAGACCGTGTAATTCTGTCCGAGCGTGCCGATCGCGCGCCAATAGAGGATCAGAAGTAGTGGCTCAGCCCGCGTCACCGTTGGATTGATCACTTCGACGCTTTCCAGGCGAATCGGCGCGTCGAAATTGACCGGCAGCGCGGACGAAATGTGCGTGATCGCGCGCGTATCCACGACAATCTCGCGCGGGCGATTCGCTTCGTCGAAATAGTAGACAAATGTGTTCTGATGTTTGCGGAGACCGGGTGGGGTCGCATCTTCCGTGCCGCTCACCGGCAAGCCCAGCCCATAGCGCGTCATAAACAAACCCTGGAAATCTGCCAACGGTGTTTTGGGCGAGTATACAAAATAGACGTACGAATCGTCAGGGAAAGTGGGCCGTTGCCGCACAATGTCGCGGTACGGGACGCGTAATTGGCGCGTGTACTCGGCGAGACCGGCAGCGGAGTCCGCGACTTGCGTGCTGCTAATGCTGACGACGCCGACAACTGCAAGCGCTACAATTCCCGCGAGAACCTTGCGCGCGTCGGCAAGTTGCCACATTATTTCAAATACCAATGCAAGCGTGATTGCCGAAGTGATCGTCGAGAGATAAAGATAGCGTGGGTGAAAATAGTCGAGCGGAAAACCGAGCAGCGGCGAAATGTTCAGCCCAGCCGTCAGCGCGAGAAAGAGCAACACCTTGCTGCGTTTGTAGACCATCACCACGAGGTATGCCAACGCGGTGATGGCAAGCCAAACCCAATAGATCGCCTCGGTTGGCCTTCCGGACTGCCACGGAAACGCCAGCATGGCGAGATACGGAATCAAGTTGCCGAGCATGTCCGGTCCGATGCGAAAGCCAAATTGCCCGGCGAATTCGCCGTGGCTCTGCACCTGATACACCAGCCAAAGGTATGGAATGAATGTGATGAAAAATGGCAAGTAGCGCGGCAGATCGACGCGGAGATTCGGTTTGACGCGGTAGAACCACCATTCGATCAAAAACAAGAACAGCGGCAGGAAGATGGCGATCTCTTTGCTAAAGAGCGCGAAGACGAACGCGAGGAACGCGAGTGCGTAATTATGCGCGTATTGCGTATCCAGAAAGCGCGTCCAGAGCAAGATCGTCAGAAGATAGAAAAAGCCGGAGAGAGGATCAACAGCGGCGTGCCAGAACACCGCGATACAGTAGTTGGGCAAGACCGCATAGATCAGCGCGGCAACGAACGCCACGCGCCACACCTTGCCGATTTTCCGAACGATCAAGAAAAGCAAGACCGCGTTTGCCGCGTGCAACAGGTTGTGCGCGTAATGAAAGCCATCGGGATTGAAGCCAAAGAGTCTGAACAGCAAATACATATACAACCCTTGCACCGGGCGATAACCTTGCGTGATATTCACAGGATCGAAAAACTGGATCAGGTACCTGACAAATGGGAACTTGGCAGCCCACTCCAGATACCACCAGCCATCGAGAAAACCGATTTGCAGCGCGGGCAGGTACGTGACGAAAGCTACGACGGCAATTGTGAGCCCGCTGATCATCGGCAGAAGATTGGACGGGATTCGTTTCATCCGGCTCTCATTCCACAATTTCAAATGGCTCGATCAAGATGTGATCAGCGACCGGGTTTCCCGCACGATCTACCAGCCACAAGCGTTCCATTGTCGGCAAATAATACAGACCCAGTTCGAGGCGATACTCGCCGCGTGGAACCTCCGGCGGGATAGCGAGAATATGCGCATCCACAACCAAGGTTCCCGTATCCCAGGAATGCGTTGGCTCGCGCCCGCCGCGTGGCTGATTGTCCTCCCCAAGTACTTGTTTGCCTTTTTCGCTAACCAGATGGACAAACACAGTGTAATCTTTTTCGATCTGTCCGAACGCCTTCCAGTATAAAAGCAAACCCAGATCACTGCCGCGTTTCAGCGTCGTGCCGGTGACTTCGTACCCTTCGAAGCGAATGGATTGCTCGAAATTGGCGGGCAGGGCAGGTGAGGCGGTAGATCGGTCACTAGGATCAACCGCGATTTCGCGGTGCTGTTTCTGCGCGTCGAAGTAATACACAAATGCATTAGTGTGTTCGCGCAATCGCGCAAAATGATTCGCGTCAACGCCGCCGTACTCGACATCGTTACTCCAAACCGTGACGTTCGATCCGTAGCGCAGAGCGAACATTCCGCCCAGGTTCCGCATAATCATCGGATAAGGCGGTTCGACA
>Ga0315288_10008673_pt1 | contig 12823 bp, 12 predicted proteins | sample YL17G11_20_MG_FD_203454 | JGI IMG/M metagenome (GOLD analysis project Ga0315288, IMG submission 203454) | Sediment microbial communities from Yellowstone Lake, YNP, Wyoming, USA - YL17G11_20 | ecosystem: Environmental > Aquatic > Freshwater > Lake > Sediment | place: USA: Wyoming | collected...
ACCAGGACGCCTACAGGCTCTGGGGCGTGGCGCTGGCCGATGTGGACGATGACGGCCGGACGGAGATAATAGCCGGGGGCCAGGCAGGGGAGGGCGGGGAGGGGTTCATCGAGATCCTCGACGGGAAGACCCGGCAGGTCGAGTGGAAGGCAGTGGCCGAGGTCCCAGCACTGGAGCCGAGCAAAACCGTCAGTTTCATAAGGGACCTGCATGGGTTCGCCATCGGGGACCCGGATATGGACGGGGAGACCGAGCTCGTTGTGAGCGGCGGCTATAAAACGGACACCCCCTGGGGCATGGTCTACATCTTCAACGGGAAGACCCACAAGCTCGAGGCCATGATAGGCCCGCAGGATTCGAGGATCCGCGGCATCGCGGTCGCGGACATAGACGAGGACGGGAAGCAGGAGATCATCTTCGGGACGGGCGTGGCCCTGGGCGAGAAGCCCGGCGAGGGATACATCAGAATTTACGGTTACAACAACGCGACCGGGAAGTACGTCGAGGAATGGCAGAGCCCGGACATGAACGGCGATGTGGAAGGCCTGGTGGCCATCGATGTGGACGGTGACGGGCACCTCGAGATCGTGGCCAGCGCCGGCTACAGGTACCGCGAGGGCTATGTCTACGTCATTCGGCACATCCCCGAGGGGACAGGCGGCGTCGGCAGGCCTCCGGCCTACAAGCAGGTCTGGCAGAGCGACGACATCGGGCCCAAGCCCTATGGCTTCGATGTCGCGGACATCGACGATGATGGCGTGGTCGAGATATTATCGGGCAACCAGCCCGGCTATTTATGGGTGTTCGATGGGGTCACCCACCAGGTCGAATGGAAGTCCGAGCTGTTGGGAACGGACGTCTTCGGCATCACCCATTGCGACATTGACAAGGACTCGCTCATGGAGATAGTGGTCGGTCAGGGCGGATACATAGGCAAGGCCGACTGGACCAGCGGCTACTCGACCCCACACATCTACATCTTCGACGGGAAGACGCACACCCAGAAGGCGGTCCTAGGGGAGCCGGACTACCTCGAGACGGCCCTGCAGGTCGCGACGATCGTCCTCGTGCTCATCACGCTGATCATGCTGAACTGGTACCTGAGGAAGCGCAGGGCCGCGAAGGCCAAGGCCAGGGGCGAGCCCGAGGGCTACGTCGAAAAGGTCTCGCGCAGGAGGGGCGTGCGATGATACTCGAGCTCATAGTGGCCGCCACTGTTGGCCTGAGCTTCGCCAACACATGGATGTGCGTGCTGCTGAGCTTCGGGGCCGCCACCGAGGGCGTCGAGGCCTCGAAGTACTTCATAGCCGGGAGGTTCCTGGGCGTCCTGACACTGGGTCTGCTCATAGCCTCGCTCAGGCTCGCCATGCAGGACTACATGCAGTACGTATTCCTTGCCTTCGGGCTGCTCAGCATAGTCTTCGGGGTCCTCGTCCTCGGAAGGCAGTACCTTGAGCGCAAGGCCAGGATGGTGAAGAGGCCTGACCCGAGGACCTGCAAGGAGTGCGGCAAGTGTGCTGTCAAAGACAACAAGGAACAGGAGGACATGTTCAAGTCCAAGTGCAACTGCGATGTCTTCGGGCCCGTTGGGGCCAGCTGTGACCACGAGGCCCACGAGCTCGAGGCCAAGGACAACACGCAGACAAGGTTCGGTGCAAAGTACGGCCTCGCGCTGGGTCTCTTCCGGGGCGCGACCCCGTGCGCCAAGATGATGCTCCTGGCGCCGCTGCTCATCGTGTCAGACCTGCCCCTGACCGTCGGCATCCTACTGGTCTACGCAGCGGCCTCGACCATCTATCCGGTCATCGGCCTGATGTCGGCCAAGATCATCTCCAAGGTCAAGTTCGGCAGCATCTGGATCAGGGCCACCGGGGCCGTCATAGTGCTCATTGTCGGCGTCTACTCGCTCTACAAATTCATCACATGGGACCCGAACGGGCCGTGCTTCCAGTGAGGGAATGAAGGATGACTGGCAAGAACGGTAAAACGGCCAAGGAAAACAAGGCCAGCAAGGGCCTCGCAGGGCCAGGCGGCCCGACGGCCACTGGCTGGGCGGTCCTCATGGCCCTGTTCGCCATCATCGCCATGTTCGGCCTCGGACTGCTGTCCTCGGGGATGAGAGGCGTTCGTATGGGCATCTTCGACACATTGTTGGAGTCGGGCCTAGGGGCCTTCATGCTCGTCCTGGCCATCGCCGGCGTGGCCCTCTACGGGAGGAGGTCGCGCGAGGACCCGTCGCGCAAGATCACGGTCTCCAACTGGCGCGTTGTCAGCATGCTCCTGTGGCTCGGCATCGTGAACATGATGGCCTTCGGTGTCCCGCACTTCTCAACGACCGCCATCGGGAGGTACTGGTTCTGGCCCAACCTGTCGTCCAGGTTCCTGGTCTACGACCCGACGACATGTATACAGTACGAGATGAACCTCGAGATACTCAACGGGGCCCAGAGCTACTACGTGACCATCTGGGTCCCGCTGCTGATATTCTACGTAATGATTTTCCTCCTCGGAAGGTTCTGGTGCGGTTGGCTGTGCCCCATCTACCTCCTCCAGGACGGCCTTGGCAGGATCAGGAGCGCGCTGAAGGTGAGCTACCTGGACCTGCCGCCCAAGGCCGTCATGGTCCTTGACCGGCTCAAGTACGTCCTGCTGTTCCTGATAACCTTCGGCGGGGTGGCCTCGGTCACGAACCTGCTGCCCAAGTTCTTCAGGGCCCAGACCCCGCTGTCATGCGAGATCTGCCCCGCGAGGCCCATCTGCATAACATCGCAGCAGATCGCCGGTGTCGAGAGCTGGAACACGAAGTTCCCATGGTGGTCGGCCACCATGGGCATCTGCGTCATACTGCTATCGTTCAAGATACGGAATTTCTGGTGCAGGGTATGTCCCCTCGGGGCCATGATGGCCATAGCGAGCCCCAGGGCCCTGCTGAGGCTCGAAAAGGACGGCTCCAAGTGCACCCGGTGCAGAATATGCGCGAGGGTGTGCCCCATGGACATCGAGGATATCTACGAGGCCAAGGGGTCCCAGAACGTGACCTGCCCGACCTGCGTCCACTGCTACAAGTGCGTCGAGAAATGCCCCGAGGCCGGCTGCCTGTCGGTGAAGTTCCTCGGGAAGACCCTGATGACCTCGAAGGCGACCTCCGTGGGCCCGTGCACGGTCAAGCCCAAGGGCAAGCCCGCACAACCCGAGGCCTGCCTGACGAAGTAATGGAAAATGACAATAACCATGAACCTCATAGATATCTGATATAGGACGGTGCAAGGATGCCTTTCGGCAAGAAGGAGGACCCGGCCAGAGACAAGGTCCAGGGAGCCCCCCGGCACGCGGGGATAGCGGACCTCAAGGCCAAAACGCCGAGGTACATCACGCCCGGCATCGGCGACAATGTCGAGTTCCAGCGCGAGAGGACCGTCGAGGCCTCTAAAAAGCAGATCCATCAGGAGCTCGAGCGGATGCGCAAGATGCCAGGCAGGCCCAAGGCTATGGAGTACTTCGAGAAAGTGGCAGAGTTCTTCACGGCCAGGGCCGAGGAGGTCAAGCTCTGGAAGCAGCAGGGCGGCAAGGTCGTCGGGACGCTGTGCGTGTTCATCCCGCACGAGATAATCGACGCCGCCGGGGCCCTGCCCCTGCGCGTGGGCTCCGGTTTCCACGAGGCCGTCCACCCGGCCAACGAGCTTCTGGCCGATGCCGGCCTGTGCCCCATGGTCAAGGCCACCTTGGGTTGCAAGATGGTAGAGGCATCGCCGTATTTCTCCATGAGCGACATGATCGTGAGCCCCACGCCCTGTGACGCGAAGATGAAGCTCGCCGAGATATTGCAAGACTACATGCCGGTGCTCATCATCAACATGCCAAGGGTGAAGTCCGGCAGCGCGGTCCGGAGGCTCTGGACCGACGAGATACACATCCTGATGGACAGGCTCGAGGAGCTCACGGGCAACAGGATCACGGCCCAGAGCATGAGGAAGTCCATCGACAAGTACCACAAGGCCCACCTCGCCTGGAGGAGGTTCATGGAGCTGCGCAAGCGCGGTAACATCATCTGGGGCCGCGATGCGCTGCTCGTGGGGCAGATGTCGGACATAGACAACATCGAGCGCTGGGCACAGAACGTCCAGAAACTGTGCGACGAGCTCGAGGCACGCGCGGGCAAGCCGGAGGAGTTCGTGGACAAGGACCGGCCCCGCATACTGCTAGGCGGCAGCCCCATCGTGTGGCCCAACTGGAAGATACCGACGCTCATCGAGGAGACCGGCGGCATCATAGCCGCGGACGAGCTGTGCTCGGGCATGAGGATATTCCGAGACCCGGTCATCTCGGACGAGAGCTCGCTCGACAGCCTCGTGGAGGCCGTATCGGACAAGTACTTCTACCCGTGCACATGCCCGTCATTCAGTCCGAACCTCGAGCGCGAGGACAACATACTGAACATGATCAAGGAATACGAAATCGAGGGCGTCATCTACCATGTCCTGAGGGGCTGCCACCTTAATGCGCTGGACAGCACAAAGGTTGACGTGCTGCTCAAGGCCAAGAAGATGGCGGTACTGAAAATAGAGACCGAGTACGACGAAGGCGACGTGGAGCAGATAAGGACGAGGATCGAGGCCTTCTTCGAGATGATATTCGTGAAGCGCGAGTTCGAGGGCAAGGAGGGCAAGGCCGCCGAGGCCACGGGCGAAAAGGTCTGGGGCACGGCTACGCCGGTGGAGTCCAAGGGATCCATGGAGGACCAGAGCTACAAGGCCGAGGACCGCGTCGAGACCGGCGTGACCGGCCCCGGCGAGGTCAAGAAGGAGGGATAGGCGCTGCTGGCGGCCGGGGTGGATGTCGGAACGCTGTACACGAAGGTCGTCCTCATGCGGGACGACATCGTGGTGGCCATGCTCATGGAGAGGACCACCATGAGGTCCGCCGAGCAGACCCAGCAGATGCTGGACGTGGCCCTTGAAAACGCCGGCGAGGAGCCCGGGACCCCGGTGGAGGTCTTCTCGACGGGCGCGGGCAGGAAGAACGTGCCCTTCGCGGCGGAGCAGAAGACGGACTACATCACCATGTGCACCGGGGCCAGGTTCCTGTTCCCGACGGCCCGGATGGTCATAGACATAGGCGGCCAGGGCATACGCATCGTAGAGCTCGACGACATGGGCGTCATGCAGAACTTCAGGACCAACGACAAGTGCTCGACGGGGACCGGCTGCTTCCTTGAGACCATGTCCCTGGCCCTGAACATTGAGTACGAGGTCATGGGCGAGCTCGGGCTCGCGGCAAAGAACCCTTGCAGGATACAATCCATATGCACGATCTTCGGGGAGTCCGAGGTCGTGTCGCTGGTGGCCAAGGGGAGGCCCAAAGAGGAGATACTGGCCGGGCTCTACGGCATGGTCTCGACGAAGGTCTCCTCCATGATACGGTCCATGGGCCTCAAGCGGGATGTGGTGGCCGTCGGCGGGGTGGCCCGGAGCAGGGGCATCATCAAGCACCTGGAGGACGCCATCAAATGTCCGGTGCTGGTGCCCAAGTACCCGCACATGGTCTGCGCGCTGGGTGCGGCCCTGGGGGCCTCAAGCAGGGCCCGAAGGAAGGGCCCGCCGGAGCCGGCCAAGGCTGAGGTCACCGGAACGGGAGGTGCCTGAGATGGTCATCACCGCGGGCATCGACCTAGGTTCGACCTATGCGAAGATCGTCATACTCCGGGACGGCGTGAACTTGGGCTTCGCTGTCCTCCCGACGGGGCACGACCATGACGAGACCTCGAAAAGGGGCCTCGACCTAGCCCTGAAGGCAGCCAAGCTCGAACGCAAGGACATCGAATACATTGTCTCGACAGGCTATGGCAGGAACATCACGACATTGGCCAACGAGAGCATAAGCGAGATTAGCGCCAACGCGTGGGGCACGAGGCACATAGCGCTCAAGTACGGAATCAGGACCATCGTGGACATCGGGGGCCAGGACACCAAGGTCATCGCCCTCGACGACAACCTGAACGTCGCGGACTTCCGCATGAACGACAAGTGCGCCGCGGGCACGGGCCGGTTCCTGGAGGTCCTTGCCAAGACCATGGGGGTCCCGCTCCAGGAGATGGGGGCCCTATCCCTCAGGTCCACGAAGAAGGTCGACATCACAGTTACTTGTCTCGTCTTCGCCAAGGCCGAGGTCAGCAACCTCATGACACAAGGCCACACTAAAGAGGACATCATAGCGGGCATTCACAGGGCCATTGCCAAGAGGCTGGCCACCATGGCCCGTAAGGTCGGGGTCCGCAGGGAGGTATTCTTCGACGGAGGGCCCGCGAGGAACATAGGAATGAGGAAGGCCCTGGAGGACGAGCTCGGGACACCTCTGATAATCGCCGAGATGCCGCAGATAGTAACGGCGACCGGCGCGGCTTACATCGCAGAGAGCAAAGTGAAGAAGGGCGCTGCTAGAACCTAGGGAATTTGAAAATAGAAAAATTACAGGGCCCCTAGACGGGCACGACCGTCTTGACTTCCTTGAGATACTTCTTCAATGTCATCTCAACGCCCCCCTGGAGCGTCTGCTGGGCCATGGGGCATCCGCCGCAGGCCCCCGTGAGCCTGACCTTGACGGTGCCGGTCTTCGGCTCCCAGCCAACGACCTCCACGTTTCCCCCGTCCATCTGCAGGCCCGGCCTGACATGCTCGTCGAGAACCTTCTCAATGTCCTTCTTCGTGACCGCCATTTGAACACCGAGGGGAAAATCCCATGCCGCCGATATAAATCTATGCCTTCTTGGCCTTCTTGCCAAGCTTCTCCGAGTAGCGCCAGCTCATGTCGAAAGTCTTCCTCTGGCACTTGACGCAACTTGAGTAGTTCATTGCCGTGATCTCGAGGACCTTGTCCTTGTCCCAGATGATGCTGAACTGGACGTCAGGCAGCACGATGTTTCCCACCAGGGCCTCGACGCCCTTGTAGACCACGAATATCCTTGACTGGGTCCTGGCCACCTCGCACAGGCCCGTTAGCTCGGGCCACGGCTCGGCCCCCTCGGGCAGTATGACCGCCAGGTCCTTATCTACCAGGAGCGGCATGAGCGCCTTCAGAAGCGGGACCGGGATGCCAGAGATCCTGACCTTCCGGGTCCTCTTGAGCTTGTCCCGGATTTCTTCCATGGCCTCTTCGATGCTCTTGTAATAGGTCATTATCTGCGCCTCGTACTTACCGTCGACTATCGGCATTTCCTTCCCTCCTTACCTCTTCTTGGACCTCGCCTTCTTCGCGCCGCATCCCCAACCGCCCTCGGCGGGGATCCCGTTCGCCGATTCCCAGCCGAGCCTCCAGAAGTCCCTGAAGCAGGCCACGCAGTCGTCGTAGACCATCTCATCGACTTCCCATTTCTTGCTATATGGGTTCTTCAGGAGAGTGAAGGACCGCTCCTCGTCCACCAGGACGTTGGTCGCCGGGACCTCGACATCGTCGTATATGTGCACGATGGGCATGGAGGCCATCTTGGCCTCGACGTTCTCCATCCTAGGCAGGGACTCGCCCGGGGCCACGACCACGAAGACCTTGGCGTCCTTGCGGAAGGCCGGGGCCAGCTCGTCGAATATGGCCCTGGTGACGTTCGACATGAAGAGCGTCCTGGCCTTCTTGACGACGCCCTTCAGGTTCTCGAGCCCAACGTTCCTCCGAGATATCACGTACTTCTCAGGCATGCTCTTCCACTCCTCATCTAGTTTCCGTTCCATATGCCCCAGGAAGGACTCGTACTCCCGCCGCTTGTCGGCTATGACCCTCGTCGGGTCCACGGGCCTGAAAAGCAGGGGCCACCCGGACAATATCCTGACCCAGCCCTTCGAGGACAGGCCCTCCAGGACCGAATATATCTTGGTCCTTGGAATGCCAGAATCCCTCGAGAGCTGCCTGGCCGTATCGATGTTCCTCGTGATGAGCGCAAGGTAGGCCTGGGCCTCGTACCGTGTCAGGCCCAACCTCTGGAGCTCCTCGAGCAGGGCGTCCCTGTCGGCGCTATCGTCCATGGCCGCACCAACCGTTTCGATATTGAAATATCTTTTCACGGGGCGGCCGTTGTCCGCTGACGGGTCCTTTCTTTCAGGCATCGGGAAAAAGATAGGGAGGAGGAAAGGTTCAATGTGGTGTAACCGCGGCCGGTTAATGGCTGTGCGAATGGCCGTGGTGCGTGATCTTGGAATAATCGTCGTGCAGGGCCAGGACGTAGATGTATCTCGCCGGGGCCTTGGAACGGTTGATCACGTTATGAACGGTCGCGAGGGGGATGAAGGCCGCTTGGCCCACGTTCAGCGGATGCTCGCCATCGGGACCGATGAGGGCGATCGAGCCGTCCAGGACCACGAGCAGCTCCTCCCGGTCCTCGGTCGTGTGCTCCCCGACCTCCTCGCCCGGGCCCAGCACGACCACCCGCGAGCGCATGCGCTTGGCGTCTTCCGGGGTCACGAGGCATGGGCTGGCCAGGTCCGCGACATGGATGACCTTACCCTTGCCGGCCTTTGCCATTAGGACACCAGAAACCAGATTGGGCATGATGGCATAAAGATTTATGTCCAGAACACATGGTAAAAATTTGATATACCTGTATCAAATATTGGACATGTGAGGCGGTGTGCTAGAAGTGCCTGAAGAGGAAAGGCCCCAGAAGGACATGAGGCCCAGGAAGGGCGACATCCCCAGTCTGCTCGCCCTCCTCGAAACGACGCCCCAGGATGAGCGCTGGGCCATCCAGCTCCAGCTCATCCACGCCTACTACGACGCCGACGATTATCCCAAGGCCCTCGAGGCGTTCAGGGCCTGCAAGGACAGGGTGCCGCCGGAGCAAAGGACCGAGATGGTCCTTGTGACGGCCAACGTCATGGAGCAGTACGGCGAGACCGACGAGGCCGTGGCTCTCGTCAACGCGAGGGCGGCAGAGCTCGAGAAGCAGGGCCTGAAGGGGGCCCGGGACATGGGCCGCCTCCAACTGAAGCTCGCCCAGCTCGTGTGGCGTCAGGGCAGGCTCGATGAGGCCATGGAGCACGACCAGATGGCCCTGGCTATATTCGCTGAAGATAAGCTCTCCCTTAACGACCACATCACGGTCATGACGAACATGGGGATGATCCTCTGGGAAAAGGGGGACTATCCCATGGCATTGAAGTTCCTGGAGCAGGGCCTGGCCAAGGCCGAGGAGGCCGGCCTCGAGGAGAGGATAGGGAACGTGAACAACAGCCTGGGCCTCGTGCATTACCAGCTCGGCAACTACATGCAAGCGCTCAGGCACTACGGCGCGGCCCGTGTCCACATCAAGGACAACCGGTCGTTAAGCATCATGGTTGAAAACAACATCGGCCTCGTGCACCACGACATGGGCGATTACAACATTGCGAAGATACAGTACGAGAAGTGCCTCCGGGCCTCCGACGAGATCGAGAACTACGTCGGCATGGCCCTGGCCCATGTCAACCTCGGGCTCCTCGCCATCGAGACCGGGGACCCGGACGAGGGCAGGGACCAGCTGGAGGAGAGCCTCTCTTTGTGCAGGCACATGAAGGAACGGTGGCTGCAGGCCCTGAACCGCACGGGCCTGGCCCGGGCATACATCATGAAGGGCGATCTTACGCTCGCCCGTTACAACGCGGAGCAGGCCCTGGCCCTTGGAAATGAGATGAAGACCAAAGAGACCAGGGGAATGGCCCTGCGCGAGCTGGCCAGGACCGACGAGCTGGAGGGGAAGATCGACGACGCCAAGGAGCGCTTCGAGGAGTGCATTGCCATCTTCGAGCCCATGAACAACAGGTACGAGTTGGCCAGGTCGCTTTTGGCGCTCGGGATGTTACAGGCCGGGGCCGGCAAGGACCCGGCCGCTGGAAGAAAGAACATCGAAAAGGCATTGTCCATAGCAAAAGAGATCAGCGCGATGGGGATCAAGAAATGGGCCGAGGAGGCCCTTGCTACCATCCCTGCCTGACCATCAGCACAATGGCTCGCGCTTCCCGCTCGGGCCCCGGCGCCATTTTCCGAACTCCTCCATTGTGAGAAGTGTCTTCCCGTCGATGACGGGGCCGTCCTTGCAGAGCTGGAGGCCGCCCATGCTGCAGGAGTCACAGATGCCGATGCCGCACTTCATGTAGCGCTCGGTGGAGCATTGTACTGGGACCTTGGCCTTGACGCAGGCCTCGGCGAGCTTGAGCATCATTATCTCGGGGCCACAGGTGACCACGAGGTCGCAATCACGCTCCTTGATGAGCTCTATGGCAGCCACCGAGATGAAGCCCTTGCGGCCTTTCGTGCCGTCGTCCGTGGTCACGACAAGCTCACAGCCGGCCTTCTTGATGCGGCCCTCGTAGAGCAGGTCGGAGGCCGTCTTGGAACCGATGGCGAAGGTGAACCTCACGCCTTTGGTACCGAGGAGCGAGGACAGGGCCGCGATGCCGGTCCCACCGCCAACGGCCAGGACCTTTTTGGCCTTGCCCAGCTCGAAGCCGTGGCCGTAGGGGCCCCGGACGCCGAACTGGTCACCCTTCTTCATGGCGTAAAGGGCCTCGGTGGCCTGGCCCTTCCGGTGGAATGCGAAGGCCTTTCGCTCGCCGAGGATTGTGAGGCTCATGGGAACCTCGTCCACGCCCGGGACCCAGACCATCAGGAACTGACCAGGCCTCCCGGGCGGAGCGCCCTTGTCCATGAACGTGATGGTGTTGACGATTGGGGTCTCCTGCCGGTTGGCATCTACGGTTACAATACGGGGCCTATCGAGCTGGACGACCTCTTCGCAGCTAGGCACGGTGCGCGACCCCCACCATGTCCTTGACGGACCTGTAACCGCGCTTCTTCATGAAGGCCGCGAGGTCCTTGTTGATCCTTGCGAAGACCTCGACGCCGCCCTTCCACACGACGGTCCCGACCTGGACCGCGCTGGCACCGGCCATGATGTACTCCACGACGTCCCTGGCGTTCGAGATGCCGCCTACGCCTATGATGGGTATCTTGACCTTCTCGTAGACGCGCCACACGGCGGCGAGCCCGACGGGCTTGATGGCCGGGCCGCTCATGCCGCCCAGCATGTTGGATAGTACAGGCCTGCCCAGGTCAGCGTCCACGGCCATGCCGCGCACCGTGTTGATGGCCACGATTGCGTCCCCGTGGCCTTCCTCGACCGCCTGTCCGATGGCCGTGATGTCGGTGACGTTCGGGGTGATCTTGACGAAAACCGGTATCCTCACAGTGGCCTTCACGCTGGCCGTGAACTCCTTCACAAGGTCCGGGTTCGAGCCTATGTCCGCCCCGAGGCCCTTGGCGTGGGGGCATCCGAGGTTCATCTCGATGGCCGAGGCGCCGCCCCGCTCCATGGACCGGGCCAGCTCGGCGCACTCGCCCGGTTCTCCGCCGAAGATGCTCCCAATGATCGGGGTCCCGTGGGAGCCCTTGACGGCAATCCCGAGCTCCTTGAGGTACTCCTCGATGCCTGGGTTGGCCAGCCCGATAGCGTTCAAGAGGCCGCCCTCTACCTCGACCGCGGTCGGGTTGGGGTATCCGTCCCTGGGGGCCTTGCCAATCGATTTTGTCACGACGGCACCGGCACCGGCCTTGATGGCCCGGAGGAGGGAAGGACCGGTCTCGCCGAGAATTCCTGAGGCCAGCATCAAGGGGGTGGCCATCCTCAGGCCACACAACTCCACAGAGATGTCCGCCATCCCGCTGCGCCTCCTGGCTCACAAGGGGATTTCGATATTAAATAATATCGGAGGACCGGGGCCTGGTGGCCTCTAGATAAATGCCAATATCCTACATGAATTATAATGGAATATAGGTAAGGTTTATTTATCGATAGGGTCCATTACCCAACATTATTACGATAGCTACTTCGGGTTAACCCTTGGCCCACGGGTTGGTAGGATGGCTGGCATGACAGAACTCTGGAAGCAGCAGGCGGACAACCTGATAGCCAGCGTGAGCCTTTCGGGAATAGGCGACCGCATCGCCTTCGGCTCGTGGGACAACTACATTTATTTGTACAAGAGGTCCGGGGACCTCGCCTGGAAGAAGAAGACCGATGACTATGTGTCCGGCGTGGACATGTCGGCCGGCGGCGAGGTAATTGTGGCCGGGTCCTTCGACAGGAACATATACCTGCTGAGCTCGAAGGGCGAGGAGCTCTGGAAGTACGACACGCGCGACTTCGTCCGGTCCGTGGCCGTCACGGAGGGAGGCGAGAAGGTCCTCGGTGGCACCTGGAACGGGGACCTGATACTGCTCAACAAGGACGGCAAGGCCCTCTGGACCAAGCGGCTCTCGGGGAACGTCCTGAGCGTCGACATGGACCGCGAAGGGAACCTGCTGGTCGCGGGCTCCATGGACAAGAAGGTCCGGGTGTTCGATGTCCAGGGCAACGAGCTTTGGAACTTCGAGACCGGGGGCTACGTCTCCCGCGTGCGGATCTCGGCCGACGGGAACTTCGTGGTAGCAGGCTCGCGGGACACATATATCTATTTCTTCGAAAGGAACGGCAACCTCCTGTGGAAGTTCAAGACCGGCGGCCTGATCACTGGCCTGGCAATATCGGACATGGGCGAGAACGTCACCGCCGGTTCCCACGACAACTTCATTTTCCATCTGGAACGGATGGGCAAGCTCCTGTGGGTCCACAGGGCCGAAGGGGAGATCTGGGATTTGGACTCTACGGACCTGGGGAACATCATAGCCATCGGGACCAAGCAGAAGCTGGGCTACCTGATGGAGGAGCAGGACGCTGTGGACGAGAGGCTCGGCTACCTCGACAAGGTCTTCGAGGAGGTCAAGGGGATTGGGGCCGATGTTACCGACGCCGGGAAGTACCTCGAAA
>Ga0315288_10008674_pt1 | contig 12819 bp, 12 predicted proteins | sample YL17G11_20_MG_FD_203454 | JGI IMG/M metagenome (GOLD analysis project Ga0315288, IMG submission 203454) | Sediment microbial communities from Yellowstone Lake, YNP, Wyoming, USA - YL17G11_20 | ecosystem: Environmental > Aquatic > Freshwater > Lake > Sediment | place: USA: Wyoming | collected...
CCTTTTTGGATGAGTTGAATATAAGAAAAACCGGATTGAATGTCAAGAAGAAAAGATCGCAAAATGTAATCCCTCCGTTACTGGGGCGTTTTAAAAGAGTTTCTGAAAAACTTTTTATTGACAAGGGCCGAAGAGGCTGGTATAGATATTTTACAATGCAAAATGTGATTTCACATATCGGAATAGTCTTAAAAGCGTTCGATCTGGTTTTCTCTGCGCGAACTGCTCCGGGGTAGTGAACACAGCCTATCGGCAAAGGCACGGTGTGGGGCTTTTTCCCGAGGAGTGTGAGTGAACAACCATAACAATACAGCGCAGTCTGTGGAGCGTGCCTTTGACGTCCTCAATATACTCAGGGACTCTAAATCGGCTATGTCAGTAAGTGACATTGCCCGCGCCGTGAAGTTGAGCCCGCCGACGGTACACCGATTTTTGACGACTCTCAGAAAATGCAAGGTTGTGGAACAGGATCCCCAGACGCGGCGGTATTCGCTTGGCCTGGAACTGCTTTTGTACAGCAAAGCGGTGCTGGATGGGTTCAACTGGCGAAGCCGCGCTCACCCCCTTCTGGGAGAACTGTCAAGGGACGTTGGAGAGACCGTCTTCATGGGGATCCTCGACGATTACGCCCTGGTTTACATTGACCATGTGGACTCCCTCGATCATAGCCTGCGGATGACCCCACAGATTGGCCGAAGACAAGAGGCCCACTGTACCGCGATGGGAAAGGTTTTGTTGGCACACCTGGAACCGACACGTCTGAAGGAATTTCTGGCAAGAGCCGGACTGCCGAAAAAGACGAAGAATACCATCACGAGGCCCCAGAGGCTCAGGAAGGCCTTGGAAAAAGTTCGCGCCTCCGGGTACGCTATTGACCAGCAGGAGGCTGAGGTTGGCATCTGTTGTGTGGCGGCTCCGATCAGCGGGATCACCGGAGAGACCATGGCGGCGATCAGCATCTCCGGGCCAAGCGAAAGGCTGGAGCAAAAAGGGTTGGAGACGCATCTCAAGGCCGCCGTCCAAGCTACAGCCGCACGTATATCGCAAGCGATTTCACCTTCGACAGGAGCAGTCAAATGAAAATTCGAGTCGGTGTCATCGGTGGAGGGATCTGGGGAAGTTATCATCTCTCGGCCATCAGAAACTTGGAGAACGATGGCAAAGCGCAACTTGTGGCCATTGCTACGCGGACGGAGGCATCCGCGAAGAAGCACCAGGAAGCCTTCAAGATTAAAGGATATACGGATTACAGGAGAATGATCAATGAAGAGAACCTGGATGCCGTGACCATCGTGACCCCGGATCATCTCCATCTCGAGATGACCCTCTATGCCCTCGAGAAGGGCAAACACGTCCTCGTCGAAAAGCCCATGGCCCTGAAGACCGCGGAGTGCGTTGCGATGGTCGACCTGGCGGCAAAGAAGAACGTCTTGCTTCAAGTCGATTTTCACAAGCGCTATGATCCTTACAACATCGATGCGATGCGAAAGGTGCGGGAAGGGAAGTTGGGTGACCCCTACTATGCCTACGCGTACATGGAAGACAAGATCGTGGTTCCTTGGAAGTGGCTCGCCCACTGGGCTTCTCAAAGTTCGCCCTTCTGGTTTATCGGCGTTCACAAGTACGACCTGGTTCGGTGGATCACCGGTCGAGAGGCCGTCTCGGTCATTGCCCAGGGCCGGAAAGGAAAACTTTCGTCGATGGGCATTGATACCTTCGATGCGGTGAGCACCTCCATTCAGATGGAAGGGGGGCTGGCCTGCACCATTCATGTGAACTGGATTCTTCCCATGCAGTTTGAGGCCGTGGTCAATCAGGGTCTACGCCTCGTCGGGAGCGAGGGCGTCCTCGAGCTCGACAGTCAGGACAGGGGCTTGCGGTATTGCTTTTCTTCCGACGGGACGCTGACGCCCAATTGGGGTGCATTTTTCAGCGAGGAGTCCCTGTTCGGCCAGCAGGTGCGCGGTTATTTCGTCGACGCGATCAAGGATTTCGTCCTCAATGTCCTTTTCTTGAAGTCGGGAGGATCCCTGGAGCAACTCGATGGTCGCTATCCATCGGGGCAGGATGGCTTGCGGGCAACACAGGTGGCCGAAGCCGTCGAGAAGAGCATTAACGAGGGACGGCAAGTCAGGATATCGGAACTCTAGCGTAAGTTGGCATCCCTGCCAGAAGGGCAGGAGACTGAGCAAAGGAGATGTTATGTCAGAATATCCTTACAAGATCCCGATTAAGGAAATGGTTGAAAGATACGAACGAATCTACACCGCCGCCATCAACGATATTTTCCAGGCCCGCAACATGTATAACCAGTGGCTGGGTCCTGAAATTAAATGTCTGACAAAAGATCTCAAACGCGAAGTGGTCGCAGGGTTTGCCTTCACGGTTCAATGGATCTTTGATCCCCTGCCCGATGAGAGGGAGAAGCCTGCGGCGAAGATGGTCGAGTCGTACCCTGAAGGCGGCATTATTGTCGTCGATGCCGGGGCAGACCAGATCTGCGGCTTTTGGGGCGAGTTGGCGACGACCGTGTGTATGAGAAACGGTGTTAGAGGGGCGGTGATCAACGGGGGAGCCAAGGACACGGGGTTTGTCAAGATGATGGGATTTCCCATTTTTGCCCGCTTCAGCAGCCCCGTCGACGGGTTCTACCGGTCGCGCCTCAGGGGATGGCAGATCCCAATCTGGTTCAACGGAATTTTGATCCGGCCGGGCGATTTCATGGTTGGCGACAGCGATGGCGTTCTGGTGATCCCTCAGGAGATCGTTGAAGAGGTCTTGGTAGAAGTCGAAAAGAGGGCGGCCGAGGAAAGCGAGACCCGCAAATTGCTGAAAGAGGGGGTCTCCGCCGAAGAGGCCTCGCGCCGGACCGGGAGAACCGACCTGTAGAACTCATTCCCGAGGAGACAGGAGGGCAACATGCAACCAGATGGAAAGGCTGGATGAGTTCTTTCGTGGTGCCATCCTGATGGGCCATGCCATGGCAGGATCGGGGGATTGATTTCTCGCTGTCCGAGATTGCGCGTCTCGCCTCGTTCATCCCCGGCGTGGAACGAACCGGGGCCAGGACCGTCCGTATGATCTCGAGGGATTATCGGCAGGTTCAACACCTGCGCATTGTCTGCACGAACCTGGCGCTGGCAGTGGTGCGACAACACTTTTAGAGGTTAGGAGTATGGCAAAGATCAGAGTGGTGATCACGGACTATGTCGAGCCGGATTTGAAATGGGAAGAGGAACAGCTCAACGCGTTGGGAGTCGAGTTTGCGTACGATCAACTCAAAATCGGTTCTCCGGAACAGATCTTGAACCTCGCGAGGGATGCAGACATCGTTATCGTGAATATGGCCAGGATCGATGCGGAGGTGATCGGCGGTCTCCGGCGCTGCAAGCTCATCATCCGGCACGGCGCGGGCTACGACAATGTAGACGTGAGCGCGGCGACCCAGCGACAGATCGGCGTGGCCTACGTTCCCGACTATTGCGTAGAGGAAGTGGCGGAACAGGCCGTGATGCTCATCTTCGCCTGCCAAAGGAAACTCCTGGTGCAGAATCGTCTCCTTCACGACTCCGCCGCAAAGGGCACGTGGGTGTTCGATCCTATCTATCCCGTGTTTCGCCTCAGCGGCAAAACCCTCGGCATCGTCGGCTTTGGTCGCATCGGGGCCGCCGTCTACCGGATGATGCAGGGGTTTGACCTGCGTTTTCTCGTCTGTGATCCCTATCTTTCGAATGCGCGGAAGAAGGAGTTTGGCATCGAAACGCTCGCCCTAGACGACGTGTTGAAAGAATCCGACATCATCACGGTTCACACGCCTCTGAATCGGGAGACCCATCACCTCATCGACGAACCGCAGCTCAAACGGATGAAGAAAAGCGCCATCCTCGTGAACACCTCTCGCGGCGGGACCGTGAACCTGCGGGCCCTGGACAGGGCGCTCCGCGAGGGGTGGATCGCCCACGCAGGGATTGACGTGTACGAGGAGAAGGAACCGCCGGACCCGGATTTCCCTCTGCTGCACAACGAGCGGGCCATCTGCACGCCCCATCTCTCGTGGCTCTCGGAGGAGGCCGGCTGGAGCATCAGGAAGAAGATCGTCGAAGATGTCCGGAGATTCGTCCAGAGGCAGGATCCCAGGTATCTTGTGAATTCCGAAGTGAAGGTGCGTTTCGAGTGACAAAAAGGGGAAGGCCATGAGTCGCCCGGACAAAATGCTTGGTTTGTTCAAGACAGCCAAAGGACCTGGAAACATGGTCCTTCGGGAGTCTCCTGTCCCGAAGCCTGAGGGGAATGAGGTGCTCATTGAGGTGAAGGCCGCCGGGATCTGCGGAACCGACATTCACATCAAGCACGATGCCTATCCGTACTGGCCGCCCGTGATCATGGGACACGAGTTCTCAGGGGTCATCGTCGAGCTTGGGAAGGAGGTCACCGGTTTCAAATTGGGCGATCGGCTTGATTGCAGCGAAGAGAATCGACATTGGCAAGATCATTACCCATGTCGAACCGCTGGAATCGTAGGAACGGACGTTCGAAGCGGTCGAGAGCAAGCGGGCACTCAAGGCCCTTTTAATCCCATGAGGAATCACGGGGGCAGCTTCTGTGCAACTGAAGAACAAGGTTGAGACCCTGCTGATGGAGTTAATCCGGTTTCAATCCACGCGCGGGGAGGAAGGTCCTGCGATCCGTTTCCTGAAAGAACAGATTGCGCCATGGGTTGATTCCTGTGCGCTGGTGCCGATCGACGACGCCATCATCCAAGATCCCGATTACGCCTTTCCCCTGCCGGGTCAGACGTATCGCGATACCCCCAATCTTGAGTGCCTGATTCGCGGGAAAGTTAACGCACCGACGATTGTCTTCAACACGCATCTCGACGTCGTGCCTCCGAGTGAAGGCCAAACCGATGCCTTTTCGCCGCGCCGGGCCGAAGGCAAAATTTTCGGCCGCGGCGCCTGTGATGCGAAGGGGCAGGCGGTAGTTCTCTTTGCGCTTGCGCTCCTCCTGCGGGAGAGGGGATTACAACCCGCGGGAAACCTTTTGTTCCATCTGGTGATTGAGGAAGAGAGCGGCGGCAACGGCACCCTGGCGATGATTCGCCGGGGAGTGGCCGCCGATGCGGCGATCATCCTTGAGCCAACGGAGATGGCCGTGGTTCCGGCGGTGCGGGGTGCGATGTGGTTTGAGTTGCAGACCTTCGGACGGGCGGCCCATAGCGGTACCCCCGGAAGCCGGATCAGCGCCCTCGACAAGGCAGTGGAAGCCATGGAGATCCTCCGGGGCTACCACGACCGCCTCCTCGCCGAATCGCGCGGACTGGACCTCTTTGATCTCTTTGCTGATCCCATGCCGCTCACCTTCGGGCAGTGCACCGCCGGGACGTGGCCCGCAACTGTGCCCGCGAAAGCCATCGTGAAAGGGGTATTTGGGTTTCTCCCGAACCGCACCCGGCCGCAGGTGCAGCAAGGGATACGCGAAGCGATCCTCACGCAGGGAGACGAGTGGCTGCGCGACCATTTCGAGTTGACGTTCCCGATGCTCCATTCCGAGGGCAACATGCTGCCTTTGGATCATCCGCTCGTGACGTCGCTGCTCGCCGCGGTCCGAAAGAACAAGGTCGAAGAAAAGGTCTCAGCGATGACGGCGTCATGCGATGCCTGGCTCTACAACAACCAGGCTAGGATCCCGACGGTGGCGTTCGGGCCGGGCTCGATATCCCATGCTCACTCGGCGCAGGAGCAGATCGTTCTAGAGGACATCCTGACCGCGGCGTCTGTTCTGGCTGATTTTGTGTTGGATCCTCAAATCCTAGCATAGCGAGAGGTTCAAGAGATGAAGAAACTACCGAAGCGTCAGATCCCCGGTCCCAAGTCGGCAAAGTACCTGGAACTCTCCCGCGCATACGAACCGCCGTGCGCTGCCGATCAGGTCCCGGTCGTGTGGGATACAGCCGATCGTGTCTGGGTGACGGATGTCGATGGAAATCGCTACATTGATTTTACGTCCGGCGTCCTCGTCACGAATGTGGGGCACAATCACCCGGGACTGGTCCGGGCCATCCAGAACCAGGCCTCGCGATTGATGAACTGCTATTCCTTTCCCACCCCTGAGCGCGTCACGGCAGCCGAACGACTGGTCAAGACGCTTCCGCCCAATCTGGACAAGGTTTTTTTTCTCAGCACAGGCTCCGAGGCGACCGAGGCGGCCATGCGCGTTGCAAGACGATACACCGGCAAACAGGAGATTCTGGCTTTCCACGGTGCGTTTCATGGTCGTACCTATGGCGCCATGGGCGTCTCGGGCATTCTCGGTATTCGCAGGCAATTCGGCGTACCCGTGCCCGGCGGAATCATGGCGCCCTATGCCTACTGCTATCGCTGCCTTTATGAGAAGACCTATCCCGATTGTGATTTCTTCTGTCTCAAGACGCTGGATCAAATCATTGAGGCCTCGTCCTCTGACGATCTGGGGGCGGTGATCGTGGAGCCCTATCAGGGAACGGCCGGCTTCGTCTTTCCTCCGGACGGGTGGCTCAGGGAACTGGAAAAGTGGGCGCGCGGGCGCAATCTCCTGCTGATTGTTGACGAAGTACAGGCAAGCTTCGGAAGGACCGGCAAGATGTATGCGATTGAATGGGAGGACGTTCACCCGCAGATGCTCTGCTTGGGTAAAGGGTTGGGAAGCGGGGTGGCCTGCTCGGCCCTCGCAGGAGAAAACAAGGTCTTTGAATGCATGAGCCCGGGAGAATTGTCGAGCACGTGGGGAGGCAATCCCGTCTCGTCTGCGGCAGCGCTGGCCGTGCTTGATGCCATGGAAAAAGAGAAGCTTCCGCAGAACGCGCTGAAGATTGGCGAGCGTATGAAACCGCGCCTTCTCGAAATGAAGAAGAGGTATCGGTGTCTCGGGGATGTCCGCGGCAAGGGGCTGGTCATGGGTCTGGAATTCGTGGATCCCAAGGACGAGCGGACGCCCTCTCCGGAATTGACACGCCGATTCATCCTGGCCTGTGCCGAGCATGGATTGCTCCTCGGTAAGGTTGGGGTGTATGGAAACGTCGTTCGAATTGCGCCTCCCCTTGTGATCACCCAGGAGGAGGCCAACATGGCATTGGATATCATTGAATCCGGACTGAAGAGTCTATCCAAGCCTATTTGAGATTTCCGAAACAAGGTCAAATTTCGAATTTGAGATCTGTAAGGGGGAGGCTGATGGCACGCTTTGCAAGGCTTGACGTTCTCAATGCGATGATGCGGACGGGACTGGTCCCGGTCTTTTACCACCGGGATATTGAGATAGCCAAACGGATCGTGGGTGCCTGTGCGGCAGGAGGAGCACTCTGCATCGAGTTCACGAACCGCGGCGATTTTGCACCCTTCGTCTTCAAGGTGCTGGCGGAGCATGTTGCGGAGGCGAACCCGGAAGTGATCCTCGGCGTCGGCACTGTCGTGGATGCCCCTACCGCGGCCCTCTACATCGCGAGCGGGGCAAACTTTGTCGTGGGCCCTTTGCTCAACCCCGAAGTCGCCCGGCTCTGCAATCGTCGCAAGATCGCGTACTGTCCCGGCTGTGCGACGGCGTCGGAGATCTCGCAGGCCGAGGAGCTCGGCGCCGAAATCGTCAAGATCTTTCCGGGAGGACTCGTCGGAGGGCCTGAATTTTTAAAATCGCTTCTTGCGCCGATGCCGTGGACCTGTATTATGCCGACAGGCGGCGTCGAAGCGACGAGGGAGAGCGTGTTTGCATGGATCAAAGCGGGCGTTGTTGCCCTCGGCATTGGCTCGAACCTGATCTCGAAAGAGCGGATCTCGGGGCGCAGGTGGGATGAATTGAGCCAGGCAACCGCTCAGATCCTCGCGTGGATCCGGGAGGCCCGTGGAAAATGAGTCATGAACCGTATCACGGATGACAGAACGACAGGGAGGTAAAATTCAGAATGTCAAAGGTTATCACTTACAAAGAGATCAAGCCTTACGAGGCCTGCAAGTATGACGGCGTGTCGCTCGGCGAGGTGATGCTGCGTTTCGATCCGTTCGATGTGCCGACGGCGCGGGCACGGGTGATGCGGGTCTTTCAAGGGGGCGGCGAGACAAATGTGGCGTGCGGTCTTGCCTATGCCTTCGGTCTGCGGACGACGGTTGTGACCGCTCTGGTGGATGACGACATCGGCAAGAGCATCCGGAATCAACTTCGCGAGTCGGGGGTGGACACCTCCAAGATCCTCTGGTTCAATACCAAGAGCGACGGCTCTCGTTTCTCGACCGATCAAAAAGGCGGATTGATGAACGGAATCAGCTTCACCTTCGCTGGTAAGGGGGTCATCGCGTCGGATACCCTCTACTATCGCGCGCGCACACCGATACGCGAATTGCGCCAAGGGGATGTAGACTGGGACACGCTGTTCGGTAAAGAGGGCGTCCGGGTCTTTAACACGGGCGGCATCTACACGTTGATCTCCCCTACGTCCGCCGGATTGGCGATGGAGGCCGTTCAAAAGGCGAATGAGCATGGCACCTTTGTCGCCGCCGACTTGAATTACCGTTCAAAGGTCGAACCGAACAAAGGACGGGCGCGAGAAATCAATCGAGGGATTACGCCGTATCTCGGTTTTCTCGTCGGGAACGACAGCGACCTGCACGACGCCCTCGGGTACGAAACGAAGGTGCCATCGGGCGCATCGTATGGCGAGTGGATCGCCGCATATCAAGAAACGGTGCGACGGGTGGCGAAGGATTACCCGAACCTGAGTCTCATTGGAACGCAATGGCGCGGTGCGACCAATGCGGACCTAGTCCTAAAATAAGCGCGATTACAATCATCAATCGTAGTTGACCCACGAGGCCCCAAAATATATATAGATAAGAAGAAGGACAGTTAAACTTGACCTTGCTAAGAACATATCAATCCCTTCGACTCTGTTAGGATCTATTTGCAAGTAAGTTTTAAGCTTGGGTGAGTCTCCTTTCGGTTTAGGATTTGTAAGAGGTGATTTCCACAACAGCTCTCATGGCCATGCTATATCTCTTCAGGTTACACGACACTCTCTGATCACAGAAAACGCTCGGAGGTATTCTTTCAGACAACAGTTATAGCCCACCAACCGATAAACAATCCGACGTCCCGTTTTCACAATCAAACAAGGAAGCCTTACAAAGGTGTTGAGGAAACGTTTAAACTCCATCCGCACAATCCGATGTCCCAGAATCTTTTCGGGCATCAATAAACCCAGCCAGGCCTTCAGGTTCCACAAGCCAACGCGGCGATTACCATGTAGGCCCAATTCGAAACCAGATCTTCCGCAGGCATCCGAAGCGCGTTGACCCCGTTTTTCAATTGCTCGATATCATTCTCATGATCACATCGCTCATTCGCAAAATAAACCACTTCCTGAGCCCCCATTGTCCGATCATTGGTGATATATTGGTGATATAAAAGAAGTATCGGATATCATCAAATAAAGCCATTTCCCCCTTCTCAACCGTCAGATTTTTCCGTAACGCCACCACCCGATAAGTCTTCTTACATTTGACCGGTCGATAATCAAATTCAGCAACCTGTTCCGAAACCGTTCGAATATTCTTATACCCTCGCTCCCTCACAATTCGTTCCTTCACATTCTCAGGCCGTTGCCGCTCCTGGGTTTGCACCTCATAGCGGGGCTTCCGCTCCAACATCTCCCACTGCTCTTCTGAAAGCCCGCAAGCGAGGGTCACAAGATTCCGATAAGCATCCAAACCAAAAACAAATTTGCACCGCTCATCCCACCGATCCAAATGCTCCGTCAAACTGAAATCCGTATCCCCTCGTAACCACACCTCCTCAAATCGCCCCTCCACTAAGTCCAGACTCCGGTCAATCCAGAAAGCCGAATCCAGATGCGAGGGCGCATTGCCCGAACGATTCACCAGATACAACGCCTCTCTCGTCTGGGCCAACGAGATCAATAACGGAGCATAGCCCCAAATCCCCTTATACAAAATATCCATCCCCTCCTTACACTCCCCCGTCGTCTCCGCCATCGTCCCATCCATATTGAGAATCGCCTTCCTAAAAAATTCCTTCGGCTGCCGCTCCCATACCTTCCTCCTTCTCTCATTGATCACTTTCATCAACACCACCACGTCTCCCTCCGAAAACCGCCGAAGAAAATCTCCCGCTGTCGTCGGATCCGGAATCACCTCCGCCCCTAACGCATCCATCCACCCCTCGTCCTGCCGCTGCAACTCGATGCCCTCTAACCGACTCCCTCTAACCGACTCCCTCCCGCAAGGACATTATAGGTCAAATTCAATATGTGATCCGATTCATGGTATGGAAGATGACGCTTCAGCAAATGCAACTGTTTGTCGATCTCCTTCACTAACCCCAACCGCTTCGCCATCAAATGAATGACCCCGATCCCTCCACACGCAGTCCCCTTATGACGATCATCCATCTCATAGCGAATGTTTATGCCCTTCAACATTGGCCTCTCTTGCTCTTCCCAATTTCTCCGCTCCAGTCGTTTCTCAATTTTTCTCTTGCGCTTTGCCAGTATTTTGTGGTTTAATTTTTTCACTCGAAATGCTCCTTTCTGATAGGCTTTTGTTTTTTGACAAATCTATCATAGCCTTATCTGTAGGGCATTTCGAGTACTCTTTTCATCTTTACCCCAAATAATTACACTTGTTTAAGGTCTAGTGAGCTGGGGTGCCGTCCTTTACGATGTGGGGGAAGACAGGATGGTTCAGGCGGTGCTCCGGGAGGACGTGCCGATTGCCGATCGCACCGGCGGGGGCGATTCGTTTGCATCCGGTGTGATTGCCGCGCTGCTCAAGGGCAAAGACCTTGAGACGGCAGTACAGTGGGGTGCGGCGCATGGCATCCTGGTGCAGGAGACGCCCGGAGACACCACAATGGTGGACGAAGGCCTGGTGGTTGCCGAAGTGAAACGGGCGATGGCGAAGGGGGGTGTGCGCGCGACGCGGTGATATGATCCCTATATGAGGTGAACAACAGGGCTGATAGTTATGGCCCGCGCCATAGCCGGGGGCTTGACCAACTACTATTCCTGGCCTCTTAAAGGGATTTTCTTATTGTTATATCGAAAATCAAAGCTCCCGTTGAATCAGAGGATTCCGATTAAGCGCCTCGCTATCCCCCCTGCCTCAGCTTCCCGGTCTAATCGGTCAATAAGGAATTGATCGGAGATTTGCCTTTTTGTTTGACATGGCTAACCATTGGAAGGATAAGAACTCGCTTTGGGGTGAGTTGAATATACAAAAAAGGGGTTGTGGGTCAAGAAAAAGGAGTACTGATGATTACCAATTGAAATCAAGCATGTTTTGCTAAAATGCCAGGTTACTGATTACAGGAAGAAAGCAATTGATCGCAAAGATTAACCAGTCCTATACAGCGGCAAGAGTATTACCCCGGTCTTAATTACCCGTGTGGCCAAGCAGAGCATATTCTGTGTCAAGAGAAAATTAGCAGGCTGTTTCAGGAAGTGATTTGCCGACATATCTTCTTGGGCAAAAAGGGTATTATTTGTTATACTACATAACGAGGATGTAATCGGTTCTCTTATGGAAATTAGTGACGTCTTCCGCACCTACAATATCTCGCCTACCATGTCTGCTTCAATCATACCTCTGAAAGAAGCTGAAAGCAGAGGGCTCCTTTTAGACTTTGAAGAACCTCTCGAGTTGGCGTCTAAAATTGCCGGGTACGATGCTCTCTTCTCCACCGGATTGTCAAAGGACTACGTGGACAAGCGGGAGTTCAGTCTATTTATATCGATAAGGGAACTACTTCAAAACGCTTTGGACGAAGAGGAGAGGATAAACGGCCGACCTGATGTCCGGATCGAGCAAGACACTCACGGAACATGGATCGTAGATAGCGGACGCGGGATTACGGTGGAAGCACTTCGTATAGGCGGAAGCGACAAGGAATGTTGGATGCGGGGATATTACGGAGAGGGGTTGAAACTGGCGGCATCCTACCTGACTCTCAATCAAGTTCCAGTCTACCTTTTCACAGGACAGATGGTCTTCAGATTTATTGCTCTCCCACGAGATGGGCAAAATCCTGGGATCTTTATTCTGCTGGGGAGCTCTAAAGAAGCGACCAGGGGAACGAAAATTCTTCTGTCTGGCTACAAGGCAGACCAGGGATTCATGGAGAAGATAGTGCGCTTCTGGAACAAAGATCTCGCAACTAAACTGATCGTAGAAGAAAGATTTTCCTCTGAGGATTGCCCAAGGGAAATGCCTTCTGCTATTTTTGACTTCCCTAACCAACTCTACATAAGAAACATGTATGCAGGAGAAATGAGCGAGGTATCTAGAAGAAAATCTCTCTTTAGCTATGATCTGTGGTGGTTCCGGTTCGATGTTTCGAGAAAGCTAATGACTCAAAGGATGCCGCAGCTCTTTCTGGAGATTGCGAAGTTGCTCGAGAGATCGTTGGTGGCACGGAAAAAGTTTGCCGAAAAGCTTATAGAAGCGGGTATGCTCAAGACAAAACCCGTGGGAGGAGGACTCACAATTGAGTTCAACCCGACATTTACTATTGTTGAGGGACACCTTTTTGTATACGCCTTTCCAAAAGGGATGTTGGACGCATTTGTAGAGGTCTTAGGGCTTGAGGCTAAAGGAGACCTCATTAGACGGGTTTCCACAAATGAAGAGGCCGAGTCGGCTCTTTCGAAGGGCTTGATTCCGATACTGCTTCCGTATGAACTCTCAGAGCAATTCAGCAGTATCCCTTCTTTGCAGAATCGTAGTCTCACTTGATTATTCTGGATTTAATGAAGTCCCGTCTTTTATTACCTTCTCCATA
>Ga0315288_10008675_pt1 | contig 12819 bp, 3 predicted proteins | sample YL17G11_20_MG_FD_203454 | JGI IMG/M metagenome (GOLD analysis project Ga0315288, IMG submission 203454) | Sediment microbial communities from Yellowstone Lake, YNP, Wyoming, USA - YL17G11_20 | ecosystem: Environmental > Aquatic > Freshwater > Lake > Sediment | place: USA: Wyoming | collected...
CTCCACCGGCTTCACCAGGAGTTCGTACAGGCTCTTTGCCTCGGCGTACACCTCCTCCTTGCGGTCGAAGATCATGTCGCGGAACTTGGCGATCCGGTCGCGCAGAGCCTCGGGGTCCTGCTCGATGAATGCCGTCTGCGGCGGCGCGCCGCCCGCGGCGCACGCGGCTACGACGGCGATCCCGTTCTCGCAGAAGGTGTACTCCAGCACGCCGGTGTCGGACATGCCCTTGACCGCGGCGAGGAGCTGCGCGCCGGCGGGGATCTGGACCTGGCTCGCCCACTGGTAGGCCGGGATCTGCTCCCGGGTCGCAGACTCGCACGCGGTCTCCTCCTGGGCGAGGGCGTCGAGCCGCTCCTTCAGCTTCGCGGCATCGACTGTCGGCGCGGCCGCGGCTGGGCCCGCTGAGGCGAGCAGCAGGTCCTCGCCCCGAATGGGCATGTAGGCGCCGCGGATCGGCATATACGCGCCGCGATCCGCCTCGGCGCTCGCGTCCTCCGCAACCGCCCCGCCGGTGGCCTGCTTCAGCAGCGCGTAGGTCTCCTCCCGCATCGCGCGCAGCGCGTTCAGCCGGTCGAGGAGCGGCTGGGGCAGCTTGATGCGCATGTCCACCTTCCGCCAGGCCAACTCATCCATGAGGCTCCGCGAGCGCATCCGTTCGGCGCAGTGGAGCGCGAGCGCGGCATCGTTCTGCAGCGCGGCGACCCGCATCAGCTTGCGGTACGGCCCGAGGCTGTCGGCGAACCACTGCTGCCGGAGCAGCGGGTCGAAGGCGAGCCGCTCGCGCTTCTGCTCCTGCCGGGCGCAGATGTCGAGCAGCGCCCGCTTCGCCGTGTCGAGGCCCCCGCTATCCAGCGCGACCTGCGCGATCTGCTGCGCGACGCCCTCGTTCATCACACCGAGCCCGGCCTCCGCGTTCGCCTGCCGTGCCTGCTCCAGGAGTTCACCCTTCTTCCCGGGGTCCGCCGTCGCCCCGGCCAGCGCCATGAGGTGAGTGACCCGCTGACCCGGTGGCAGGTTGAGTCGGCCGATCATCGCGTAGGCATCGCCGAACAGCGCATCAGCTTCCTTTGTCTTCCCGAGCTTCCGCTGCGCCTGCTCGAGCAGTAGCACCGCCTGCAGCAGCAGCGCGTTCGGCTCCGCCCCCTGGGCCGTGACCACCGGCTCCAGCCCCTTCACCACCTCTTCCCACCGGCCCTGGCCGGCAAGTGCTTGCGCGGTCGCGATGGCACATCGGACCTGCGTCTGGGGATCATTCGCCTCCAGCACCGCCTGCAGTGCACGAGCCCGCGCAGCCAGGTCCGCATCGCCGGCCTGTTCGGCGAGGATGGCCGCTTGCGAAGCCATAGCGATGCGCCCGGCATCGAGCGCCAGTCCTGGCGCAGGACACAGGCGTGGGATGCCTGAGAACAGATGCCACGCCAGCTCCCCGCACGTCCGACGCCCAGCCGCGTCGTCCTTGCACAGGCGAGCGACCGGATTCGCTCCGTTCACGGGGTCCCAGCGGTTCCCGGCCCGGAGACAACTGCCGATGCCAATGTCCAGCAGTGACTGTCTCAGGTCCTCGGGCATGCTGGGCGTGACCCAGTAGTGGGCGTAGATCGTCCACCATCCCCAGTCCCGCTCAGGCCGGGCGTAGACCATCGCCACCCACCGCGTGAGGAGCGCATCCGCCTCGGCAACTCGCCCGAACGCGCGGAGCTTCACGGCCATCCACCCGAATGAGTACGGCACGGGCCACCGCTGGGCGTCGAATGCCTCCAGGCAACCGTAGAACTCACGGTAGAACACGTCATCCCGCCCGCTCCAGCCCTTCGCGACCGACGAGCCGAACTGGGCGCCGAACTCGTACGGCCATGGGTCGTCGGCTTCGGGCCCACCTCGCGTCATGCGTACGGCGTTCAACTGGTGCATTAGGGGCAGTAGATCGGCGCCCCCGCGGAGGTGCGGGAAGCTCGTACACAGGTTGAGAAGGTGGCTCTCGGCACCCGAGAGCTGAGCGTCCGTTGGAGCCGCGGACAGAAGGTCCGCGACGATACGCACGGCGAGGGAGTCGTTGCCCGTTCTCTTGGCCTCCGCCGCATCCAGGATCCCCTGCCGATAGCGCTCGGGGACTCGGGCAAGCCCCAGCGTCGTGAAGGCGTTCTCCCGCGTGTAGTAGGTACTCGCCTCGTTGGCCTCCGCGGCGTCTACAACCGCGTGGGCCTTGGCGCTGTCGACGCCGGCCCTCTCGTAGCTTGAGATGGCCTCTCGGGCGAAGTAAGCCGCCCTCGCCGCCTCGGCATTGCTCGCCGGGCCAAGCCCCGCATACGCACGCGCCCGAGCGAGATACATGTCACCCAGCAACTCCCACTTGCCTTGGTCCCGGGCCAACGTAGCCGCGACGTCCACCATGTCGTCAAACACGGGCACGTACCCGCAGCGCAGCGCCTCAGGACCGACTACACGGATGATGCCCGCCATGCCGTCGAGGTCGCCCTTCGCTTTGGGCTCCTGGAACATGCGGGCGGCTTCCTCGAAGGCGGCAGCCGGGTCCGCCGCAAAGAGCTTCTTGAGCGCCTCGAGCTTCGCGTCCGCGGGGGCGGCGTCCCCAGGGGGCTGCGGCTGCTCCTGTGCAAGGGCGGCGAGCGGGAGCATCAGCAGCAGCGGGAAAGTGAGGAGCCAAGCCCGTTCGGGCGACCTCGACAGCATCGCAGCAACTTCCGTTCCCACCCAGACGGCGGGGCGATGGCGTACGCGATAGGCCATCTGTGGGTTCCTCGCCCGGCCAGCGGAGTCCTCCCTCGGCCGAGTGGAGGTGTCCTCCGGCGACCCCTGGGACGGCGTCTCTGAGGCCCCGCAGCGCGCGCGCCCGGTCCCACAGGAGCATGGTCGCTTGGCGCGGGAGCTCGCTACGGCAGCTTGGGGCGTTCCCGCCGGCCGGACAACCTGCACTGGCGGCACGTCTCTGGGCAGCGCCACTCGATACCCTCGGTGGTGATGTGATCCTGCGGGGGCGCCTACGTACGTTGCGCTGCCCGCCTCGCCTCTGCGGCGCCACGATCTCCGCGTCATCGCGTCTCCGGAGGCGAAGGCGCCTCCTCCAGCTCGACCGTGATGGCAACGACCACCGGCACCGGGTCGCCGCCGCCGGAGACTACGTCGAGGCCGGCGATCTCCTTGTCCGGGTGGGGGTTCACCCAACGCATCGTGTAGAGGCCGATCGGTCCGGGCTTGTCGGCGGTGTGCCCTTGCCACGCGACCTGCGCCAACGGCAGGGGCGCCGGATCGACGTACCAGTCGGCGATCTCCGCGCCGACCCGCACCGGAATGGACTCCTCACTCCCGTCCGCGTAGTGCACGACGTAGCGCAGTGCCTCAGCGCCGTCCGGGCGCCCCCAGGCACAGGTGTGCAGCAGGTGCAGCGCACGCGCCTTGCCACCCACCGGGATCCCCCGTACCTCGGCCGGATACGCCGGTCGGGCTGTGCCCCGCAGCGCGATCACCGAACGCCCACCGTTGCCGGCCGGGTCGATGATCGCGAAGGGCGTCCGCGCCAGGACCTGCAGCCCCAGCGGCAGCTCAGCCAACGCGACGGGGCCGTGATCCATCCACCCCGCGCCCGGATCGCCCGCGAAGCCCAGGTTGCACATCCCGGCCAGGTCGATCGTCCGGAAGCGCGTCTCGTCCACCGGTCCCCAGGCACGCTGGTCAAGCGGCACACCAAGGTTAGTGAGAAGGATCGAGGCGATCCGCAGGCCCTCCAAGCGGTTCAGAGGCGAGTCGTGCCATAGGAGCTGGCTGAGCAGGACGCAGCCCTTGCCGTACGGCACTCTGACCAGGCCGGGCGGACCGGTGAGGGCGACCGCCCCGTCCGGCAGTCCTTCCGGCACGAACTCAGAGCTACGGCGCAGGGCGGTCCACTGGTCCCAGATCGGCCGATCTCGCCAGTACAGGTCATGGTTACTCAAGCCTTCGGTCAGAACATCGGGCTGTGTCAGATGCGGCGCCGCCAGATCGGCCGTCCGCAGTTCACAGCGCATCCCCAGCACCTCGTGGAGCAACTCCGCTTCCCCCGGAGCCGGGTTGTCCAGCCACAGCACGCCCCCGCTGCGGACCCACTCCAAGGTGTCGGTCAGGCGGCTTTGGAGCGTCTGCCAGGCCGTGCCCGAGCCCCCCACAACCAGTAGGTCATGCCCGCGTAGCGCCTCGGCGGCAGGCGATTCCAGGGGGCCGTCATAGGTGGCGCCGAGACTGTCGAGAGCTTGCTTGAGAGAGCTGTTCGGGTCCGTGACCACCGCCAGACGAGACTGAGCGCAAGGGCTGGCCGAGGCCGCGTACCGCACGAGGTCGCGCAGGAGAATCGCGGCGGCCGGTTCGACGGCGGCGCGCTCAACGAGGGGGAGCTGGCAGAGCAGGTAGCGCCCGCGCCCGAACGGGAGCTCTAGTAGCGGTACCCAGGTCAGGCCGTTCCGATCGTCGATGGAGCCGCGGATGCCCCCGGCGTCGATGAGGGGCACGAGGTTGCCGCGGTTGGGCTTCACCAGCGACCTGCGGGCCACCACGGCATCGGGGCTCCAGAAGCGCAGGTCCTCGTCCGTCACATTCGCCAGCGCCCGGTGACTGCGCGCGCGGATGAAGGCCGCCGGGCTGGCGTGGTCCGGGTCGATGGCGACCTCGACCGGCAACCAGTGGTCCGGGTAAGTGCTCTGCTCGAGACACAGCACCGAGCCGCCGGCCGCGACGAACGACGCCAGCGACTCCGCCCAGGGCACCTCCCCGGCCGTAAGGGCCTCCGCGCCGATGACGAGCGCCCGGGTGCCCTCCGGAAGCGACATTGGGTCGGCGACCCGCGCCGCTCGCAGGCCGGCGGCCGCGAGAGCCGCTGCCGTCCGGCCGCTCGGGTCGAAGCGCACGGCGCCGGCGACGGCCTCCGTTCCCGTAGAACGGGGGTAGACCCGTACCTGCTGCTCAACCCGCCCGAGGGTGCGGCCGTTCTGCGCCAGGTTCAGGGTCAACGTAGCGACGGTCGGCGTCGAGACGTCGGGAGCGCGGAGACGCAGGCGCCGGGACGTGGACGCGCAGGGCGGCAGCGACAGGCGCTCCTCCCCGCGATCGTTCGTCCCGCCCCACCACCAGGCGAACGTGAGCTGCTGGGCGCAGAAGGCGTCGTTCTGAATGTCCACGGTGCGCATGATCTCATTGCCCGCGTAACACCTGCGCGTCTGCTCGCGCACGGCCAGTGAGATAGGTGCGTAGGCCGTCGGGCCGAACAGGTCCACTTCGTCGGCATCGAACCACGGGTTCAGCCCCGTCACTCCGTACTGCCGATAGGCCTCCACTTCCAGCGCGATCATCTCCCGCCGGGCCCGGGAGTTAGGCGACCCCGCCGTGAAGCGACCGGGGAAGGTATAGGCCTCATCCCCCAGCCAGAAGGCCTGGTACTGCGGATACCACGCGGGGAAGCCCCCGTCGAACTCCCCGATGTACAGCGGCTTGTCGCGCTTCCACTGCCACTCACGGCCGATGTAGGTGATCGGCTCGTCCATCCACCAGCACTTCGTGGGATAGAGGGTGTAGCCGCTCCAGTACTCGCGCGGGTAGTGCATCCCGATGACGTCCATCGCGCCTGCCGGGTCCAGGTCGCCCTCGCACGTCGTGAGACGGGTCGGGTCGGCCTCCCGCACGATCTCAGCCATTCGGCCAAGCTGCGCCTCCCAGCGGCCGGCGTCGCCGCCGCACAGCAGGATCTCGTTCTCCAGGCTGTACATCACCAGGGACGGGTGGTTGCGGTCGCGCCGAACCAGCCCGCGCAGGTGCTCGGCGTAGTTCTCCCAGAACCGCTCATCCCCGGTGGCGTAGGCCTGCTGGTAGCAGTACACGGCTGCCTCATCGACGATCAGCATCCCCACCTCGTCCGCGGCGTCCAGGATGTGCTCCTGCCACGGCTGCGTGTGCATCCGTATGCAGCGGACGCCGGCGCGCTTCATGCGCACGAGATGGTCGCGCGCCGCCTGCCAGGTGTCGATGCTCCCGCCGGACGTCGCGAAGAGCTTGACCGGCACGCCGTTCAGGACAAACCGCGGCCCGTCCGTCCATACCTCGCGGAACCCAAAGCGAGTGGCCGTTCGGTCCACCTCGCGCTCGCCCTCGACAACGCGCGTGGTCAGCCGGTACAGGTGGGGGTCGTCGAGCGTCCACAGGTGGGGGGCCGCCCAGGCGACCTCCGTCTGAACCTCGCGTCGCCCCCCGGCGCCCAGCGTCACCCTCCGCGAGGGCAGAGCGATGGCGGGCCCGTCCCGGTCCGCCAGGTCGTGCGACAGCCGCATCGTCCGCGCCGTGTCGCCCGCATTGCAGAGCGTGGTCGTCACGTGCAAGCTGTGCCGCCGCACCGAGGTGCGGACGAAGACGCTCTCAACATGCAGGGCATCCCATGCGATCAGCGAGACGCTCTGCCAGATGCCCGTCATCCGGAAGTCGCCGCCGATCGGGGCGATGATCGTCTCCGGCTCCAGCTTGAAGCCGGGGTGCTCGAATGGTCCTACCTCGTACCTCTCAGGCGGGTTGGTCGAGGCCGCCACCCAGTTCGTCACGGCGACCCATAGCTCGTTTGAGCCGACCTGCGTCGCCGCCGTGACGTCGATCTCGAAGGGCAGGTTACCGCCGAAGTGCGCGCCCACGGGCTGCCCGTTGACGAACACGCGCGCCGCATGGTTCACGGCTGTGAAGCGCAGAGCGAGGCGCTTCGACGCCATGTCGGGCGACAGGTCGAAACGCCGACGATACCAGTAGTGGTTGGCGTCGCTGCCGTCGATCCGCCCCGGGACCTGTACGGACCGCCAGCCCTCCATCGGCGGCGTATCGCCATCCCCCCGCTCCGAGGCGGCGAGTTCCCAGGCGCCGTCCAGGCTCATGGCCTGCCGGGGGCCCGCCGGCGGCACAACCAGCCGCGCCTCCGCCACCTCCGCCTTGGCGCCGGGCTCCGCCTTCACCTCGACGCGAAGCCGGTAGTCTCCCGACTCCGCCTTGCGCCCCGCGACCAGAGCCTTCGCCGCGCCGAAGGCCGGCGCCACGAGCCGCTGCTTCCCCAGTCCAAGCACAGCCCCCAAGTCATCGCGCACCTGCCACACGACCGATAGCGGCCGAGGCGTGGGGGTGACGTTTCGCACCTGGACGGCGCCTTCCACGCCGCCTCCGGACTGCGATCGCAAGGCCGGCTGCACGCTCAACAGCGAGAGGCCGAGCCGGCGGCTGTCTGCCTGCAGGTCGCTGCCCGACAGGGCTTCCAGGCGGATGGAGCAGCGCAAGACCGTACCGGCCTTGATCGTTCCCTTGTCGGCCAACGTCCAACACACCTGGAAGTACCGGTCACCCCACTGGCGGGAGTCCTGCAGGTACATGCCGGTCAGGCCGCTCAGTGGCCGGAAGCGGATTCCGCGGTCGCCGGGGAGCAGCCAGCCGAACCAGTCGAACCCCCAGTCGTTCAGGTTGCCGCCGGGCTCGCCGTACGTGGCCGGCAGCAGCGACCACTGGAGCTGGTCGGGTCGCCGGACGAACCAAGCCCCCTTGCCCGCGGCCGCCGCACACGGAACCAGCCCGTTCAGCCGGACCGTCTCCGCTTCGAAGTCGCGGGTGAAGGCCAGCTCCCAGTCGAGACTGAGCCCGTCCGCTTCGGGCTGGCACTCGAGCGTGAGCCCCGCGCACGGCCGCCCGTCACTGAGCGTGCCGACAACCCGCACATGACCCGGGGCGACCTCCTCCTTAGCACAATCGATGGGCACAGCGCTGCCTTGCCAGTTCGGCGCCGGGAGGATCACCTGGAACTGCTCCAGACACTCGACCCCCCTGACGGAGACACTGACGGCGCCCGTGTCCGTGACACGTGCGCTCAGTTGCCCGCACGCGGGAGCCGCGGCCAGGGCCATCAGCACGCCGGCGAGCCCTGCGCCAACCACCCTCACCATGCGCCCTTCGGCGACGGCGCCGTTCCGCGTCACTGACCTTCCCCCTAGAATGGTACGAGCCACAGTCTCATGAATCCGTTCCGTTTACCCCCGCCCTGAAGTGGAGGCATAGCCGACCCCTGAGGGCAGAGCTGGATGGCTTCGGGTGCCGGTGGACGGTAGTTCAGAGCACCACGTGGCCTCACCGTGTTGCAGTGTCTTCGCCAACGCTCGATGAGCATCCTGGTCCCCAGCACCGTGTCGAGACTCTCCCGGTCCGATCGGCGAACAGGTCCAGGGGAGCTGACGGGGTTTGACCGTCAGAAACGGCATACGGTACCATTCATGCGGCACAGACTACGGTCGGGTGCAGGTTCTCAGACCAGGGCCTATCACCGCAGCGGAAGGGTGTGCACCACTGATGGGTCACGCAGGAAGCCCCGGACTCCCCCGCCTCCACGCCGTGCTGGTCTGCGGTTGCCTGTTCACCTGCACGTGCCACGGCCAGGAGGCCGTGGCCCTCAACGGCATGGAGGCCGCCCGCATCCTGTTTCTTGGCAACAGCATCACGCTTCACGGGGTGCACGAGCCGTACGGCTGGCTCAACTACTGCGGCATGGCCGCCAGCGTCCCCGAGAAGGACTACGTCCACCAGCTCGCTGCGCGCATTGACGCCATCGCCGGCGGGCACCTGCGCGTCAGCCCCGCCGACACGGCCGAGCCCGGTCCCGACGGCGCCACGATCACCGAGCCCGCCAACATTCTCAACGTTGCCGACATCCTCGAGCGCCAGTACGCCACCTACACCAACGCCCGGCTCCAGCGGCAGATCGACTGGAAGCCCGACATCGTCGTCATGCAGTTCGGCGAGAACACGCCGCGGGATGGCTTTGACCCCATCGCCTTCAAGACCGCCCTGCAGGCGCTGATGAACGGGCTGAGGGACAGCAGCAGCCCGCAGGTGTTCGTGCTAACCCAACTGCTGGGAGCGGGCGGCGCCCTGGACGACATCAAACGCCAGGTCTGCGCCGAGGACCCCTCACGCCGGGTGTTCGTGGACATGAGCGACTTCGGCCAGGACCCCACGAACTTCGCCAGCGCGGAGCCGTACTACACCGGAGTCATCGCCGGGCACCCCGGCGACAAGGGCATGGCGCGGATCGCCGATGCCCTGCTCAAGGCGATGATTGCCCATGCCGACCCCCAGGGCGGACAGTAGGCACGCACGGCGTAAGGTGGCGGCAGCTCGAACGGGGCGACGTGGCGCGAGACCGCCCCTCGCTCGGCCGATGATGACCATCGTGGAGGAACGGGAGATGTCCAACAGCCAAGACTTGGCAGTCGTGCGCGAGTTGGCCGCGCAGGTGGCGGAGATCGCTTCCCTTTCCGTGCAGGAGGAGAAGCGCCAACTATGGCGCCAGCTCAACGCACTCCGTCCGGCGCGCCCAATGGTGATGATAGACCAAGTGTGCTGGAACGAGATGAGCATTGGCGAGGAGCTGACTTTGCGCTGCGAGGACCCGGAATGCCGGGGGCACGAGGACTTCCTGCGGCGCGCCCTGTTCCAGTGGCACCACTTCCCTGTGGACATGGTGGTGGAGCCCTTCGTGCGGGTGCAGAAGGCAGTCCACAACACCGGCTTCGGAGTGGCCGCCCGGGAGGACATCGCGGTCACCGACCCCACGAACGCGGTCGTCGGCCACCGGTTCATCAACCAGTTCGAGACGGCGGAGGACCTGGAGCGCATCCAGATGCCGCGCATCAGCCACGATGCGGCGGAAACCGAGCGCCGGCTGACGGTCGCCCATGAGCTGTTCGACGGGTTGCTGGGAGTGCGGGCCGAGGGTGTGGACCCGTACTTGTCCTTGTGGGACCCCATCAGCACATGGATGAGCGTGGAGGGAGCGCTCTGGGGGCTTGTCGACCGACCGGAGTACATGCACGCGCTGGCGGGGCGAGTGGCGGACGGTTACGCGGTCATGCTCGACCAACTTGAGGAGCAAGGCCTCCTGTGTGGACCACAGAGCACGATCCACTGCACCGGCGCCTACACGGATGAGCTGCCCGCACCGGGCTACGACCCGGAGCGGCCACGGACGGAGGACTTGTGGGCCGCCGGTCTGGCGCAGATGCTCTCCACCGTCTCACCGGCGTTCTTCCGGGAGTTCGAGGTGGACTACGTGAACCGCCTCTGCGCGCGCTTCGGTCTCGTCTACTACGGCTGCTGCGACCCCCTGGACCGCAAGATGGCCGAAGTGCGGATGATCCCCAATGTGCGGAAGGTCTCCATGAGCGCGTGGGTAGATGAGGAGCGCGGCGCGGCCGAGATCGGCGGGGGCTACGTCTACTCGCGAAAGCCCAACCCCGCGGTGCTGGCCACCGACACCTTCAACCCCGAGCGCGCGCGGGCGGACCTCGTTGCCAGCCGCGAAGTCTGCCGGCGCCACGGCTGTCCTCTCGAGATCATCCTCAAGGACATCAGCACCGTCCGCTATGATCCACAGCGCCTCAGCGACTGGGCTGCCATCGCGATGCAAGTCGTCGAAGGTTAGCGCGGTCTCCCGCAGACAGTACGTACAGACCAGAGGAGCGGATGGGCGCGCCGCATCACCAGTCCATATAGGGAGGGATATGCTCCCACTCGTTGACCTCGTAGGCCCCGGTGGACGCGGTCAGGAAGGCCCCCGCGCGTTCGGCCCCCAGGTTCGCCAGCAGCAGGTTCCAGAGCCTGAGCCCCTTGACGCGCGCCCTGGTCTGGCCCAGGGCCGTCGGATCGAGCTGGCAGGCGACCGCTCTGCCTGCGCCCACAGCCCTTACCGCTAGCAGTCCTGGCGTCACCACGGGGCGCCAGCCGTTCTCCTCCCTGGCCGTCTGCACGTTCGTCCAGGCCTTGAGGTACAGGTCACTCGCATCCACCCCCCGCGCCAGCGCGCCCCCAGTCGGCTTGCCGGCGAACAGGCGCTCCACGCCGCTGACCAGGCCGAAGTCGCCGGCCGCAGCGCTGCCTGGCAGCAGCACCACCGTTGCGCCAGCTTCGGCGGCCTGTTGCAGTTGCCGTCCCTGCCCGTCAGAGAGCGGCTCGGAGCCAACGAACACCGGGCCGCCCGGGCCACCTTCGAAGGGATCCGGCTGAACCCCCCAGGGAAGCAGGAACGCCCGCGCCGACTCGCCCAGGAAGCGGCAGGCCGTCGTCGGCGGGCCGGCGGCATCCGCCGGTGCTCGCAGAAGGTTGTCCACCAGCGCAGTGGAAACCGGGTCGGTCCCGTAGCGCTCGGTCACGTCAACCTGGCACAGCGTCACGCTACCCTTCCCGCGACGCGCCTCGAGCAGCGGCGACTGTGCGAGGTCAAAGCCGCACTCGAGCACCGGACGGAAGGGCGCGTAGTGCGGCTTGTCATAGACATAGGTCGCGAGCACCCCGCGATTGCCCCACTTGAAGCAGCGCGCGGGCCAGGAGGTCCGCGTCTCCGGCGCCGCGTCAGGGTACGGATCGATGACGTCGCTGGAGCCGTGCAGGTCGTGTAGGTCGGCCGCCTCCAGTCCCTGGAGTGCCGGGTGCTCCGGGATCACCGCGAACGCGTCCCGGGTGGACGTTTCCTCCAGCCTGAGGCCAAAGGGCACAGCAGTCGTCTGCTCGAACACCACCAGCCGCAGGCCACGGCCGATGGCGCCCTCGATGTCGAGAGACCGCGCCAGCGACTCGAAGCCCTGGTCCCACGACTGCCTTCCCACGATCACTACGCTCGCACGGGACAGGTCGCTCTCTGCCCGCAGAGCTGCGGCAGACACCCCGGCGCGCACCAGCATGGCCGCCGTGTCGCCCACGGGGTCGTAGAGGAGCACCCCTGAGGGCGGCTGGGTCTGCCGGTGCGGGAACACCTCGATCACGAGTGACTGCTCCCGGAACTCCTGCTTCGGCTGGTCCACAGGAGTGACCGTCAGCGTGTAGTCGGTACGGGCCGTCACCTCCGGGGCGTCAAGGTCCAGCGGGGCGAATGTCGGCGTTCCGGCCCGCGAGACGACGTCCATCCGTCCCTCCGCGGACACGCGTCCGCCTCGGTCAGTCAATGTCCAGCGCAGAGCCACCGGGATGTCGCGGGTGAGGTCGTTGAGCAAGACGACCTGCTTGCGGATGCGCTCACCCGCGAAGTAGGCGTGATCTTTCGACGGCCAGTCGCCCTCCGGGCCGACGACGTTGAGGTCGGTGTCGCCGAAGTACCGGGCCAGGGCTTGCATGACCGGCAGCGGCTCGCCCTGGTCGTCCCTGAAGTCCCAGTTGATCGCGTTGAAGATGATGCCGGACACGCCGTAGGTGCGCCAGGCGCGGAGGGATCGCTGGGCCACCAGCGACTTCACCGCCTGGTACCCGGGGTGGGTGCGGATGAGCGCGCGAAGGCGGCCATCCCGGGGCGTCCGGTCCATGTCGTAGAGGTCGAAGAGCTCCGGCGTGATGAGGTCATAGGCTGCCGGCCCCAGGAACATGGCGCTGATCTCGTCGAAGATCGGCTCGCCGCCGTAGACGACTTCCAGCGGGAACTGGCGCGGCCGGAACCAGTACGGGATCAACATGCAGCAGTGCTCGCAGGCGATGAAGGGGGACGGGCGCTTCTCGGCCCAGCGCGAGGGCCACTCCTCGCGCTCCTGTAGTGGCGAGTTGGGCCCGAGGTAGAGGTTGCTGGTGAGGATGTCGCCGAAGTTGCCGCAGGCGTGGTGGTAGAGCGGCCGGGAGTCCACCTCGGCGGCCATGCGCTGAGCCTCCAGGGCGAAGCGCTCCTTCTGCTGGAAGCTCTCGTCGTCGGGCTTGTAGGAGCCGTCCAGCTTCGAGGGCGCGACATACCAGTTGTAGCCCGCCAGGTTGAAGTGCATGTACCACAGGCCGATGGAGGGGTGGTTGCCG
>Ga0315288_10008676_pt1 | contig 12819 bp, 11 predicted proteins | sample YL17G11_20_MG_FD_203454 | JGI IMG/M metagenome (GOLD analysis project Ga0315288, IMG submission 203454) | Sediment microbial communities from Yellowstone Lake, YNP, Wyoming, USA - YL17G11_20 | ecosystem: Environmental > Aquatic > Freshwater > Lake > Sediment | place: USA: Wyoming | collected...
CCAACTGGTGCTAGGGGTGCAACTGGAGTAACTGGGCCAACAGGACCTCAGGGAAATACTGGACCACAAGGAAGCCAAGGGCCTACGGGACCTCAGGGGCCTCAAGGATCGCCAGGGGTTACTGGTAATACTGGACCTCAAGGAAGCCAGGGACCGACAGGACCCCAAGGACCAACAGGAACAATTGGACCAACGGGAAATACAGGGCCTCAAGGAAGTCAAGGACCGACAGGACCTGGGGGTCCTCAAGGTTCACCTGGAGTAACTGGTAATACAGGGCCACAGGGAAGCCAAGGAGCAACTGGGCCAGCGGGAGCACAAGGAGCTAGCGCAGTTAATATATTTAATGGCGGGGTTAGCTTGGGCATGTTTCCGTCAATCAACCTTATTGGTTCTTTGGTTGGAACAACTGGGCCTTCCGTTGCGGAAAATACAATAAATATAAATTCAATTTCTGATTATTTATCTGTTGGAATTACGGGTATTGGATTTACTGGATCTTTGCAGCTAGCTTCCGGATGTATGGTAAAGTGGAATACAGAAACAACAAACATTGGCTTAGCATTAGGACACACAACAGTTGGAACGGCGGCAGGAATTATAACAGTTAATAAGTCTGCGTATTATGAGGTAAATAGAGGTATTAATTTTACCGGTTTACCATCTGGTGTTGTTATTCAAATTCAAGATTTTATTGGGGCAACTGGAGGCAACGGGCGTTTTGGGTTTGGATCTGGTACGCCAATTGCAAAATCGGTTTCATATCTAGATGCTTGGACAACAAATGCTAGCGCTCTTCAACTGGGCGATAGTTCAAACAAGTCATATGTTGTCTATATTCCTTCTGGTACAAGTATAGAAACATATATTAATTATATTCGCGGCGGCGGAGGAAGCGCCGTAATGATGAGCCCTACCGGGACTACATTTGATATTAGGGTAATTGGCTCATAATACACAGTAGAAAAAGTTTTTTACGAACAAAAAGCGCTGATATATAATGGTAAAGACAAAGGAAGACCATGAGTATACCAGCACCAATTTCCGCGTGTATTATTGTTAAGAATGAGCCTCTTTTAGAAAAGTGTATTCTTTCTATTCGCGAACACGTTAAAGAAATAGTTATAATAGATACTGGGTCTACTGACGGAACAACGATTGAAATAGCTAAAAAATATGCAGATATATTTGAGAGTTATTCTGCGTGCAATAATTCTGAAACTGGACTTATTGAAAATTTCGCACAAGCAAGACAAAGATCTTATGACCTTGGGAGTCAGCCATGGACACTGTGGCTCGATGCGGACGATATTATAGAGGGAGCTGAAAACCTAGCAAAAATAATTGAATCACATGTTGATCTAAAAGAAGATGATGCTGTAGGAGTAATGTTCCCTTATGAATATTCTTATAATGAAGCTGGGCAATGTACCTGCAAACATTATAGAGAAAGGCTTGTTTTCAATAAAGATAAGTTTCATTGGGTAAATCCGGTGCATGAAGTTCTAATTCCTAAAGACGGGATTAGGTACACTTTAAATACAATAGAAACAGTAGTATACAAACATCAACGACAATATGGCACTAAGGTTCATGAGCCTGGTCGTAATTTGCGTATTTTAAGAAATTATTTTGAAAAAGTTGGAGATTCTGATGCTCGGCAAATGTATTATCTTGGGCTTGAGTGTTTTAATTCAGGATTAATTGATGAGGCCATTCAGCATCTTAGCAAGTATGTAGATATTTCTGGTTGGGATGATGAACGGGCGATGGCGTGTTTGAAGTTAATTGATATTTTTCTAATGAAGGCTGATTATGAATCCGGCCTTAAGTGGGGATTTAAGACGATAGCGCTCAAAGAAACATGGGGAGAGGGTTATTTTGCGATAGGGAAAATGTTTTATTTCATGGCTCAGGCTGGCGGGCCAAATGAAATGCGACATTGGGAGCGGTGCGTTAACTTTATAAAAATGGGATTAAATCTTCCCGCAACAAAAACTTTATTATTTATTAATCCATTAGACAGAGAGTATGATATTCATCGTTATTTTAATATGGCATTAAGTAAAATAGGCGATGTTAATGGAGCTATAGAAAGTGTAAATATTGCACTTAAAAGCAAACCAAATGATGATGGCCTGTTATTAAATAAGAAAATATATGAAGAATATATTGCTACACAACAGGCGGTTCATTTTATTAATGTTATAAAAGATCTTGGAAAAATAGACAATGCAAACGCTGATCTTATTATATCTATTATAAATAAACGTACAAATCAAGTAGAATGTAATGCTGAAACTAAATCATGGAATATACCAACCGATTTAGATTTAACAGCACCTCCGGCAGAGTTATCAGATGAGCAATTGCAAGCCGTAGTAGTTATGATGTGGAAGCAATTAATGTTATATGATGATGCTAAATCTGCTATTTCGTTTTTAGAAAATACGCCACTTAATATTAGAAATTCTTTTATTACTGGGAAGATGCTAGGATTAACAAAAGAATTTTTATACCAAGATCAAAGTGCAGCTACGGTTGTCAACAGTAATTCGCTAGATATAGTATTTTTTATTGGCAATGGAGTTGAGGCGTGGACTCCTGCATCTTTTCAAAAAACTGGATTGGGCGGAAGTGAAACGATGGCAATAGAGATGTCAAAGCGATTAGCAGCCCTGGGTCACAAAGTTAGAGTTTACAATAGCTGTGGGGGCATGGAAGGCATATATGACGGCGTTCAATATTATCAAACAGAAAAGTTTCATGATTTAGAGTGTGATGTTTTGATAATATCACGTAGAGCTGATATGTTAGGAGATCAATTCAATATTAAGGCTAAGTTGAAATTACTTTGGATTCATGATGTTTGTGCTTTAGCCGCCACGAACGAATTACTATTGAAGGCAGATAGAATATTGGTACTTTCAGAATGGCACAAACAAAATATAATGAAGGTACATAACGTTCATTCGGATCATATAGTTGTAACCAGGAACGGAATTGATCTATCACTATTTGATAAAAATATAAAAAGAAACAAATATAAATGTATTAACGCTAGCTCTCCTGATAGATCTTGGCCAATACTTCTTGACAATATTTGGCCTAGAATTAGGGAAGCGGTTCCAAACGCTGAATTGCATCTTTATTATGGGTTTAAAAACTGGGAATATGCGGCTCAATATGATAAGGGGCAGGCTGATTTAATATTATATCTTAAAAATAAAATAAAAGAAATGGCGGCACTTGGAGTTGTATATCACGACAGAATAAATCAAGATAAATTGGCTGATGAATTTTTGAGCGCGTCAGTAATGCTTCATCCTACTTGGTTCACTGAAACTTTTGGAATTACATTTGCGAGCGCACAGGCTGCCGGTATAAAAATAATTAGCTCTTCTATAGCGGCACTTAATGAAGTTGTTGGAGATCGTGGCATTTTAATAGATGGGGTTTGGACAGATAAAGAGTATCAAGACAAATTTGTACAGGCAGCAATAAGCGCATTAAATGAGGATTAAATGCATTATATCTATATAATTAAAAATAAAATTAATAAAAAAATATATGTTGGACAAACAGTTTGTCCAAAACAAAGATGGAAACAACATATTAGTCATATGAAAAATAATATTAATAAATCGCCACATCTTTATAGCTCTATGAATAAATACGGTTTAGAAAATTTTGTTTTCATCATAATAAAAGAGTGTGAATCTTTAGAAAAAGCTAATAATGCGGAGTGCTTTTGGATAGAATGCCTTAAGACTAGAGATAAAAATTTTGGATTTAATGTTAAAGAAGGCGGTAATAATGGATTACACTCTGCTGAAACTAAATTAAAAATGTCTATTAATAATTCTGGCAAAAATAATAGAATGTATGGAAAGCATCATACTGATGAAGCTAAAAAATTATTATCTGTACATAATAGCGGTGAAAACAATTTCTGGTATGGAAAAACTTTAAGTAACGAACACAAATATAAGATATCTTTATCAAATAGTGCGGAAAATAATTATATGTTTGGAAAATCTCATACAGAAGAGGCAAAACAAAAAATATCTGAAACTCATAAAGGCAAGCCAAAATCTGAATGCCATAAAAATAAATTATCTGAAGCTAGTAAGGGTAGGGCGGCCCCAAATAAGGGCATACCTCACACACAAGAAGCTAAAAATAAAATATCAAAATCAAAACTAAAAATAACAAAAGAGCTGGCGAATCTAATAATAGAAGGTTATTATGCTTCTAATATGAATTTGACTAAATTGGCGTTAAAATACTGCCTTGGTAGAAGTAGTATTTCGCGTGTTATAAAAAATAAAATAAGGTTTAATAATGAGTAAAATATCTAATTCAGAAACTTTGCAGAAATATGCTAAAGAAAATTTTGGCCTTGAAGATTTAGCCAAAGATTGGGAAAAAATGTTTTATACTTTAATGGAAGAAGTTAAAACAAACCCAATTAGTCCATATCAGCCGACAATTCCGTATACTAAACCGCGCAACAATTTATGTGTTACTATGCATCAGCCTCCTTGGTGTTCCTGTGCATTATAAAAGAAAAACAAATGAGTAAGTATAATTCCAAATTTTTCAACAAAACATCAAAGCCTGACGTTCAAGAAACATCTAATGTTCTTGAGGCATATCATAACTCATTATATTCATATCAGCCTACTATCGTTAATCATCGGTATAAAGTTCCTGGGTATCCAAATATCATAATTGGCGGATCAATTATAGATGCTGCTGACTGGGAACATTTGCATAAAGATTTTGGAGTAACGGACGTAATAAATGTAGAGACTGAGCATGATGATACAAGCAAAGTGCCAGCAGAACATTTATTGCAAGTTCAAACAGAAGATAACGGTGCTCCATTTCCACCCGAAAAGATATTAGCAGCAATAGAGTTTGCCAAAGGGCCTGGGAAAGTAATATATGTTCATTGCCAAATGGGCGGCTCAAGAAGTCCTGCTTGGGCATATGCGCTTCTTAGGGGTACATTTAAAGCATCTAAAGAAGAAGCTATGGCTGCAATTGTTAGTGCTCGTAGGGGCGTGGATAAATTAGATCCTTCTAGGGGATTTATAGAAGATTATGGACATCATCCAGTTCACGTATCATATTTAGCTTCTGTTGAGGCGGCAATCAAAATACTTGAACCAGATGTAAAATTACCGCGACTTAATATTGCTAGTGGTCCTAATATATTTCCATTTGATGGGTGGATAAACTATGACAGAGAAGATAGTCAGGCATATTTAGATTATCTTAGAACTTTAAAAGATCCTGCGGTAGTATGGCCTCCAATAGAAATTATGCCAGAGCATCAACAGCAAGTGGTAAAGTATATTCGTAATAATGGAAATATAGATTTTAGAGTAAGAGATCTTCGTGATGGATTCCCGCAACACCCAGATTGTAGCGTTGAATCAATATATCTGGGCCAAATGATTGAGCACATCAACCCACTATATGAAGTACCGCCATTTCTTAAAGAGTGCTATAGAATGCTAAAACCAAATGGCGTAATTCGAATTACTACGCCAGATTTAGATATTTTAATAGATGCTTATAAAAATGGGCAAATGAATAAATTTGAAAGTGAACAGCCGGAGTTTTATAAGGGCGTTGATCCGAGTGCTCAGCTTTCTTATTTAATGTTTGGTGCTGCCGGGCCTAGTTGCACATGGGATAATTACGAAGGTCACATGTTTCTATATACACAGAGATCTATTACTGCGGTGTTACATGAGGCTGGATTTAAAGATGTGCAATTTTATTATGAACCAGGCAAAAGTAAAGATCCTGTTATGGCAGTACAGGCAGTTGACGCTGGACTTACGCACAGCTTTATTGTCGAGGCTGTAAAATGAAAATTGGAATAGTTGCAACTCACAGCTTTCCAATTCCATCACCAACTCATACTGGAGATGTAGTAATTTTAGATCTTGCTAAGTCATTAGACGAAATGGGGCACACAGTTAATTTATATGCCCCTGAAGGAACTCATTGCACTTCAAAAGGCAAAGTGTTTCCTATGAGAGCTTCTTATGGTAAATACCCTCCAGCTGGTGAAGATTGCGAACAAGAGTGTTTTAATAATCATGCAGAATCACTTCGTAATGAAGATATAGTTCATGATTTTAGTGTAACTAAGCGAATTGTTCAAAGTTTATATAATGAATGTAGAAAAAATATTATATCTACAATTATGGGTGGTGCATGGATGCAGTCTCAGCAGCCTCATAATTTAATTGTTTGGTCTGAGTCTCATCGAGATCGTGTTATTAGAGGGGCGACTGATTATGAAAATACGCCTACTCCTAATTTAGCAGGAATAAACGGAAATCCAGTTAAAGAAGCTCATATAGTTAACGGAGGAATTGATACTGAATATTATTGCCCAACATATGAAAAAAAGAATTTCTTACTTTGGATGAACAGATGGCACCCTGTTAAGGGATATAGTAGGGCTATTGAAATTGCTCGTTTGTGTCCAGATATAGAAATTGTTCTGGCCGGAGAGCATCCAGATAGAGAGATGTTCGACTATCAAAAACAATGTGCTCTTGAGGCAGTTAAACTTGCTGAGGGGCTTCCTAATGTAAAATTTGAGTGGTTGCCGGCAGACCCACATCATCACGAGGCAAAAAGAGCACTTTATCAACAAGCTAAAGCGCTGTTATATACTATCCAATTCAATGAACCTTTCGGGCTTTCACAAGTAGAAGCCCTAGCATGTGGAACTCCTGTAATAGGAACGAATTATGGTTCAGTTCCGGAAGTTATTTCCGATGGTGTAACCGGCTTTGTATGTGAGAATGATGTGCAAAAATTTATAGAAGCAATAAGAAAAATAGACAATATTAATCCGCAAACATGTAGAGAACATGCAGTGCGCAGATTTGATCGTCGTGTTATGGCAAACTCATATCTAACCCAGTATAATGAGGTAATCAGCGGCAAGGGGTGGAGTTGATGGACGTAAAATTACACACATTTAAAAATAATGAATTCAAAATAATTAAGGGGACAACACACCCAGAGTATTCTTTTTTTACTTTTGATGGTGAAGAAAGAGATTTTAGAGACAAGTATTGGGATATAAAGTCTGGAGATGTTGTGTTTGATATTGGGGCATCTTACGGAACCTATACTTTATCGGCGTGTTCTATGGGAGCAACTGTTTTCTCATTTGAGCCAGAAACAACTGTATTTAAAGATCTTGTAAACAAGATAGCAATAAACGATTGGAATGACAGGTGCTATCTTAAAAATATTGGGCTGTGGAGCAATAAAGATTCTATAAATATGAAGAGTTACGCTCCTCATTGGCCGGAAGCAACTATAACTAGCGACTATACTATGGATACAATTGATAATATAGCCGAGGAATATAAATTAGAAAAACTTGATTGGATGAAAATAGATGTCGAAGGGGCCGAAATAAAAACTATTAGTGGCGGGCTAAATACAATTAATAAGTTTTTGCCTAAATTAATTGTCGAGTGTCATACGTTTTTAGATCCGTCTATAAAAGATAGTATTAAAAATTTACTATCTAGCAATTATAATTTTGAGGAAATAGATAGGCCGCCGTGTATAATGTTATATGCTACGCCAAAAAAATAGGGGAGATAAGATGAGGAAAATATTAGATAATTATTATCTCCTGGAGTTCACTTTTTTACCAGCTGCGTAGCACTATGAGAAAATATGAGTAACATTATTGCAAAAAATACTATTTATGCTTTAAAAAACAAAATAAATAATAAAATTTATATTGGTCAGACATGGAGAACCCCAGAAGAAAGAATGAGAGATAATTATGTTAGCTGTTTGAAGATATATAATGCCATTAAAAAGCATGGTAAAGATAATTTTTATTATGAGATTTTATCTATTTGTTACGACCAAAAAAACGCAGATATATTAGAATCATACTTTATTAAAAAATATGATACCATTAAAAATGGATATAATATATGTCTTGGCGGTGCAAATGGCGTTATGAAGGGAAGAAAACATACAGATGAGGCTAAAGCCAAAATATCAAATGCTAGCAAAAATATAAGCGATGAAACAAGGATAAAGAGATCGGAATCATTGTTTGGTAAAAATAATCCGTTTTATGGTAAAAAACACACAGATGATACAAAGGCTAAAATTTCATTAGCTAGTAAAGGAAGACCTAGCGCAACAAAAGGAATTCCTTTAACGGATGATAGAAAAAAACAAATATCAAAAACATTAACGGGAAAAAAACAGTCACAAGAAACAATAGATAAAAGATCTAAAAAATTAACTCATTATTTTGGTAACGAAGATGAGGTATGTAATAAATATATTTCAGGCAACACACTGCTTCAATTGTCAAAAGAGTATAATTGCAGCACAACGCCAATTAGGCACTGTTTATTGCGAAATAATGTTATAATTAGAAACGTCCAAGACTATAACTCGGTAAAAGCAACTCAATTTAAAGGCAATAAATGAAAATTGCAATATTATTTGGTAATTATAGTGTGGGCAATCGTCCATTTGACTTTCATTATGATAATATTTGGACTTGTTTACGCGGTTTAACCGGTAGTGATTTGGCAGTCGTAGTTATTAGTAGAGAGCTTGCAAAACTAAGACATAACATTTCTTTATTTACGGTGCATGCCGAGCCACAAAACAAACCTATCGTTTGGGAAGGCGTTAAACTTTTCAACTACATAGATCATCACACTGTAATTGATGATAGTTTTGACGCGGTTATTTCTATAAATGAACCAGATGCTTTTAGGGGAGTTAATACTAAGGGCTTAAAAATATGTTGGGAATTTTTGAATGACTTTACATTTTGTCAGGATGGATTTGAGGAGTTTGTTGATTTGTGGTTGAGCCCATGTCAAATGCACATGGAACATTTAAAAACTCAAACTTCACAGCCAGAAAAATGGGGAGTCTTACCATTAGGATGTGAGCCATCTTGGTATTCAGATAAAAGAATTCCTGGCAGAGTTGTTTGGACAAGCAGTTGTGATCGCGGATTGCATTGGTTACTTAGTTGTTGGCCAGAAATAAAAAAAGCAGTCCCTTATGCAACGTTAAAGATATTTTACCATTTTGATTATGGAAATATACTTAATATGGAACCTAACGATGATAACCACCACCCACATGTTAAAGAAATGGGGCAAAGGTTACGCTATTGTAAAAATGCTATAACAAAAATGAAGGATTTAGGAGTAGAACAAGTAGGATCTGTAAGTAGAGTTGATATAGCAGAGGAGTTAAGCAAAGCCTCTGTGTTTGGATTTTCAGCAGATACCGTTGCGTTTACGGAAGGCTTTTCAGTCTCAGCGCTAGAATCCCATGCAAGTTTTACAGTGCCGGTTCTGACAGATTGTGATTGCTTAGGGTCGATATATAAGGACTCAGGGTGTGTAATGATTAACGGCCCAATAAGAGAACATTTGCCGGAATTTACAACGGCAGTAATTAAAGGATTAACTGATAAAGAGTTTGCGGATAAAACAATAGAAAAATGTATGAATTTTGCTGTTAATTACACATGGCCAGGGATAGCAAAACAAATGGAAAATTTTATAAAAACTCACAACAAAAACCAATAAATTCACAGCTATGAAAACAATTTTTGATAAAAAAAATAAACTTAAAACCAATAAAGAAATAGACATTCTTTTAGAGGGCAAAAATATTAAAAGAATTGATGATTATATTGGCGCTCGTGTACCAATAAATTTTCAATGTTTAGCTGAGTGTTGTGGCTACATCTGGAAAACAGTTGCGTATTCAATAACAAGCGCAAATACCGGGTGTCCAAAATGTTGCGGACACATACCATATACCTTGGAAGAGTTTATAGAAAAATCAATAAAAAAACACGGTAATAAATATGGTTTTTCAAAATTTATTATGTGTCAAAATAACAAAATAAAAGGAATAATTATATGTCCAGAACACGGGGAATATTTACAAAGCCCACAGCAACATTTGCGCGGTTACGGATGCCCCAAATGCGGAAGAGTAGCGGCTATATTAAACACGAGATTAACTAATGACGAATTCGATTTAGCCCTAAAAAAGAAAAACAAAAACATTAAAAGAGCCTCTGATTATATAGATGGTATAACAGCTATAAATTTTAAGTGTTTGGTTGTTGGTTGTGATTATATTTGGCGCGCTATGCCAGACAATATATTGCATACTGTTCGCGGTTGCCCCAAATGTGCCCACAGAGTTCCTTTAGAAAAAGAGTATGTTATAAAAACATTAGCAACTAAAAATATAAATTTATTATCTGAACATATAGATACACAGCACAAATCTGATTTAAAATGTACGGCGTGTAATCATATTTGGAGAAATAAAATCGCAAATATATTGGGCAAAAAAAATAGCGGATGCCCTAATTGTAATAGGCCTGGGCTAAATGAAAAAATAATACACAGACTGTTATCAGAAAATAATATTTCTTATTATGGAAATTATTATCTAAAATATATAAATAAAATATGTGATCGTAAATTTAGTGTTGATTTTTATTTTCCAGAATTAAATTTGATTGTAGAATATAATGGCTCTCAACATTATGGGCCAGTTAAATTTGGGAGCACTATGTCAAAAGAAACCGCCGAATTAAATTTTACAAAACAGCAACTCAGAGATAAATACGTTGAAGAATTTTGTAAAGAAAACAATATTGAATTAATTTGGATTGACGGCAGAAAATTAAAATATAATAATCTTGAAAATTATATTATCACAGGCTTGATTCCAAATAAAATAAAAAAAGCAGCATAAAACAATTCAAGGAAAGCAAATGAATAATAAAGAATGTGGAGACTTAATAAACGACGGAGTATATCCTGATGATATTAACGTGCCTTTAGATACTCCCTTTATAGACAACAGAGGCATTATTCAGAATTTATGGTTATCACAATCTGGTAGTGTAACATTTATTGAGTCTAAACCTGGAGCAATTAGAGCGCGCCATAAGCATATTGGTGATTGGCACTCCACATATGTTATTAGTGGTAAAATAAAATATACTGAACTTGAAAATGATGAGAAAACTGTTAAGAGAGAGGTTATATTTAATCCCGGCGATATGTTCTTTACCAAACCTGATGTATTTCATATAATGGAGTTTGTTGAAGATACGAAGATGATAACTATAAATAATATTGTCAAAAATCATGAGAACTACATAAAATCTATTGAGAGAATGGAATGAAGGTATTTAATTGTAGATTATGTAAAGCTCCACTAAGCGAAATTTTATTAAAATTGCCAGATTCACCTCTTGCTAATGAATTTGTTTCCGAGCCAATAAAGCAAGATTTATTTTCTTTGGAATTATGCTCTTGCACTAATTGCCATCATTATCAACTTACCGAATCTGTTGACGGAGAAAGATTATTTAGAAATTATTCATTTGTTTCTGGCACTTCAAAAGTAAACGTTGCTCATTTCACCAAGTTAGCTGAAAATACAGTAAAACGATTTTTTTTAAAGCCGGGCGATTTTGTTGTAGAAATTGCATCAAACGACGGGACTTTATTACAAGCGTTTAAGAATTTAGGAATGAGGGTACTTGGGGTTGATCCTGCTGAAAATATTGCAAAAATTGCGAATGAAAACGGAATAGAAACATTGCCTGATTTTTTTACATCAGAATTGGCAAAAAATATATTATTAAAATATGGAACGCCCAAATTAGTAATTGCGAATAATATAATTGCGCACACAGATTATGTTATAGATATTATTAATGGAGTTTCGGGATTAATAAAAGACGGAGGTGTGTTTATATTTGAAAATTCTTATTTTAAAGATATGTATGAAAAAACGCTTCCTGATTTAATATATAGTGAACACATTTCACATTATCTTGTATATCCACTTTCGCAAATGTTTGTATCTTGTGGTTTACATCTATTTGACGTAGAAAATATTGATGTTCACGGAGGTTCAATTCGAGGATTTGTTAGCAAAACAAATTTAGATCAATCTGAAAATTTAAAAAAATTAATAACAGAAGAGTTGGAATTGGGGCTAATATCTAACGACACAAAAAAAATAGCAATGAAAAAATTTGCTGACAAAATAGATGAGCTTGGTAAAAACTTAACAAACAGATTAAAACAAATAAAAAATGAAGGAAAATCAATAGCTATTTATGGAATGCCCGCAAAAGCAACAACTCTTATGTATGCTTTTAATATTGACCCAACCATGATTGATTTTGCTGTAGATGATGCGGATCTCAAGATTGGCACTTACTCCCCAGGCAAACATATTCCAGTTTTGTCGCCAGATGCTATATATGAAAAAAAACCAGATTATATATTGATTCTTGCTTGGAATTTCGCCGATAGCATTATGAAAAAACACTTGAGATATTCAAATCAAGGCGGACATTTTATCGTACCTATTCCAGAACTAAAAGAACATTATCTTATGGATATAAACGAGCTTTCTATAAGATTACCTTAAGGATATAAATGAATTTTCTATTTCGACACCACAACAGACTTAAATACCCAACCAAGCATATCCTTGTCGTTGAGGATGTTATAACTAATCAAAAGGCAATATTAGATCATTTTCATCAAATATTCGAGCCAGAAGGATTAGTTCAGATTAGCGTTGTATCCGGAGCTTTAGCGGCTGCCGGAGTTATGAATCATTGCAAAATAGATTTGATTATTCTTGATCACGATTTGCCAGAAGGAAATGGAACTGATTTGTTAAATTGGATGAATCAATTTAATGTAAAAATTCCAG
>Ga0315288_10008677_pt1 | contig 12818 bp, 14 predicted proteins | sample YL17G11_20_MG_FD_203454 | JGI IMG/M metagenome (GOLD analysis project Ga0315288, IMG submission 203454) | Sediment microbial communities from Yellowstone Lake, YNP, Wyoming, USA - YL17G11_20 | ecosystem: Environmental > Aquatic > Freshwater > Lake > Sediment | place: USA: Wyoming | collected...
GTTCGCGGACCCGCCGGCGTCTCCGCTGTGACCCGATCGCCCGCGCGGTGGCCCATCAGCGCGCGCCCGAATGGGGACTCGTGCGAGATTCGCCCTTGCCGCGTGTCGGCCTCCGTGCTGCCCACCAGGACGAACACCTCGGGCGGATCCCTCTCCACCACCACGGTCACCCGCGAGCCGAGAGCCACTTCCCCGCGCGGCGCCTGCCCCGGGTCGACGATCGTCGCATGCCGCAACAACGCTTCCAATTCGAGAATGCGGCCCTCGAGGAAGCCCTGGGCCTCCTTGGCCGAGGTGTAGTCCGCGTTCTCCGAAAGATCGCCCTGCTGAATCGCGGCGCGCAAGCGTTCGGCCAGCTTGCGCCGCTCGGGTCCCGTGAGCTCTTCGAGCTGCGCACGCAGACGGCTGGCGCCTTTCGGCGTTAGCAGTTTCGGTTCCGGCATGCGGGTCTGGGCCCTGCTCCTTTGGCAGGCTAGGGCAACGTGTTCGGGTTGAACAGTTTATCGTGTTCTTCGAGGGCGAAGCGGTCGGTCATCCCGGCGATGTAATCGCACACGACGCGCTGCGCGTCCTCCTGCTGCGCCCGGGCCTGCACGGGCGCTGGCAGAATGTCTGGGTCGGTTACGTAGGCCGAGAACAGGTCCGCGATGAAGCGTTCCGCTTTCACCGCCATGCGAACCACGCGGTAATGGCGGTACATGTTGGCGTACAAGAAGCCCTTCAGCTCGCGGATAGCTTTGCCCATCTCGTCTGAGAAACCGATGACGTTGTGCGGCAGGCGCTGCAGGTCATCGCGCGAGCGCACCTTGCCTTCCCGCAGGCGTGCGTCGGTGGCGCGGCTCGCATCGCGCACAGCCAGCCCGATAAGACGACGGATCAGGCGGTGGCGCGTCAGGTCGTCCAGCGCGCCCGTCTGCCAGCCGATGCTCTCGCGTAGCATCTCCCACGCCGCCTGCCCGGCTAAATCCTCGGCCGAGATGAGCTGTGAGCGCAGGCCATCATCCAGGTCGTGCGCGGTGTAGGCCAGTTCGTCCGCCAGGTTGGTGATCTGGGCCTCGAGGTGCCCGCGCTTGTCGGGCTCGAAGCCGGCCGCATCCGCAAGGTCGTACTCCGTCTCGTGTTTGACCATGCCTTCGCGCGTTTCCCAGGTCAGGTTGAGGCCGGCAAAATCCGGATAGCGCCGTTCGAGCGCGGTCACGATCCGAAACGACTGCTTGTTATGGTCAAACCCGCCGTGCCCCTCCATAAGCTGGGCCAGCGCCACCTCGCCCGAATGGCCGAAAGGCGGGTGACCCAAGTCGTGCGCCAGACATATGGCCTCCACCAGGTCCTCATTGGCTCCCAGTGTGCGCGCCAGGCTCCGCCCAATCTGAGCCACTTCCAGCGTGTGTGTCAGGCGCGTGCGGTAGTAATCGCCCTCGTAGGTGATGAAAACCTGTGTCTTGTATTCCAGGCGGCGAAAGGCGGTGGTGTGCAGAACTCGGTCCCGGTCGCGCATGAAGGCCGTGCGGAATTCGGGTTCGTCCTCTTGAACCACCCGACCGCGCGAGGTCTTGCTCAGGCAGGCGTAGGGAGCCAGCGTCCGCAGTTCGGCGGTTTCGAGGTCCTGGCGAGTGACCAGCATTGAAAATCCTCCGGGGTGGCGCGAGTGTAACAGAGCGATATGGGCTTGTCAACCAATGTCACTTGAATTATCCTTATCAGCTGTGATACCCACATGACAAACGACTCTGCTGCACCCATAGAACGCGCCGGCCTGATCCAGGTCGGCGGCCAACCGGCAACGGTCATCGGAGTGGAAGTGCATCCCGGCGACCATGCGCCCGAGTTCACTGCGCACACCCAGGAGTGGCAGCTGCTGCCTGCACTCGCAGCCACCCGCGGGATGGTGCGCATCATCGCCGCTGTGCCCTCGCTTGACACGCCGGTGTGCGACCTGGAGACGCGCACCTTCAACATGCGGGCGGCTGAGCTTGGCCCGGACGTGCGCATCCTAGTCGTCTCCACCGATCTGCCCTACTCCCAGAAGCGCTGGTGCGGCTCGGCCGGCGTGGACCAGGTGGCCACGCTCTCGGACCACATGACGGCGGAGTTCGGGTTGCGCTACGGCTGCCTGATCAAGGAGCGCCGCATTTTGCGCCGCGCGACCTTCGTTGTGGACCGCCACGATATGATTGTGTACGCGGCCTACACGGCCAAACTCGGGGACGAACCCGAGTACGAAGCCATACTCGACGCGGCGCGCCGGGCGCTCGATGCCGGGCCGCGCGGCGAACAAGGATAACGTATGCCCCATCAGCGGATTCTGTTGGTCGACGATCATGAGGTGGTGCGACTGGGTCTCAAGTCGCTGCTCGAACGCCATCACGGTTTCGAAGTGGTGGCCGAGGCCAGCACGGCGCGCGAAGCCGTTGAAAAGAGCCTGGCCTACAAACCCGACGTGGTGGTGATGGACATCCGCATGCCGGGCGGTTCAGGCATCGAGGCCTGTCAGGAGATTACCCAGGCTCTGCCCGAGACGCGAGTCATCATGCTCACCTCCTACGCCGAGGACGAGATGCTCTTCTCGGCCATCCGCGCCGGGGCAGCCGGCTATGTGCTCAAACAAATCGGCGGGCAGGACCTGGTGCGCGCGATCGAGACGGTGGGGCGGGGCGAAGCGTTGCTCGACCCGGCGGTGACCAAACGCGTCTTTGCCGAGATGCGCAAGGTGGCGCGCGAAGAAGAGGCCTCCGCCTTTGCCGAGCTGACGCAGCAGGAGATGCACGTGCTGCAGCTTGTCGCGGGAGGCAAGACCAACCGCGAAATCGCGCAGGCCCTCTTCCTCGGCGAGGGCACGGTGCGCAACTACGTCTCCAGCATCCTCTCCAAGCTCAGTGTGGCCAACCGCGCTGAGGCGGCGGCGTATGCCGTGGGCCACAATCTCAAAGACTATCTCTAGTCCCATGCGGCGTTCACCCTACCGCGACCGCCTGGCCTTGTGGGCGGTCGCTTTTCTTTTCTGCGGAAGGGGGGTCAGGACGTCCGCCGCGAGTGGAACGTTCCCCCCTTCCTCCACTCTGACCACGGCGCGGGCAGCACGCCCCGCTTGCGCAGCCGCGCGGCACGACTATAATCGCGGGTCACGGAGATTGGCGCCTGCAGGCGGGTTGTCCGACCTGCGAGGCGCACTGCGCTCGAACGATGAACGCCTCCAAACCTCGAGGCCGCCCTCCCCTGCGTGGCACGCGAGCCGCCGATCGTGCGAGCGTGCGCCGCCGCATGAGTTGGGCCAGCGACCCGCTCCTCTGTTCGACCATCGGCCAGACGCTGCCCGATCGGCAGGCGGAGCTGCTGCTCAACTGGGGGCTGCGGCAGATGGCACGCAGCGTGCGGCAGAGCGCGCCGCTCCATGACGTGCAGGCGCGCGCGGCCATCCGCTCGGACCTCAACCTGGTGCGCAAGATCATGCGGCGCGTGCAGCTGCTGCTCGAGCGGCGGACGACTCTGGATGAGACGCACCTCGTGGAGCAACTGGCCGTGGTCGCCGCGCTCGCGCGGCAATTGCCTGCGGCCGAGAGCGGTGCCCGCCGCTCGCGAGGCGCGGCGCGACCGGCCTCGCTGGCACGCCTGGCCCAACAGGCGAAAGGTCTGGACTCCCAGCGATGTCTCATGCGGCTGATTCGCTTCGCGGAATCCTCGCGCCGCACGCGAGCCGTATGACCCCCTTGCCGCAGCCTGCGTCCGTTTGAGCTGCCCCGCGTTTTATCCCGCGCTGGCGGAACGTGCCGGTCAGGATGCAGAAGGGGGGCACGGTCGATCGACCGTGCCCCCCTTCTGCAGTTGGCGTGTGCACACGACGGCGCCAGCCGTGAGACGCCAGTTGACACTAGGATGCGGTCGAATTGTGATGCGGGGATTGCCCTAATCGGGCGCTACGCGCAGCACGGCAGCGCCAGTGAGGCGGCCGGCCTTGAGCTGGGCTAAGGCGGTGTTGGCCTCCTCCAGCGGGAACTCCGTCACGTCTGCGCGAATGGGAATCTCTTCGGCCAGCCGGAGGAACTCCTGCGCGTCGCGGCGGGTGGCGTTGGCGACCGTGCGCAAAGTCCGCTCGCCGTACACGAGCGCGTAGGCCATGGAGGGCAGGGGGCTCATGTGGATGGCGTTGATCGTGAGCGTCCCTCCCTTGCGCAGACGCTCGAGCGCCAGGGGTACGAGCGCGCCGGCCGGCGCGAAGATGACAGCGCGGTCGAGTGCCGCGGGCGGTTTTTCGTCGGCCGAACCCGTCCAGGCGGCGCCGAGAGCTTCGGCTTGCCGGCGATGAGACTCGCCGCGAGTGAAGACAAACACCTCGCATAGCCAGAAGCGGGCGACTTGGATGGCCAGGTGGGCGCTGGCGCCGAAGCCGAACAGGCCCACTCGCTCTCCAGGCTGCACCTGCGCGAGACGCAGGGCGCGGTAGCCGATGATGCCTGCGCACAAGAGCGGAGCTGCCTGGCGCGCCGCAAGGCCGCGGGGCAAATGAACGGCGAACGACGCGTCGATGGTTAGATACTCGGCGTAGCCTCCATCGGTCGAGAGGCCGGTGAAGCGCGCGTTGTCGCACAAGTTCTCCTCGCCGCGCGCGCAGAATTCACATCGGCCGCATGCGCTGTTGAGCCAGGCGACGCCGGCCTGCTCGCCGAGCCTCCACCCGGCCACCGCGGGGCCCATGCTCTCGACCTGGCCGACCACCTGATGGCCTGGGATGAGGGGCAGCCGCGGCAGTGAGAGCTCACCCTGCACAGTGTGCAGGTCGGTGTGACACACGCCGCAGACCAGCACCCGCAAGCGGATCTCGCCGGGGCCAGGCTCCGGTCGCGCAACTGAGCGCAGCACCAACGGGCGCTGCTCAATGGGGGCCGGTTGATCGAGCTGGGCGGCATGCATCGTGTGTGTCATCGAGGCGGATCCTTGGCGGGGTCGGCGTAGGCGGAGCACCCTTTGGCCAAGGGCGGCGGTCTGTCGTTGCACCTTCTTCGGCCCGTCGCCGGCGCTGTGGGCCAATGGCTCGTCGGGCGAAGCGTTTACTCGAGGGGGGCGGTGGCCATGCGGAAGGTGCAGGCCGGGTCGCCGCGCGCGGAGCAGCTCACTTCTTTGACGGCGAAGTGCTTGCCACCGCTCAGCCAGGCCAATCCTTCCTGAAAAGTGCCCACGAGCAGGTGGCAGCACGCGTGCTGGGTGTGCCGGCCAAAGCAGTAGGGGCAGCGCTCGTTGGTCCATAGCAGCGATCGGCCCTCCGTGGCCAGGCGCACCACCTGATCGCTGTTGCGGTTGAACACCTCCGCGAGAAGTTCGGCCCCGCGCAGGATTCGCGATTGTAGCGGCAGGTTGCGCAGGCCGCGGCATTGGGGGGAGGCGGTGAGCGCGCCGGCAATCTCGCGCAGGCCTTTGCGCAGGGCAATGCGGCCGGCGCGCAGGCTCATGCCGCGCCCCACCTGCTCGCCATACAACGTGTCGAGAGCACCCTCCACCTGGCCCAGCGCCTCGAGCTTGAAGTGCGAGGGGCGGGGATCGGCGAGACGCATGGCGTGCAAGCCGGGGTCGCCGGCCTCCCGCAGGACGCGCTCGTAGGCCTCCTTGCCCAGCACTTCTTCGAAGGCAAGCAGGACGATGCGCCCGAACCGGTAGGGGAACGAACCCGCGGGTGAAGGGCTTTGCAGGATAGGGGCGGAAGGGTCGGTCATGGGCGAGTCGGCCGAGGCAGGGAGCGGCCCGAGGCCGGTGTCACTCCTGAACTTCTTCGAGGATGCAGTACAGCAGCTCCAGCAGTACGTTCTTTACCTTCTCGCGCTCGGTTGCCACACACTCCAGACATCGGATTTGCGGATCGAGACGCAGGGCGATGCGCAGGTCCTCGATCGACCAGGCGTCCGGATGATCTTGCTTGTTGGCGGCCACGACGAAAGGGGTGGGCGCATAGGCGCGGAAGGTCTCCATAATATAGCGCGCTTCGCGGAACGTCTCCGGGCGTGTGCTGTCGACCATGACCACAAAGCCGAGCATGCCCTCCGAGAGGATCTCCCACATGAAGTCGAAGCGCTTCTGGCCAGGCGTGCCAAACAAATACAGCACCAGCTCCTCGTCCACGCTGATGCGCCCGAAGTCCATGGCGACCGTGGTGGTGTTCTTTATCTTTTCCGCCTGGAGCGTGATCTTGCGCTCGGTGGAAACCACGTCGATCTCGCTGATCGAGTGGATAAAGGCGGTCTTCCCCGAGTTGAAGGGGCCGGTCACCACCATCTTGACGGTGCGGATTGACACCCTGCGATCCTCACAAAGACCGAATGCGTGTGATCAGCCGGTTGATGAGCGATACCTGGTCTGGCCCCTTGGCCAGCGGCTGGATAACCGGTGGGCGTGGAGCAGTATCGCCCTCCAGGCGAATACTTTCGACGATGCCCGCTTGCATCAGCCCGTAGACGATGCGGCGGATTTCGATGTCGCTCAGGCGGTTGGCGCGTGCAATCTGACGGATGGTGTTTTTCGGGTTGACATACGACACCACCCGCCATTCCTCGACGCTCAGGTTGATATTGCGCAGCCGCGAATCCGGCCGGTCGGCGAACTTGAGCGCCACGTCCAGGTTGGGCAGCTCCTCCTGCAGGCGCTCCCATTCCTTCATGCGCCGCGCGCCTTCCATAATCAGGTTCTCAAGGTCGAGGCGCACGGTGATGCGGTCTTCCGGGGGCAGCACGCCGCTGTGGAAGCGGAAGCCGCCTTCGCTCCAGGTGAACAAGCGCAGCACTAGGTCGGTGATGTACTTCTGCACCCCCTGCAGGATGGCCGGTTGAGTCAGATAGCCGGCGTGAATGAGCAGCAGCCCCAACTCTTTGTCGTTGGTCGCCTGAGGCCGCGAGCGCAGAAGCTGGGCTTGTTCCTCGGAGATCTGTTTGCCGGCGAGCAGAATCGAGATCAGCGAGCCGTCGCTGGAGCGGCTCTGCCCGTAGATCAGTTTGCCCTCGGCAAAGGAGAGGCTGGCGTGATCGTTCGTTCCCTGGATAGTAAGCGTCCCCGTCTTGCGGGCCAGGTGGACCAGATTGAGAAGCTGAGTAACGCTAAAATCGTGTAGGTTGCCCTGGAGGGCCATTCTTGGGAGTCCGAGGGGACGCGAATCACCGCGTGCAATTAGGAAAGCGCTTCCCTGGGGGAAGCTGGGGGATTATAACCGCAAGCGGGAAAGGGCGTCAAACAGAAGGGCCGGGGAGCTTTGCGGTGCGAGTCACAGGGTCGCCTTCGCCTGCCGAACAGGTTTGATCACATTCAGCGGATCTCGGGGCGAATCGTTTGACCGACACTTGGCCTCATGTTAGAATGCTGCGCACTCGGCGCCCAGGGGGGCGCTTGCCATCTCGGGCCCCCATCGTCTAGCGGCCCAGGACGTGGCCCTCTCAAGGCCAAAACACGAGTTCGAAACTCGTTGGGGGCACTCTTCAATAATGTAATGGAATCCTGAGAGGTTGATCCTATTGCTCTCTCAAGTTCCTTTGCAGGTAGGACCAAAATGCCAGATCTGACAGAGGACATTGCAGCTTCCCAAGCGGCGGAGAACTTAACTATCATTTCCAACATGAATGTCGCAGGATGCGCGAAGGTAGTTTACAGGGGATAGAATTGGCCGCACCTGGCTGGTGCAGAAAAGTCCCTCGATGAATATGTTGCACGAACCGCAATTGTGAAGAATCACGATCCACGTCGAACTCAGTAGAGCGCCCTGACTAGCAGGGCGCTTGTTCTATCCTTCTTCTTGACGCGGATTTCGTCTTGCGACAAGGTATTTCCTGACACATGCCCCACCCTCAGGTGCCAAACTTGCGATAGAACCAGGTCTTCACCAACTGGGTCAGGATGACGTAACACACCAGCGGTCCCGCCAGAAGCAGCCAATTGAGGGGCGGCAGGGCCACAAAGCCGAGCGCGTTTGCCAGTGGTGAAACCGTCAGCCAGGCACCCACTGAGACGATGATGAAAGAACTGATGATCAATGACCAACTGGCCCGGCTCTGAATGAACGGGATTGTGTTTGTGCGGATGATGTGAATGATTAGTGTCTGGCTGAAGAGCGACTCCACAAACCAGCCGGTGTGGAATGGCGCAGGATTATTCCCGGCGTTGAACACATAGATCATGATGAAGAAGGTGGCGTAATCGAAGATCGAACGGATTACGAATCTCTCCTGACGCTGGAGCCGCTTTCTTCTCCACCAGCAGGGATTCGCCGGTCAGGGTCGCCTGGTTCAAGAACAGGTCCATGGCGGAAAACACCCGGACGTCGGCTGGAACCATGTCCCCGGCGGCCAGGCGGACGATGTCGCCCGGCACCAATCGCTTGAGCGCCACTTCGGAGTCCTTGCCATCCCAGACCAAGGTGGTGGTCGTGTCGACCAGGGCCTGAGCTTTTCTGCGGCCGTGTCGGCGCGCACCTCCTGGAAGAAGCGCAGCACTAGGCCCAAGATCACCATAACGAAGATTACGATGGTCGCCCGTAGATCGCCGGTCAGATACGAAAGTACGCCCAGCGCCGTCAACAGGATGACCAGCGGATTCCTGACGTAATCCAGCAGGCGCAGCCATCGGGGCTGGCGCTTTTCGCGCGCGATCTCGTTCATTCCATAGCGTTTGACACGCGCCTCGGCTTCTGCCGCGCTCAGGCCGCTCAACTGCGACTCAAGCTCCTTGAGAACCGCGTTGCCATCCGTGCGCGCCTTTTCGATGAGTTGATCAGAGACTACGGCCTGGTTTCCGCCAGCAGGATTCCCCGCATCTTTCGGTGTATTCTTCGGTAATCCTATTGATTCCTCCCTTGTACACACAGGACGGCAACATCGGACCAATCAGACAGAGCGCAGCCTCGAGATGCAGGCCGCGCTGGCTTGATCGATCCTTTCTGCGTTCAACGGCTTGGCGGCCAGTCGTCTAGGCTTGGGCCTCTGCCTCGAGCTGATCCAACCGTGTGTAGTAATCCCGTATCTCCTTCAGATGCGCCCATATCACTTGGTTCCAGCGTCTGTTGCTGGCCAGTCATCTTGTACCGTTGGCGCCACTTCAGGAGCATGCCGTTGGTGATGCCGAGCTCCCGCTCCAACTCCGCAGCGCTCTTCCCGCCTTTGGCGAGCAGCTGCAGCGCCTCAACCTTGAATTCGCGCGTGTATGTGCAATATCCACCGCCCATGGCCAATCTCCTGGTCCCGGTGTACAGGACATTTTCTCTGTCCACGAAACCAGGGGAAGGTCAGGAACTGACCCTCTCGTCTTTGGATTGTCCGCAGTTAGGGTACCCCCTTGGGGCACACAATATCCGCCGAAGAGTCAGGTTCGTCGTTTCAAGCAGAGCGCACTGAAGGATTGCCTCGTCGGGCTGCGCATTCCTCGCCGTGAGAGGAGAGAAGACCGTCATTGCGAGCCACATATTGTGGGCGAAGCCATCTGGGAGCCTGTCTAAAGGGCGGACTGTCCAAAGGTGCTTCGTCGGGCTATGCCCTCCTCGCTATGACGGCTAGGCCTCGGCCTGCCGGGGCCCAGCACACTGAAATCCGCTGATCCGCACGCCTCAGCCGCGGGCCGTGGTTGCCCGACCCGCGATGACCAGATTTCCGCTGGAGGCTGCGTCGAACACCGACCCGGACATATCCCCGAAGAAGGCGAGCGATTCAAACCCGGACTCCATGAGAGCCTGCGCAAGCTCGGCCTGAGGCTGCGGCCGCAGCCGCGTCGAGACCGTGGCCTGCTCCCATGCGGTATTTGCTTCGCGCCGCAGCGTGATGACGTTAAAGGTGAGCAATCCGTCCGGGTCGAAGTCATAGATACGCAAGAAAAGCCACTCACGCTCGCCTTCGCGGTGCGTCTGCGGTTCCATGAATCGCTGGCGGGAGGCAAGCACCGCATCGAAGTTGCGGTTCTGGACGATCAGCACGCCGCCCGGGCGCAGGCAGGCTCCGAAATCGTCCAGCGTCCTGGTCAGGTGCGCGGGATCGAGAACGTGCGGCAGGGAGTTGCCCAGACAGACGATGGCATCGAAGGATGCCCGGCCGAAGGCGGCCGCCAAATCGCAAAATCCCGCCTGCCTGAATTCCGCCCTTACATTGGATTCGCGCGCATTGGCCGAGGCTCGCGCGACCATGCTCGCGCTCAAATCAGCCCCCGCCACGTCGAATCCGCGCTGGGCGAGGGCGAGCGCGTGCCGTCCTGTTCCGCACGCAGCATCCAGCACTCGACGCGCGCCCGACTCGTTAAGTTGGCTGAGCAAGAAAGGCAGCTCGAGCTTTAGCCGTCCAGGCCAATCGACAAATCGATCGTAATCGGAGCTGAATGCGTCGTACATCTTCACCGTCCGTGAATCAACTCGGGCAGGCAGCGCGTGCAGACCCACTGACTTTGCCCACCTCTGCGGCAGGGAAGCAGGACGCGCTCCTCCTCGCTCTGCCCGCACAGAAAACACGTCTGCCGAAGGAGGCGGGGCGCGTGGGCAGCATGCGATGCCGACGCGGCCAGCGCGTCGAACTGCGGCGCCTCGCGCAATTCCACGCTGAGCGCGCTGGTCGGGCAGATGCCGAGGCAGAAACCCGCCCCGTCGCACAACTCCTCGCGCAGCACCTTGGCCTTGCCGTCAACCAGGGCGATGGCCCCCTCGACACACGGAGTGACACACGCCCCGCATCCATCGCACAGCGCCTCGTCAATATGCACGATCTGTCGGGTTGCCACAAGCTCACCTCTGTCATGTCCGAAATGCCGTGCCGGTCGCAGGCCTCGCTCGCAACGAGAGGCGAGCTGCCCCTCAAGCATACCCTGGCCGGCCAACATTGTGTGTGACCTAGGTCAAACCCCAGCTGGACGCCGGATAGGGGAGGCCGCCCTCCGTAATCCCGTACTCTCCTTGGCGCGTCGAGGGCAGGGAACTCCCCGGGCGGCCTTTTGGCAGAACAAGCACGGGATGGTACAGTTGGCCGAGCAGAGCAGCGCCGGCTCGCGCACCGGCTGCGAAGATCCGCGCCTCTCCCTCTCGACCTAGCGCGCTGAGGATCTTTCCGATGCCTGACGAAATCGCCCCGGTACGCGCTCGGATAGCAGATCTTGGGCGTCTTCTTTATCAACGCCACCTTACCGACACGGCCGGCGGGAATATCAGCGCCCGCGTGGGCGGTTGCATCTGCATGACGCCGATGTACGCTGGCAGCCACTGCCATTGGGACCTTCGCCCCGAGCAGGTGCTCGTGCTCGCGCTGGACGGCCGGAAGTTGGAGGGAGAGGGTGAGATCTCGCGTGAGGCGCTTGTCCACTTGCGACTCTACGGGCAATTCGCCTCGGCCGGCGCAGTGGTTCACAGTCACGCGCCCAATGCACTGGTGTTTGGGGCTGTCGGCATTCCTGTGCCACCGGTGCTCGAATACGTCCAGCGTTTGGGGGCGGTTGGCATCGGGCGCTACGCTCCCACGCACACTGCGCTCCTGGCCGAGAACGTGGCGGAGGCGTTGGCCGTCTTTGGAAATCAGCGCCCGCCTTATGCGGCGGCCACGATCGTCCCCGGCCACGGGCTGTTCGTCGTCGCGCCCGATCTGGACACTGCATTCGATGTGAGCGAGCGCATCGAGATTACGGCGCGCACCGCCCTGCTCGGGTCACTCCTGGCCGGCGATGGGTCCTGGATCGAGGGCGCCCAAGCCGCGCTCGCGGCCGGCCGCGCGGCCGAGGCGCCCCAAGGCTGACCCTTCCCGCGAGCGAAGCCGCATGGTTGTCACCATCACTCCGAACACATCCATCGACCGCACGCTGTTCGTGCCGCATTTCGAGCTTGGACAGACTCTGCGCGCCTCCAGCGAGGCGTTCGGCATGGGCGGCAAGGCCGCCGATGCCTCGTGGATTCTTGGCGAGCTCGGGCAACCCAGCCTGGCGTTGGGCTTTGCCGCCGGAGACACCGGGCGCCGCATGGAGGCCATGCTGCGCGCCCGAGCAGTGAAGACCGACTTCACCTGGGTGCAGGGGTCCACGCGGGAGAATGTGCTGATTGTCACTGAAGACGGGGGCGGCCAGACGACCATCACCAGTGAGTCGCTGCTCGTCACACCGGCCGATGTGGCTAAGCTCTCTTCGAAGGTTGAATCCGCGCTCCCGGGCGCCTCGTGCCTGGTGCTGGGCGGCAGCCTGCCGCTCGGTGTTCCGCCTGCGATGCACGCGCAGTTCGTGCGTGCCGCTCACGCCGCCGGTGTGCCGACGCTCTTCGACGCTTCGGGAGTGGCCCTGCGCGCCGGATTGGAGGCGCGCCCCACCGTTGTCAAACCCAACCGTGTCGAACTGGAGTGGCTGACGGGGGAGAGCCTCACCACCCTCGAGTCGGTCTGGAAAGCGATGCTCGCATTGCATGAGCGCTACCGCAGTTGGCCGATTGTGACGCTCGGTCCTTTAGGTGGGTTGGCGCTGACGCCGGATGGCGGATTCCGAATCGTCGTTCCGCAGGTGAAGGCAGTGAGCACCGCCGGCGCAGGGGACGCCGTGTTAGCCGGGCTCGCCGCCTCATATGCCCGCGGGCAAAATATGGCGTGGGGGCTGCGCCTGGGTTTCGCTGCGGCCGCTGCGGTAGTGCTCACCCCGGCCACAGCCGATTGCCGCCGGGCCGATATCGACCGCCTGCAGCCGCTGGTCAATGTGCAAGCTTACCCCCACAGATGAGGGCGAGTCGAGGCGAGGTGAACACGCGGAATGACGATAGTCGCGATGCGGTAGAATCGCGCCGAAGATGGGGAGGCTCCATGCCCACGTGTGCGGTATGCAACAGCCTGGTTCCCGAAAATGTCTCTCGCTGC
>Ga0315288_10008679_pt1 | contig 12817 bp, 9 predicted proteins | sample YL17G11_20_MG_FD_203454 | JGI IMG/M metagenome (GOLD analysis project Ga0315288, IMG submission 203454) | Sediment microbial communities from Yellowstone Lake, YNP, Wyoming, USA - YL17G11_20 | ecosystem: Environmental > Aquatic > Freshwater > Lake > Sediment | place: USA: Wyoming | collected...
AGCGAGAGTCTCCGGGCTCACGGAAGGGAGGTTGACCGCGTGGCGGACGATTCCCTGGAGAAGGTAATCCACCACCTGCTCGGCGATGGCCACGGAAACCTTCACCTGAGCCTGCGTGGTGGATGCTCCTAAATGCGGCGTGCAGATGACTTGATCCAGTTCCAAAAGGGGATTTTTCTCCGGCGGCTCCTTTTCAAAGACGTCGAGGGCCGCCCCTCCGACTTTCCCGCTGACGATGGCCTCCCGGAGGGCCGTTTCATCGATGATCCCACCGCGGGCGCAGTTGACAATGCGGACGCCATTCTTCATCTTGGCGAATGCGGCGGCGTTTAATAAGCTTCGCGTACTGGCGGTGAACGGCGTGTGCAGGGTGATGAAGTCGGCCCGAGAGTAAAGTTCCTCCAGGGAGACCAGCTCCACCTTCTTCTTGGCCGCGGCCTCTGGAGAGAGATAAGGGTCATAGCCGATGACTTTCATGCCCAGGGCTTCGGCGTGGTGGGCCACGACGGCGCCGATATTACCCAGGCCGATGATGCCCAGGGTCCGGTCGCTGACTTCTGTGCCCATGAAGCGATCTTTCTCCCATCGGCCAGCCTTGATGGAGGCTGTGGCCTGGGGGACGTGCCGGGCCAAAGCAAAGATCATGGAGAGGGTGTGCTCCGCGGCCGAAACGGTGTTTCCTCCGGGGGTGTTCATGACGACGATCCCTCTTTTGGAGGCAGCCGGAAGGTCAATGTTATCCACGCCTGTGCCAGCCCGGCCGACTACCCTTAGGTTTTCGGCCAAGGAAATGATTTCGGCCGTTACTTTGGTGGCGCTGCGGACGATCAATCCATGGTAATTTTTGATGATCGCTCTGAGCTCATCAACGGGAACCTTTGCCCGCACGTCCGCTTCGATCCCCTGGGCTCGTTCGAGGACCGCTTTCCCTTCCGGAGAAATGTTATCGCTGACCAGCACCCTAAAGTTTCCGCTCATTCTTTTCTCCTTTCCCAAATCAAGGCCCACAATTTTCTTAATGTACTCTGATTTCTGCATCCAATTCAAGTCGAATCTTAGGGGCGGAGAAAGGGGTCTTGGAAACCGAGGAGTTCTGCTTCTCCCCGGCCTTTCCACTGGCCCAGCACTTTGAAAATCCTGCCCATCCCCTCCGGAACCAGAAAATTCTTCATAGCCAGTTTATTTCTTAGAAAATCAGGGTGGGAATATTGATCGGAACTTTTCTCGATCTTCTCCAGGTCTTCCAGCAGCCCCAGGGCGGCCAAAAATTTATATTGCTCTGTGCACCCAACCTTTTGCAGACCGACTGCTTCTCCTTTTCTCACCAGAGCGCTGAAGTTCACGTGGGAGGTGATGTCCTGGTATCCGATGCGCTGGTAGGGGTTCGTAGAAATCGTGTGCCTGAAATAACAGAGTAGGGTGCCCTGCCTTCGGCTGGGATGATAAAGCTCCTGGGCTTCATACCCATAATCGATGGTCAGAACAAACCCTCGCTGTAGGCCCCGGCTTACCGCCTCGACCCATTCCAGGGCCTTCAAATTGACTTCCCCGCGCTGCCCTTCCTGGAAAGGTAGCCCGTAGTCTTGAAGATATGCCCCCAGCGATGGAGTGGAGGGCGGGCCAAGTATTTCTGCAAGACCATTGTCCTGATCCCCTACATAGACTTCGCAGAGTTGTCCTCCCTTTTGCTGAACGAGGTGGACGGGGAACGAATCGATTAGTTCATTGGAGAGGAGGCAGCCGACATAAAACCCTTCCCCGCTGAGGAGGACATCCGGGCTCACCCATTTTATTTTCCCATCGGCCGCGAATTCGGCAAGGAAGGTCCTCTGTTTTTCCTCAAAGGACGGACTTTTTTCAGCCAAGATATAAAGGATGTCGTCATAGAATCCGGGCAGATGATGGCGATAGTAATTCAAAATGTCGGAGCAAACCATTCCTTTACCCGCGCCCATCTCCACGATGCTGAAGGGAGAGGGATAGCCAAGAATTCCCGCCATTTGATGGAGCTGCCGGGCGATGAGGTGGCCAAATATGGGATGAATGCCGGGGCTGGTGTAAAAGTCACCCTCCCGCCCGATCTTTTCCCGGGGCGAACTGTAATATCCCTGTTCAGGATGATAAAGAGCCAAATCCATAAACTCCGCGAAAGAAATCATTCCGCGGCCCCGAATCCGCTCCTTGATGATCTGGATTAATTCTTTATTTTCCGGCTCTGGCATGTGTGCTATTATAACCCAATTCTTCGCGCCGGATGAATTTACCCCCTTTATTTTATTATTTAGGAGGATGGATGAGGAGAAAAGAATTTGAGATCCGGGACGGAAAGTTAATCGAAGAGGTCCTGAAAACCGCCGAAATCGGATACCTAACTTTCAACGGGCCGGATGGATGGCCGAGGGTGACCCCGTTGAATTTTGTTTTCGACGGACGAATCCTCTGGCATGGAGCGATTGCCGGGGAACGTTTCGAATGCCTAAAAAAAGACCCCCGGGCAACTTTTGCCGCAGTTTCCTTGCAACTTTATCTCCCCTCTCATTTCGTTTCGGAAGAGAACGCCACGGCCGCCACAGTCGCCTTTAAATCCGTGCAGGTGCGCGGACGGTGTACGTCTGTGAGCGACCCCCAGGAGAAATGCGCCATTCTCAACCAGCTCATGCAGAAATATCAGCCGGAAGGGCGGTTCAAGAAAGTTTCTCCTCAGGATCCCCTGTATAGCAAAGTCCTTTCCGCCACCGGAGTCTATGGTTTGATGGCCGAAGAAGTTGTGGGCAAGTTCAAATTTGCTCAGAATAAATCAGAAACGGACCGGAAGAAAATTGCCGCCAAGCTGAAGGAAAGGGGGGCGCTCGCAGATTTGCTCATCGCCGAAGAGATCTTGAAAACCCTCTAACCTCGAAACCGAATCATTCGGATGGGAACCACGCCGGGTAAGATTCTAACAAGATGCGCAAAAACTCCAATCCATCGTCACTCTCGCGAAGCTGGTCCTCGCGAAAGCGGGGCGCGGGGATCCATCCCGCCGAAGGCGGCACTGCTTCCGCAGGAATGACAACCCGAGGCCGAAAAGGACTTTTCCCGCAACCCGCTGAAACTCTCGCGAGCGATTGAATATTCCGGTCGTTAGGGTTAAAATTTAATTAGGCCGAATTTCGTAGTTCGCCTTGTACCCATTTTCATAAGGAGGCGGATATGCCCTCAGACGAAGAGAAAAGGCCGGAGGAAAACTTAAAGGATAAGCTCAGCTCCCTCTTCGGCTCCCAGGACCCCCAGAAAAAGAAGAATGCCTTGCCCCCCAAGGCTCATTTCAGCATCTGGTATTTCCTGATCGTCTTCCTCCTGTTAACCCTGCTGCAACAATACTTTTTGGCTCCCAAAGTGGAGACGATCCCCTACAGTAAGTTGAAACAATACCTGGCCGAAGGACAGGTGACGAAATTGACCATCGGCCCGGAGAGTATCACTGGAACGATAAAAGGAAAAGAAGGGAAGGCGGACCAGGAATTTATGACGGTTCGGGTGGAGGATCCTACCCTGGTAAAGGAACTGGATGGGCAGAAGGTGAATTATTCTGGTCTTTATCAGAGTAAATTCCTGAATAATCTTCTCTCCTGGATCATCCCCATCGGCATTTTCTTCCTGATCTGGCGATACGCCATGAAAAGAATGGGACCGGGTTACGGGGTGATGTCTTTCAGCAAAAGCAAAGCCAAACTTTTTGCCGCGAATGGGGTGCGGGTCACCTTTGCCGATGTAGCCGGAATCGACGAGGCCAAAGAAGAACTTCAGGAAGTAGTGGAGTTTTTAAAAAATCCGGGTAAATTCCAAAAACTCGGGGGAAGGATTCCCAAGGGTGTTCTTGTGGTGGGTGCTCCAGGAACGGGCAAAACTCTTCTGGCCAAGGCCGTGGCTGGAGAGGCCGATGTTCCCTTCTTCAGCATTAGCGGATCCGAGTTTGTAGAAATGTTCGTCGGCGTGGGGGCGGCCCGCGTTCGGGACCTTTTCTCTCAGGCTACCAGCCATGCCCCTTGTATCATTTTCATCGATGAACTGGACGCTCTGGGCAAAGCTCGAGGAATTAACGTTATGGGAGGACACGACGAGCGAGAACAAACTCTAAATCAGCTTCTGGTGGAGATGGATGGATTTGAATCCAACAAAGGGGTCATCATCATGGCCGCCACCAACCGCCCGGAGATTCTAGATCCAGCCCTGCTGCGTCCGGGGCGGTTCGACCGGCAGGTCCTGGTGGATCGGCCGGACATCAACGGCCGGGAAGCCATTCTGAAAATCCATGCCAAGAATGTTCGTCTCTCCCCGGAAGTGGACCTCCATAAGATCGCCGCCCGCACGCCTGGCTTTGTGGGAGCCGACCTGGCCAACCTGGTCAACGAGGCCGCGCTTTTGGCTGCCCGGAAAAATAAAGAAGAGGTGGAGCCGACAGATTTCGATGAGGCCATCGACCGAGTCGTCGCCGGGCTGGAAAAAAGAAAGCGGGTGATGAGCCCGAAAGAGAAAGAAATCGTCGCCATGCATGAGTCCGGACATGCCATCGTCGCCGAATCCGTGCCCCATGCAGACCCCGTTCATAAGATCACCATCATTCCCCGGGGGATCGCGGCCCTGGGATACACCCAGCAGCAACCCACGGAGGACCGCTATCTGATGACCCGCTCAGAGCTTCTGGACCGGCTGGCCGTTCTTTTAGGGGGTAGGGTAGCCGAGGAGCTGGTCTTCGGAGAAGTTTCTACAGGGGCCCAGAATGACTTGCAGAAGGCCACAGATATTGCTCGGTCCATGGTCACGGAATACGGCATGAGCGAACGCCTGGGCCTGGTGACCTACGAGCGCGAACGCCGGCCGATGTTCCTCCCGGAAAGCTTTTCCCCCAGCAAAACCTACAGCGAAGAGAAAGCCGCCCAGATCGACGATGAGGTTGCCCGGGTGGTCGAGGAAGCCCATCAAAGGGTGCAGGGAATCCTGGCCGGACACCGGAATGTCCTGGATAACCTCGCTCATCTCCTTTTAGAAAAGGAAATAGTGCCGGGAGAGGAGCTCAGAAAAATGTTGGGCAAACCCAACCCCGAAACCCCATCTCCCCAAGCTCAAACCCCTCAGGCCTGATCTTAGTATGGGGGTTTCACCGGGTGAGGAGCCACCGGGCAAGCCCAGCTGCCAATCGAGTCCAGTTCTCCGGGCTCCTCATCAGAAGGCCGAGGTAGGAAAAAGTGATCCCGGGGCGCATGTAGAACCGGCGGATCATCTTGGCATGGGCCTTCTCCAGCACCCCCCCAGCCAGCGCCTCAGGTTTCAGAAGGGGATTCATGGCGTTCATTCTCCCCCAATCTTCCACAAAACCCGATGAGCGCCAGGCCTGTTGATAGATTTCTGTCCCCGGATAAGGGGTAAGGAAAGAGAGATTCATCTCGTCGAGGGGACAGCGGAGGAGGAGGGAGAGAGTTTGACGTACCGTTTCTTCTGTCTCCTCAGGGTAGCCGATCATGAAAAGGCCTTTGGCCCGAATGCCCGCTTCTTTAGTCCAGCGCACGGCCCGCTCGACTTGTTCGAGTTTGAACCCTTTCTGGATGTTATCCAGAATCTCCTGGGACCCGCTTTCAATCCCATAACTGATCATCCAGCATCCTGCTCGGCGCATGATTTTTAGCAGCTCCGGGTCCACCGAGTCCACCCGGGCGTCGCAATTCCAGCGGATCCTAAGATTTTTTTGCGCCAGCCTTTCACAGAACCGGATCAGCCGTGACTTGGAAGCCGCGAACTGATCGTCCGCAAAGACCAGATGCTGGATTCTATACTTCTGGTGAAGATGGGAGATGAGCTCCAAAAGATACTCTTCCGAAAAGTACCGGTATTGATTGCCAAAGACCGAACGATCACAGAAGGTACAAACCTGGGGACAGCCCCTGGAGGAAGCCAAGGAGGCAGCCGGGCCTTTTAGGTAGTTCAGGAAAGGGGGGTGATACTTGCTGGGAAAAAAGGGGAGAAGGTCATAGGCCGGGAAAGGGAGCTGGTCCAAATTTTCGATGAACCTTCTCCGAGGATTTACGTAGACTTCTCCATTGCTCCGGAAGACGACGCTCTCCACCCTCTCGCATTTCCCGCTTCCTTCGACAGCCTCCAGGAGATCCAAAAATGCCATCTCTCCTTCGCCAACAACCCCATAATCAAACGCCGGATAACGGCGAAAAGTCTCCCCCGGCAGGGCCGTGATATGGGGCCCGCCGACAAAGATTAAGGTTTCAGGACTTTTTCCCTTAACAGCCCGGGCGATTCCGGCAGCGTTGTCCACGGCAGCGGTGGTGCAGCTCAGCCCTACATAGCTTGGTTTTTCCGGAAAAATATACTCCAGGGTTTGGGAGAAGGATAAACCCAAAGAAGCGCTTTCGACAATCTTGACTGGATACCCTCCTGCCCTAAGGACGGCGCCCAAGCTCAAAAGCCCTAAAGAAGGTAGAGTGCCGATGAAAGGTCGAAGCTAATTTTTTTCTGGAGACCAGAAAGAGTATGGCGGGTTGACCAGGACGATCGTTTTCACCGGAACTAAGTTAACAGTCCCCTTCTGCCGAATCAAGAAAATTCCAAAAAACATTTTCTGTTGCCAGAGGGGGAAAACTTTTGATAAGGTGAGCTTCAAAGTAAATGCCCGTTGCAAGTTTCGGGTTTCGAGTTTGATAATTTTCTTAACCCGAAAATATAGACTCGTAACCAGAAGCTGATTTTAGGGGGTAAGGAATGCGCTTTCTTGAGCCGCAGAGGGTTCATCCGCAAATTGAGTACCTGGGAAGGCAGGAAATGTGCGTTTACCTGCTCCAGGGGAAAGAATACATGATCGTCGAAGGGGGCATGAGTTACATCGTCCCCAGTATGCTGAAACAGTTCCGGGAACGGGACATTGATCGATCCAAGATTACCCGGCTACTGCTTTTACATTCTCACTTTGACCATTGCGGGATCGTCCCTTTCTTCAAAAGAATGCTCCCTCAGCTCAAGGTTTTGGGGTCAAGGCGCAGCCAGGAGCTCTACCGGAGGGAGAAGGTGGCTCAGTTCATTCGAGACCGGAACCGAGAGACGCTGCAACTCCTCAAAATGGAGAAGGAGGCCGCAGAGCTCAACCTGGATGTCGACCAGATCGCCGTGGACGAAGTAGTAGGAGAAGGAGACGTCATCGACCTGGGCGACGGCGTAAGGGTAAAGATCATCGAGATGCCCGGCCACAGTTCTTGCTCCATCGCAGCCTACGTCGAACCCTGGAGAGCCCTTTTCCCGTCGGATGCCGGAGGGATTCCCGGAGAGGATGAAGAGATCTTCCCTTCCGGAAACGAGGATTACCTTCTCTACCAAAAATCCCTTGAAAAACTGCAACCTCTTGACCTGGAGATCCTCGGTGCAGCCCGCAACGGGGTTTTTGTCGGGAAAGAGGCCGGAGAATTTATTCCTCGTTCCATCGCAGCCGCGGAGAGGACGCGGCTGGAGATCCTCCAGCAGTTCCAGGGACTTGAAAACATGGAAGAAAAAATAATTCAGCTGGCCAAAGATCGTTACGAGAGACTGAAAACTAAGGATATCCCCTGGGAGGTTTATGTCGGTCTGATGCGGGGAGTCGTAAAGAATATTCTCCAAAATCACGAAAGGAGCATTAAGGAACGGCAATGAGTTATGAAGGCTGAGTCTTTACCCTCTTTCTTCCAACACTCAACCCTCAGGACTCGGCATTTTTTTAAATAACTTCCAGTGACTCAACCCGGAACTCCCGGCCGGAAATGAGGTGACTTTCTTTGCTTTGGCAGGAGGGGCACTGAGTCTGCCAGGTGGATTTATCCAGGGAAAAGATGAAGGAGCACCGGTCGCATTGCAGCCGGGCGGGAATGCGGGAGATACGCAGCTTCGCTCCCCCAGCGATCGTTTCCTTGCTCACGAAGTCAAAGTATCGTTGGATCCATTCATCGTCGAAGTCGCTGATCCCCCCGATCTGCAAATGGATCTCGACGATCTTGGTTGCCTGGTTTCGGGAGGCATAGTCGAGGGCAATTTCCAGGATGCTCTGGGTTACGGAAAGCTCATGCATGAGAAATTTCGTTTCCTTCCTTCATCTCATGAATTCTGGACTTAACGAATGCCAAAAGTTTATTAGATCAGGAAAATAATTTTAGAGCAATGGGAAAGAAGAAAGATAGCCCCCCGCACAAACCTGCATTCAAAAGCTGGCGAGAATCTTCGATAAGTATTATAATACTAAGATGGAGAAAGACATGGGAGGGGTTTAAAAACATGGAGAAAGATTTAGATATCAAGGAGATCCAAAAAGATCTCAGTGATTATCTGGCTAAAAAGTACGGTCACAGGGTTCAGTTTGCGGGGATCGGCCCGGTTCCAGAACCGGAAGGGGAGAAGGTCGGAGAGGGGGAAAAGGAGAAGCAGAGCGAACCCTTTTCCATATACTTCGACATGAAACCCGAGGAGTTGAAGTCTTACTTAGACGAATACCTGGTCAAGCAGGACGAGGCCAAGGAGGTCTTGGCGACCAAGGTCTGCACCCATTTCAACCGTATCAAAATGTTCGAGTTGCAGCCTAAGAACCATCGGTATGAGAGCGTGGGGGAGATCAAGAATAACATCATCATGATCGGGCCCACCGGCGTCGGCAAGACTTTTCTGGTGAAGCTCATCGCCAAGAAAATCGGCGTCCCCTTTGTCAAAGGCGACGCCACCAAGTTCAGCGAAACGGGTTACGTGGGCGGGGATGTGGAGGACCTGGTGCGGGACCTGGTCTATGAGGCCAAGGGGAACATTGAGCTCGCCCAGTATGGAATCATTTATTTGGATGAAGTGGACAAAATTGCTGCCGCCCCCAATCTGATCGGCCCCGATGTCTCCCGCTCGGGTGTTCAACGCGCCTTGCTCAAGCCCATGGAGGAGACCGAGGTGGAATTGAAGGTCCCCCACGACCCGGTCTCTCAGATGGAAGCGATCATGGAATTCCAGAAGACCGGGAAGCGGGAGAAAAAGAAGATCAACACCCAACACATCCTGTTCATCATGAGCGGCGCCTTCAACGGGCTGGAAGAGATCATCAAGAAACGGTTAAACCGCCAGGGCATGGGGTTTAGGGCCGAGATCAAGTCCAAGGACGAACGGGCCGAGTACCTGATACAGGTAAAGACCGAGGACTTGATTCAGTATGGGTTCGAATCGGAGTTCATCGGCAGGCTACCCGTCGTTACCGTCTTCGAGCATTTGGAGGTCGAAGACCTTTACAACATCCTCCGCAGCGCGAAGTCCCCGATCATCATCGGCAAGAAACGGGATTTCAAAGCCTATGGGATCGACCTGCAGTTCGAAGATGAAGCGCTCCATCGAATTGCCGAGGATGCTTCCCGGGAACGAACCGGGGCCCGCGGTTTGGTGAGTGCCGTAGAGCGGGTTTTATTAAAATTCGAACATGTCCTCCCCTCGACGAGCATCCGCCATCTCGTGGTCACCCCGGCCATGACGGAAGACCCGGCGGGCGAGCTGCATAAACTCCTCCAGAACCCGGAGGACCCGGAGCGCAAAGCTCTCTTCCAACGCTTGCTGGCGGAGGAGGAGAGGGATTTGGAAAATTCCCTCCGCAAGAAGGAAGTGGAATTCCGAGAACGGTACGGAATCTTTTTTTCCGATCGGCGGATCAAGCTTCTCACCAAGAGGACGGTGGAAGCGCGGACGGATGTGGATTCGGTGGTGGAGGTGGTACTGGCAGTCCACCAGGCGGCCCGGGATTTTGCCCGGAAGTTTTCCAGCCGGAACGAAGTACAGATTGACTTTACGGATGAGGCCGTTGACCGGCTGGCCGTAAAAGTTTGGGAAGAGGGAGTGGAGCCCCAACCATTCTTGAAGCAATCTTTCCAGAACTACGAGCACGGGCTCAAGCTCATCAAAGAAAAGACCGGAAAGCGGGATTTTTCCATTCCGGCCGAGGCAATTGAAAATCCTGAGAATTACTTGAACCTATTAATCCGCGAGACCTACAAGGACGAGTGAGGACATGGCCAAAAGAGATTATTACGAAGTCCTGGGTGTAAAGAAGACCGCTACGGAAGAAGAAATCAAAAAGGCCTACCGAAAACTCGCCATGAAGCACCACCCCGACCGCAACCCCGGGAACAAACAGGCTGAGGAGCGTTTCAAGGAGATCAACGAGGCCTACGCGGTGTTGAGCGACAAGGCAAAGCGTCAGCAATATGACCAATTCGGGCCTTCCGGGTTCAGCCAGCGTTTCTCCCAGGAGGATATATTCCGCGGTTTCGACATCAGTGACCTTTTCAAGGACCTGGGGTTTTCCAATGATGTTTTTGGCCGAATCTTCGGAGGAGGGGGCCGGAGGGGAGGGAAGGTTCATTACGGAAATTTTGAAGATCTCTTCGGTCAAAGGCGGGGACAGACCTACGATTATGGTGATATCTATTCGGGAGGAGGGTACCAGACCCAAGACCCGATGGCCCAGAAGGGCCAGGACATTCAATCCGAACTGAACCTCACCTTTCAGGAGGCGGCCTTTGGCGGCGAGAAGAAAGTGAAATTCTCCAAAGGGGGAAGGGTGGAGGAAGTGACGGTGAAGATCCCCCCGGGAATCGAAAGCGGAAAGAAGCTACGCCTGGTGGGTAAAGGAATGGGCGGAGGGGGCGGGAGGCCGCCCGGAGACCTTTATCTTAAAGTGAATGTTGCCGAGCATCCTTTTTTCAAGAGGGAAGGGAGTGATATTGCCGTAGACAAAGAGATTAAAATCTCCGAGGCTCTGCTGGGAACGACGATCGAAGTTCCCACTCTTGACGGCTCGAAACTTATCAAAGTTCCCCCGGGGACCCAAAGTCAAAGCCGGATCCGCTTGAAAGGTTTTGGCCTCTCCCGTCTTCAGGGAGGCGGCAAAGGGGACGAGTATGTACGTATTCTGATCAAATACCCCAAAAGCCTGAGCGAGAAACAAAAGAAACTTGCCGAAGAATTGAAGAAGGAAGGACTTTAAGAACCGTAAGTAGTAAGTTGTGAGTAGTAAGTAAAAGAGCTTCATCTATTTATAACCTTCTCCTTTTCCGTAATCAGTCCAAGGATAGACCTGGCTGGAAATCCCTTACCTCCTCTGGCTTATCGCCAACTGGGTGGGGACAGCAGCCCAGGCTTACGTCACCTTCATGGTAATTACTCTAAACCGCAGGCTCTTGCCGGAGAAGGCGCGTCCCGGAGGGTTCTCAATGGCGATCAACTACATCTGGGCGACGATCCTTCTGGTTTACTTCTTTGCCTGGACCATCCTGGATAGACCCTTCTAATGCTTTCCACATGCCCGGGGAGGAAGAAACCTCCCCGGGATACTCCCTAACTTTTTTATAGACATTTCTCTGCGAATTTTTCTACAATTCCCCCATGAGAACTTTGTAGGATCACCTCCTCCCTCTCCCTCCCCCTCAATGGGGGAGGGCGGGGTGGGGGTGGGAAAGGAGATGGTTATGCAATACGGACTGACCGAAGAACAGGTATTACTCCGTGACACGGTGCGCAAACTGGCCAAAGAAAAAGTTGAGCCCGGGGCTGCGGCCCGGGACCAGAAGGCAGAATTTAGCTGGGAGATGGTGGAGTTGATCCGGGAGAATGGCCTTTTCGGGGTCGATTTTCCAGAGGAATACGGCGGCAGCGGCGCTGGCCTCCTCTCTTTGATCATTGTGGTCGAAGAGCTCTCGAAGGTAGACGCTTCCGTTGGTATTCTTCCAGTCGGGCAGGAATTAGGAAGTTTGCCCATCCTCCTGGCGGCGAACCCGGAGCAGAAGAAAAAATTCTTACCTCCTTTAGCAGCGGGGGAGAAATTATCGGCTTTTGCCCTGACCGAAGCCAGCGGCGGGTCGGATGTCGCCTCATTCCGGTGCAAGGCGGTGAGGAAGGGCGATTTTTACATCCTCAACGGAAACAAGACCTTCATCACCAACGGCGGGGTGGGTGAGACGATCACGGTTTATGCCCTCACGGACCCGGCCAAAGGGGGGCACAAAGGGGCCAGCGTATTCGTCGTTGAGAAGGGAACCAAGGGTTTTTCAGTGGGGAAACACGAGGATAAATTGGGCATTCGCTCTTCCGATACGGTGGAGCTGATCTTCGAGGACTGCCCGGTCCCGGCCGAAAACTTGCTGACGAACGAAGGCCTGGGTTTTTCCATCATGATGAAGACCCTGGATTTCAGCCGCCCGGCGGTTGGCGCTCAGGCCCTGGGAATTGCCGCCGGGGCTTTCGAGTACGCCGTTAATTATGCCAAAGAACGGGTAGCCTTTGGGAAACCAATCATCGCCCAGCAGGGAATTTCTTTTAAGCTGGCCGATATGGCCATGAACGTCGAGGCGGCTCGGCAGCTCTTGTACAAAACCGCAGCCGTGCTGCAGGAGCTCCCCAAGGACCTCTCCAGGCTCAGCCCAGAGATGATTCGTTTATCCTCCATGTCCAAGTGCTTCTGTTCGGACGTGGCCATGCGGGTCACACCTGAGGCGGTGCAAGTCCTCGGAGGGTATGGGTACGTGAAGGAGTATCCCGTGGAGCGGTATATGCGCGATGCCAAGATCACCCAGATTTACGAAGGGACGAATGAGATTCAAAGGGTGGTGATCATGTCCACCTTATAATTGCAGGGTTCAAAGGATCCATTGATTTCGGATTGCGGATTGCGGAATCACCCCCTCCCCAGCCCTGAAGCTGTGAAATAATCCCCTAAATCACCCCCACCCCTGAACCATATGAGGTTCAGGGCTTTTGTCCTGCACCCCACGTGGTGCAGGGCCTCGCC
>Ga0315288_10008682_pt1 | contig 12816 bp, 6 predicted proteins | sample YL17G11_20_MG_FD_203454 | JGI IMG/M metagenome (GOLD analysis project Ga0315288, IMG submission 203454) | Sediment microbial communities from Yellowstone Lake, YNP, Wyoming, USA - YL17G11_20 | ecosystem: Environmental > Aquatic > Freshwater > Lake > Sediment | place: USA: Wyoming | collected...
TATCCTCATCTAATATGTTGTCACCTTTGTTTTCTAATTCTTGCTTATAGTTCCAGAAAACCCGAAATCCGACCTTGCCTTTCGGCACCGGAGGCAGTTTACTATATTCTTTGATATGTTTTCGGCATATACTGTAGCTAGGTAACATTGTTCTATGCACCTCCTTTCTATTTGGTTTGCTCCAAATGGTTTAATGATATGGGTCTTCCTGTTTTGTCTGCTTAAACTTAGTGTCCATCCTGCCTCTCCCTCAGCGTCTTGAGATTCACCACATCCTCCCAGTCATTGTACTCTTGTTACCGCCACCACAGCATCACCGCCTCCAGCCAACTAATACCTTTAAGCTGCCGCTAACTCAATTCTAGGCTGGTCGCTACTTGGTAGCAAGACAAGAAATGGTACGGCACCGAGCATTGACTGAACAAAACCGAGTTTTGTTCAATGGCAGGGGATTATGTCATAGACTATGGAGAACCCTTCTAGCCTGGCTGTATGCACGCCGTCTCAACTGCCACGGACGATCTTGCCTGATGGTTCGAGTCCTCTCAGCTCGATTTAGCTTCAAAAAACCAACCGAAGTTATCAATAGGTAGAACTGCATTTCATTCCCCCATTCCAGTTTTTACTTTCAGCTTTCATTCATATAGAATCTATAGTATTACACAACATAATGCTCTTGGACAGAAGTGTTTATGGAAGAAAAGTCGGCCAATGAAACCTTACTTGAAGCAATAAATCGAGCCGTGCAGAAAGGAGCACCGCGGCTAACCTTTCGTAGAAATGAGCTCTCTACTCTTCCGCGAGAGATAGCTCAACTGACCAACTTGACTCAGCTTGACCTGTCCGGCAACAATTTGGCTTATCTTCGTCGAGAAATAGGTCAACTTTCCAACCTGACCCAACTTAACCTGTCCGGGAACAAACTGGCTACTCTTCCGCGAGAAATAGGTCAGTTGACCAACCTAACTCAGCTTAACCTGTCCGACAATAAGCTAACCACTCTTCCACGGGAAATAGGTCAACTCAAAAAGCTAACTCAGCTTAAGCTCTCTGATAATGGACTAACTACTCTTCCACGAGAGGTGTGTCAGCTTGATAATTTGACTATGCTAGACCTCTCTAGCAATAAGTTTACTAATCTTCCGGTGGAAATAGCTCAATTGACTAACCTAACTCAGCTTAACCTCTCTGGAAATAGTCTTACTAGTCTTCCCAGAGAAATAGGCCAGCTCACAAACCTGAATTATCTTGACCTCTCCGGTAATAGCCTGACTACTCTTCCAAGAGAGATAGGTCAACTTGACCATGTGCAATTTCTTGATCTTAAAAGCAATAATCTAGGCAATCTGGTCCCAGAGATTGGTCATCTCGTCAATCTGACCCAGTTAAACCTGAGAAACAATCAACTGACGACGCTACCCCCTGAAATTGGCAATCTCACCAACCTGACTCAGCTAAACCTCAGAAATAATCAGCTGACCGCGCTGCCCCCCGAAATTGGTAAACTCGTTAATCTGACCCAGTTAAGTCTCTATGGCAACAATTTGACTAAACTACCCGCCGAAATAGTCCAACTGAGGAACTTAACCCAGCTTGGCTTCTCCGACAATAACTTGACCTCGTTACCCTCTGAAATATTCCGGCTTACTAGCCTAAGACAACTCTTTTTATCACAAAATAATTTAACAGCTTTGCCACCTGAAATAGTACATTTATCCGGCCTGTCTCAACTTGACCTCAGAAACAATAACATAACTTCATTTCCTCCAGAGATATTACAACTTACTGAACTGACTCGCCTTTTTCTATCTAACAACAAACTGACCGAATTGCCTCGCGACATAATCCGTCTTAGTAAACTGAGACTTCTTTATCTCGCGGGTAATCAATTAACTGTGCTGCCTCCCGAAATAACCGAGCTAAATAAATTGACCCAAATAACTATAGGGAACAATCCCCTTGTAGAGCCACCAATTGAGATAGCAACACAGGGTATAAAAGCGATAAGAGCATACTACGATTCATTAATAAAGGAGACAAGAATACCACTTTCTGAAGTGAAAGTCCTTCTTGTCGGAGATGGTGGTTCAGGCAAAACTTCTCTTATGAAGCGACTGCTCGGAGAACCCTTCAATCCTGGTGAACCACAGACTCATGGTATAAACATTCAGGATTGGGAAATAAACGAATCTGGAACTGCTGTGCATGTCCACTTTTGGGATTTCGGTGGTCAACAAATCATGCATGCTACTCACCAATTCTTCCTGTCCAAGCGGAGTCTTTATATTCTTGTCCTTGATGGGCGCAAGGAAGAAGATTCTGAGTATTGGCTGAAACACATTGAGAGTTTTGGTGGTAATTCGCCAATTCTCATAGTATTGAACAAAATGGACGTACACCCGTCTTATGATGTGAACCGATTATTTCTCAGAGATAAATACAAAAGCATCAGGGTTTTTTCCCCTTTATCATGTTCAGATAACAAAGGGCTAGAAAGATTCTCTAATGCACTTAGACAAGAGCTTTTACAATCCGAAATACTCAAAACCACATGGCCAAAGAGCTGGTTCGATGTTAAGACTTATCTTGAGAAAATGAAAGATGATTTCATCAGCTATGATGAATATAGGTCCATATGCACCAAATTCGGCGTCCACGAGGTTGATAGCCAAGAAGCTCTTGTCGAATTCCTCAATGACCTGGGAGTAGTTTTACATTTCAAAGATTTAGACCTTTTCGATACTCATGTATTGGAGCCCAAGTGGGTTACAGAAGCCGTCTATAGAATAATCAATTCCAAGGAACTGGCAGAATCGAAGGGTATGTTATATTTGGATTCACTGAGCCAGATACTAAAACCAATTAGTGCTACTGACCGATTTTACCCACAAGATAGGTTTCCTTATATCATCAATCTGATGAAAAAATTCGAACTCTGTTATGAGATTGACTCATCATGTGTACTTGTTCCACAATTACTTGATATACAAAAACCGGCGGTAGACTTTGACTATGACGCTTCTCTCAGATTCTTTATTGAATACGATTTCCTCCCCAAATCTGTTATGACACGTTTCATTGTCAACATGCATCGTGATATAAAGGGTGACCTGCGGTGGAGAACCGGCGTTGTCCTTGAAGACCCAGTGTTCGGATGTACAGCCGTCGTGGAAGCCGATGAAAGAGATAAAAGAATATACGTCACTGTTCTAGGCCACCGTAAGAGGGACTACTTCGCAGTGATTCGACATGCTCTTTTTTCAATAAACAGCAGCTTCGAGAAGATACAGGCTATCGAGAAAGTCCCCATGCCCGACCAACCTTCGATCACAGTGAGTTATAAACATTTGGTTAGGTTAGAAGAACTCGGAGAAAAGACCTATATCCCCGATGGTTCCGTTAAGCGCTACAATGTCAAGGACCTTCTTGGCACCATTCAAGCGGACAGTAGAACTGAAGAAGAAGTCCTTGGTATACTCAATAAACTGAAGAGCGATTCTGACACTCCCGATACTCTGCTCAAGAAAGCCAATGATATTGTTTTACTGCAGCCCAACTTTTTTGGTTTAGGTATTGATATAAACAAACTCCTTAAAAAGCTGTTCCATAAGAGACGGTAGTTCGGAAGAAATATTTTGGTGAATTTGTTGTGCCTTTGAGTTCTGGTAGAAGTGTGACGAACTTTGCGCTGGAGACTCCAGTCGAAGGCGTTCGTCTCGCCACTGAGTACCGTTGCACAAATGTCAGAATTGTTGGGCAAGTGTTTACTGTTCCCAAACAAGGTGCGGCTTTCGTCACGCAAACTGCTAAATTGTTTGAAGTCTAAAGGTTAAATAGCAATTCGGTACTGATTACCCAAATTCTATCCCGCTCAGTAGTGGGCTGTCGTTTCATGCTTCATCAGGTTCACAACTTTCGGCAATACCGTCAATGAATTGGGGGTTCATGTACCTAACCCTGTACCCTATTTGCTCGATTTCTTTCTTCAGTTGTGAATAGGAGATGAACTTACATATTTTCGGCAGAGGGGGATTCAGTCTTGCAAATGTTGGTCGGTTAACCTCAGCTATCACTTTATCACTGCGGTCATCAGGTGCTACTATATACAAGTTTATTTTCAAATTAGGTTGCATACTCATGAGGTCGGACATTCTGAGCAAACCTGAGTATATTGAGCTGGTATGTTCAACCTCGAATGCCGCTACTATGGCATCTTTTTGCAGCCACAACACGTCAATCAATTCGATTGTTCTATTTGTTGCCTCATCAAATTGCCTTGGTAACTCTCTACGGAAGTGGGGAATGCTATTAAAGGGCACATTATTATATTGCTTGTTTCGGTCATTTCTCGCTACCCAGACATCTAATCCCATATCAGAACCAAGTTTGAGCAGTAACCATTGCATTTCTTCGTGTGTAGTCTTAATGGCTTCTGTCTCTGGCTCCTCTTCAACCACCTCCTGTTCCGTTTCTGGTACAGTCACCGCTCCAACCGTTGATTCGTAGATTTTTGGACGCCGCCAGTATTTGTTCTCATTAAATTCTCTTTCAATAGGGTTGATGGTGGCATCTTTAATTGCTTCGACAATCAATTCTGCATCCTTCGGGTCAAACCGGAATGGAGAGCCTCTGAAATAGCCAGACCAAGATTTGGTGGACTTTGCGTCCCTGAATATTGAGAGTTTGTCTTTGAGGCTATGTACTGGGATAGCGGTCTTTGCATTGAGTGCGTATATTACTTTGACCTTGAACCTAACAGGAAAAACCTGGTCTTCCCAAATCCGTGTCTCACTATCAAAGTAGCTCTCAGATAAGACTTCTAGCACGCCGATAAATCTGCTAAGACCAGTCAAGTAACAGATGAGATAATCACCAGGGTGGATTTTCTTTGCTATATTTCCTCTTCGTTCTTTGAAACCGCTTACGTTTGCGCCGCTCTTGTGGAACTCCTCCCAGGTCTTGCCAGTAAATAAATCGAGCCAGTAATTTCTGTTCATATACAGTCCTTCAATATGAACACCGTATTATGTTTAATTGGTCTAAGTCTAGCACCAGCCAGATGCAAATTCAACAACGGGATTGCCTCGTCCTCAACGTGGCAGAGGAGTTTTCCTTGACCTTATTTGTCCTTACACTCAGTCCTTGAACTACACAGCAGCATGAAGAGTGGTAAAGTAACGGACAAGGAACCGCCTAACCCCACAGGTATTACGGTCGCTTCGCGTTCAGAAGCATGGGGGCAAGAGCCTCGTAGATTTCCTCTTGTATCCCCTCGTCGGCGGTGCGCTCTTTAATTAGTTTGCGAACCTGGTTTTCTCGCTGATTAATGAATCTTTCGAATTCCTGTGATACCTTGCGGCATTCATCATCCTCATGCGGAAGGCGGACAAGGCCACGTACACCGGAATTTGCCACAAGCACCATGAGTTCATCTTGCGTCTCGCTTGTAGTCTCGACAAGGGCAATCCGTGTTTTTGTGCCTTTCATAAAGCGCACACTATGTTCAGTAAACATGTCTGAGAATAGCTCGGCCGTTCCATCGGCGGGAATCTCGAAGGTATCGAAGGGTTTGGACCTGTCCAGGAAGTCGGGGTCGTATTGGCGGAGAAGTTGCGGGTGGTTCTCGGCGATATCCTTGTATATCTGGACAGCTATTTCCCCAGGACGAGCCGGCCCGCGACGTTTTGCTGTGTTCTTGTTGATGATTGCCTTTTCTTCCTTCTGCCGGGTAAACTCGAAATATTCACGAAGATAGGAATAAAGTTCATCAATCAACTCCTGGCGGCGTTGCGGTGATTCCACTCCCAACATCTCAAGAACGGCATCATCCAGCTCTTTTCGATCAGACATGTCAAGTTCGCTCTCGCTCGAGAGATTGTCCAGCTCACCTTTCTTCCCTGATTTGGTGAAGGACATCTCTCGTAGGCGGTGTTCAGAAAGGAACATTAAGGCTTTGCGCTGCTTAAGTAACCTAAAAGCCTCGATGACATTATCCAACTGCTCAGGCTTAGCCTTTCTCGGATCTGGGACAAGCATCATATTGACATCAACTACCATAGTGCTCCAGTTACCTTCGTTGCCAACGGGACGGCCAAATTCAAGAGAGGATAGTAAGACCCAACTGGAGTTGAGAATACCGCCCCACAGGTCTGGGCTCGGGGACTTCTCCTTTGGGTATATTACGTACAAACGGCAATTTGCGACTATTAGATCCGGGTTGGTAGGAGCAATGTGACGGTACTGGCGTTCCTTTGGCCACAGGACAAGTGCACGTTCATGGCCAGTTAGGTCATACCACTCCCGATTTTCCGTCACGCGACTAGCACACGTAGCAGCCTTGTGTACATTCTGATCTTCACCCCATCTGATATACCTCAAGACATGCGTGCCTTTCAGTTGGTCTTTAGTTTTGTTTAATAAAAGAATCATCCGATTACAATCAGATGGAGACACCACGAATCCATCTATCTCCATTAAACTGTGGACTACCGGCTCAAGATAGCGAGATTCAATGGGTCGAATCTCTCCACGGCCATCTCCACAGCGTACCAGCTTGACTTCCCCAGATTCGACGATCTTTCGGGAGACCCCATACTCTTCCTTGAACTCATCGGGCTGCTTCCTAGCTTCAAGACAGTCGTTACTGCAATCTATCGGAAAGAAGAATTCGTCCTTGCCGCTCTTTACCCCGAATCGGACATCAGCTAGCTGACCAAGAGGCACAAAGCTCTGCCCGTAATCATCGAGGAGCTTAAACCACAGGTCAGGTGCTCTCAGGTAAACTCCCCATTTGCCACCGTAATACGCGCCACCACGAACTTCTTCGTCATTTACCTCATCGTCTTCTGACTTACTCATAATGGTACCGAGTTTGACTCCCTGCTCCCAGAGGTCACCCTGACGAACTATTCGAGCTCTGTAGCGTTCTGTTGTAGTATTCTCTTTGAGAGAAAGAACTTCGTCTCGAAAACGGTCAGCTGCAGAAACTGCTCCGGCTGTAGTGCCATCGTTGGCAAGAATCTCGCTTATCGGACGGCGAAGCTGGACAAATCGAACGGTACTGCTCATGCGTTTTTCTTCGTCCGGTTGCCGCTTAAGGATGGTGATGGCCGTCACTACCCGGGCACCGATAAACCAGGGCTCGTCAATGCTTTCAAATATTGCGATAACCTCGAAGTTATTAAGAATCCATTCTTGAAGATGAAAACCATATTCCACGTCCAACCACTGGCTTGATGTCAGAAAGCAGAGATAGCCGTCTTGCCGCAGAAAGCTTGTGGCATGGGGCCAGAAATAGCAATGTATATCACTTCTACCGGACAGCTTGGCGCCGCTATCTTTCAGGACAAGCTGCCGGTAATACTCTTTTGTGCCCGGCTCGGGGCCATTCTTGCCCTTCTTCTTGGCTTTGGGTATGTCTTCCTGCCGGATATAAGGTGGATTACCAACCACAGCATCGAGTTCAGGAATGATAACGTTTCTATGTTGCTCTTTACCCAATCCCGCCGTATCAATGTGCCCCGGCAATATGAGAAATGTCTTTCTGGCATGAATATTAAAGAAGTCGCTCCTGGCGATTTGAGGATAGTTCTCGGTGTCAATCAGGTCGCGGGTAGCCAGGTTTATGGTTGTCAGGTGGGTGGCGAAATCGGATATGTCCACACCGAACAAGTCCGAGAGAAGCTCTCCATGCCTGCGGGCTGGGCCAAGTTCCCGCTTTCTGGCATAAGCACGCACAAGGAATGTGCCTCCACCACACGCAGGGTCCATAACCTTCTCTTTGCCAGTCCGAACACAGAAGCTGTTAATCAGGTCTACGACTTCGACCTTGGTATAGAACTGGCCGAACTTGCGACGCTCCTCTGGTGAGATGAGACGCTCGAATATGTTGCCTATGATTTCGTAATCAAGCTTCGAAAAATCGAACTGATGTATCTGCTCAATAAGCTCCCGCCAGTGTGCAACGGCGGCATTCGAGTAGAATGGTATCCGATTCCCAAGGGAGGCATGTTCTTCACCAAAAACAGTCTCGTAGTCACGGGTGACCGTCTTGGCTTCGCTGAAATACCCTTCAAGGTGGAGGCGAAGCTTTTCCCCGGTATCAATGTGACCAGGCACGTTAAGCTTGCTCATGGACGGACCGTAACGCTTGAGAAGCGCCTCATGGAATACCAGTTTGTTGACCAATGCATAGCAGGCGAACTTGGAAGCACGCTCCAAATTATCACGGATACCATCGGGGTCATCGTAGATTATCCAGCCCTGTTCTTCCCTCATCCACTTGTCGAGTTCGACCTTAAAGCTGGGCTTCTTGTAGAGCGTGTCGAGCTCCTCCAGGCACAACAAGATGGGCATATGTAAAAAGGACTCAAGCGCCTCAATGAACTTCTCATCCGGGGACTTGACGCCAATAATTGCCGTTCCACGAATAATCTGGGCAAATTCACTTAGGAATGTCGGCAACCAGGCTCTTATGGAATGGGCTGTCATAGGAAGTTCAAGATGACCCTCGCGATGTATGCTAGTTACTTCCCATGACCTGTATTTTTCCTCTTGCCAGGATATTTTGGGGGCCTCTGTCTCCCATAGCACAAATTCGTTAACGTTCCAGGTGAAGAAAAACGACGCTTTAGCTCGTCGAGCTTTAGTTCGTGCATCGCTCACCACTGAGGCATTGTAGGGGCTGCCACCATCCTGGCGGTACGGTAGTTTTACCTCTCCCGTAAGAACTATGCGCTGGTCTTTGTCCAACAAGGTAAGGTCTCTACGTTTGCGAGAACCTTCGCCTACCTGCTCACACTTTGCCCTGGAGAACGGCAAACTGGGACTCTTGGCCAGCGTTTCATTAATCCAGCTTGTGACTTCTGCTGTGAATTCCCACTCATTCATTATAAAAGACTCTTTGCCTACCTGTTAGGATTATATTCTACACTTGTACGGCAATCAAGGATGAATAAGGATATGAGGCTGGCTTACCATTGACGATTCTTCCAATGAGTTGTCCCAAGAAGAAAGCGACTACTCAGAGAGAGATTATTCTGCCACTGAACAACGCTTATGTAGCCGAGAATAACTGTGCTGAAGCGCATAGATGGGCACCAGGATATGACAGGGTTGGTCCAATATCTTCAATTTGGGGCAATTTAACTACTGAATCGCACCAGATTCGAATTCTCTCAAGATTCTGTCCAATTCTTTAGCAGAAATTTGTTCCCCGGTTTCTTTTTCAGAGCTAGCAGGCACGAAGGAATCCTTAGACACACGGTGGAGGTCAGGATTGCAGTGTGCAGCGATTGTCAAACTCGCAGGACGAGTAATTTTACGATACTTACCGATCTCAGCGACAATAACATGAAAGGGAACCGGCTGACTCGTTTCAGCATATATCTTTCTCACTATTTCTGTTACGGTCTGAAAGAGAGTCGTCGATGGACGCTCATAACCCCACTCGATAAGAGCATATGTGCCACGCACTCCAATCCAAACTATACCATGCTTCTCTCGACCTAACATGGCATGTATGTTGTGTTCAGTAGCTGGATCATCAGGAAACATAGAATTATAAGCTTCAGTAACCTCGGAATAATGAGCTGGTCTGCCAATAGAGCGGAGTGCCAACACCACCTTTTCTCTACGTTGCAGGTTTTCCCACGTAAAATCTACGAGTCTCTGAGCTATCTGCTGAATGTCATTCGCAATCAAGGTAAGTTTGTCGCTCGATTCTAATTGAGCGGCCATCTGCTGAACATCTACCTCTCCCCTCAACCAGTGGCGAGAACCGAAGATCGACATATCTTCAGGTGAGACCCCAGTGATACAGATATCTGTGTGAGGCAACAATGCATGAGGAATATTTAGACATTTCGTAATGAATTGCCGCAGGCGAGCTTCGGGAGTGTTAGATTGGACAATCAAGCTGCCTTGCTTGGCCATAATATCGTAGACTATGGCCTGTACAAAAGGTAGGATATTCAAAGGACGCTTGATAGTATCCCAAAATTTATTTTCTATCTGTCTCACCCTTTCGCGGGTAATGTCAAGATGTTTGCCGATCTCCTCCAAGGTTAACTTCTTATCGGTAAGAAAACCTTCTCTTTCTTTAACCACATAGCTGATTCTGGCATCGTAGCGACTGAGTTCCTCTTCGATTATCCTCGCCGACAAATCTGCCGACGGGATTTCAGGACAATCCGCTTCGGCAAATCTATACAGCAAGTTGCCGGCCATTTCGATTTTTTGTGGCGAGGTCAGCGAGAGAATATGGGCTATTGGGAAAACATATTCTCCAGCGGTGCACGCGGGACCAATAAGACCAAGTTTCTCACCGAAGGCAATGGCTTCTCTGGGCGTAGCACTCCAATCGTTGCCATCTGTGCGAATCTTATTCATCAAGCTAGCCAACTCCGTGTCACAAAGCCTCGTTCGCCGTTTTTGAGCTAGGCTTATCGTCAACTTGGCAAAGTGTAAACAGAGCGCGCGTTTGGTAATATATAGCTTTAGCTCGGGTGACGAACCACTAAGCCAGATAAAGCGGGGATCATTATCAAAAGCTTTTTCTAACATATTGAGACTCAAATTCGAATTAGTATATAGCGCCAACTCTTTCAGACAAAAAGCCTGCTGTTCCAGGGTGAAGTCAAGTAGCAAGTACGTTATGTCGTCACCTAGAGTCTCATTCAACCGTGTAGCATTCCTCCGCGTATCTGTTCGGCGATACGGCGCGTTCCCTTCTCGCAACGACCCCAGTTTAGGGAGTCTGGAATGGCTTTTTGCTCAGGCAGGTATCTTCGGAAAATGATAACTTTCTCTAGCCATTTCCTCTTCACACCTAAGTCGCGCACTAGGTGATCATACAGCCCATCCACCTGTAGTGAGAATTTCTCAAGATCCTCCCCCAGTTTGAATATGGCATCGCCTACCTCCCAGACCTTCCGAGCCGGAACGAGTTTTCGATGGGTTCTCATATCTTGTATTTCGGCAACAAGAGAACACATTCTCTTTACTGCTTGGCCATACAGTTCCGCAACTTGATTGAGAAATACCTCAGGGTCTTCCTGCCCGGTAATAACCTTTTCCATCGTCAGGAAGGTCCGGAACTGGCCATTACGCGGTTCAAAATACACGAAGCTGAGTTTATTCTCTGTCATTTCTTGCCCCATGCCGCCATCATATTATCTATAAATATCAGTTTTGTTCCACTATCATCGCCGGCAAGAAACCGCTGAACTGCACTGCCAATTGCAAACAGACAGTGAACCCTGCGGGCGCTGGTATCGGAATGAATTTTCACATACGAAGGGTGCCCGCTGTTAATCACGATGTTATTGCCATCAATCCAAGCTAGTTCCACTCGCTCTGGAACATTATCAAAAGCTACCTTCGGGCCACGGCGAGCCTTTCGGCTTATCGGCTTAGCAATTTCGCTACCCTCTTCATTCTCAACCGGTGCCTGGCCTGGTTCTTCACCGGGTTCTGGTACACCCGGCCCTGTTCCAGCATCCCCCTGGCCTATAGGAAAGGTTGCTTCAGTTCCTTCTTGAAGAACAACTGATACCGTACCATCGGGGCCGACTCGTGGCGTTTTTGTCTTAGTACGAAAGCCGAAGAACTCAGATAACTCTGGAATTTCATCGAGAATCTTCTTCAATTCTCTTTCTAGTTTCAGGGCTTCATCACTCGCTTCAACCTGGGTTGGTTCAACCCCAAGCTGACTCAGCCAATCCTTAAACTCCTGTCGGACCGGGTTGTAGAGGGCTTCGAACTCACGTAGCTTTCCCCGCCGGTTGAAATCTGTTTTCGAAGTAGTCAGGAAGTTCACTAGAGACGGGATTTCAACAACACCCAGTATCCGCGGTCCCAAAGGTCCCGGAAATTGATTGAAAAAATCGGGCCGGATTACCTTTCCGAAGGTACACAGCAAGACTCCGCACATATCTGACCCCAAAGGATACTCTGACGGAGCCAAACCAAACACACCGTAGCCGATTCTTTTTCCCGCTTTTTCTGGAAAGAATTCCTTTACCTTCTCTAGACGAAAGTCGATGGCGATACTGGAGGATCGAACAATCTGGCTATTAATGGTGAATTGCAGGTCGGCTGTATAAGATTTTAGTGCCTGGTATAGGCCAAGAAAACTAGAATCCAGAAGCGGAAAATAGTGGCGTCGTAGCAATAAAACGAGATCTTGAATAGAGCTAAAAGATATCTTCGAATCTCTCCTGAACTGGACCTCTACTCTAGTCCCGTGCTCATGAAGATGGCTAGGCTGAATGTCCTCCCAAACTAGCTTTTTATTGGATTCGAGGTGCCAATTTGAACCACCAGTAAACGAATCACTACTCGTTTCGGTAATTACTCTGTCTGCAATATTAAAACTGATCTTTGCGCCCACGCCTGCAAATCCTATCCCACTGCCTCGAGTCTTGAGTCCTGCCGCAAAATCATGATACTGCTCAAACTCGGAAGCGCTCATGCCTTTGCCATTATCCATAACTGTAAAAACCCTTGCAATGGGGTCGTATTCAATGGCAATTCTTGTTGGTCTGGCATCCAGTGCGTTGGCTACGAGCTCTACGAGGACAACTTCAGATATGTCAAATGGGTACATATCTGCTAGGTCACGAATCAGATTTTGGTAATTAACACCACTCTCATGCGTAGCCACATCGTCTCCTCGCCATATGTAAATATATGCTGATATCACGAGTATAGTCACGCTTTTTGTCTTATGTCAATAGTTTATTGTTATAATTATGCTCAGATAGTACCAAATGGCTAGGCCACCATGATACTAAATACCTACACTGGTTACGCCGT
>Ga0315288_10008683_pt1 | contig 12813 bp, 14 predicted proteins | sample YL17G11_20_MG_FD_203454 | JGI IMG/M metagenome (GOLD analysis project Ga0315288, IMG submission 203454) | Sediment microbial communities from Yellowstone Lake, YNP, Wyoming, USA - YL17G11_20 | ecosystem: Environmental > Aquatic > Freshwater > Lake > Sediment | place: USA: Wyoming | collected...
CGCAGAAAGCCTGAAAACTTGATTCTTCGCCTTCAACCTTCTCCTCAATGATCACCGTGCCGTGCTCGTAGTTGGAGAGGAAATGCTCAAAAAGCTGTTCCCGCGTGGTGAAATGGTCTCCCCACACGCCCACGCCCTTTCCCGCCGCCGGCCTGTCGGGCTTCACAACCGCATTGTCTTCCAGTTCATCAAGCCAACCGTAAACGGCCTTCCTGACGCTTGTCACGCTCCCATATTTTTCAGGGTCAAAGATTTTGAAGCGCGGGTTAGCTTCAGGCACGATCTCCTCAAACAACAGCCGCTGCTGAACCTTGCTCTCTTCTATCGCGTACTCTTTCGTTGGACAGATCATTGGTATGCCGGTTCTTTTTTCAACAACATTCCGTACGCCCTCAATTATCGGCTTTTCAGGACCAACTATGCCGAACCTGATCCTGTCCTTGTTCGCTTCAGCAAACTTGGATATTTCGTCAACGTTCAAATCTGGAATAACTACGTGCTTGACTGCTCTCTTAAGGTTGAATGGGTTGAGCTGCTTGTCTGCAACGTAAATCTGTGTCTCGTACTTTCGGCTGCGGGAAAAAACATCAACCATTGCTGCTTCTCTTGACCCATATGAAACTACAAGTATCCCAACTTTCTCCATTTCTGCCCCACCGAATTTAGGAATGAACTTGAAGGCTATTTTGTTTTGCCATTATGCTTTCGGGAGCGCTTCTTCCATTTCGTACAGTCTTCCCGTTTCCTCGTGGCCTTTCAGGAACCTCTTCTTCATCTCATCAGCCATCTTCTGCGCTAGCGGCGTCGGATACTTGCCCGTCACGCACGCCGTGCACAGTTGGTTTTCAGTGAAGCCAGTTGCTTCTATTAGGCCTTCGAGTGATTGGAAGCACACAGTGTCTGCGCCTATGATCTGCGCAATTTCTTCGGCGCCGTGTTTGGAGCCTATGAGTTGGCCATACGTTGCCATGTCTATGCCGTACAGGCATGGACCGATTATTCGTGGAAACGTTACGAACACGTGGACTTTTTCGGCGCCCATCCTGCGCAGCTTCTCGACTATGACTTTTGTCGTGTCTCCTCTGACTATGCTGTCTTCAGTCACGATGATTCTTTTTCCACGAACTTTAGAGGCTAGTATGTTGACTTTTCTGTCTAGGGTCAATGGTCGTTCCTTGCTTAACAGGAGGAAGGCTCTCTCGGTGACGTACCTGTGTCTTCTGGAAGCTCTTTCCCATCTCACTCCTGAAGCTTCATGAACACCTAGAGCGGAGTCGTCGCCTGTTTCAGGAACGGACAGAATTATGTCCGCATTTTTTGCCACGTCAGGATTCTCGTGGACAAGGTTCCTGCCGAAATCTTCACGCACCTCGTAAACATATTTGCCGTCAAAATGCGAGTCTGGCCTAGCAAAATACGCGAACTCGAATGCGCAGAATGCTTTCCTTTCCCCGTTTACGAGCTTCTGTCTTCTGAAGCCATCTTTCGCGACCGTGACAAGTTCGCCAGGCTCCAGTTCAAAATCTCTGTCAAACTCGTTTATGTCCAAGCTGACGGTTTCTGACGAAAAAGCGTAGGTTCCGCTCTCTGTATGGTGACCTGCACATAAAGGTCTTATCCCGTGCGGGTCTTTGAAAGCGAAGAGCTCGCCGTTCTGAGTTATGCACGCCACAGAGAAGGCTCCATCGATTTCTAGCATGCATTTCTTGACTGCTGAGGCTAGGTCTTTCTCTTTAAGCATTTCAATCAGAAGCTTGTGGCAGATCAAGTCCGCATCGGATTCGTACGAAAACCCCGGGAACTTTCGGCTGATCTCTTTCTTGAGCTGAAACGTGTTCACTACGTTGCCGTTGAAGGACACGGCCAGTTTCAAGCCATTCTTGGAAGCAGTCACTGGCTGTGTTCCTTTTATCAGAGACCGCTCATCACACTTTCCGGAGGTCGTGTACCTGACGTTCCCTATGCCCGTGTTTCCTGGCAGTCTTCCAAACCATTCTTGGATTGCGCTTGTCTTGATTTTAGGTACCAGGTCTAGGCTTCGATGAACATAGAACTTTCCGTTGTTGTATGTCAAGAAACCGTGCGACTGGTGTCCTCTGTGATTCTGAGCTCTCAGGCCCCAATAGATATGGGAGAAAACGGGCCTGGCCTCGAAGCTTGTAGCAGCGAATACGCCGCATGCTATCTTTAATTCGTCTCCCATGCTTGGACAATTGCTTATCTGGTATTTATCAGGTTTTAGGACATTTTTAACTAAAATCTATGGTAATGGAGAACAAGGAGCCACCCGCCCCCAATCCCCTTTTTTCTGTCAGGAAGCGATTTGGATGGGTACATTTGTTGTGAAGTTTGAACTAGAAACTGAACACCTAGGCGTATGTCGCAGGTGCTCGCGACCATTTCATGTCGGGGACAAAATTATCGCTAAAAAGGGAACTTCACCATAAGAGAACATGTCACATCGAATGTTGGCATGCCCGCGGCCCCATATGCATTTTCCCATGGAAGAGAAACGAGTAGTCCCTGAACAATTTTGACGAGAACTTGGATGCTACGGGGTAAATCATCGAACAAGTAGGCACACTTGCCTGGGTCAGTAATCTGACTCTGCTTCACATACTACTCAAGAATGGAAAGAGTGCCCTCCTTCAACACGTTGCTCCCCTCCTATTGCATCTAAGAGCATTCCTACCGTATTAGTACCCAACGTGTCTTCGGCTCAACGAAATAACTATGTAACATTTTGGTCCATGCAACAATTTTGGTTGGTTGGATAAGACTTTACCCCACACACGAGAAAGGACTCTGCCCGACCCAAAACAAGGTATGTTCACTCAATCGATTTTGTCATTACTACTTCGTCTATGTATTGACCTTGTCGAAAGTGTTTCTTCGGAATTCTGTCAGTTTGGAGAAAACCCGTCTTCTCGTAGACATAAATCGCTCGCTCGTTAGTGGCGAAAACATGCAACATTAGAAGCTTCAATCCCAAAGCCGTTGCTTCGTCTACCAACGTCTTCATCATCTCCGTGCCGATGCCCATATTTCTGAAGCCTTTTTTGATGACTATGCCCAATACGCCGACGTGTTTCTCATCACCAGGAAGAACGTCTAAATCAGATGAGCCGACAAGTTCTCCGTCTACTTCTGCAACTAGGAAAAAGAGTTCATTCTTCTCCAAACTTGAAAGCATTCTGGGCAGCCACTCAGCTTCTTCCTCTCTGGTGACTTTCTCTGTGCGTGCAATCTCCGCCTTCTCATCTACAAGCGAGTTGATGAGTTCCATAAGATTATCCAAGTCTTCCATTCTGGGCGTTCTCAAAATGACTCTTTGTCCATCTCTGGCGCAGAATTTTCGGAGGGCCCTTCCAAGTTGCATAAACTGTTTATTGCTATGAGGTTCCATAACTAGCTTTTCAGTTGAGAACATGCCCCTCACATGAGAATTCGGAAGTTGGTTGCGGCGAGATTTTTTCCCAAACACACACAAAACTCTAGGGCGCGCATTTACCGAGACCCAAGATTGGGATAGTAGATTGAGAAGGGCGAATTATTTTATGCTTTTTTCGTAAGCCGCTTCCTTCCCTGCGACTTTGAAGCCAACTTTCTCGTACAACCGCATGGCTTTCGTCACGTTCCAGTCATCCACTCCCAACATCGCAACTGTCATGCCCTTAGTCTTCAACAGGTTCATGCCATGCAACATCAGTTTGGTTCCGATCCCCGTTTTTCTGTAAGGCTTCAGCACGCCGATGTCCAAGACCCAGCCACATTTGGCGTTTTTTTCCGCGTTGTATGACTCGTCTATGCCTATGCCGATGTAGCCAACGTGCTTCCCGTTGAAGATGGCGAAGAACCATTCTTGCATTTTGAAAAATGGGTCTTCTCGCACGAAATAAACCGTCCGTTCAACAGGGCTACGTCGCCAGTTGAAGTGTTCCTTGAAGCACTCGTTGTCAAGCCGATTAAGCATCTCCAAATCCTCATCCGCATCTCTTCGGAGGGGTTTCAGCACGACTTCCATGTTTCCCCCGATGTCAGATTGAAGCCCAACAATGTCTCTGGCCATCAAGCTGAACCTGCGGACCAGCTTGAACCCCAAGCTCTCCCATAATCGAACCATGTCCTCTTGGTCACTATCGACTGAACTTTGAGCAACCTTCATCCCACGATTTTTCAGCTCCTCCAAAGCTGTTTCAGCGAGTCTTTCTTCTATCCCTTGACCTCGAAACTCGGGAACAACTCCAAAATTCCTCACGAAACCCTTCTTCTCCTCCCTGAACTTGTCGACATAAGCATGAACAATTCCCACAGGCTGGTCACCCCGCTCAGCGATGAACCTTCCTTCAGAATCAAAATCAGGCGACTTCTCCATAATCTTCATCTCCTCCACCGTCATCGACGCGAGGTCCCAACGCACGCCGTAGACCGCATTCCACACCTTAAGCCAGTCCGCCTCGTCCATCCCCAGAACGACGCGCCTAACCTTCAGCAACCAGCCCCCTCCAAGTCTTCCGTAACGACTCGTTGCAAGCAGATTTAAACATAGCGCGAGCCCGAGCTGGCACGTAAAAGTTGGTTGGATAAAAGTTCACCTTTTTTGTCAGCTACTCCTCTGCTTCTTCCAGGTAAGCCTTTTTTGTATGGTTAATGGGGTTTTTGATTCTTGTTTTGGGGGTTTTTTGCGATGGAACGGTTTTTTTGGGGTTTTTCGGGTGTTTGTGGTTCGTGGAAAAAGAAGCGGAAGAAGTCTCCTTAAGCGCGCATGCCTGTTGAGACTGTGTGAAAACTCGGCTCAACTTCGGAACATTGCTGGTTTTATGTGCAAACGGCAGGCTTCAAGAAGGGGTTTATACATATAGGCTGTAATTGTCTGAGCTAAATTCATGTTTTCACACAGTCTCTGTTCCGAAAATGGTCAAGAATGTTTTTAATTCCGCCCTCATATCTTGGGGAAGAGCTGCTTGTCGCGCGCGCTGTCCATAACACCTGAGCCTACTAGTCTGTTTCTTTAACTTTTCTTGGCAGGGTTGAGACAAAACGTTTATACCTTTAGAATGCATTCATCAGTATTTAATGTTCCAGGCGAGGAATGTGTTTTTAGTCCCAAAAAGCGAGCTCCAAGAAACGCAAAAAGCAAACATGCCAAAGGCGTAAATTACCCTATTAAGATTGGGGAAGAATACGAAGTAGACATAGTAGATGTGACTCCAAACGGGGGAGGCATCGCCAGAATCAAGGGCTTTCCAATTTTCATCAGCAACGCGAAACCCAACGAGCACTTAAAAATAAGAATAACAAATCTAATCAGCGGTTGCGCAGACGCCCAAATAATTCCATAACAAACAGAAGATTAGTGCGCGCTCCTTAGCTTTCCAGGTGTTTTTCAGTATTTCTAAAGAGTTGTCTTCTCGAGGTTTCAATGTTGGAGTGTTAGAAGGTTTTCTAGAATCTGGGGCGTTCTTGTTTTGTTTCCACAGTTTGGGTGAGTGGTTCTTCTCAGTTTGCCTTTGTATTTCCATTCGTAACTGCACCTTTCGCATTTGAGCGCGTGCTCATTATGAACGACCTGAACCCCGGGTTCCAACGGAAACAGGAATAGACCCTTTGATAGGGGGATGCGGAAAACGAACAGCTACTCTTCTGCAAGTGATGAAGGATACGGGTGCTCGGGTAGGTGAAGCAGTCATGATGCAGCGAAAGGACGTTGACTACGCTAGAAAGAAGATGACTATTGCGAAACCATCCAAAGGGTCTAATTCCCGAATTGCCAGAGTTTCAGACAAATGCCTAGCCATGATAAAGAATATGCCAATCAAATATGGCGATTTCATCTTCAGTCCGAACACTGGGGCGCTTCGGGAAAGTTTCAGCCGCAGTCGAGAGAAACTTGCACAGAAACTCAACGATGACAACCTAAGAAAAGTTCACTTTCAATAGAAAAGCACTATTCCTAACTGAAAACTATGCTGACTTTTGCAGAAAGAGCGCTAGTCTTCTTTGTTTGTTTCATTGAGTTTGCGTGTCTACGGTGTCAGTCGGAATTTGTCTCTTGGGTAAAGTGTGACTTCTCTTATGTTCTTCTTGCCAGTTAGCATCATCGTCAATCTTTCCATTCCGATGGCCCAACCTGCATGAGGCGGCATTCCATAATCGAAAGTCTGAAGATGGTGCTTGAAAGATTCCGGGTTCAAACTTTTCTCTTTCAAACGTTCCATGAGAAGTTCTTTGGAAGCGATTCTTGTTCCGCCTGATACAAGTTCAACCCAACGCCACATCAGGTCGAACCCTTCGGAGATTTCTGGGTTTTCGTCACGCGGTTTTATGTAGAAGGCTTTGGACTTCGTCGGCCAGTCCACTATGAAGTAGAAGTGTGGGTGAATCTTGCCGATCTTTCTGAATGCCGGTGTAGGTATGTCTTCTCCCCACGGGATCTCGACATCTTCACCTTTTAGATCCTCTAGAATCTGCGAATAGGTGAAACGTTTGAACGGAATTTCAGGAATCTTGATCCTGTGTTCAAGAGTTGCCAATTCTTTCTGACATTTTTCATTGACGCTTCTGCAGACGTGCTGTATCACTTGCTCAAGCAGCTGCATTACACCTTCAGCATTTGCAAAAGCTTCTTCAACGTCAATCGAGACGAACTCGCTCAAGTGGCGGCGCGTGTGTGATTCCTCGGCTCTGAAGAATGGTCCGATTTCGAAGACCTTCTCAAGGCTCATGACAAGTTCTTCTTTGTACAATTGTGGGCTCTGGGCAAGGTAGGCTTTTCTGTCGAAATAGTTCACTGGGAAAAGTTCAGCTCCACCCTCAGTGGCTGAGGCAATAATGCGTGGTGTATGCACTTCCAAGAATCCTTTGCCAAACAAGTAACTTCGAATTGCTTCGACTGCCGTGTGCTGGATCTTGAACACTGCTATGTTCTTTTCTTTGCACAAGTCTAGAGCACGTGCGTCCAAGCATGCTTCGATGTTCGCGAAGGTCTTGTCGCATATATCTATCGGCAATGTTGCTGCCGTGTTGAAAATCCTTATCTCCTTCGGCAGGACTTCGATGCCCCTGGGCGTCTTGTCAGTCTTCTTCACTACGCCCTTCACGCCTATGCTGTACCGCCTCTGAAGAACGTCAGTTTTCGAAAGCACTTCGGCGGCTGTTTTCGTCCGCAGGACGGTGATTTGCGTTGTTCCTTCTCTATCCTGCATTATGATGAATCTTAATGCTCCTAAATCCCGGACTTCTTGAACCCACCCGAAGAGTGTAACCTCTTGACCATCCATTTCAGGCTTGATTTCAGCCGAATAATGCGTTCTGTGCCAATCGCCGACAGGGTCTACCTTCACTGTTTCATCACCGACTGGATCAGTCTGCAAACTCCACCCGCAAAGTTATGTCGCGGACTGTTCGGGCAATCTCTTTTAAGTCGTTTGCGTCAAACGATGAGCGCATTCCCTGTCTTCTCTTCAAGATGACTCGAGTCTCTGTGCTTCCATCAGGTAGCCAAATAGTGTTGATTGTCATGATGCCCACGGGCGCAAAAAGATCCTCCAAAAACTTTCTGTCGTCCACACCGTGCTCCAGAACCCTTACGTTCTTGCCCGTTTCATCAACTAGGGCTTTCATTATTTTGCCGCCGTACCCTAGCAGTCTGGGCACGTCGCCAGGGCCTACAACTATTGCTAAGGTTCTGTCTGTTTCTATGGTCTTGTGAAAATAGACGTTCTGAAGTGAAGGGTACTTCTCCTCTAGACTGAGCAGCACGTGGGCGACTTTCAGGTCTAACGCGCTTATTTTTCCAGATTTTACTTTAGCTGAACATTTTTGGCATAGTATGCCGCTTTTTAGGCAGAAGCTGCAAAGATCCATCTTCAACTACAAATTCGCCCTCCGCGAACAGAGGAGGGGCGGTGGAGCATTGCAGGCTTGTGGGGAAACGTTTTCAACGTTCAAGCAAAATCTCGATTGCGCTAACGTTTGAAGGTGGGCCCCCCTCTTCTCTGGGTGCCATCTGTTGTGTTCCGACGTCGATCTTTTTGATTTTCACGTTTGGCAGGAATCTGCGTCTAACGACTTCGACGACGTCAACTGCTCGACTTATTGATCTCCCTCGTGCCTTGACACTTACTTCTTTGGTTCCGCTGTGAAAGAGGGTTATGCATGCCAGTACGTAGTTCATTACTGGCTTGTTTCCGATCAACACTGCACTGCTTTCTGGCATTTATGCCGCCTCACTCCTAGGTCAGATTTTTTTTGTAGGCTCGTTAACCTTCCTTCTCCGTGGATAAATAGATATCGGTTTCAACCAATAGTTGGAGGAAGCCTTGGTATTGAAAGAGTCACTGTTCTCTCATCGGTTGTGTATGCTAAATGCTTATATTAGCCATACTATTGTAAAGATTCTGCTTAACAAACTATATGGTTGTTGTCTGGAAATTGGAGGTACTTACGCGGCGTTCGCTCCAACTGTTGCGGATGCTTCATGAGACAGGCAAATCTACAAGCACGTACACTTTGCATTTGAAGCAGGATGAGTTGGCAAGCAAGCTTGGCATAAGTAGGCAAGCGTTGAATGTTCATCTGAGGAAGCTCAGAGACCTCAGCTACATACGCACTGGCAGAGGTTTCATAGATGTGACGGAAAAAGGGCTCACTGCTCTTGGAGTATCCTTAACCTCGGCCTTTATACTTATCAAGGTTTCACCGCTCAGAAGGAGCCACGTTTACGATAAAATCAGGGAACTTTCCGTCCAAAAAGCTTTTCGAATCGCAGGAGATGCCGATGTGCTCGTGATGGTTGAGAGCGGAAAACTTGACGAAGCATTGAAAAGGCTATCTTCTATTGATGGTATACAAGACACAAAATCTTACATTGCAATAGAGACTTTGAGATAAGGGAGAAATGCTTGATGAAACTCTTCGAGTACGAAGCAAAAAGCATCCTGTCAAAAATTGGAATCCCAATTCCTCAAGGCGGACTTGCGTCAACCGCTAAACAAGCCTGCATAGTGGCTGCCAAACTCAAGTTTCCTGTTGCCGTGAAGGCGCAGGTGCTCGTGGCTGGCAGAGGAAAGGCCGGCGGGATTCTTTTCGTCGATTCTGTCGAAGAAGTGGAGAAAACAGCGGACAAAGTTTTGAGTATGCGAATAAAGGGTTTCCCCGTGAAGAGCGTATGGGTAGAAGAACGAATACAGATAAAGAAAGAGCTTTACTTCGGCATAACGACGGACAGATTCAATCAGGAGTACGTTGCAATCGCTTCAGGGGTAGGGGGGATGGAGATCGAAGAAGTGGCCTCCCAGACTCCTGAAAAGGTTGTTAAGAGTCAGATAGACCCTCATCTTGGGCTTCCCGCATTTCAGGCCAGGCAGATCGCTAGAAAGATTGGGTATTCTGGACCGCAAGTCTCTGAACTTGGCAGACTATTCGAGAAGTTGTATGCCGTATGCGTTGATCATGATGCAGAGCTTATCGAAATGAACCCTCTGGTGGAAACGTCTGAAGGAAAGTTCATGGCTGCGGACGCGCGCGTAATAATTGACGACAACGCCCTGTTTCGCCATCCAGAATACAAGAAGAAGCTGCTAGAAGGAGATGGTGACCTTGACCCCCAAGAGCTTGAGGCCATGAAAAACGGTTTAGCATACGTTAAACTGGATGGAAACATAGGCGTGATAGGCAACGGTGCAGGCCTCGTAATGGCAACACTAGATACGATTCAATATTATGGCGGAAAACCGGCGAACTTTCTTGATGTTGGGGGAGGAGCCCCGTCGGAAAGGACGGCCTTAGCTCTGAAAATAGTGCTCTCAGACCGAAGGGTGAAAGCACTGTTCATAAACATACTTGGCGGGATCACACGGTGCGACGAAGTTGCAAAGGGTATACTGGAAGCAAAACAGAAAGTTGGGGTCACGAAACCCATGGTAATCCGGCTAGTAGGCACGAATGAAGAGGAAGGAAAAAAAATGTTAACCGACGCAGGCATCCGCGTGTTTGAAAGCATGGAAGAAGCAGCCCAGCGAGCTGTCCAAATCGCCGAAGAAGGAGGCAACTGACTTGGGGATACTAGTCGACAAGAAAACCCGGGCAATAGTCCAAAACATAACCGGTTCACAGGGAAGTTTCCACACGAAGTTGATGCTGGATTATGGTACCGCCATAGTTGCGGGCGTGACTCCTGGAAAAGGCGGGGTCGTCTTCAACGGTGTTCCCGTTTTTGACACGGTTGAAGAGGCTAAGGCGAAGTACTCGCCAAACGCGTCCATAATCTTCGTGCCCGCCCCATTTGCTGCAGATGCAGCACTGGAAGCTATGGCGAACGGGATTAAAACGGTAGTAATCATAACCGAGCATATTCCCGTGAAAGACGCCATTAACGTCATGGCATACGCTAGACAAGTCGCCGCCACGGTCATTGGCCCTAACACTCCGGGCATAATAACCCCTGGCGCATGCAAACTTGGGATAATGCCCTCACACGTCTTTGAGTCTGGCAGCGTCGGCCTCGTTTCGCGAAGCGGAACTTTGACTTACGAGATAGCCTCCGGCCTGTCAAAAAGAAGGTTGGGGCAGTCGACCTGCTTAGGACTTGGGGGAGACCCGATAACAGGGCTCAACTTCATAGACGCGTTGAACCTGTTTGAGGCAGACTTGCAGACGAAGGCGGTAGTCCTGATAGGCGAAATCGGCGGGAACCTTGAAGAGCTTGCAGCAGAGCATATCATAGCTCGAAAATACTCGAAACCTGTAGTGGCCTTCATAGCTGGGCGTTCAGCTCCGCCTGGGAAGCGCATGGGGCATGCTGGGGCAATAGTCATGGGTAAGGCTGGCACAGCGGAAAACAAGATCGAAGCATTCAGAAGGGCAGGCGTGGAAGTCGCTGAAAAACCAGGCGATGTCGCAGAGATGCTGACAGGACAGTTGGAATCTGGAAAAAAGTTGCTGTCTTGAAGCTGCAAAAAGTATATTTGAGACTGGCTCATCTGAGTGTTAACCAACTAGAGAGAGGCTGTACAGATGCCAATATTGGATCCGTGGAAGAAGGCTTTGGCACAGAAACATCGACTTTACCTGAAAATCTGCAGGCACTGTGGTGCACGGAACGCTGCGACTGCCGTGAAATGCAGGGAATGCCATACGCAGACCTTGCGCTGGAAGAAGAGAGAAATAGTGAAGTAGTCTTTTACCTGGACGTCAAAAGGGTTTTAGACAACGTTTCATGGTTAAAAGCCGTGTTTGCGCAGCCGTTCTTTATCAGAGGAACACTCTGCCCACAAACGCCCATTGATTCTAGCAATCCCGTTCCCGCTTTCACTTCTTCGCCGCAGGCTACGCCCACGACTCCATCATAGTTCTTCGATTTCAAAATTTTTGGTATGCATGATCCGCCGGGCACAATGTACACGTCATACTCTTTCTTCTCAGCGAACAGGACGGCCTCTCCGACTGGGCAGTCGCTAGAACAGTGGGCACAGACATACGTGGGCACAGTGGGATCAAATGATGCTTTGCACTGGTTATCCATATATTTCCGTGAGCAATGAGGCAGGAACAAAGCTCTTCTTTCGGTTTTCACAAATCTTTCTCTTTGTATCAGGTTAACAGCCTGCATGTCGATGAGGTCTTGAAGCAGAGTAATCGTGTCAGACAGGTTGAGGCCTGTTGCTTCTTGGATCTTGAATTTCTTGATGGCATGCTGCAAAGTTCTTCCGACCCTCTTATGCATGGCTCCTTGGTATCCAATCTTGGCGATTTCGGAGAAGAAGAAGCGGGGGATCTTCGAAAGGTCGAACGTGAACTTGTACGGCATGACCTAGGTAAATGCGTAGACAAACCTTTAAGATTAACTGTCTATTATAGAAGCACGAATCCAAATTATTCAAGGCGCAATGGAGGATACTCGAACATGTTTGGTAAAAAGAATGAAAAAAACGTGGCCAAACCGAAGATTTTGACCGGACTTGAACAGTTGTGCGCAGGCGACAAGGAAACGTATGACGCGCTGCTTCCCGTAATGTTTTTGGACCCACGTAAAATCGAAACGACGATAAAACAGGCTGCTGACAACGCGAAAAGGTTTGAGAAAGAAGCGGACTCTGTGGGTGCTCGATTGTGGTACGAAATAGCTGGAGGACTATCAGTGTACGAGGGAAACGCGAAGAAAGTGGCAGAGTATTATGGCTCTGCGGAAAGAGTCACAGGGACGAAATATTTGATCCTGAAAAACCCCGAAAAAGCCGTAGCGAAAGCTCTTGAATACTATAGCAAGTACTTGACCGATGCTGCCGGCGCGGCTAAGGCATAAGCTTGAGTCAGGCTAGAGGCTTATCCTTCTTCATTCCACTTTTTCTTCGGGTCCCAAAAGGTCTCGCAGAGATTTCGCGTCGTTTCTCAACGTGCCAACTTCATTTTCGAGGGCAGTGACCCTTGCTTCAGCAACCATTCTCAACTCTTCTATTTCAACCATCAGATTGGCGCGTTCAGTCTCCAGCGTGTTTATTTTCTCCCGCAGGTTGATCAGAGTCTGCATAAGTCCCCCTTTGATGTTTTTGATCTTGTCAACCATGTTCTTAACATTTGTCGTCTCCACAGTTTTCGTTCTGACCATGACAGCAGCTCTAAATCGCACTTCGCATTTTGGGCATTCGAATATGCCGGCGAGTCTAGGTTCTTCACCTTCTTTCAGCGGTCTTCTTGAAGGAATGGCCCAAGTCTTGACCGGCGCCTCAACGGCGGTTCCACATCTAGGACAGTTAACCAATCAGTTCACCTTCTTCATCTAACTATCAGATGTCTAGTCTAAAATGTGTTTTG
>Ga0315288_10008685_pt1 | contig 12811 bp, 12 predicted proteins | sample YL17G11_20_MG_FD_203454 | JGI IMG/M metagenome (GOLD analysis project Ga0315288, IMG submission 203454) | Sediment microbial communities from Yellowstone Lake, YNP, Wyoming, USA - YL17G11_20 | ecosystem: Environmental > Aquatic > Freshwater > Lake > Sediment | place: USA: Wyoming | collected...
AAGCTCGGTGGAGCGATCCTAGGATTGATAACCGCCGCCTTAATCTGGGGCGCCATACTCACCGTGATAGCCAGATTCCACACCCCATATGTGGAGACAACACTCAAAGATTCAGCCCTCTCCACCTTTCTCCTGAATAAATTCCCCATGGTGCTACCCTTCCTGCCCAACGAGTTCGATGTAGTGCGCGACTTCTTTGGCTGAAGCGGTCGCCATCTTGTAAATCCAGGATTACAATGGGATTGAGGAGCAATCCTTGTCTTCTCCTTAGCTTTGCGACACTTATATTATTATTCCAGACTGCGAACTGAGCGAAACCGATGAAAGCACGACATTTACACGACTGGCAGATGACGCCAGACCAGGCTAAAAGAGTACAGCGCGAGCTGACGCCTATGGTCTCCAGAAAAAACGAGGTGAATGCTGTACGGCTGGTGGCTGGAGTGGATATCTCTGCTCCAAATGACGCCGGGTTCGCTCGAGCAGCAGTGGTTGTACTAAACTATCCAGAGCTCGCGCTAATAGAAAAAAAGGTGATAACACAAAAAGTCACATTCCCTTACGTGCCGGGGCTGCTCTCATTCAGGGAATCGCCTTTGATACTGGCTGTCTGCGAGGAGTTAGAGCACACACCCGATTTGATTTTAGTGGATGGACAGGGGATAGCTCATCCCAGACGTTTGGGGCTGGCATCACATCTCGGGCTGCTCTGGGACAAACCTACGATAGGCTGTGCGAAATCAAGGCTCTGCGGCGAGCACAAGCCAGTGCCCCAAGAACAAGGCTCCTACACCGAATTGGTTGACCACGGTGAAGTGGTGGGCGCCGCTCTTCGCACCAAAGGCGGTGTAGCCCCGCTATACATTTCTATAGGGCACAAAGTAGACCTCGAGTCTGCCATTGCCTGGGTGCTTCGCTGCTGCCATAATCAGCGCCTGCCCGAGCCGACAAGGCTAGCGCACCTGGCTGCCAGCAGCCAGGTTGAAGCTGCACGACCTGTAGAATCCAAGCTAACGATATAGAACCATAAACAATACACAGAGGTGGAAATGGAAGAGCTTAAGCTAAAACTGGATGAACTCAAGGGGCGCATCTCCAACATACTGGTGCGTCTTTGACGTAGCCAGCAAAGAAAAACAAATCGCCCAACTTGAACAGGAGACCGCCCAGGCTGATTTCTGGCAGGACCGGAAAAAGGCGCAGGAGACCATGCGCCAAGTGTCCCAACTTAAGGCGACTATCACCACCTGGCGCAATCTGGAGCAAAGCGTCGCTGACCTAGCCGCTCTGGTTGATATATCTGTTGCCGAAAAAGACAGCTCCCTGGAAGAAGAAATCCCCGCCGAAATAGAGAAAATCGAACATCGCCTCGAAGAGTTGGAATTTGAACTCCATCTCGGTGGCGAATACGACCACAGCGGAGCCATGCTGGGGATACACGCTGGTGCCGGCGGCACAGAATCACAGGATTGGGCTCAGATGCTGCTCAGAATGTACCTGCGCTGGGCAGAACGGCGAGGCTATACTTCCGAAATCATCGAAAGCTCTGCAGGGGAGGAAGCAGGTATAAAGAGCGTTCTTATAGAAGTAAAAGGTGAATACGCTTATGGATACCTTAAGGGGGAACGCGGGGTACACAGGCTTGTTCGCATCTCTCCTTTCGACGCCTCCCACAGCCGCCATACATCATTTGCCCTCGTAGAGGTCATGCCCGCAGGAGAAAGCAGCGTGGATGTAAATATAAGCACCGACGATATAAAGGTAGACGTTTTTCGCTCCAGCGGCCCCGGCGGCCAGCATATGCAAAAGACCAGCAGCGCCGTTCGCATCACACACCTGCCCACAGGTATAGTGGTCACTTGTCAAAACGAGCGCTCCCAGCTTCGTAATAAGGAGACAGCCATGCGAGTCCTGCGCTCAAGGCTGCTCGAACTGGAACTGGAGAAAAAAGCCGACGAACAGGCGAAGCTGAAAGGGGAACACATCACCGCAGAATGGGGCAACCAGATACGAAGCTACGTGCTTCATCCCTATAAAATGGTTAAAGACCATCGCACCGGCTACGAGACCAGTAACGCTGCCGCCGTGCTTGAGGGCGACCTCGACGAACTGCTCAAAGCATATCTCAGGTCAACAGTGGAGAGTTCATGAAAAAGACCTTCCTCGTACTTCTGGTGTCACTTCTCATTATCCTATTTGCCCCCGCCATCGCCGTGGAGGCTCAGGAGGCAATATCAGCCTCTTATGACACTGCTATCGACTTCCCCGAAACATTAACCTTCTCTTTGAATGCAGAAAGTAACGCTGCTATCACCCAAATCGTCCTGAACTACAAGATAGACAAGATAACTACTGTAACATCGATAAGCGAGGTCGAGCTCCAGTTCAGCGCCGCACCCAAGGTGAACACAAGCTGGGCCTGGGATATGCCGAATGCCAGCCTGCCACCAGGAGCAGAGATTGAATATAGCTGGAGAATAGAAGACGCTGCTGGCCATGAACTTGAAACCCCGTGGGAAAGCGTCCGATTCGAGGATAACCGCTATCGCTGGAAGAGCCTGACAGAAGGCAAGATATCCCTGTTTTGGTACAAGGGTGACCAGTCCTTCGCTCAAGAATTAATGGACGCCGCCAAAGAAGCACTGGATAAACTGGCTCAGGATACCGGTGCCGATCTAGAGCAGTCAGTGAGAATATATATCTACGCCAGCAAAGAAGATATGCTTGGTGCACTGGCATATCCCCAGCAATGGACCGGTGGCATCACCTTTCCCGAATACGGCATTATAGTCATTGGGATAGCCACAAAAGAGCTGACATGGGGCAGAAGAGCTGTAGCTCACGAAATGGCGCACTTGGTGACATACCAGATGACCTTTAATCCCTACAGCGACATACCGACCTGGCTTAGCGAAGGGCTCTCTATGTACGCCGAAGGCGACCTGGAACCGACTTTTCGCTATTTGCTCGATAATGCGATCTCCGAGGATAAGCTCATATCGGTTCAAACATTATCAAGCAACTTCCCAACCAACGTCGAGGAAGCAAGGCTTTCCTATGCCGAAAGCTACAGCCTCGTTAAATTCCTCATCACAAACTATGGCCGTGAGAAAATACTGAGTTTATTGGGCATCTTCAAGCAGGGCTCAAGCTACGACAGTGCCCTGGAGGGAGTTTACGGCTTCGATACCTCAGGCCTCGATAACCTTTGGAGGCTAAGTTTAGGACTAGAACCTCGGCAGGTAACCCCCACTCCTCAGCCCACACCCAAGACAAACTTCTTCGGCTGCCGAGAGGCTTCCGCCGAAACTGCACACGATAGCATGACAAGCCTTGGAGCACTGGGTATATTACTGCTACCGGCGGTCGGAGAGGTTATTCGAGTTAGAGCACGGCGAGGCAGAAAATGAAAAGGAAACTACAATTACTGCTGCTTTTTGTTGCTTGCATATCGATTGTGCTGTCCCTGCTTGGCAGCGGGTGTGCATCAAATCAAGATACTCTCACCCTCTTTGGCAGTAGCCCGTCAACTCTCGACCCCGCAATGGCGCAGGACCTTGAGTCTCTGGAATACATAGTCGAGGTCTTCAGCGGGCTGGTTTACTTCAACCCCGATCTCAAACTAGTACCGGACATCGCCGAAAGATGGGATAAGAGCAACGATGGTACAATCTACACCTTCCACCTGCGTCAAGGGGTAAAGTTTCACAGCGGGAAAGAAGTTACCGCCAGCGACTTCAAATATTCCTTGGAACGAGCCTGCGACCCCGCAACAGGGTCACAGACCGCAGAGACCTACCTCGGCGACATAGTCGGCGTAAAAGAGAAGCTCCAAGGCACAGCAAATGAAATCAGCGGGGTCAAAATAATCGATGACTATACCCTGCAAATCACCATCGACGTCCCTAAAGAATACTTTCTATCCAAGCTCAGCTATCCCACAGCCTTTGTCGTTGACAAGGCTAATGTAGAATCGGGCGAAGACTGGTGGAAAAAGCCCAACGGCACAGGGCCATTCAAGCTCAAGGAATGGCAGGGAGGCAACCTCATAACCCTGGAGAGAAACGACCTCTACTACTTGGAGGCAGCCAAGGTGGAGCAGGTTGTCTTCCGCCTCTCAGGAGTACCTATGATGATGTACGAGGATAACAAGATCGATGTCACCGATGTATACCTTGGAGATATAGAGAGAGTGCTTGACCTATCCAACCCCTTGAATAAGGAGCTTTCCATAACCCCAGGATTCAGCCTGTATTACATCGGCTTCAACTCGGCCAAGCCACCTTTTGATGATGCCAAGATAAGACAGGCATTCTCCTACGCTATAGACAAAGACAAGATAATAGACCTCGTGCTTAAAGGTGTAGGAAAGAAAGCTGAGGGCATATTGCCCCCAGGCATGCCCGGCTACAATAAAGACGTTCAAGGGCTAGACTTCAATGTAGAGCAAGCGAAGCAATTGATTTCAGAATCGAGATACGGTAATGTCTCCAACCTACCCCCTATCACTCTTACCACTGCCGGGATGGGCACTGTCTCAAACATAGAAGCAGCCTTGGTTGATATGTGGCAACATAACCTGGGAGTGAATGTAGAGGTTAGGCAACTTGCACCTGATAGATATTTCTCTGTCATCATGGATAAGAAGAACGAGATGTTCACCTACAATTGGGGAGCCGATTACCCTGACCCACAAAACTTCCTCGATATCCTGTTTCACAGCGGGACTAAAAACAATGTGGGAGAATACAACAACTCCAAGGTAGATGCCTTACTAGAAGAGGCCAGAGTAGAACAAGACACCAACGTTAGAATGGGCCTGTATCAACAAGCAGAGCAGATGATTGTGGAGGATGCAGCTTGCCTGCCGTTATTCTTCAATGTCGGCTACACTCTGGTCAAGCCTTACGTTAAGAACCTGCCACTTACGCCTATGTGGATGCCACGCTTGAGGTACATATCAATCGAACCACACTAGGCCACTGCCTACTTCCCGCCGGTCTGCCGCCAGACGTGATAGATGCGCTGCAGGGCGGTGAAATTAGAGAGCACCGCTATTATCCACAATATCACCAGCATCTGATTGAAAATCAAGCCAATGGCAAGCAGTACGACGCGCTCAGTTCTGGTGAAAATCCCCACCTCATCCTGAAGCCCCAGACTCTCAGCCCTAGCTCGGGCGTAGCTGGTCACCAATGAACCCGTCAGAGCAGCACCTACCAGCAATATATGGTGGTATGAGCCCTGGCTGGCATAATAGGCTAACAAACCCAAAAACAGCGCCGCGTCGGAGAAGCGATCGAGCGTAGAATCCAGGAAAGCACCGAATTTAGTGCTCCGTCCCGTAGCACGCGCCAGCGCTCCATCGAGAAAATCCAGCGAACCCGAGAGAAGCACCAGGAAACCGCCCAAAAAAAAGCGACCTGTGGACAATACCCAAGCTACAGCTAAAACCGCGCAGAAACCGAAAACTGTTAGAGCGTTAGGGCTTATCCCAGCCTTCGCCAGCAGGATTGCCGGGTATTTGCTAATACGTAACGCCAGGGTGTGACGAACCTTGGCTAGCACAAGAAAGCTCCTTACTAATTGCGCCGGTGCGCTCTTTCAGCAACTTCTCATAAAGGGACATTACCTTTCGGGAGACCGCCTCCCAGCTATAATCCCTGGCTTTAAGCTTGCCCCTCTCCCCCATTCCTTCGCGCATCGACTTATCTCGAAGCAGAGTAAGCAGAGCGCTGGCGAAAGTCTCCTTTTCGCTGGGCTTCACCAAAAAACCCTCGACACCGTGAGTGATAAGCCCTGCGTATCCCGGGATGTCCGAAGCAACTATAGGCTTACCTAAAGCCATCGCCTCCAGCAACACCATGCCGAAGCTCTCCCACCCCGTAGCTGGCGAGCAGAAGATATCAGCAGTCTTGTAATACCGAGGGAGTTCCTCATAAGATACACGGTCAGCGAAAACAACATCCTGAAGCTTGCGCCGCGAGGCAATCCCCTGATACTTTCTGGACAAACGCCCCGCAGGGGTAACCACTATGAGTCGGCTCTGAGGAAACTCCTTTTTCACAAGCTCATAAGCCCCCAGTAGATATTTGAACCCCTTCCTTTTCTCCAGCCTGCCCACGAACAAAATGTTCAGCTTGCCATCGCGGTACTGCTCGAGAGGAAGCGCCTTATCGGAAAAGTGATTCAGGTCAATGCCATTGGGGATAATCACATAATCACCAGGGAAATACCCGCTTATGAACTCCTTCGCTGCCTTTGAAACCACTATCTTCCCTCTGATCTTTGCCATCCACTTCTTGAGCAGCGGCTTCCAGAGGGTATAACCCCAACTATTGGTACGAGAGGCGTGAAAAGTGCCCACAACAACCTCATCCGAGCAATGGTGGAGCACAGATACTGCCAAAGCTGGCATGAAAGGCTCGTGGATATGTACGACATCGAACTTCTCTCGCGCCAGCATCTTTTTTATCCTGTCCGAGAAAAGTAACACCGGCGAGACAGGAGAACGAACTACTGAGCCGCTGGCACGTATAGGTACCGGTTTGCCAATGACGATAGCATTACCGCTTTCGCAGGTCTTCTTGGGGCGGGAGGAAGGGGCAATTATCTTAACCTCATGCCCCATGCGCTTAAAATGCCCCTCAAGTGAGGCGATATGGTTATTTACCCCGCCTGGGTATGCGTAGTCATAGGGTGAAACCAGGGCTATCTTCACGGGTCCTCTACTTCTGCTTACCTTGCTTCTTCGCTTTGCCGCCTGACTTCTTCGCCGTGCCCTCACCAGCGTTTTCGACGATAAAATCATCGGTCAACTTCCGAGCATGACTATCAGTAAACTGGACGGGGGGGGACTTCATGAAATAAGAAGAAGGACCAACAAGCGAACCGCTCATGCCTCTGTCGAGGGCAAGCTTACAACACCTGACAGCATCGATAACCACTCCCGCCGAGTTAGGACTGTCCCAAACCTCAAGCTTGAGTTCCAAGTTCAGAGGGACATCCCCAAAAGTGCGCCCCTCCATACGAATATAACACCACTTGCGGTCCAGCAGCCAGGGTACGTAATCGCTGGGACCGATGTGTATATCGTCAGAAGACATTGTGTAGTCCAGTTGAGAGGTCACCGCATCGGTCTTGGAAATCTTTTTTGACTCCAGCCTCTCGCGTTCCAACATGTTATAGAAATCGGTGTTCCCGCCGAAATTCAACTGGTATGTCCTCTCCAGCATAACCCCTCGCTCACGGAACAGCCTGGTTAACACGCGATGCGTGATAGTAGCGCCCACCTGAGACTTGATGTCATCGCCGATAATAGGCAACCCCGCATCTTCAAATCGCTTCTGCCAGTATTTCTCGCGCGCAATAAATACAGGTATGCAGTTAATAAAAGCGCATTTAGCGGTTAGTATCTGCTCCACATACCACTTGGTAGCCATCTCGCTGCCTACAGGCAGATAGCTGATTACAACATCAACCTTCCGCTCCTTAAGAATTCCTACTATATCTACTGTGGAGCCCGGAGCTTTAGTGATAACCTTGGAAAGGTATTTACCCAGCCCATCGTGGGTCATTCCGCGTTCTACTTTTACAGCTATAGAGGGCACATCGCAGAACTTATAGGTGTTGTTCGGCGCAGTGAAAATGGCTTCCGATAAATCTTTGCCCACTTTATTGCGGTCGATATCGAAAGCTGCCACGAAGTTGATATCTCTGATGTGATAGCCTCCCAGGTTTGCGTGCATCAATCCGGGGATGAAATCATCCTCAGAAGCATTTCGATAGTAATACACCCCCTGAACCAGAGAGGAGGCACAATTGCCCACACCGATTATAGCCACATTGATCTTGCCCAAGTATCAGTACTCCTTTCTCGTCATGCGATTAAGACCAACACCCACCCCGGACACACTTGCCCTGAAGCAAATCTTATGCTATCCTCGATAGCACAAAATGGTTTACGACTTTCACACGCACACTTCTATAAGCGATGGCGCCCTCTCGCCACTAGAACTAGTGCGAAGGGCGCTCATCAATGGCTACCATGCTATTGCGATAACTGACCATGTAGGAATCGGTTACCTGGAAAGACTGATTGCCGAGACCGCTGCAGATTGCCTTCTGGCTCAAAATCATTGGAATATAACTGCAATCCCTGGAGTAGAACTCACCCATCTGCCAGCAGCAGCCATCGCCGAGACTGCCAAAAAAGCTAAAGAGATGGGAGCTAAGGTGGTGGTAGTTCACGGCGAAACCACTGCCGAACCTGTCGAGCCAGGCACAAACTTGGCTGCACTTAAATCGCCACATGTCGATATCTTAGCGCACCCAGGGCTATTAACCCTGGAAGAAGCGAAGCTAGCTGCTTCCAATGGCATCTACTTGGAGCTCACAGCCAGAAAGCAACATTTCACCACCAACAAACATGTTGCCGAAATGGCTCGCCTCGCTGGAGCAAAGCTCATCGTCAACTCGGATGCTCACGATGAATTTGACCTGCTTACCTCTAAACTAGCCTATTCGATTGCCCAAAACGCCTCTCTCACCGAGACTGAGATTACCAATGCAATCAAAACCAATCCGCAAGCCCTGCTCAAGAAGCTGCTCTCAAGGTAGTACGCAGAACTGCCTCAGCCGCTCTACCCTTTGCCGATCCGGAATACCTTAGTTCCGCACTTACCGCACTTGCCACGCGTTGCCGGCTTGCCGTTCTTTAGCTTCACTTGGGTCGCGTTCTGAATCTCAACCTTTTTCCTGCACTTGAAGCAATATGCTTGCACCTTATCACCTCCTGTTTAGCTGTTTAGACTATACACGTTTGAGAGCAAAAGTCAAGCTTTACCACGCTTCCGGAAAACCTTCTCCGGCTTCCAGTAACCGCGCTCTTCATCAAAACGAGTTATAGCTATAAAGGAACCGTCGCTAGAATAAACTCGACGAAGTTTCACGGCAAGGTCTTCTCCAGGTGTCGAAGCCAGAGAGCGTCCGTTCACTATAGCCTTTTCACTTTCAGCATCTACAGTTATCGCAGGCAGATGTTCAACAGCCACATCTAAGGGAAGCACAAGCGCAGACCAGTCACCCTGCTTGAATGCCTCTTCAATCCTTACGATACTAACCGCCTCAGTGATATGAAAAGGACCGCTCTTCAAGCGGACCAAGTTTTTTAAATGAGCTCCACACCCCAATTTTTGACCTATGTCATGAGCCAGTGAGCGAATGTAAGTCCCTTTGCTGCACTCCACCTCGATAGCCAGCACTGGCGGCTGCCAATCTAACAACACAATACGATATAGCTCAACACGCCTTGCTTTTCTCGGCACCTCCAACCCAGCTCTAGCCAAGCGGTAAAGAGGCACCCCCTTAATCTTGACTGCGCTGTACATGGGAGGGGTCTGCTCAATGGAGCCTCTGAAAGAGGATACCGCAGCCTCAACCTGCTCTCTGGTCAACGAAGAGACATCTCCCCGCTGGGTTACCTTACCTGCCGCATCGAAAGTATCGGTAGCTACGCCCAGTTCGACCTCAGCCCGATAAGACTTTGTAGCTTCAGCGAGGTACTCAACTAAACGAGTCGCTTGCCCCAGACATATCGGCAACACGCCTGTAGCTTCAGGGTCCAGGGTGCCAGCATGCCCAACCCGTCGCTCCCCACTCAGCCTCCTGACAAGAGCCACCATGTCAAAAGAGGTCTTGCCTCTCGGCTTGTCCAGATTCAGGATTCCATCGATGGTCAACTCTTATCCGCTTTGTCTGTAGTATCATTCGGAGTCACCTCTTTGATAATTTGGAGCAGGCGACTCCCCCGTTCGATAGAATCATCACGGTGGAAGCTAAGCTCAGGTGTATAGCGCAATGAAAGGCGCTCGCCCAAATTTCTTCGAATGAACCCTGAAGCTGCAGCAAGCCCCTTCTCCACCTGCATCTTCTCCTCCTCCGTGCCCATGACACTGACATAAACCTGGGCATGCCTTAAGTCGGGGGATGTAACCACTTCAGTCACACTGATGACACCTGTGAGCCTGGGGTCCCTCACCTCACGCCTGATTAGCTCGCTTATCTCCTCCCGAATGAGCTCCCCAACACGTTCCTGACGACGCGAACCCATCTCGCCCCTATCTAGGGCACGAAAGCTATACCTTCTCTTTTCTATAGCTCTCTATGATATCGCCAACCTCGAAATCTGAGAATCCTTCTACGCCAACTCCACATTCGAGGCCAGTTGCCATCTCTTTCACATTTTCCTTGAAATGCTTCAAGCTCGATATGTGTGATTCCACCACAACAGCGCCCTTGCGAATAACCCTGGCAATAGCACCCCTGCTGACCTTGCCGTCCGTTACATATGCACCTGCTATCTTGCCCTGCTTGACACTGAAAACAGCCCTCACCTCAGCATGCCCCTCGACAGTTTCAACGTAGGTAGGCTCCAGCATACCAGCTAACGCCTTCTCGACATCCTCGACCAGAGTGTATATCACCTGATAGATGCGTATATCGATACCCTCCAGGTCAGCAAGACGCTTCGCCTCCGGCTCCGGCTTTGCGTTGAACCCTATGATAACTCCCTTGGAGGCAATAGCCAGCGAGACATCGTTCTTCGTGATGCTGCCGCTTCCCGTATGCACAATCCTCACCTTGACATCGCCACTTACCAATTTCTCCAAAGAATCCCTTATAGGCTCGATACTGCCCTGCACATCGGTCTTCAATATTATGTTAAGCTCTTTTACCTGCCCTGCCTGAATCTGAGCGAAAAGGCTGCTCAGCCTGGGTGCTCTGGGAATAGTGGTCAGCTCTTTCTCTTTCTGCCGCCGTTGTGCCTCAGCCCTCGCCTCCCTCTCACTGCTGACGGCAGTCAGGATATCGCCCGCCTGCGGTACAGTGCTCAGCCCCAGCACTCCCACAGGTGTGGAAGGACCCGCACTCTTCACCCTTCTGCCCTTGTCATCGAACATTGCTTTGACCTTGCCCCAGATGTCACCAACTACAATATAATCGCTGATTTCAAGAGTGCCGGTTTGCACCAGGACTGTTGCCAGAGAACCCCTGCTACTATCCAGCTTAGCCTCGATGACCACACCTCTAGCCGGCTGAGCTGGGTCGGCTTTCAGCTCCTGAATCTCAGCAACCAGCAGCAGGTTCTCCAGGAGGTCGGGGATACCATCCCCACGCTTGGCGGAAACAGGCACAGCTATAACATCACCGCCCCACTCTTCTATTACCACGCCGTTATCAGCGAGTTGTTGCTTGACCCTATCTACATTAGCAGTCGGTTTATCCACCTTATTGATAGCGACCACTATAGGCACATTCGCAGCTTTAGCATGGCTTATAGCCTCCAATGTCTGAGGCATCACCCCATCATCGGCAGCAACCACTAGAACAGCAATATCAGTAACCTGTGCCCCCCGGGCTCGCATCGCAGTAAACGCTTCATGCCCCGGAGTATCGAGGAAGGTAATTCTCTGACCGTGAATCTCAACCTGATAGGCACCTATATGCTGGGTGATGTTGCCAGCCTCAGTATCAACCACATTGGTCTGGCGTATCGCATCAAGGAGCTTGGTTTTGCCGTGGTCAACGTGCCCCATGATAGTAACCACAGGAGAACGCAGTTCAAGGGCTTTGCTTTCCTCAGCGGATTGAGGCTTCTTGACAGCCGCTGCCCCCACAGGTACCTGAGGCTCCCCCTTTGCTTCAAAGCCCAAATCAGCAGCAATGATAGCCGAAGTCTCATAGTCAATAGCCTGGTTAATGTTTGCCATAACACCATTTCGAATCAGATGCTTGATCGCCTCGATGCCGCTGATTCCCAGGATATCAGCCAGTTGCTTCACCGTTAGCATGCGTGGTATAACCACCGAAGGTTTAGCCTCCGGTTTCGCTGGAGCCTTAACCTCAGGCTTAGGCTCAAGTTTAGCCTCTGCTTTGACCTCGGACTTAACTTCGGGCTTGGCTTCGGTCTTAACCTCAGATTTAACCTCTGCTTGGGCTGGAGACTCAGCCTCAGGTTTAACCTCGGGCTTAGGCGCAGCTTTAGCCTCCACTTTGACCTTAGGCTTAGGCGCAGCTTTTACCTCTGGTTTGACTTCCGCATGGGCTGGAGACTTGGTCACAGGTTTAACCCCCGGTTTAACTTCTGGTTTCGCTGCAGCTTTAACCTCAGCCTTGACCTCTGCTTTCGCAGCAGCCTTAGCTGAGGGTTTAGTCGCGGCCTTAGTCTCAGGTTTAGCCCCGGGCTTAGCTGCAGCTTTGGACTCTGCTTTAGCCGCTGGCTTCCCTGCTACTGTAGGCTTGCTCTTCTCAACGTGTTCTTCGCTGCCAACTTTGCGCTTCATTCACAAGCTCCTTCGCGACGAAGCTCAGAACAGTAGGCGGTATCGCTACTAATACCGGAGAGTGTCTTGCCATATTCCAGAAGTGCAGCGCGCTGCTCTGAACTAAGCTCTGCCTTCAGATAGTGTTCCAGTCTCTTTTTCACCAACCCTGCCTCCCAACAGCTCCGCGACTTACAAAGATAGGCGCCTCGTCCAGCTTTCTTGCCTCTGCTATCTATCTCTATATTGCCCTGAGGAGTACGCACAATCCTCACCATCTCCCACTTCGGCTTCTTCTGGCGGCAAGCTATACAGGTACGCTCAGGAACATGTTTTGTACGCTTCTGAGTACCCGCCATCCACTATCTCACTCCTCAAGTTCATCCTCGAACTTATCGAGGGGCGACACTTTTTGCTTGCGAATCTTCCTCGACTTGCTTGCCTCGAGCCGCTCCTCTTTGACGGATTTCTTTTTCTTATCTTTCTTA